>Ga0302347_1001135_pt1 | contig 33976 bp, 23 predicted proteins | sample PhyWR1_FD_202178 | JGI IMG/M metagenome (GOLD analysis project Ga0302347, IMG submission 202178) | Leaf surface microbial communities from wheat plants in UC Gill Tract Community Farm, Albany, California, United States - DLSL W.R1 (v2)... | ecosystem: Host-associated > Plants > Phyllosphere >... | reverse complement strand
GACCCATCAGGTGGCCGACCACGCGGCCGGTCTTGCCGCGCGCCAGTTCGGGCACGTCGGGGTTCTTCTTCTGCGGCATGATCGACGAGCCCGTAGTGAAGCGGTCGGCAATCTTGATGAAGCCGAAGTTCTGGCTCATCCACAGGATCAGCTCTTCGGAGAAGCGGCTGATGTGCACCATGCACAGCGCGGCGGCGGCGCTGAACTCGATCGCGAAGTCGCGGTCGCTCACCGCGTCCAGGCTGTTCTGGCACACGCCTTCCATGCCCAGGCTGCGCGCCACGCGTTCGCGGTCCAGCGGGTAGGTGGTGCCGGCCAGCGCGGCAGAGCCCAGCGGCAGCACGTTGACGCGGCGGCGCACGTCGGCCATGCGCTCGGCGTCGCGCTTGAACATCTCGACATAGGCCAGCAGATGGTGGCCGAAGCTCACGGGCTGGGCCACCTGCAGGTGGGTGAAGCCCGGAAGTATCACTTCGACATGGCGCTCGGCGGTTTCGACCAGCGACTTCTGCAGCTCGCCGAGCAGTCCGCTGATCACGTCGATCTCGCCGCGCAGCCACAGGCGCACGTCGGTCGCGACCTGGTCGTTGCGGCTGCGGCCGGTGTGCAGGCGCTTGCCCGCGTCGCCGACCAATTGCGTCAGGCGCGCTTCGATGTTCAGATGCACGTCTTCGAGATCGAGCTTCCATTCAAAGCCGCCGGCTTCGATCTCGGCCGTGATCTGGGCCATGCCCTTTTCAATGGACGCATGGTCTTCGGCGGAAATGATGCCCTGGGCGGACAGCATTTCCGCATGCGCCAGGCTGCCCATGATGTCGGCTTGCCACAGGCGCTTGTCGAAGAACACGCTCGAGGTGTAGCGCTTGACGAGGTCGCTCATGGGCTCGGAGAACAACGCCGACCATGCCTGGGCCTTGGTATCGAGCTGATTGTGGGAAGGTTGCGTGCTGGAGTTGTTGGACATGGACGGGCAATAATCAGAGGGTTCAGGACAGCCGGAACAACCGGATGCCGCAATGCAAGATATGCAAATTTTATCGACCCCGGCCGGATCCGACGAATCCGGTGCTGTACTAGCCCCCACGGCCGGTGCGGCGCAGCGCGTTCTGGTGTTCGATGCCTGTCATGTCGGCGTGGTGCTGCGGGCCGTGTTGTTCGTGCAGAGCGTGGTCGCGACGGCCGCGCTTTTCGGCGCCGGCAACGCGCTCGAATGGCTGGCCGGCATGGCGCTGGTCACCAGCGGCACGCTGCCCGCAACGCTGCTGTGGCTGGTCGTTGCCTGCGGCATGAAGCGCCTGCTGCAGCGCCTGCCCCGGCAGGCCCAGGTCCTCGCCGGCATGGGGCTGGGAACGCTGTGCGGCCTCTATGCCTGTGCCATGCTGTGGCTGGTCGATGACGCGCCGGCCTCGTTCTGGCTGGCCAGCGCGGCCTCGGGCGCGCTGCTGTCGGCGCTGCTGGTGACCGCGCTGCAGCTGCGCGCGCGCGCGCGCGCACCGGCCGCGACCACGGCGCGGCTGGCCGAACTGCAGTCGCGCATACGCCCGCATTTCCTGTTCAACACGCTCAACAGCGCCATTGCGCTGGTGCGCGCCGAGCCGGCCCAGGCCGAAGCCTTGCTGGAAGACCTCAGCGACCTGTTCCGCTGCGCGCTGGCCGAACCCCGCGCCAGCACCACGCTGGCCGAGGAAATCGCCTTGGCGCGGCAATATCTCGCCATCGAGCAGGTGCGCTTTGGCGCAAGACTGCGCGCGCACTGGCAACTCGACCCCGCGGCGGGCGGCGCGCGGCTGCCGCCGCTGCTGCTGCAGCCGCTGGTGGAAAATGCGATACGCCACGGTGTGGAGCCCAGCCCCGACGGCGGCAGCCTGGAGTTGACCACGCGGCTGCACCGCGGCCGTGTCGAGATCACCCTGGTCAACAGCCTGCCGCCGGCCTCGGCCCGGTCCACGCCCGGCCATGGCATGGCGCTGCGCAATGTGCGCGAGCGCCTGTCGCTGCTGCACGATCTGCAGGCCGACTTCAGCGCCGGCAGCCACCAGGGCCGCTACCGCGTGCGTATCATCCTGCCGCTGGAGGACGTGGCATGAATCGCCCCTTGCACATTCTGTTGGTCGATGACGAAGCGCTGGCGCGCAGCCGGCTGCGTACGCTGCTGGCGGACGCCGCGCGCAGCGACCCGGCGCTGCCGCCGCTGGTCGTGCATGAAGCCGCGGACAGCGCCCAGGCCTGGGCGCTGCTCGACGCGCCCGATTGCGCGATCGAGCTGCTGCTGCTCGACATCCACATGCCGGGCCAGGACGGGCTGTCTCTGGCCGAACGCCTGCGCGGCCTGGCCCAGCCGCCCGCGCTGGTGTTCGTCACCGCGAACAGCCAGCATGCGGTCGATGCCTTCGAGCTCGATGCGCTCGACTACCTGACCAAGCCCGTGCGCCTCGCGCGACTGCAGCAGATGCTGGCCAAGCTGCTGCGCCAGCGGCTGCCCGCGGCCGCCGCGCAGGAAAGCCCGGGCACGCTGCTGATCCAGGACCGCGGCCGCACCGAACGCGTGCCGCTGGCCGAAGTGGTCTATTTCAAGGCCGAGCTCAAATACGTGACCGTGCGCACGGCCGAACACAGCTACATCCTCGACAGCGCGCTGGGCGAACTCGAAACGCGCCATGCCGCGCAGTTCCTGCGCATACACCGCAACGCGCTGGTCGCGCGCCGCGCGCTGCGCGCGCTGGAAAAGCACCATGACGCCGAGGAAGGCGATGGCTGGGCCGTGCGCCTGGACGGCATAGACGAGCCGCTGGCGGTCTCGCGCCGCCAGCTGCCCGGCGTGCGCGCGGCGCTGCGCGATCAGCCCGAGCCGTCAGTGTGAGTGCGCCAGGCCGCTGACCAGCGTCACCAGCACCATGCCCGCAACGAGCCAGGCGATCTGCGCGAAGGTCTCGCGCGCCGTGAGGCGCTTTTGCAGTTGGGGAATCAGATCGGCCAGCGCCACATAGACAAAGCTGCTCGACGCCAGCACGAGGAAATACGGCAGCCAGTCCTGCAGCTGACCGACGAGAAAGTAGCCCGCGATGCCGCCCAGCGCCGTCACCGCGCCCGCCAGCGAAACCTTGACCAGCGCCACGCGCCGGTTGCCGCTCGCATGGCGCAGCACCACCAGATCACCGATATGGTGGGGCACTTCATGCGCCAGCACCGAGGCCGCGGCAATCAGGCCCAGGCGCATGTCGGCCAGAAATGCCGAGGCGATCAGCACGCCGTCGCCAAAGCAATGCACGCTGTCGCCCGTGAGCACCGCCCAGCCGCCCGTCGCCTTGCCATGATCATGGCCATCGTGGCCATGCGCGTGACCATGCCCGTGGCTCGGATGGTTGTCATGCCCATGGCCATGCTCGTGGCCGTGGTGCCAGAGTTCGGCCTTGTCGAGCAGGAAGAAGAAGACCACGCCGATCAGCAGCGTGAGGAACAGGTCGTGCGCGCTGGCCTCGCTCTCGAACGCTTCGGGCAGCAGATGCATGAAGGCCGTCGCCAGCAAGGCCCCCGCAGCCAGGCTCAGCAGGCGCTGGGGCATCATGCCGCCGTTGTTGGAGGACACGCCCACGCGCATGAGCAATGCAGCGACCCACACGCTGCCAATGCCCGCGGCCAAGGTGGCCAAAATGATTGCTGCCAAAGTCATAGCTGTTTTTGCTTTTCTTGATGGGCCACAAAGGCCGATCCCGCTGATTTTCGCAGAAGACGCATGCCGCCGTTGGCGGCAATGCAAAACGGCGCTCGACTATGGCGCTTGATGCCGTCCTCCCCACGTTCGTCCTGAGCTTGTCGAAGGATGAACGACCGGCCCTCAAGCCATCGTGCAGCCTCGCCGCAGGCATGCCACGCTCCCTGAAACGCCCTTCGATGGCGCCGCCGAGGCAGGCTCAGGGCGAACGGTCGTCGGGATTTCGAGCGCGTTGCTCGGAATCCCACCCGTGCCAGCTTCAATGCGCCTGGTCCCAGTTGGGCCCCACGCCCACTTCGGCCAGCAGCGGCACCTTCAACTCGGCCACGCCCGCCATCAGGCGCGGAATCTCGCTGCGTATCCAGCCCTCATCGCCCGCGGGCAGCTCGAACACCAGTTCATCGTGCACCTGCATGATGACCTTGATGTCGGGCTTGTGCGCGTCGAGCTCGGCCTGCACCGCGACCATGGCCATCTTGATCAGATCGGCGGCCGTGCCCTGCATGGGCGCGTTGATCGCCTGGCGTTCTGCGGCCTTCTTGCGCGGGCCGTTGCCGCCGTTGATGTCGGGCAGGTACAGGCGCCGGCCGAGCACGGTCTCGACATAGCCATGGGCGCGCGCGAACTCCACGGTCTCGTCCATGTAGCGCTTGACGCCGGGATAGCGCTGGAAATAGCGGTCGATATAGGCCGCCGCGGCCTTGGTCTCTATGCCCAGGTTCTTGGCCAGGCCGAAACTGCTCATGCCGTAGATCAGGCCGAAGTTGATCACCTTGGCATAGCGGCGCTGCTCGCTGCTGACCTGGTCGACTTCAACGGCGAACACTTCGGCGGCGGTCGCACGGTGCACGTCGCGGCCGTCCTGGAAAGCCTTGAGCAGCGACTCGTCGCCCGACAGGTGGGCCATGATGCGCAGCTCGATCTGCGAATAGTCGGCGCTGGCGATCACGCGGCCCGCGGGCGCGATGAAGGCCTCGCGCACGCGCCGGCCTTCGGGCGTGCGGATGGGAATGTTCTGCAGGTTGGGGTCGTTGCTCGACAGCCGGCCGGTCACGGCCACGGCCTGGGCGTAATGCGTGTGCACGCGGCCCGTGGCCGGCAGCGCGAGCTGGGCCAGCTTGTCGGTGTAGGTGCCCTTGAGCTTGGACAGGCTGCGGTGCTCCAGCAGCTTGGCCGGCAGCGGGTAATCGGCGGCAAGCTTCTCCAGCACTTCCTCGTCGGTGCTGCGCGCGCCGGTCGCGGTCTTCTTGACCACGGGCATGCCCAGCTTGTCGAAGAAGATCTCGCCCAGCTGCTTGGGGCTGGCCAGGTTGAACGGCTGGCCCGCGATCTCATAGGCTTCGTTTTCGAGCTGCACTATGCGCTGGCCCAGCTCGTTGCTCTGCTTGGCCAGCGTCGCAGCATCGATCAGCACCCCATTGCGCTCTATGCGGAACAGCGCTTCGCTGGTCTGCAGTTCGAGGTCATAGACGGCGCGCAGCGCGGCCTCGGCCTCGAGCTGGGGCCACAGCACGCGGTGCACGTCCAGCGTCTGGTCCGAGTCCTCGCACGAGTAGGCTGCGGCCTTGTCGACCGGCACCTGGGCAAACGGAATCTGGTGCACGCCCTTGCCGCACAGATCTTCGTAGCTCGTACCGCTGCGCCCGGTATGGCGCAGCGCCAGGCTGGACAGCCCGTGCGGGCGGTGCACTTCGAGCACATAGCTTTGCAGCATGGTGTCGTGCGCATAGCCCTGCACCTGGATGCCATGGTTGGCAAACACATGGCGGTCGTACTTGACGTGCTGGCCGAGCTTGGGCCGCTGGGCATTCTCGAGCCAGGGCTTGAGGCGGGCGAGCACTTCGTCGAACGGCAGCTGCTCGGGAACGTCCAGGCCCGCGTGGCGCAGTGGAATATAGGCCGCGGCGCCGGGCTCGACGCTGAAGCTGATGCCCACGATCTCGGCGCGCATCTCGTCGAGCGAGGTGGTTTCGGTGTCCAGCGCCGTGAGCGGCGCGGCCTCGATCTTTGCCAGCCAGGCATCGAAGCTGGCCCAGGTCAGGATCACGTCGTAGTCGACGCTGCGCTGTTGCGCGGCTTGCGCTTCCTCGGTGGCCTCGGCGGATTCCTGCTGCTCGGCAAACATGTCGCCCGTGTCCTGGTCGGCGCGCGGCTTGGCGGCTTTCGCTTTCGCCTTGGGCTCTTCCGCTGCGGCTTCGGCCTGGTTTTCCAGCGCCATCGCCAGACCCTTGAAGCCGTACTCGAGGTAGAAGTCGCGCAGCGCCTTGTTCTCGGGCGCGCGCCAGGCCAGGCCGTCGAGCGACGGCAGGCCGACCACTTCCTCGACCAGATCGCAATCGGTCTTGATGGTCACCAGCTGGCGGCCCGTGGGCAGCCAGGCCAGGCTGCCCCGCAGGTTCTGGCCGGCCACGCCCTTGATCTCGTCGGCGCGCGCGAGCAAGGCGTCGAGCGAGCCATATTCATTGAGCCACTTGGCCGCGGTCTTGGGGCCGACCTTGGGCACGCCGGGAACGTTGTCCACGGTATCGCCGACCAGCGTCTGGAAATCGACCATCAGCGACGGCGGCACGCCGAACTCGGCGGTGACGCCGGCGACATCGCGCACCTTGCCGTTCATGGTGTCGATGATGGTGATGTGCTCGTCGACCAGCTGGCTCAGATCCTTGTCGCCGCTGGAGACCACCACGCGCACGCCCTGGCGCGATGCGACCTGGGCCAGCGTGCCTATCACGTCGTCGGCCTCGACGCCCTTGATGGCCAGCACGGGCCAGCCGAGCATGCGCACCACGGCATGGATGGGCTCGATCTGCGCGCGCAGGTCGTCGGGCATGGGCGAGCGCTGGGCCTTGTACTCGGGGTAGAGCGCGTCACGGAAGGTCGGACCGCTGGTGTCGAAGATGCAGACCGCGTAATCGGCAGGCACTTCCCTCTTGAGGGACTGCAGCATGTTGATCATGCCGCGGATCGCGCCGGTGGCGGGACTCGTCGGGTCGCCGGGCCGGGCCCGCAGATCGGGCATGGCGTGGTAGGCGCGGTACAGATAGCTGGAGCCATCGACCAGCACCAATGTCTTGGAATTGCTCATGCCAGGATTGTGCACGGCGCGGCCCGGCCTGCGCGCTGGATTTCCCCACGGGATCAATTGAACACAGGCTCTACAATCACCCCATGCGCGCCGCCCCACTTCTCCTCCTCCTCAGCCTGGCTGCCAGCCCGTTGCTGGCCCAGAATCCGCCTGGCACTGCCGTCCAGGCCGCTACTGACGCGGCCGAACCGCGTACCGCCCCCCAGGGCGACAAGAACAACCAGCGCGTGGAACGTATCCGCGTCGAGGACGAGGGCAGCCGCGTCGACGAAGTGCGCATCGGCGGCCAGACCCGCAGCATCACCGTGACCCCCAAGGTCAGCGACATGCCCGCCTACGAAGTGCAACCCAGCGAAGGCGTGCGCAACCGCAGCCGCAGCAGCTCGGACACCACGGGCCCGCGGGTGTGGAACATCCGCAAGTTCTGAGCTTCCCAGCGCTCCCCCCTTTCTTCCTCTTCTTTCCTGCGCCGCCCTCGGGGCGCGCTTCTCGCCATGGCCGTTTTTACCGAAGTCTCCGAAAAAGAGGCGCGCGACCTGCTGCGCCACCTGCCGCTGGGAACCTTCCAGAGCCTGCGCGGCATTCAGGGCGGTATTGAAAATACCAACTACTTCCTGACGACCGACCAGGGCGAATGGGTGCTGACGCTGTTCGAACGGCTCACGGCCGAACAGCTGCCGTTCTATCTGCACCTGATGAAGCATCTCGCGCACGCCGGCATTCCCGTGCCCGACCCGCAGGCGCACAAGCAAAGCGGCGACATCCTGCTGCGCGTGTGCGGCAAGCCCGCGGCTGTGGTCAATCGCCTGCGCGGCAGCAGCCAGCTCGCTCCCGCGCCCGTGCACTGCGCGGCCGTCGGCGACATGCTCGCGCGCATGCATCTCGCGGGCCGCGACTTCGAGCGCCAGCAGCCCAATCTGCGCGGCCTTGCCTGGTGGAACGAAACCGCTCCCGTGGTCATGCCCCATCTGGACAGCGGCCTGGTCGACCTGCTGCAGTCCGAACTCGCCTTCCAGAACCATGTCGCAGCTTCGTCGCAGTACGCCGCGCTGCCGCGCGGCCCGGTGCATGCCGACCTGTTCCGCGACAACGTGATGTTCGAGGGCGAGCAGCTCACGGGCTTCTTCGACTTCTATTTCGCGGGCGTGGACAGCTGGCTGTTCGACCTCGCGGTCTGTCTCAACGACTGGTGCATAGACCACGCCACGGGAGCGCACGACGCGCCGCGCGCCCAGGCCATGCTCGCCGCCTACCAGCGCGTGCGCCCGCTCACGGGCGCCGAGCGCCAGCTGCTCAACGCACAGCTGCGCGCCGGTGCGCTGCGCTTCTGGATTTCGCGCCTGTGGGACTTCTACCTGCCGCGTGAAGCCGCGATGCTCACGCCGCACGACCCGCGCCATTTCGAGCGCGTGCTGCGCCAGCGCATTGCCGCGCCAGTGCAACTGACATGAGGCCGGCCGCGGTACACGCGGTGCAGCAAAAACGGCGCTGAAGACAAGCAGCTGGACTACAGAATCAAAGACTATTGAAATCTATATTTCGATAGTTTTTAACTCAATCCACTGCTTTTCTTCCTTTGCGCCTGCGCGTTCCCCCCGGACATCATCCGCCGGAACGCGTCATCCAAGGCAGGCAAGCGGTTCATCCTGCCATGGACATCGAAATCGTTCCCGCGCGCAGCAGCTTTCAGTGGCTTGGGCTGGGTTTCAGGACCTTCTGCCGCCGGCCCCTGGCCTTTGTGCTGCTCCCCATACTGCTGAGCTTCCCGCTGGCCATCTGCTATCTGCTGGCCAGCCCCAGTCCCGTCATCGAGACGGTGCTCTATAACGCCGTCCTGCCGTTTCACAGCCTGATGACGATGATCGTCGCGTCCCAGGCATTTTCCGGCACCACATCGCTGCCGGCGCTGATCGTCCTGACGCTGCGAGCCTTTCGCACGCACCTGCGCGCATTGATCACGCTGGGCGCGGTGCATGCGCTGGCCCTTTGCTGCATCGTGGCAATGGTGTCGCTGGTCCAGGACCGCGGCTTCGCGCTGGAGCATCTGCCCATGGCCCTGCAGCTATCCCCTGGAGGCGAGTCCGGTCCCGCGCAGGTGGACATCATCAAGCTGCTGGCGATCGTGCCGCAAGTGCTGTTCGGCTTTGCTCCGGCGCTGGTCTACTGGTACAGCGCCACGCCGGGCCAGGCCATTTTCCTCAGCGCCGCAGCCTACCTGCGCAACTGGCGTGCGTTTCTGCTGTTCGGCGTGATACGTACCGTCCTGGTCGCCGGTCCGCTGCTGGGGGTCATGCTGATCCTGGCCTTTTTGCCCGCAACCGCCAGCGCGGCGAATGCCGCGCTCATCGAAGGCGCGGCCGGGGTCATCACGATTCCGGCCGTCATCCTTTCCATCTCCCAGCTGTTTTCCTTTCGCGACTGCTTTGCGCCCCGGCGCACCTGGTTTTCCAGCCTGCCGCGCCTGCAGTGCAGCACAAAGCAATTGTAATTTTCAAAATTAAAACTATAATCGATAGCTTAAGACTATCAATGTTGAATGCGCTTGGGCTTTTATCAACGGTTCACGGCACGCAACTCCACATCTGCAACTGCCATGAATTTCTCCATTGCGCCTGCGCATGCCAGCCTTCAATGGCTGGGACTCGCTCTTCAGACCATTTTCCGCAATCCCCTGGCCTTCGTGCTGCTGGCCGGGCTGCTGCGCATCTGCCATGTGCTGCTGTGCCGCATTCCCTTTGTCGGAACTCCGCTGTCGGCCGCCATCGAACCCATCACCGCCTTGATCATGCTGATCGTGGTGGCGCGGGCCTCCAGCGGCCACAGGTCAACGTCCGCCCTGCTGTGGTCCGGATTGCGCGCGTTCCGCGGGCCGCTGCGCGGTCTGCTCGCGTTGAGCGCGGTGCAGCTCGTTGTTTTCCTGCTCACGCTGATGCTGCTGTCCGCGCTCTTCGACCAGGGCTTTGCCTATCGTCATCTGCAGGGCCACCATGGGCTCTTGGACGGCGAGCGGCATGAACGGATGCTCGCGTGGCTGGACATGCTGGTACTGCCACCGGCCGCGTTGCTGGCTTTCGCTCCCGCGCTGGTGCACTGGCACGGCCTCGGCCCCCTGCAGGCCATGCGGTCCAGCGCCGCGGCTTGCCTGCGCAACTGTCGCGCCATTCTGCAGCTGATCCTGGTCCAGGCAGTCGTCGGCCAGTTGCTCATCAGGCTGCTGACATGGCTGATGGAATCCATGCCGGCGACAAGCGAATTTGCACTGCAGGCACTTGCCGACAGCCTGGTCTTCCTTTCCTCCGCCATCTTCAGTATTTCCTGGTTCTTTGCCTTTCGCACGCTGTTCTCGGGCGCAAGGCCTGCCCCCGCTGCGCCACCAGGCAACCGACTGCCCTGCGAGTCCCGCGCCGTCCCCGCCCGCAACGGCTTGCGCTGGCTGCAGATGGGCTTCAAGACCTTCAGGCGCCAGCCGCTGGTGCTGGGCCTGGGCATGATCGCCTCAATGCTCATCGTTTTCTTGCCGTTTGCCATGCTGCTGGCAATGGTCGTCACGGCCCAGGCCGACAGAGGCGCCCAGCCCCTGCGCGCCGTGCTGCAAGCCGCCGGGCGCGCATTGCGCCAGGAGTTCTGGCGGCTGCTGCGGCTGGGCGCGCTGTACGTGGGAATCAGTTGGCTCTTTCTGAGCGTCACCTTCGTGGTGGGGATCAGGGTCGCTGCACCCCTGTCGGCGATGGCGGCCCAGGCCGACGCGCACATTGCGCTGGCCATGCTCATGGTCGCGGCCGCTGTTCTCATTGGGTTGGCGACGCTGCAGTTCTGGCATGCCCCCGGGCTGATCCACTGGCAGCGCCTGTCCCCGCTGCAGGCACTCAGGTGCAGCAGCCATGCGGTGCGACTCAACTGGCGCGCGTTTTCCTTGTTCTTTGTGCTGTGGGGGCTCATCTATGCCGTCTTCGGCACGGCCCTGATCATGCTGATCCGGCTGCCCGCACCCGGGAGCTTCGCGTTCACGGCAATCTCCACGCAGTTCGGGATCTGCGTGATACATCTATTGAATGTCATCTTCATGTCGTGCATCTATTTCAGTTTTCGCGACTGTTTTGCCTTGCCCGACAGCGCCGATTCGCGCGCCGACTGAGATTCGGCCTGCCGGCGCCGCGCGCAGCAAGCTGCCCTTGTCTTCAGCGGTCAAAAAAGCCTGCGGTACAGTAACGCCATCGGCGCCCGAAAGCGCCCGTTACTGCTTGCCCAGGACTTTGACTGCTTCATGAAACTCCAGATCGTTCCCGCCCGCACAGGTGTCCAGTGGGTCAAACTCGGCGTCCAGACTTTCTGGCGCCAACCCCTGGCCCTGGCCGCGATTTTTATTCTGGCCATTGTCGGCATGTCGCTGATCAGCATCGTGCCGTTGATCGGCCCCGCGCTGGCGCTGGCGCTGCTGCCCGCGACCTCGCTGGCGATGATGGTCGCGGCCGCCGAAGCCACCCAGGGCCGCTTTCCCACGCCGGCGCTGCTGCTGGTCGCGTTTCGCACCGGCCGCCAGCGCCTGAACGCCATGGTCACGCTGGGCCTGCTGTACGCCGTGGGCTTTCTCGCGATCATGGGGCTGTCGGCCTTGATCGATGGCGGCACGTTCGCCGAGGTCTATCTGGGCAGCGAGCCGATGACGCGCGAGATCGCCGAGGACCCCGCGTTCCAGTCAGCGATGTGGCTGTCGATGGCGCTGTACATCCCGCTGTCGCTGATGTTCTGGCACGCGCCCGGATTGATCCACTGGCATGGCATTCCGCCCGCCAAGGCGCTGTTTTTCAGCCTGGTGGCCTGCATGCGCAACTGGCGCGCCTATCTGGTCTTCTGCCTGGCCTGGATGGTCTTCTTCATGGCCTGCGGCATCGTGCTGGCGCTGGTCACCGGCATTCTCGCGAGCCTGATCGGCGGCATGGCCGCCGGCATCATGGCGGGCGCTGCCATGATCCTGGCGGCGATGTTCTTCACCTCGGTGGTGTTCACGTTCCGCGACAGCTTTTCCGCGCCCGATCCCTCGGACGCGACCGATCCCGAACTGCATGAAGCCTGAGCGCCTCGCGGTCGCCCTTCGAGCCCCATGAAAAAAACGCCCCGAGGGGCGTTTTTTACTGGGGAATCGCTTCGCCGCGTGGACTGGGCGAAACCGCCTCAGACGCCGACGGGCTTGCCGTCTACGCGCTGGATCACCACCGTCGACGAGCGCGGGCGCACCGTGCCGCTGGCCAGCACCGTGGCGTCGGTCGTGTCGTACGCAGGCCAGTTGCCTGGATGCTGGATGTTCAGGAAGATGCTGGTGTTGTCGGGCGAGAACGCAACGCCTGTCACTTCGGCTTCGTTGGGGCCGACGAAGAAGCGGCGCAGTTCGGCCTGGTTGCTGGCATTGATCACCGGACCCGTGCCCGTGCTGGCCGACATGGGCTTGGGAATCACGGCCAGCATCTGGTCGTTGGTCGCCTTGGCCACGTCGTTGTTGCGGCCGCCGTCCAGGCCGTTGTCGGTCTGGATCCACATGATGCCGCGGCTGTCGAACGACATGCCGTCCGGGCTGGCGAGCTGGTTCACCGCGGTCAGCGACGAACGGTTGGTGTCGGCATTCGCGCCCGCGGCCGCGCCGAAGACGAAGATGTCCCAGCGGAAGGCGTTCGAGCCGCTGGCATCGTGCCAACGGATGATGTGGCCGTTGGCATTGTTCAGGCGCGGGTTGGCGCCGTTGGTGCCGGTGGTCGCATTGCGGCTGGTGTTGTTGGTCAGCGTCAGGTAGACATCGCCATTGGTCGGGTGTACCGCAGTCCACTCGGGGCGGTCCATGGGCGTGGCACCGACGAAGTCGGCCGCACCGCGGGTGTTGATCAGGATCGCCTCCAGGCTGCCGAACTCGGCGCCCAGCGTCTTGCCGCCCTTGCCGACGGTGTTCGGTGCCAGTGCCAGCCACTCGCCCGAGCCGTTGTCGTTGAAGCGCGCGACATACAGCGTGCCCTTGTCGAGGTACTTGGCGCCCACGGCCAGGCGGTCGCTGCGCGTGGCGTCCTTGGGATCCCAGACGGCTTCGGAGACAAAACGGTAGACGTATTCAAAGCGCGAGTCGTCACCGCAGTAGAACGCCAGCGGCTGGCCGGCCACGGGGTTGCCATAGGCCGCGCCTTCGTGCGCAAAGCGGCCCATCGCCGTGCGCTTGGTGGCGATGCTCGAAGGATCGTAGGGATCGATTTCGACCAGGTAGCCGAAGCCGTTGACTTCGTTGCGCCAGTCGGACAGGGCATCCGCGCCGCTGGCCGTGACGTTGAAGCGCGCGAACTCGCCGTTGACTTCGGTGGCGTCGCCGGCAGCGGTTTCCCACTCGTAGCGGCCCTTGGTGCTGGACACGCCAACGCGCTTCTGGTGCGCGGGAATCGTGCCGGTGTTCAGGAAGCAGGCCGCCCAGTTTTCCTCGGCGGTGATGTAGGTGCCCCAGGGCGTGGTGCCGTTGCCGCAGTTGTTGTTGGTGCCGCGCACCTGCGTGCCGTTGGGCGAGAACGGAGTCTTGACCCAGTCCGTGCCGCCGACCGGGCCGGCCAGGCGCATGGGCGTGCCCGAAGTGAAGCGGCGGTTGTACTTGGAATTGAGAACGATGTTCCAGTTCTTGCCTTCCTTGCGCACATGCATCACGGCCACGCCATGGGCATTGATTTCCTTGCGCACCTCTTCGGCCGGACGCTTGCCCGCGACCTTGGTCGGACCTGCGGGATGCAGCGCGAACTCATCGATGTACTCGTGGTTGACCACCAGCAGGCCTTCGGTCGAGCTGCCGGCGATGGGGAAGAAGTGCATGCCGTCATGGTGCATGCCGGTCGAGTTCAGCAGATCGTTGGAGCTGTTGTTGCCGTTGCGATCCCAGGCCGCGGCGTTGTCGTTGAGCGGCGTGCCCCAGGCGCCGAGCACCTGGGCCGTATAGCCTGCGGGCACCACGCAGCCATGGGTCATGGAGTTGGGCAGCGACTCGAAGCCCAGCTTGAGTTCCGGCTCGACCGGCTTCACGGGATCGACGGGGGCCGGGTCGCCATCACCGCCACAGGCCGAAAGGCTCAAGCCCGCCATCAGGGCCACTGCAGCACCCAGGCTGCCACGTGTCACGGCACGGCGCGAGAGGCTTGCCTCGAGAATGGTACTGAAGGGCGCGTTGTCGCTGTGGTTGCGAACAACCTTGTCGGAAATGGATTTGCTCACGTGGCGGCTCTCTTGGTTTTGTCGATTCATCGACGGGTGCCGCCACTCTAGGAAATCAATATGACGATAGCGTGAAACCCGACACAAGACAGGTTGCCGGCCCGATCAGGCGTTGTTGCGCCGCAGCTTGGCGAGGTGGACACGGTCATCCACGCTGGAAAACAGCACCGCCAGAGCAATGCCCACGGCCGCGCCCAGCAAGGTGTCGATGACACGCTCGACAGGCATGTTTCCCATTGTCGGCGCGTGCGACGCGAGCATTGTCATCAACAGCGCCATCGGCGTGACCGTGATCTGCCCGAGTGCGTAGTTGAAGCCGATGATCACTTCGGTCAGGAACTGGAACACGACGACAGCCAGCACGATGACCCACAGCGGCGGGTGCTGGGCCAGTATCAGCCACACCAGGCAGGCGCCGATCACCGTGCCTCCCAGGCGCTGCAGCGCGCGGCTCATGGTCACATGCAGATGACTGCCCTGCATGACAGCGGTGGCCCCGATGGCCGCCCAGGCAGGATGCTGTCCGCCCGCGGCCCAGGCGAGCAGCGCCGCAATGGCCGCGCCCACGGCAATGCGCGCGCCCGCTATCCATTGATGCGACATCGGCGGAATGCGCACCACGGGAATCTGCAGCGCGCTGACCTCCTGCGCGCGCAGGCGGTCGGTGAGCGAGCAGACCAGCCAGCCTATCAGCCCGCCCGCCGCAGTCGCGAGCAGGCGCGCGGCCAGCTCCTGCCAGGTGGCCACCGGGTGCAGCGCAGCGCCGGCAGCGAACACGATGATCACCGCGCCCGGGCCGCCGATATTCCAGCGGCTCACCGCCACGGTCGAGGCCCCGGCCACCAGCGCCAGCACCAGCACCAGCGCCCATTCGCTGGCGCCGAACAGCCCCGCGAGCGAGGGAAACAGCACGGCCGCCAGCAGCAGCAGCGCCGCCGCGGCAACGATGCGCCGGCGCCGCGCCAGCGGCGCAAAGCGCCCGAACAGCGCGGCCAGCGCGCCCAGCGCGGGAAAGCCCACGAGTTCGGGCCAGGGCGACAACAGCGTCAGCACCAGCGCCGCGAGCACCGCAAGGCTGGCCTGCAGCCCGGCAATCAGTGCGATGCGCAGCGACAGCTGCGGCGCGAGCGCCAGGCTGTCCTGCAACTGCTGCGGATGCAGCAGGTGGATCGCGGCACGGGTCCTGGAGGCCGCCTGGACCGGGTCTTTTTCTTTTTCCATGCGCGCGCTCCTGCTCGAACTCAGTCGACGATGGTCAGCTTGGCGATCGCCAGCGCCAGCCACTTGGTGCCGTGGCGCGGGAAATCCACCTGCGCGCGCGCGTCGTCGCCCGTGCCTTCGATGGCCAGCACCTTGCCTTCACCGAACTTGTTGTGGAACACCGCGATGCCGGCACGCAGGCCATGGCTGGGCGCGGCCTTTTGCGGCGGCACGGGCGGGCTGGCAAAAGTCTCGGACTTGGCGCCAAAGCCGCCGCGGCCGCCGCCGTAACCTCCGCCGCCGTAACCTCCCGCGGACTGGGGCGTGAACGTGCCAAAGCCCTGCTGCTTGGGCGTGATCCACTTGAGCGCGCTCTCGGGCAGCTCGTCGAAGAAGCGGCTCTTGATGTGAAAGCGCGTCTGGCCGTGCAGCATGCGGGTCTGCGAATGGCTCAGGTACAGGCGCTTTCTCGCGCGCGTGATCGCCACGTACATCAGCCGGCGCTCTTCCTCGAGGCCGCCGCTGTCGCTCATCGCGTTCTCGTGCGGAAACAGGCCTTCTTCCATGCCGCCGATGAACACCGCGTCGAACTCCAGGCCCTTGGACGCATGCACGGTCATCAGCTGCACCGCATCCTGGCCCGCCTGGGCCTGGTTGTCGCCGGCTTCGAGCGCGGCATGCGTGAGGAAGGCGACCAGCGGCGACAGCGTTTCGCCGGTATCGATGTCGACCATGCCCGCGGCCGGCTGCGATCCCGGCAGCACCTGGTCGAGCATGGGTTGCGTGGGATCGATTCCCTGGCTCACCGGGCTCTGGCGCAGCGCCTGGCCATGCTCGTCGAGCGGCAGCGCCACGGCGTCGCGGCCAAAGCCTTCCTGGGTCACGAAGCTCTCGCCCGCATTCACCAGCTCCTGCAGGTTCTCTATGCGGTCCGCGCCTTCCTTCTCGTTGCGGTAATGCTCGACCAGGCCGCTTTCTTCCAGCACGGCCTCGATGATCAGCCGCAGGTTCTTGCCCTGGGTCTGCTCGCGCAGCACTTCGATCTTGGCAACAAACGCGCCCAGGTTCGCGCCCGCCTTGCCGGGCACGGCCGTGACGGCATCGCTGAGCGAGCAGCCCGCGCTGCGCGCCGCATCCTGCAGCACTTCGACCGTGCGCGCGCCTATGCCGCGCGGCGGGAAGTTCACCGCGCGCATGAAGCTGGTGTCGTCATGCGGGTTCTCGAGCAGGCGCAGATAGGCCAGCGCGTGCTTGATTTCGGCGCGCTCGAAAAAGCGCAGGCCGCCGTAGACGCGGTAGGGCACGCCGGCATTGAACAGCGCGGTCTCTATCACCCGGCTTTGCGCATTGCTGCGGTACAGGATGGCGATCTGCTGGCGCTCGAAGCCGTCGTTCTTCACGAGCTGGCGGATTTCATCGACGATCCACTGCGCTTCGGCCAGATCGGTGTGCGACTCGTAGACGCGCACCGGCTCACCCGGGCCCTGCGTGGTGCGCAGGTTCTTGCCCAGGCGGCGGCTGTTGTGGCTGATCAGCGCATTGGCCGAGTCGAGGATGTTGCTGAAGCTGCGGTAGTTCTGCTCGAGCTTGATCTGGCGCTGCACGTCGAACTCGCGCACGAAGTCGGCCATGTTGCCCACGCGTGCGCCGCGGAAAGCGTAAATGCTCTGGTCGTCGTCGCCCACGGCGATCACCGAGCCCTGGGTGCGCATCTGGCCGCCGACCTCGTCGCCCGCGAGCTGCTTGAGCCAGGCGTACTGCAGGCGGTTGGTGTCCTGGAACTCGTCGACCAGGATGTGCTGGAAACGCCGCTGATAGTGGGCGCGCAGCTGCGGCTGGTCGCGCAGCAGCTCGAAGCTGCGCAGCATCAGTTCGCCGAAATCGACCACGCCTTCGCGCTGGCACTGCTCTTCGTAGAGCTGGTAGAACTCGACTTTCTTGCGCGTGTCGGGGTCCTTGACGGCGACATCGCCGGGGCGCTGGCCTTCTTCCTTGCAGCCCGCGATGAAGTACTGCAGCTGCTTGGGCGGGAAGCGCTCGTCGTCGACGTTGTGCTGCTTGCACAGCCGCTTGACGGCCGACAGCTGGTCCTGCATGTCGAGGATCTGGAACGCCTGGGGCAGGCCAGCGGCCTGGTGATGCGCGCGCAGCAGGCGGTTGCACAGGCCGTGGAAGGTGCCTATCCACATGCCGCGCACATTCACCGGCAGCATGGCCGACAGCCGCGCCGTCATTTCCTTGGCCGCCTTGTTGGTGAAGGTCACGGCCAGGATGCCCGCGGGCGTGGCCTGGCCGGTCTGCAGCAGCCAGGCAATGCGCGTGGTCAGCACCCGGGTCTTGCCCGAACCGGCGCCGGCCAGTATCAGCGCATGGCCTGCGGGCAGCGTCACGGCCGCGAGCTGCTCCTCGTTGAGGTCGGCAAGCAGGGGAGATGCAGACGCGGCGACGGGCGCGCTGCTGGAAAGCAGGTCAAGAGGAAACATGCTGCGATTGTAGAAACCCCGCCCCGCCCTGCACATGTACGCAATCAAAAGCCTTGCGGCCCTGTTGCGCGTGCCGCCATCCCGGGGGCATTGGCGCGAGGTATGCAGTACGGGTAGAATCAATCACCGGGCCCAAGTTTCTTGTGGTCCGGTTTTTTGTGCCCGCGTCCTGCGGGCCCGCGGTGGCCGCCTCCAGCGGCAGCGTCCGCAAACCGGTCTCCAGGCCAAGCGCCCCATCGCCACGGAAATTGTTCCGCGGCGACCCTTTATGGAGCTTGGAAATTCATGGAAATCTTCGACTACGACAACATTCTTCTGCTGCCCCGCAAGTGCTGTGTGGAAAGCCGTTCGGAATGTGATGCCAGCGTGACGCTGGGCAGTCGGTCGTTCCGCATCCCGGCCGTGCCGGCCAACATGAAGACCGTCGTCGACGAGGCTATCTGCACCTGGCTGGCGCAGAACGGCTACTTCTATGTGATGCACCGCTTTGACCTCGACAACGTGCAGTTCGTGCAGGACATGCACGCCAAGGGCTGCTTTGCGTCGATCTCGCTGGGCGTCAAGCAACCCGACTACGCCACGGTCGACCGTTTCGTCGAACTGGGACTGGTGCCCGAGTACATCACCATCGACATCGCCCACGGCCATGCCGACAGCGTGAAGAACATGATCGCCTACCTCAAGCTCAAGCTGCCGCAGGCCTTCGTTATCGCCGGCAACGTCGGCACGCCCGAAGCCGTGATCGAACTCGAAAGCTGGGGCGCGGACGCGACCAAGGTCGGCATAGGCCCGGGCAAGGTCTGCATCACCAAGCTCAAGACCGGCTTCGGCACGGGCGGCTGGCAGCTGTCGGCGCTCAAGTGGTGCGCGCGCGTCGCGACCAAGCCAATCATTGCCGACGGGGGCATTCGCAGCCACGGCGACATCGCCAAGAGCATACGCTTTGGCGCGAGCATGGTCATGATCGGCTCGCTGTTCGCGGGCCACGAGGAATCGCCGGGCAACACCGTCGAGGTCGATGGCGAGAAGTTCAAGGAGTACTACGGTTCGGCCTCGGACTTCAACAAGGGCGAGTACAAGCATGTCGAAGGCAAGCGCATCCTCGAACCCGTCAAGGGCACGCTGGCCAGCACGCTGATCGAGATGGAGCAGGACATCCAGAGCTCGATCAGCTACTCGGGCGGCAAGAAGCTCATGGACATCCGCAAGGTCAACTATGTGACGCTGGGCGGCGACAACGCGGGCGAACATCTGCTGATGTGAAGCCCGCCGCGGCGCTGCAAGCTCAGTGACAGCTTGGCGCGCCGATCGCGGTGATGATAGAGGCCCGGGGCATTGCATGCCCCGGGCTTTTTCCATTGCGGTGCACACGATGAATTCGCGGGTACCCGCCGCACTTCGTCAAGGATGTTTGAAGACATGCACCCTCACCCGTTGAAGATTGCTGTACTGGGCACCGGCATGATGGGTCTGCCCATGGCCCGCCGTCTGTGCCAGGCCGGCCACGAAGTCCATGCCTGGAACCGCACCCGCGCCCGCGCCCAGCCGCTGGCCGATGACGGTGCGCAAGTCCACGACACGGCGGCACAGGCCGTGGCGGGCGCCGATATCGCCATCAGCCTGCTCGAGAACGGACCGGTGGTCGAAGACGTGCTGTTCAGCCAGGGCGCGGCGGCCGCCATGCGTGACGCCAGCCTGTTCATCGACATGGCATCGATCCAGCCCAGCGAAGCCCGCGACCATGCGGCGCGCCTGGGCGAACGCGGCATCGCCCATCTCGACGCTCCGGTGTCTGGCGGCACCGTGGGCGCCGAGGCCGGCACGCTGGCCATCATGGCCGGCGGCAGGCCTGCCGACTTCGAACGCGCACGCGTGGTTTTCAGCGCCTTGGGCCGCGCGACCCATGTCGGACCGCACGGCGCGGGCCAGCTGGCGAAATTGGCCAACCAGATGATTGTCGGCATCACCATAGGCGCGGTTGCCGAAGCACTGCTGCTCGCTGCCAAAGGCGGCGCAGACATGGCCAAGGTGCGTGAAGCGATAGGCGGCGGCTTTGCCGACAGCCGCATCCTGCAGCTGCACGGACAGCGCATGCTCGAGCGCGACTTCGCGCCGCGCGGGCGCATGACGGTGCAGCTCAAGGACCTGCGCAATGCGCTGGCCACGGCCGCGGAGATCGGCTTCGATGCACCGATCACCGGGCTGTTCGAGCAGCTGTACGCCGACAGCGTTGCCCATGGCCTGGGCGATCTGGACCACAGCGGGCTGTTTGTCGAACTCGCCAGCCGCAACGCCATGGGCTGATTTTTTTCTGCAGGCGTGTAAAAAATGGTGCATAATCCAGCTCTCGCTTGCAAATGCAAGGGAAAAGTGGGTTCTTAGCTCAGCTGGTAGAGCAGCGGACTCTTAATCCGTAGGTCGAGTGTTCGAATCACTCAGGACCCACCACTTTTTCAGCGCCTTGGTCGAAAGATCACTGCACAACGTTTTGGAAGTTCGAGGCCATCGGGCCTTGTTCCTTCAAGATGGGTTCTTAGCTCAGCTGGTAGAGCAGCGGACTCTTAATCCGTAGGTCGAGTGTTCGAATCACTCAGGACCCACCACTTTCAATTCAGTGGTTCAACAAAATAATTGGGTTCTTAGCTCAGCTGGTAGAGCAGCGGACTCTTAATCCGTAGGTCGAGTGTTCGAATCACTCAGGACCCACCAATTCAAAAGCCCACTTCGCAAGAAGTGGGCTTTTTGTTTTGGCACCACACCATGGCCGGCGCAGCCTGCTGCTGCACGCGCAGCGACGCCGACCTGGCTCCCGACCCCAAGCGCATCGCCAGACGCATCCCCCGCCCACGCGACACCAGACTCCGCCCCTTTGAACGGCGCGGCGTCAACCTACAAGATAGTCTCAGGCTATTGATTTATGATTTCAATTAGTTGGCGTGCATAAGGTTTTCCACCGAAACATGCACTGCCACCCGAACAAAAGGGAACTGAATCATGTTGTATGGAAAATGGAATGCGCTGGGCGCAAGCGTCGCTGCAGCGGTCATGTTGCTGGGCTGCGGCGGGGATTCCGAGCTCAACGATCCCACACTCGAGGCCCACCTCATCGCTGCGCCGGAGTCTGCGGCCGCCGTTGCTGCGCAGGCTGCAGAACCTCCGGCGCCGCACCTGGAGATCTTCTCGGCTGCACCGGTCATCACCAGGGACACCGAAGCTCCCGCACCGGCAGGCAAGACTGCGCAGACGCCCGTCGCTGCACCCGCCGCATCCGCACCTCTTTCCGCTGCGCAGATTGCACCCACCCGCGTGACTGCCATCCGCACTCCGCCCATCCCGACCGTCGCTGCAATCCCCACGCCGGCAAGCCCCTTCACCCCACCCATTCCCGCCATTCCTGCCATCTCCATACCGGCAATTCCCAGCGTCGCTGCCATCGCGCCATCTTCGCCCGCCTCCGCCCTGACATCGACAAGCTCGAATCAAGCGGCCGGCAGCGGTCCTGCGCCCGCAGATGACTTTTCCGGCAAGAAAATGATTGGCTTTGCCAACCTGGGCCAAACCTGCTACGCCAATGTCGCGCTCAAACTACTCATTCACTCCATTGGGCCCGCGGCGATGATTTCCCATTTGGAAAATATTTCGGCGAGCTTCCCTCCGGAAAAAATAGAATCCCTGCAGGAATTTATCAACCTGATAAGAACGGCGCACACACCCCAACAATCAACTGCGGGTGTGATGAAAAGCTTTTTCACCACTCTAGACAAAACAAATCATTTCTATCTGGGAAAAATCATAGGGACAGCACAGGGCACCTCCTACTTCTACGACGCAATGCACAGATTATTTGAGATCGAAAAAATCAATAATGGTGACTTTTCGTTGACCAGAGAGTCCATAAGGGCTGATGGAAGCAAGAAAGTAGAGCAGCAAAGCGACATTCTGCACATTCTCCTGCCAGATGCAGACGACATGGACTTGCAAGCCCTTGTCAACACGTACTCCAGGAAAACAGACGCCTCGTCTACCCAGCGATATCAATTCCAGACATCAGATGAAAAGGCCGTGCAAACCGTGAATTTCATGGTGGGTCCTGGCGTTGGATCGAAAACAGATCAGCTGAATTTCAATGACACTGTGACGATTCCCGTGGTCAATAGAATCAGCGGAAAAAAATTCACTGCCACGCTCAAGGCGAAAGCCATTGTCTTCCCCAAAAGCAGCCAGTCCGGAGTGACGCATTACGTTTCTTATCTGAAATATGATGAAAAAGGTTTTTCGCTTCACAACGACTGGAGCGTCGCAGATGGCATTGAAATCCAGGAGAATAATTATCCTGAATTGATCAGTTTTTCCGTGGTGAAAATGGAATCGAATTGATGATTTTCAACGAAAAATAAATGCATTGCCGCAGGAGTTCTTGCTGAAAGAATGAGCGAAAGCATGGGTCTTCACCGGCCAATGCCCTATCGCAAAGCCCGCTTCATACGCAGCGGGCTTTTGTTCACACTGCATCTCCTGATTCCTGACGCTGATCGGCGTGCTGCCGCCGGTGCAAACGAGCTGGGCGCTGGGAGTGCCGCTCGTCACGCTGCCTGTGTTCGGCCTCCACCCCGAACGCCGCGGCCCGGCCACTTCGCTGCAGGCCTTCATAGGCCAGGCCGCCAAGAGCCTGGTTGCGGGCCTGCTCGCGCCCCTGCGCCTTGGTATTGCAAAGAAGGGGCTGGGACGTACGCGTGCAGGCTCCTGCATCAATCCAATTTGATGCCGTTGTCGCGGATCAGGCGACCCCAGCGTTCACGTTCGGCTTTGACGTAGGCAGCCATCTGTGCGGGCGTGCCAGGCATGGCCTCCACCCCTATCGCCTGGAATCGGGCCTTGATCTCGGTGCTTGCAAAAGCCGTCTGCAAGGCTGCACTCAAGCGGGCAACGGTTTCCGGTTTTGCCGCTGCCGGCAGCACCAGCCCTTGCCAGGCCCAGGCTTCGAAACCCGTCAGGCCCTGTTCAGCCAGGGTCGGGATTTCGGCCATGGTCTTCATACGTTCCGGGCTGGCGACACCGATGGCCTTGAGCTTGCCTGACGCGATGAACTGGTAGCCACTGGCGGAATCCACGAACATGAACGGCACCTGGCCCCCCATCAGGTCCTGCACGGCGGGCGCCGCACCCCGGTAGGCCACATGTGAGAACTTGAGCCCGGTGCGTTCGCGCAGCAATTCGGCCGCCAGATGGTGGGGACTGCCTATGCCCGCCGACGCGTAGCTAGTGCCGTCGGCGTTCGCCTTGGCCCAAGCCAGGAACTCCTTCCAGTTACGGGCAGGAGTACTCGGTGCCACCACCAGAATCAAGGGGAAGCGTGCCAGCAGCCCCACCGCAGCGAAGTCGCGCTCGGCGTTGTACGCCAGCTTGCTGAACAAGGCCGGATTGGCAGCCAAGGTAGCAAAGTCGGCGGACAAAACCGTGTGCTCCACATCCCGTGCCTTGGCGGCATAGTCGGCAGCGATGTTGGTCGCCGCACCGGGTTTGTTGGCGACGATGATGGTTTGACCCAGGGTCTTTCCCATGGCCTCCGCCAGGGATCGCGCCACTACGTCCGAGCCGCCCCCGGGCGCGTAGCCGACGACCCACTCTATGGGCTTGCTGTCCTGAGCCGACGCGCCCAGGGAGCCCAACGCCATGATCGGTGCCAGCAGCGCGGCGCCCAGCGCACGCAAGAGATTATTTTTAGCCATGATTTTGTCTCCGTTTAGTTTGTTTTAAATTGCACTGGCACGGGCTGCGTCCAGCGCCTGCTTCAACACGCTGGTTATCCCGATGTGGTTGGCCAGCAGCAGAACCAGTCGGGCATTCAGTGCCTGGCTGGCCTCGTTGCTGAGATCATGGTGGGCATCAATCAGCGCCTCGTAGAAATCGTCGGGCGCTTGCAGATTGGGTTCAGTATTGAGTTGCATAAGTGCGTCCATCAAGCAAGAGCCAGGGCGCGTTCCAGCGCCTGGTGTACGTTGGCGACCGTGGGAGCCCGCCAGCGGGCGCATACATGCTGGTCGGGGCGCAGCAACACCACGGTGCCGGGCTGGGCGTCGTAGCGCAGTGCCGCCAGGCCATCCCTATCGACCAGGGTCTCGGCGCCTGCTTCTCCTTGCGCTGGCGCGATGTGCAGCACCCGCAGCGGTGTCAGACCAGGATCGGGCAAGCAGTCCAGCGCGCTGTCCACCGCGCCAAACACCAGCGCGGTAAAGCAGCCAGTGGACAGATGGCGCAGCAGCCAATCGGCCTGGCCCCGCCACAGCACCGGCGCATCCGCGGCCGCAGCACCGGGCACCATGCTTCCACTGAAATCATCGGCTTGCAGCGTATTCAGCGGCGACTGGTGCAACGTCGCGGGCACCGAAAGCCGGCCGCTGTTGACGATGGTGCGGGCAAACGCATGGTCCTTGGCCAGCTCCAGCACTGCGTCGCGGAACAGACGGCTGATGGCGCTTTTGGGAGTGATGAAGTCGGTCGCACGGCTGGAATTGCGGATGTTCTCGTCCGCTGCGTATTCGCGCTCCCCGCCATAACTGTTGAGCAGGGCCTGCCCGGCCCGGCCCTGCAGCACCGCGGCCAGCTTCCAGGCCAGATTCTCGGCATCCTGCACTCCCGAGTTGGCACCGCGCGCGCCGAAGGGCGAGACGCCGTGCGCCGAGTCACCCGCGAACAGCACCCGGCCATGGCGAAAGCTGTCCATGCGCAGGCAGGAGAAGGTATAGACGCTGGCCCACTCCAGCTCGAACTGTGCCTCCGGGCCCAGCAAGGCCTTGACGCGGGGGATGATGTTTTCCGGCTTTTTTTCTTCTTCCGGGTTGGCATCCCAGCCCAATTGGAAGTCGATGCGCCACACGCCGTCAGGTTGCATGTGCAGCAGCACGCTCTGGTTGGGGTGGAATTCCGGATCGAACCAGAACCAGCGCTCGGCCGCCAGATCGATGCCCGAATGCCCGGACTTGAGCTTGATGTCGGCAATCAGGAAGCGGTCTTTGAAGGTGCGGCCATGGCTTTCCTGGCCGACCAGCTGGCGCAGCGCCGAACGCGAACCGTCGCAGGCGGCCACATATTGGGCGTCCAGCTGGTACGGGCCATCGGGCGTCGTGACGGTGAGGCGGGCAAAGTCGGCGTGCTGCTCCAGACCGCTGACGGCGCTCTTCCAGCGGATATCGATCAACGGCAATTCTGCCGCACGCTCGGCCAAATAGCCTTCGACGTAATACTGCTGCAGATTGATAAAGGCTGGAAACTGATGTCCCGCCTCGGGCAGCAGGTCGAAGCTGTAGACCTGCTGCCGGCGGAAAAACACCTTGCCGACATTCCATGACACGCCCTTGTCGAGCATGCGCTGGCCGCAGCCCAGGCGTTCAAAAATCTCCAAGGTGCGTTTGGCAAAGCAGATCGCCCGCGAACCGCTGGACAAGCGATCGTCGTTGTCCAACAGCACCACGGGAATATTCTGCTGCGCCAGATCGATCGCCAGGGCCAGGCCCACCGGGCCGGCGCCGACCACCACCACCGGATGCCGCGCCGGCGGCGTCACATCCTGGTCGGGCGTGCGCCGGTACGGAAACACCAGCTTCTGGTAGTCCGCCACTGAGTCCGTCTGCAAGTTTTTTTTGTTCTGCATTTTTGTCTCCTCCGGCGCGGACTCAGGCTTCCAGCGATTCCCACATGGCCTTGTCGCGCTCGGCAGTCCAGATACGCGGATCGGGATGCTGCGTCGCCTCGTCCAGGGCCCGAGTCACGTCAAATGGCAAGCAGTGGTCGTAGATCACCCAATGTCCATATTTGGGCTTCAGGGCGGCGTGCGTGTCCTTGTAGATGCGGTTGAGGTCATTGCCGGCGGCGGCACCGGCCTGGACATTGGCATACAGGTCTTGCACAAAGGACTTGGTCCCGGCCAGGCCGGCTTGCACCATCTCGGGCGTGGTCAGCGCGGCGCCGCGGCCGGGCACCAGGGCGACGGGCTGCAGGGCCGCGATGTTGTCCAGCGTTTGCGGCCAGTCCTTGAAGTAGGCGTCGCCCGCGTACGGCGTGGCATCGAACTCGACCAGGTCACCGCTGAACAGTATCTTCTGCTGCGGCAGCCAGACCACGGTGTCGCCCTTGGTGTGGCCGCGGCCCAACTGGATCAGCTGCACTTCCAGCTTGCCCAGCCACAGCGTCATGCGGCCCTCGAAGGTGATGCTGGGCCAGGTCAGACCGGGAATGGTTTCGACGGCGCGGAACAGCCGTGGAAAACGCTCGATCTCGCTTTTCATGTCATGCGCACCGCGCTCCACGATCAGGTCATAGGTGTCCTGGCTGGCGATGATCTGCTCGGGCTGGTAGGCACTCGCGCCCAGCACGCGCACCGCGTGGTAGTGGCTCATCACCACGTACTTGATGGGCAGGTCTGTCACTTCACGGATGCGACGGATCACGTCTTGCGCCATCACCGGCGTGGCCTGGGTGTCGATGACCATCACTGCGTCGTCGCCAATGATGATGCCGGTGTTCGGGTCGCCCTCGGCGGTGTAGGCGTAGGCGTTTTCGGACAGCTTGGTGAAGCTGACTTTCTTCTCCTCCAGATCGGCTTGAGAGGCGAAGGCTTTAGGTTGGCTCATGGTGGGGTCTCCGGATATGCAACGGCTCGCAGGTCTGACAACTCAGCAAATAAATTTGCTGATAACAAATTCCCCCCGCATTATGCATAGCAAATTCGACCATGGCAAACTGCTTACCAAATAACAAACATGGAAACCTGACTCCCTATGCCCATTCCTCGCGAACAACGTGCCGTGCAATCTGTCGAAGTGGGTGGACGGCTGCTGATGGCACTGGCCAACAGCCCGGCGCCAATGGCCCTCAAGGATCTGGCTGCGGCGGCGGACTTACCCCCCTCGCGCGCCCATCCTTATCTGGTGAGTTTTGGCAAGCTGGGTTTGATCGAGCAATTGCAAGGCAGCGGCGCATATGCGCTGGGACCGGCCGCATTGCAGCTCGGTCTGACCTATCTGTACCAACTCGACCCGATGAAACCGGTGAATGCCGCGGCCGAAGCGCTGGCGGCAGACACAGGACAGGCGGTGGCGATTGCGGTCTGGGGCAACTTTGGCCCGACGGCCGTACGTTTGCTGGAGGCCCGGCGCCCGCTGTACATCGCACTGCGGCCTGGCAACGTGCTGTCCATTCTCGGCACCGCTACCGGACGCGCCTTTGCGGCAACCTTGCCCAAAGACCGTGTCGAACAAGCCTTGCAAGGCCCTCTCAATGAGGCTGGGCACAGTTCGGCTGCGCGCATCGCCAAAGAACTGAAAGCCGCCACCGCAGAGGTACAGGCACAAGGCATGACACGTACCATAGGTCGCCCACTACCCGGCATCAATGCCTACAGCGCTCCCGTGTTCAATGCCGATGGCGATGTGGTCGCGGTGCTGACCCTGATCGGACACGAGGAGGAATTGACGCCAGACTGGGATGCTCCTATGCCCAAGGCGCTGCAGCTGGCGGCACATGAAGCAGGAGCGCGGCTCGGGCACAGGGTCCGGAACAAATAGACGTTGAGACTGGCGTTCAGCCAGCGCGCTGTCGTCGGCGGCCGTATCCTTGCGCGCGACATAGCCTCGCGGCCTGTGGCAACAAAGCAATTATTGAAAAATAATATCGATAGGCGGAACCTATCGATTGATTGTGGAACTTACCTTGCATCCATTGTTTGCCAAGAAGGAAGACGCCATGATCCACCCGCCATTCATCCGCCACCTTTGCGTGCTCGGTGCTGCATTGATGCTTGCCGCCTGCGGCGGCGAAGCAGACGGGTCATTTGAGGACTTTCCAGCCAGAGCGCAGACCCTCCTGACTGCCCGGGCGGCGACACTGACCGCCGCCGCGGATACGCCGGCGGGCACCCCTGCCACCATCAGCGCTTCAAGCATGCAGCCTCCCGAACAGGGCCTGCGTGCCATGGCAGGCTTCGACAACCTGGGCAGCACCTGCTACGCCAATGCCGCATTGAAGTTCCTGATTCACTCGATAGGCCCGCAGCGCCTGACGCAGCACCTGCAAGCCTTTGCGGCCGATGGCGATGCGCAGCAGCGCGAGGCCGCGCAAGGCTTCATGCAACTGATTGCCGATACCTGTTCCGAAACCGGGCCCACGCGCCAGCAGCTGTCGGACTTCCTTGCCGCCGTGCAGCAGCTGCCCGCCTTCTCGGCGATCAACGCCGACAATGCGCTGGACTTCCCCATCGTGGGCCGGCAGCAGGATACGGACGAGTTTCTGACGAAGCTGTCGCAGTCCTTCCAACTGCATGCGCTTTACGCCAGCGAGATCACGCTGCGCGGCGGCCTCGACACGCTGCGCAGCGAAGGCCAATACTGGACCATTTTGCAGCCTGCAAGCCCGGACGACACGCTGCAGGCGGTGCTGGACCGTACCCCGGCCGCGGACTGGCAGCTGCTGCTGCAGCGGCCCCGGCCGCACCTGACCGTGCGCCTGGAAAACGCCATGCACGATGCGCAGGGCCGGCACCTGCTCAGCAACCGGAACTTCGATTTCAACCAGCCTGTGCGACTGCATGCCACCGAAGGCAATCTCACGACCATCTTGACGCTGGAACCCCGCGAGGTCATCGAGTTCCGCGGCACGCACCAGTCTGGCCACTGCGTGGTCTATGCCAAGGATGCGCAGTGGGTCCGGTATGACGACGATCAGGTAACGGCCTTGAGCCAGATGCCCGCGCTGGAACAGGTGCGTTTCATCAACTTCGCCATCACCCACATCGAAACGGCTTCCTCGAGCCCCGCCGCCGACGCCTCCTGAGCAGCATTTGCCGCCCAGCTCCGGCTTCAGCGCGGCAGGCGCCGTACCGCGTTGTCGAGCTTGAAGCCCGCAACCGCATCGGCGAGCTGCGCGGCCTGCTGCTGCAGCGACTGCGCGGCCGCCGTCGCCTCCTCGACCAGGGCCGCGTTCTGCTGCGTCGACTGGTCCATATGGCTCACGGCCGTGTTGACCTCGACGATGCCCGTGCTCTGTTCCTGGCTGGCATGGCTGATCTCGTTGACGATGGCCGTGACGCGGCGCACGCTGTCGACCACTTTTTCCATGGTCGTGCCCGCGTCATGCACCAGGCGGCTGCCGGCGTTGACCTGCTGCACGGATTCACCGATCAGGTCCTTGATCTCCTTGGCTGCCGTGGCGCTGCGCTGCGCCAGCGTGCGCACTTCGCTGGCCACGACGGCAAAGCCGCGCCCCTGCTCGCCCGCGCGCGCCGCTTCGACGGCCGCGTTGAGCGCGAGGATATTGGTCTGGAAGGCAATGCCGTCGATCACGCCGATGATGTCGGCGATCTTGCGCGACGAGGTCTCGATGCCGCCCATGGTCTGCACCACCTGGGCGACCACCGTTCCGCCGTGCGAAGCGACTTCCGACGCCCCCACGGCCAGCTGATTGGCCTGGCGCGCGTTCTCGGCATTCTGCTGCACCGTGGCCGTGAGCTGCTCCATCGCGGCCGCGGTCTCTTCCAGTGAGCTGGCCTGCTGCTCGGTGCGGCTCGACAGGTTCTGGTTGCCGCTGGCGATCTCGGTGGATGCCAGGCGCACGGCCTCGGACGACTCGCGGATGCGCAGCAGCACGGCTGCGATCTTGTCGACGAACTGGTTGAACGCACGCGAAATCTGCGTGAGCTCGTCATGGCCATGCGTGGACAGGCGGCGCGTCAGGTCGCCCTCGCCCGAAGCGATGTCGTCGAGCGCGTCGCGCACCAGCGCCAGGCGGCGCAGCGAACGCGCGATCACCGCACCCAGCACCACGATGGCCAGCGCCAGCGAGACCACCACCGTGAGCGCCGACACCTTGAGCAGGGTATCGATGGAAGCGAGGGCCTGGGCGCGGTGCACGGCAATCACCAGCTGCCAGTCGGTGCCGGGAACGGGGCTGCCATAGAGCAGGTAGTCGACACCCTTGATTTCGGTGCGCATGCCGCTGCCCGCCTGCGCGAGTTCACCCAGGGTCGCAGGCTGGAGGTTGGGCGACAGCTCGGAGACGGGCTTGAGCGTCAAGGCAGTGTCGGGGTGGGTCACGATCGCTCCGGCGCCATTCGCCAGGAAGGCAAAGCTGTCGGGCGTGGGCCGTATGGCCGCGACGTTGCGCACCACGGTGGTCAGCAGCACATCGGTGCCGACGACAGCCGTGGGATTGCCTGCGGGGCCGACCGGCTCGGCAAACGTCACGCCGACTTCAGGCGGCGAGGTAAACAGATAAGGCGTGGTCAGGATGGGCTTGCCTTCCTTGACTGCCTGCTGGTACCAGGGCCGCGATGTGACGTCGTAGCTGTCGGGCATGGGGTTGAGAAAAATCATGCGCTTGTCGGAAAAGCCGACATAGGCATCGGAGAAGCCGCCGCCATCGCGCAGCGCCTGGACCACGCCACGCGGGTCCGGCTGGTCTATGGCCAACGTCAGCGTATGGGTCAGCAGCCGCTTGGTCTCCACCCAATCGCCGAGCGCACGCGCCTGCGCGACCACCAGTTGCCGGCTCTCGGCATCGACGGTGGACCGGACATGGCGCTGCACGGTCAGGAAATTGGCCGCGGCAAGCGCCAGCATGGCCACTGTGACCACGGCAATGCTCAGCGCGATAAGACGGGCCCTAAGGGAAAGCGACATGGAAAATCCTATTAACAATTGCGGCAGATTGTCACATCTGTCTTCCTCGCGGCATGTGACATTCAGCGCCTGGGGTTTTTCCTGTCACCCGGGTGCAACACCCGCGGCCCAGACTCGGCGCGCAGCGCACTTGCGCATTGCACGGCACAATCGTCCTGCGCACCAGCCCGGTGCGCCAGCCCTCCCCCTTAGCCTCACCCATGCACCCTCAAGCCCAACAACTCTGGCGCGGCCCGCGCTGGACCCTGTCCATATTGCTGGCCCTGCTGGGCATGCTCGGGCCGTTCTCCATAGACACCTACCTGCCCGCCTTTTCGGGCATTGCGCAGGCGCTGGGCGCGACGCCGGTACAGATGCAGCAGACGCTGTCGGCCTATCTGTTCGGCTTTGCGTTCATGAACCTGTTCCATGGCGCCCTGGCCGACAGCTTCGGGCGCCGCCCGGTCGTGCTCTGGGGCCTGGCGGTGTTCACGCTGGCTTCGGCGGGCTGCGCGCTGTCGCAGAACATCGGCCAACTGGTGTTCTTTCGCGCGCTGCAGGGGCTGTCGACGGGCGCGGGCATCGTGGTCTCGCGGGCGGTGATACGCGACATGTACCCGCCTTCGGAAGCGCAGAAGGTCATGAGCCAGGTGACGCTGTTCTTCGGCGCCGCGCCGGCCATCGCCCCGATTGCCGGCGGCTGGCTGCTGGTGCTCGCGGGCTGGCACAGCATCTTCTGGTTCCTGACGCTGATCGGCGTGCTGCTGTGGAGCATCAATTTCCGGCTGCTGCCCGAAACCCTGCATGCTGAATTGCGCCAGCCTTTCAACACCCGCCACCTGATGCGCGGCTACTGGAAGCTCGGCACCAGCCCGCGCTTTCTGCTGCTCGCACTGGCCAGCGGCGTGCCGTTCAACGGCATGTTCCTCTACGTGATGGCCGCGCCCGCGTTTCTCGGCGACCACCTGGGGCTGGGGCCGACCGAATTCTTCTGGCTGTTCCTGCTGATCATCTCGGGCATCATGACCGGCGCCTGGCTCAGTGGCCGGCTCGCGGGCCGCATTCCGCCCAAGCGCCAGATCCGCCACGGCTTCGTGATCATGCTGCTGATGTCGGTGCTCAACGTGATCGCCACCGTGCTGCTGCCGGTGCACGCGAGCTGGGCCATGCTGCCGATCGCGCTGTTCTCGCTGGGCTGGGCGCTGATGGTGCCGGTCGTCACGCTGCTGGTGCTGGACCTGTACCCCGAGCGCCGCGGCATGGCTTCATCGCTGCAGGCCTTCATAGGCTCGGCCGCCAACGGCCTGGTTGCCGGCCTGCTCGCGCCCCTGGTCATGCACTCCACCCTGGGGCTGGCGGTGTCTTCGATGTCGTTGATGCTGATCGGCCTGGGCGCCTGGATCTACCTGCACTGGCGCTGGCCCGATATCGGGCGGCGCAGCGCCGAGGACTGAGCACGGGCAGCGGCAACCACGCATCGCCCATAAAAAAACCGGCCCTGAGGCCGGTTTTTTTTGCATGCTCAGCGCTGAAGATCAGCGGGCTGGGCGTGCAGGACGCTTGCGGGCGTCATGGGGCGTGAACGAAGGCTTGCCGCCAGGGCCGCCTGCGGGCTTGCCAGCGAAGGCTGGACGCGCACCGTATTCACGTGCGGGAGCACGGTCGCCGCCGCCGAAGCCGCCGCGATCACCACCACGGTTGTCGGCAAATGCAGGCTTGCGCGGAGCAAAGCCTTCGCCGTCACGGCGTGGAGCGCCGCCGAAGCCACGGTCGTCACGGGGTGCGCCGCCGCGGGGAGCAAAGCCTGCGCCGCGGTCGTTGCCACCGAAGCCGCCGCGGTCAGCGCCGCCGCCGAAGCCGCCACGATCACCACCACGGTCGCCGCCACCGAAACCACCGCGGTCACCGCCGCCGCCGAAGCCGCCGCGATCACCACCACGGTCGCCGCCGCCGAAGCCGCCACGATCGCCACCGCCGCCGAAGCCGCCGCGGTCACCGCCGCCGAAGCTGCGGCCACGATCGCCACCACCGCCGCCGCCGAAGCTGCGACCGCCACCACCGCCGCCGAAGCCGCCGCTGCGGCCACGTGGCGAGTAGTCACGGCCTTCGCCGCCACGGCCACGGCCGTCAGGGCGACCGCCCTGGGGAGCGCGCTGTGTGGGCTCCATGCCAGGCACCACTTCCGCGGTGAACTGCTGGCGGGTGAAAGCTTCGATGTCGAAGATGCGGCGACGATCGCGCAACTCAGCGAACGTCACAGCCAGACCCGTGCGACCGGCGCGGCCGGTACGGCCGATACGGTGGGTGTAATCTTCGGCCTTCATGGGAAGACCGTAGTTGAACACGTGGGTGATCGTGGGCACGTCGATGCCGCGAGCCGCCACATCGGTAGCCACCAGGATCTGCACCTGGCCGCCGCGCAGCGCCTGCAGGCGGCGATTGCGCAGACCTTGGCTCAGCGCACCGTGCAGAGCAACGGCCGAGAAGCCTTCCTGCTGCAGATCGGTGGCCAGACCGTCGCATTCCACTTGCGTGGAAGCAAACACGATGGCCTGGTTGATCGTGGTGTCACGCAGCCAGTGGTCCAGCAGCTTGCGCTTGTGCTGGGCGTTGTCGGCCCAGAACAGCACCTGCTTGATGCTCGAATGCTTTTCCTGCGGCGAGTCGATCTGGATCTTCTTGACGCCGGCGCCGTTGTCATGCATCACGCGCATGGCCAGCTGCTGAATGCGCGACGCGAACGTGGCGCTGAACATCATGGTCTGCTGGCGCTGTGCCGTCATCTGGTTGACTTCGGCGAGGTCGTCCGAGAAGCCCAGGTCGAGCATGCGGTCGGCTTCGTCGACGACCAGGAATTGCACCTTGTCGAGCTTGATCTGCATGGAACGCTGCAGGTCCAGCAGACGGCCGGGAGTGGCCACCACCAGATTGGCGTTCTGCAGCTTGGCGATCTGCAGTTGGTAAGGAATGCCACCGACCACGTTGGCAACGCGCAGGCCGCGGCAATGCTTGACCAGCTCGATGGCGTCATGCGCCACCTGTTGGGCCAGCTCGCGCGTGGGGCACAGGATCAGGGCGCCGGGAGCGGCAGCCTTGAAGTTGCGCGGGTTGGTCGGGTCCTTGCGCTTGCGCTTGGGAGCCGGTTCGCCATTGGCGGCGGCTTCGGCGCAGGCGCGCTCGAATTCGGCACGGCCTTCGGCTTCGATTTCGGCTTGCTGCTCGAGCAGCGTGTGCAGCACGGGCAGCAGGAACGCAGCGGTCTTGCCCGAACCGGTCTGGCTCGACACCATCAGGTCGACAAAGGCGGTCGCATTCGCGCCCTTGTTCATTGCCAGGGGGATGGCCTTGGCTTGCACGGCGGTAGGCTGGGTATAGCCCAGGTCGGCGACGGCCTGAACGAGTTCGGGGGCCAGGCCCAGTTCGACGAAGCCGTTGGGCTTCTGCTCGACGACTTCAGCTGGCTCAGCTTCGGTTTCCAGCGAATCGGAATCGGCAATGATGGAGGCGGCGTCTGCAACGATGGCAGCGTCGTCGGCAGCGAAAGGCGCTGCATTCAGAATGGAATGGTCCAAAGAAGATTCTGCAGAGGCGGCGACGCCCTGCTCAATAATGTTGTCGT
>Ga0302347_1001134_pt1 | contig 33999 bp, 30 predicted proteins | sample PhyWR1_FD_202178 | JGI IMG/M metagenome (GOLD analysis project Ga0302347, IMG submission 202178) | Leaf surface microbial communities from wheat plants in UC Gill Tract Community Farm, Albany, California, United States - DLSL W.R1 (v2)... | ecosystem: Host-associated > Plants > Phyllosphere >... | reverse complement strand
TTGGATTTTTCCCATTCAGCTTGGTTCCTTTTTTATAATTGATCATCATCGGAATTTGGGTTCCGTCTTTTGAAGTATAGAAAACCTGCTCTGAGACATAATTTTCCGGACTGAATTTCACTTCAGGTTTCTGATAAACTTCCGATTTCCCGCTGTCTACATTAAACTTATAAGTCGTTCCCGGCGTGATATAATTGGTGAAAGAATAATAGATATCTTTCTCTTTTTCCTTCCCTCCAAATCCAGAGATATTCCCTTTTCCGGGCAGTGCAATTTCTCTGATGAGTTTTCCTGTTTTATCAAATTGCTTTACAATGTCAATCGCATCCTTCATATACGTTGCGAAGAAATAGCCGCCACCACTGGTAATTCCCAGTACATTCTCCGTCTCCGGGATCACATCTTTCCAGTTTTCAGGACTTGGATTTTTGATGCTCACTTTAACCAGACGCATATTCGGCGCATCTTTGTCTGTGAAGATGAAAAGCTCGTCACCCTGTGTGTCCACGATATCTGCATTGATGTCAAAACCTTTATTAATCTGAACAAAATCGCCGCCGTTTTTCAAATCTTTGACGTACAATTCGTTGCCGTTGGTCGCGTTGGCTCCGGAAATAATCAGGAATCTCTGATCTTCCGAAACACCTGCTGACAAGTATCTTCTAGGCGTCTTTTCGCCACCGAAAATCAATTGATCTTCAGACTGCTTCGTCCCTAATTTATGATAATAAACCTTGTGCTTATCGGTCATTCCAGACAAAACGGTTCCTTCCTTCGGTTTGTCATAACTTGAGTAGTAGAATCCTTCGTCACCTTTCCAGGAAATCCCGCTGAATTTGACATCCACGATGGTTTCGTCGATCTGCTTTTTGGTAATAGCATCGATGATGATAATCTTGTTCCAGTCGCTGCCGCCTTCTGAAATAGAATAGGCTGCCAGATTTCCTTTTTTGTTGAATGAAAGGTTGGAAAGTGAGGTTGTTCCCTTGTCCGAGAATAGATTGGGATCCAGGAAAACCTCAATATTTTTAGTCCTGAGTCCGGTTCTGTAAAGGACAGACTGTGCCTGCAGACCGTTGTTTTTGTAATAATAAGTATAATCGCCCTCTTTGAACGGTGCCGAGATTTTTTCGTAGTTCCAGATGGTTCTCAGCTGATCTTTGATCTGATCTCTGAATGGGATTTTCGAAAGGTAATTCTGACTGTAAGCCACCTCTTCGTCTACCCATTTTTTAGTCGCTTCGGAATCGTTTTCAAGATCGCGGTAAGGATCTGCAACCTGAGTTCCGAAATAGTGGTCTGTCTGAGTTCCTTTCTGCGCCTTGGGATAAGTCATTTTTTGAGAATAAATTGCCGCTGAAAATAGGACTCCAGCTGTTAATAATACCGGTTTGATATTCATTGATAAAGGTTTTCTCAAAAATACAAAAAAATAAAATTTCCGAACTCTGCCGCCAGTGTTGTTTGGTTTCCCGCAACCCGATTAAACCAAAACTCAACTTATTGTTTCTCTAAACCACCTGTTTGGACTGAAACACAAAATGTTTTTGCTTCCCGCAACTCAATTAAACCAAAACTCAACTTGTTTTTTCTTTAATCTACCTGTTTAAACTAAAACACAATTTGTATTTCATTAAAACAAGATGATTGGACTAAAAGACAAATTACCGTTCGATCCAGCACTTGTGGATTTAAAAAAAATTCCTCCGCCAGATGACGAAGGAATGATTGAAAAATATAATTGTTTTTGTGTTTTATTTCTGGCTGAGAAAATATTCAGCTTCTTCTTTGCCCCAATTGGGAGCCAATGCCGTTTTTGGTTTGTACAGTTTGAATTGTTCCAGTGATTTGTTGAACAGTTCTATACCTTTTGTTTTGCTGCCGCCAAATTGTTCCGGTGTGAAATAGGCGTCTTCTGCCAAAAGAACCGTAATTCTTGGATTTTCGGGATCCAATTCTTTGGCTTTTGCCAGCGCGCCTTGTGCTATCGGAGATTCCTGCATATATCTGGACATCGGATCTACCATCATTCTCAATCCGCTTGTTATTTTTTTGAGAATATAGATCTCGGCATTGTTTGGGCTGAGTGCTTCTGCCTTGGCAATGTATTGATCTGCCTGTGCCGCAACAGGATCCAAGTCTGCAGTTTTGCCCGTTTTCATCATCAATCGTCCTTTCTGGATGGTGGCAAAAGCGGCGTAGTAGTACGGCAGCCACTGCGTGTTTTCCTTGGTGCCAATCCTGTCAAAATCATTGGCCATGGCTGTGAATTCTTCCGGCGTTTTATGATCCATCATCTTACCGATTTTCTCTGTCATTGCTTTGTCGTAAGCAGTTTGGGCAAAGGCTGTGAAACCCAATAAAGAAAAGCTGAATGTTAAAATTAATTTTTTCATAGTAGTATATTTAATTGTTTGTTTTAATTTCTGATTCAAAGATATAGCGGGCAACGGTCTGTTTAAATTTTATTCCGCCGAACCGTCACTTTTGATGACTGAATGGTTACAAATTATTATTAATCGCATCATCCGTCTTATCTACTCCGAAACTGATGAAGACGCCTACAAAGACAAAGGTGTTCACGGGCGGTCTCACTGCGCTCCTGCTGCTGCCGTCTGCAGAATAATTGTAGCCATAGACATTTTTGTTTCCCAAAACATTGTTGATGCTCAAAACGAATACTGTAAATGATTTAGAATCTTTTTTACCGATACTCGGTACATAATTGACACTGAAATTGAGGCCGCTGTAATCTTTCAGTTTGCCTTCGTTTCTGACCATATTTTCCCCGTCTCTGGAAACGATATCGTAATACGGGCGCCCTTTGGAATAGGTGTAAGATAGGTTGAATCCTGTTTTCCAATCCATCACAAACTTCTTCGCCACCGCATTGAAGGTATGTTTCGAAGCGAAATTGGGAGCTAAACTAACCGGGTAGTTTAAGAAGTCTCTTTTAGAATCCAGATAAGAATAGGTCAGCCAGTAATCGATGCTTTTAAAGGTCTTTTTGTCTCTCCAGAACAGCTCGATCCCTTTTGCGTATCCTTTGCCATTGCTGTTATCTGCAAACTGCGTGTACTGGTTGCTTGGAGAAGTAGAACTCCCGGCAGATGCAGAAGATGTTTTGATGAGTTTATCATAATTCTTGTAAAAAGCCTCGAATCTCAAATTCCTGCCATCTGCATTTTTCTGAATCTGAAAGATGTAATGGTCTGCTCTCTGAAAATCAAAATTGTTGGAGATCAGATATTTGCTTTCCGGATTCTGGTAAAACATTCCGTAAGCCAGAGAAGTGGTCCACTGTTTGGAAATCCTGTACGCCAAAGCAGCTCGGGGTGAGAAATTCCATTTGCCAAGATAGGACGAATGTTCTGCTCTTGCACCTATCTTCGCAGAAAGATCATTAGTGAAAATCAAATCTGTCTCTGCAAAAGCAGAAGAAATCAGTTCTTTGTAATCTTTCTCGTAAAAGCCGAAATTGGTATTTTCACTCGCATTATTGAGTTCAAATCCTCCTCGCACAGTATTCCTTCCCACTTTTCTTTCTACGACCAGTTTACCGTTGATATAATTGGATTGGCTGCTGATCTTTGTCAGAGACGCTTCTCCGTCAGTGGTGATGCTTGCAAAATCAAGATCATTGGAATTGTAGGTGTAAGACGTCCCGATATTGATGAGGTATTTTCCCACTTTCTCTCTGTACGACAGGTTATGATACATATTTCTGCCCTTGAGGCTGACCTGATTTCTGTCAAGCCCGGGATCGTTGCTTTGAGAATCTACGGACAGCTCATTGGCATCTGTACTGCCGTAATATTTGATAAAACCGCCTCTTTTTGTTTTGATTCTGAAATTGCCGTCGAAGCTGTAACTGCGCGGGTACTTCTCAAAATCCGTATTGAAGTCCAGCAGTTTTCCCATCAATCCAAGATTGGAATAGCTGCCGGAAACACCCCAGGAAGCATTTTTTTCTTTGTTAAGTTTCTGATAATTGGCATTAAGGAAAATGGGTGAGACACCGAAATCAAATGAGGTAGTCTCCGGCAGATCCACACTTTCCAGAATCAAAACGGAAGACAAAGCCTGACCGTAAATTGCTGAATAGCCGCCACTTGAAAAAATATTTCCTTTAAATAAAGACGTATTGAAACGGTCTCTCCCGGCCACACCCGGAACCGAGTTGGTAAAATAGTTGTTCACCAGATTGCCATCCATAAAGATTTTGGTCTCTGCTCCCGTACCGCCTCTTACGAACAGTCCCTCAGTCTCGCCTACCTTCTGAACACCGGGAAGATAGCCCAATGCAGAAGAAATCTGGCCGTTGGCGCCAGCCGTTGTGTAAATATCAAGCGGCGTAAGCAATGTGGCAGCTCTTTTTTTATCACTTGCTTCTATACTTCCCGCAGTGATTACTACCGCATTGATTTCATTGATCTCAGCTTTGAGACTGGCGGGGATCACCACATCCTTTCCTTCCAGTTTTACAGGAATCTCTACTTCCTCATAATTAGTGCCGGCAAAAACCAGGATCTTATCACCGGATTCTGTGGTGGTAAAAGAGTAATTTCCGTTTTCATCGGTAGTTGCGCCATCATAAGTATCTTTGAGGGTTACGTTTACATCTTTCAGCGATTTATTTTTAAAAGTGACCTTTCCGGAAATGCTGATCTGCGACCAAAGGCTGAAACTGATTAATAATGATAATAGGCTAAGGATCCTGCTGTGAGTGTTCATATAGTTTAATTTGATCCAAAGGTATCTCAGCCGTGTGGATCTGGAAACAAATTCTGACCGAACGGTCACTTTCTGCTGCTGAACTGCAGATGTTTCACGTAAAACATTTTCTTATGGCGTTGAATTTAAAATTGTTAACTTTAAATCTTAAATATTCAACCCATCAACTATGAAAAACATTGCATTATTACTCATCGGCGGACTTGCATTAGCTTCCTGCAAAACAGCGACAAAACAGTATGTAATACGTCCGAAATCTAAAACTCTGACACAGGGAACTGCGACTTTTATACAGAAAAAAGGAAAGGTTGAAATGGACCTCAGTGTGTTCAAACTGACACCGGGACTGCACGCCGTTCACATTCATGAGTTTGGAAACTGCAGTGCTACAGATGCTTCCTCTGCCGGCGGCCATTGGAATCCCGAAAAAGACGAACACGGAAAATGGGATACAGAACACTTTCATATGGGCGACATAGGAAACCTGGAAGCCAACAAGGAAGGCACTGCCAGGCTGGTTTTCAATACAGACAAATGGTGTCTGGGCTGCGATGATCCTTCCAAGAATATCATCGGAAAAGCCATCGTAATCCACGCCGGCGTAGATGATTTCCACACGCAGCCAACCGGAAATGCTGGCGGACGTGTAGGCTGTGTTGAAATCAAATAAATCAGACTCTTAACACAATAGGATGATAGAGAATAGATTTTACAATCAATGTCTGTCATCTATCCGTCTATTATAATTTTGTCTAAAAAATCATATTTCAAAACTTTGGAAAGCATCCGCAATATGGGTGATTTCCAGAGTTTTCTGTTTGTTGGGAAGGATAGAAATAATGTCGAAACGGACTTCTTTATCAATATTATTTTCCTCGATATAATAATTGGCAGCGGAGATTAATAGTTTGATTTTCTTTTTGTTAACCGCTTCCTGTGGCTCTAGAAAAGCATCGGTATGGCGTGCCTTCACTTCGACTATGATAATTTGATTTTCAAATTCTGCGATGATATCTACCTCCGCTTTGAGGTAACGGAAATTGCGGGAAAGAATCCTGTATTTTGCCTTTACCAAAAAATCTACGGCCAGATCTTCTGCCATCTTTCCAAAGTCGTTGTGATCTGCCATAGTCTATAAACGATGAATGATTGATGATAAATGATTAAAACGTTACAGAAACTTTGTTTCCCACTTTCATTGTAATCTCTGAACCGATGATCAAAGGTCTGTTGTCGAAAATATGACCGTTTGGAAACTTGAAAACTGTTGGAAAATCGTACTTGGAAACTTTGTTTGCAATCTGCTGATTGACATAAGGATCAAAGGATTCTTCGTAGTATTTGTTTTCGCCTTCTTTTCCCATATTGGTCATTCCGCCAACGATGAGTCCTTTTATTTTTTTGAAAACGCCGGCCAGTTCCAGGCTCATTATCATTCTGTCAAGAGCGTAGAAATTCTCGCCAATGTCTTCTATGAATAAGATCTTATCCTGAAAATCGAACGAATATTTTGTGCCCAAAAGTGCATAAATCAAAGCAAGATTTCCGCCAACCAAAATTCCGGAAGCCTCTCCTAATCTATTGTATTCTGTGGAATTGATTTTATAATCTGGGTGTTTTCCTTTCAGAATGTCGAACGTCAAATCATAACTTTCTTCGGTCACGCCAAAGCTGGAAGTTTTGATGGTTTGTCCGTGGATGGAAGCAAATCCTTTTTTCAACAGATAACTTTGAATGACGGTATTGTCTGAATAGCCGATGTACCATTTTGGATTTTTCCTGAATTCTTTCAAATCCAAATGCTGAACCAGATGCTGACAGCCATAACCGCCTCGTGAAGCCCAGATTGCAGAAATATCGGGATTGTTTAACGCCCAATTGATATCCTTAATGCGTTGTTCCTCTGTTCCGGCGTATGAATAGCCGTTTTGGGATTTTGTGTAGAGATTTTCGCCTAAAACAGGTTCGTAGCCTTTGCTCTTGATTAGGGCTAAGGTTTTTTCCAATTGTGTTTCTTCCACAGAACCAGCCGGGGAAATGATGGCGATTTTGTCGCCTTTTCTGAGGGATTTTGGGAAAATGGTGTTTTGCATTTGTGTTGGTTTTATTTTAACGCAAAGGTCGCGAAGATTTTTTTTATATTATTGAAAATATTTTAAGATTCGCAAAGATGTAAAAACTCGTCAACGAAAGGCGATTATAAAGTATCTTGTCTTCCGGAGAAATCTCAACAGTATTGATTCCTCTGGAATGACAATATTGGAATTTTGTGATGACGCGTATGTGTGACAAATCTTCAACTTTGCGCAGCGCGCCCCGACCTGAATGGAGCTCTTTTTGTATGCCTGGGAAAAGCCAAGGCACAAAAAAGCGGGAATGGAGGGCGGATACGGGCGCCCAAACTCTACTTGATCTTTGGCTGCTGCTTCTCTGCTTTTTCCAGTTTTTCTTCGAACTTATTGAATTTTTTGAAACTTTGCATAAATATAAAGATGCTGAAAATTACCAGGATAAAGCCGACACCTTTTCTGATTTTGTTGGCAACGCGTTGGTTTAGCCTGTCGTGGAATTGCTTTGCAAGGACTATTTTTGCCAGATCTATCAACAGATAGGTGCCAATTACGATACCGATGTAAAGGATAAAATCTTCCACTTTTGGATAGGCATTGCGGACGGAAACGACCGTTACGAGCCAGAAAAGTACGACACCGATATTCAGCAGATTGAGTAAAAACCCGTTGAGAAATGTCTTGATGTAGTTCTGATCTATCAGTTTTTCTTCGCCATCCAGGTGCATTTTAGTCCTGGAGAGAATCATATAAATGGCATAGATGAGAATGAGAAATGCGGAAATGCGGTAAAAACCCGGGTGTTTGTCTATCAGATTTACGAGATCGGCGCTGGCATAATAGCTGACAATGATGCAGAGGAGATCGGCAGAAACTACGCCAAAATCCAATGCCAAAGCGTGCCTGGGGCCTCTGGTAAAACTGGTTTCTATCAACAGGAAAAAAATGGGTCCGATGAAGACCAGACTCAGCATGATTCCTAATCCGACAGCGTATAAAATGAGTTCGAACATTCTTAATTTTTTGTAAAAAGCAAAATGTATCTTGTGAAAGAGAAACAAAAATACATTTTACTTTTTAATTAATGTCATCAGAGAATTTAAACTTGAAAAATTAAACCAGTTACTTTCCAGGATTTAAAATAAAAAAGCTAAAATAGAAGGTTTCCTACTTTAGCTTTTTTCTATGGGTCTATGTGAATAATGTATTCTACTCCACAATTTTGAAATCCAGTTGTTTTGCAATCAGATTGGCTTTTACTACTTTGATTTTGACCTCGTCTCCCAATTGGAAAGTGTTGCCGGTTCGTGACCCTATGATGGCATAATTCTTAGCATCCAAAGAGTAGGAATCGTCTATCAAATCGCGAAGTTTGATAAGGCCTTCTGCTCCGTTTTCAGGGATCTGAACCCAGAAACCAAATTCTGCCACGCCGGAAATCACACCTGTGAAAACTTCGCCCACGTGGTCTTCCATGAATTTTACCTGCATAAATTTGATGCTTTCTCTTTCTGCCTCAGAAGCTACTCTTTCCATTGCTGAACAATGTTTGGACTGCGTCTCTACTTCCTCTCTGTTAGGCGATTTGCCGCCATCCAGATAATGCTGGAGCAAACGGTGCGCAATCAGATCGGGATATCGGCGGATGGGCGAGGTGAAATGCGAGTAATATTCGAAGCCCAGTCCGTAATGGCCAATTGGGTCTGTGGAATAAACGGCCTTGCTCATACTTCTCATCGCCAAAGTTTCAATCATATTTTCCTCGCCTTTACCTTTGACATCGCTCAATAGCCTGTTTAAAGATTGCGCTACAGCCTGTGTATTGGCAAGATCCATTTTGTACCCGAAAGTACCTACGAAATCTCTTAAAGCGGTCAATTTCGCTGGGTCTGGATCATCGTGGATTCTATAAATGAAAGTATTTCCTGTTGGTTCCTTTCTTTTGTTTAAGGAAATAAATTCGGACACTTTTTTGTTTGCCAAAAGCATAAATTCCTCAATCAAATGGTTGGAATCTTTGCTGACTTTGAAGTAGACACCTATTGGTTTGCTGTTTTCATCCAAGTTAAATCTCACTTCACTCCTATCAAACGTAATCGCGCCATTTCGGATTCTTTCGGCTCTCAGGATTTTGGCTAATTTATCTAGTTGAAGAATTTCTGTCGTCAAATCGCCTTCCTGAGTTTCGATTCTTTCCTGAGCTTCCTCATAAGAAAATCTTCTGTCGGAGTGAATTACTGTTCTGCCAAACCATTGTTTGTGAATTTTCGCATCCTCATCCAGCTCAAAAACCGCTGAGAATGTGAATTTATCTTCGTTTGGTCGCAATGAGCAAACGTCATTACTTAAAACCTCCGGAAGCATCGGTACTACTCTATCTACAAGGTAAACTGAGGTTGCTCTTTTATATGCTTCATCATCCAAAATTGTCCCAGGTTTCACGTAATGCGAAACGTCTGCGATGTGAACACCTATTTGCCACAATCCATTTTCTAATTTTTGGATGGATAGCGCATCATCGAAATCTTTTGCATCTTTTGGGTCAATAGTAAAGGTGCAAATGCCACGCATATCCCAACGTTTGGCGACTTCTTCATCGTTGATACTTCTGTCGATCTGGTCTGCGTCGTGCTCCACTTCCGGCTCGAAATTGTAAGGCAAACCATATTCTGCAAGGATGGAATGGATCTCGGTTTCGTGATCACCCGGTGTTCCCAGAACGGTGACAATTTCGCCTTCCGGATTTTTGCTTCCCGGGCGCCATTCACGCATTTTCACCACTACCTTGTCTCCGTCTTCTGCGCCATTGAAATGATTTTTGGAAATGAACATATCCGTGTTCATCGTTTTCTTATCAAAAACCACAAAACCGAAATCCTTTTCCGCAATCTTTTGGAAAACGCCTACAAATGTATCTTTAGCGCGCTCCAATACTTCCACTACGGAACCTTCGACTTTTTTCCCTTTGAAGTTATATGTTACCATAAGGACTTTGTCACCTTGCAGCGCATCTTTGACATTTTTCTGATGTACGAAGATATCATCAGCCATTCCGTCTACTTTTACGTAAGCATTTCCGGATTGGTTGAAATCTATGATTCCCGTCAAAGTTCCCTCAATATTGACATTGACGATGTATTTTCCTTTCTCAGTTTCTTTGATTTTCTGAGTCGCCTGCAATTTGTGCAATGCCTGAATGACCATTTCTCTTTGTCTAGGATTTTTGTAATCTATCCCATCTGCAATCTGTTTGTAATTGTAGATTTTGGATGTTTTCTGATTCATAAAACGAAGAATTGTTCTTCCTAAATCCAGAAGTTTCTGTTCGTTTTTATGAGATGTATTTTTTTTGTTATTCATTTAATTTTTTAATTTAATAAGAGATTCAATTTCACTTTTTTGATAATCGAATATGAAATCCTCTTTCATTGTTGTTATGCTCTCCGTTTTCGGATTATGTTGATCTCCAAGATAATGGATATTTCCTACCCGTAAATATTGGTTTTTTTTCCAGTTTATAATATAAAATTTTGCCGAGATGATGGTAGCTTCATCTTTTTCATCGCCATTAGTTAGATATTCATGAATCACCTGCTTTTCAGTTTTTTCGATGAGCACAGGTGTTTTGTTTTTCAGATAGACCGCGACATTTTCAAAACCGCCGTTCCAACTGGTGTCTTTACGGAAATCTTTCCTGATTATATTTTTACTCTTGATCTCATTTTCAATTTTATGGATAATGTCACCTTTCATCTGAGCTTTTAAAGTCAAAAAGCAGAAGATCATTATCAAAGAAAATAAAGTTTTCATCATTTTAAAATTTACTGAGATTCGCAGTAATTAATCATCAATAAAGATAAAATAAAATAGGGGAGTTTGGGAAACCTTTGTATTAATTTATGGTTTCGTGAGAAAGAACTTTCTCTGTGAAATGCGTTGCAAAGATATAACTTTAAAAATAAAGCCTGTAATTGATAAGATTACAGGCTTTTTTATGTTTAGCAAAATGCAATTTTATCAACTCTGTTTTGGTGTCTGCCGCCTTCAAAAGCTGTCGCCAGGAACTGGTCTACAATTTCGAATGCAAATTCCTTAGCAATGAATCTCGCGGGAAGCGACATCATATTCGCATCATTATGCTGTCTCGCCAAAGTAGCAATTTCTGGCATCCAGCAAAGGGCACAGCGTATTTTCTGATGTTTGTTTGCAGTGATCTGTACACCGTTTCCGCTTCCGCAAATCAGGATTCCCAATTCGTTTTCGCCGTTTTCCACAGACGTTGCAGCTGGATGTACAAAGTCCGGATAATCCACGGAATCGGTAGAGTAGGTCCCGAAATCCTGTATTTCATATTTTCCCTCGAGGTGTTTTTTTATCAGTTCTTTGTACTCGAAACCGGCGTGGTCTGCTGCTATTGCAATCTTTTTCATTTTAATTGATTTACTTTTTTATTTCACGCATAAAATTAAGACATATTTTATTAATTTCAGCATTTTTAGGTGGTATTAACTCATGCATTTTTTACATAAATATTTAATTATCAACATATTAAAAAAAAATATATATATTTAAAATAATTTGTTGTGCAAAAACTTATAGAAAAGACAATAGAATGTTGGAAAAGGCCAGAAAACCTGTGGATAACTTTCTTCAACTATTTCTTTTTTTATCATCTTATTTTCTGTAATGGACTTATTTTTTCGAACTGCAATTCTTTTTTTCAAATTAGTTTTACTTCACATTGCAGCGCTTTATCCCCATTGTAGTTTTGAATATTTATACGGCAGGATAATTACAAACATTTGTTGATAACATTCGTAAACCTTTGAGTGACAGGTGAAATTTAATGTTAACATGTTACTCATTAATCTACATTCTGTGTGGTGAAATAATTGAGTTTTATTTCTCCGCATACTACCGCACTACAACAGTATACTACATTCTTTATTTTTTATAAATAGAAAAAGAAGTTGTTTATGATTGTAAAATAAGTTTGTGGATTTCTTTTGGGAATTAAATTTTCAAAAGGCTGGAATTAGTTTTAAATTTGTAAAACAAAGCGGGAAAGATTATTTCGTCCCGCTAGATAAAAACCTTAAAGAAATTAAATTACATTGCCGGCTTGTAAGAGCTCTACAGTTGACTGCAAACGGCAAATAAAAATGTACATCGATATATGAAAACAATAAAAGACTTTGATTTTAAAGGCAAAAAAGCTTTAGTAAGAGTAGACTTCAATGTTCCTCAGGACGAGAATATGAAAGTAACAGATAATACACGGATTGTTTCTGTGAAACCTACTGTAGATAAAATCCTTTCTGACGGTGGTTCTGTGATCCTGATGACACATCTTGGGAGACCAAAAGGCGAAGTAAACGACAAATATTCTCTAAAAAATATTTTGAATGAAGTGTCTTCTGTTCTTGGTAAAGAAGTGAAATTTGTTGAAGAATCGATAGGAGAGAAGGCCATAGAAGCTGCCGCAGCACTACAGCCGGGAGAGATCCTTTTGTTGGAGAATCTGCGCTTTCATAATGAAGAGGAAAAAGGCGACGCGGCATTTGCAGAGCAGCTTTCAAAATTAGGTGATGCCTATGTCAATGATGCCTTCGGAACTGCGCACAGAGCTCACGCTTCTACAGCTGTAATTGCACAGTTTTTTTCTTCTACTAAATTTTTCGGTTTACTAATGGAAAATGAATTAATTGCCATTGATAAAGTTTTAAAATCTGGGGAAAAGCCCGTAACTGCGATACTTGGAGGTTCAAAAGTTTCTACAAAAATTACAATTATAGAAAATATTCTGCCGGCAATAGATAACTTAATTATCGGTGGTGGGATGTCTTTTACATTTATAAAAGCATTAGGTGGCAAGATTGGGAAATCGATCGTTGAAGATGACAAATTGAGTCTTGCGATAGAAATTCTTGAGAAAGCGAAACAGCATAATGTGGAAGTTTATCTACCTACTGATGTGGTAATAGCAGACGATTTCAATAATGAAGCGGAAAGGGAGATTGCCGATATCAGAGAAATTCGTGAAACATGGCAAGGTTTGGATGCTGGTCCTAAATCCAGAGAAATCTTCAACGATGTTCTTCTCAATTCCAAAACTATTCTGTGGAACGGACCAATCGGTGTTTTTGAAATGGAAAACTTTGCAGCTGGAACTATAGCTTTAGGTGAAAGTATTGCAGAGGCTACCAAGCTGGGAGCATTCTCATTAGTCGGTGGAGGAGACAGTGTTGCTTTTGTAAAACAATTCGGATATTCTGACAAAGTAAGTTATGTTTCTACTGGAGGTGGAGCGATGCTGGAAAGTTTGGAAGGACTGGAACTTCCAGGTGTAGCAGCAATCAATAAATAATAATTCCTTCAATTTAAATATAAAAACCGACAAAGCGATTTGTCGGTTTTATTTTTTTGTACGAGAAAATCTTTCGGTATATTTTTTAAGCGACTTTTTATTTGATCCTAAAATCTTTCGGAAACTATAAAACTTAGATTTATTAACAAATTTTCAACAAGTTTGCTAAAAATCAGCCTTCAGAAACAGGTTAAAAATCGATTTTCTAATTTTTTTGGATAATGTATATCAAGCTCGAAAATTCGGTGTTAAAAAGTGCCTTTACGTTAGAAATCGTTCCATGAATGACTGCTTTTAGCCAAAAAAGAGGTGATTTCTTATATTTTTCGCTCAACATGGAAATATAAAATGAATCGAGTAGGAGAGGTTTGATTTTTCGTAATTTCCAATCCGGATTTTTTGAAATCAAATTTTCCATACCATCTTTTGAAAAATGATAGATGTGTCTTGGTACATCATATGCCGCCCAAAATTCTTTATAGTGTTTTGCATCGTATGAAGTCGGGTTTGGAACAGCAATAATCAGCAGACCTTTTTCAGTTAATTTAGAATGGAAAAGATCCAGTATTTCTCTTTGATTTTCGATGTGTTCGAAAACATGCCAGAGCGTAATGGCATCCAGGCTTTGATTTTCTATCTTACTTAAATCATCAATAATTTTTGCCTTTGAGGTCTTTTTTATTGCTGCATTTCTCGCATCAGAATTTGGTTCAAATCCGTAAGTTTCAAAATCTCCTTCTATATATTTGACGAATTCTCCGGCACCACAGCCGTAATCTAAAACTTTAGAATTTTTTTTGATTCTGTCAATAAGGATTGTTTTCTTGTACTGGAGATTGAAAGATTGTAAAAATTTATAAACTTTTTCCTTCAAGCTTCCGGTGTCCTGGTGGTGCGAAATATAATCTTCACTCTCATAATATTTGGAAATATTCTGCGGAACAGGTGCGGTTTTGAAGACGCCTTTTGTTTCTGTTTCTGTCAATTCGAATTCTTCCTGAGAGAGGAAATGGTCTTTAACTTTCATTTTAAAATATGTATTTTAAACAAAAAGAACAATGAAAATGCATTGTTCTTTGGAATGTTTCACGTGGAACATATGGTATTATCTTCCTAAATAAATAAGTAATACATTGATATCGGAAGGAGATACACCGCTAATTCTACCTGCTTGTGCAATTGTAACTGGCTTCACTTTAGTCATCTTTTGTCTTGCTTCTGTAGAGAGAGAGGAGATCTTGGAATAATCGAAATCCTCGGGGATTTTAAATGTTTCGAGACGGTTAAGTTTTGCTACATTTTCCCTTTCCTTCTCTATGTAACCTTTATACTTGATGTTGATTTCTGCCTGTTCTCGCACTTCTTCTTTGTAGGCGGAAGTGATATCTTTTATAGTCTGAATCTCTTCCAGCTTATCCAATGTCATATTGGGACGTGTGAGATAATGCGAGGCTCTGTAAGCCTGGTCTACTGGGGAAGACTCTATAGATTCCAAGATAGGATTGATTGCGCCAGGTTTTATCGAAGTTTCATTCAAGTACGTTTCTAATTCATCACTTTTACTGATCTTTTCCTGAACATTTCGGAATCTTTCCTCACTGGCAAGACCTAGATTGTAAGCTTTTTCTGTGAGTCTGATATCCGCATTATCCTGTCTCAGAAGCAGTCTGTATTCTGCTCTGGAAGTGAACATTCTGTATGGTTCCTCGGTTCCTTTTGTGATGAGATCATCTATTAGAACGCCGATGTAAGCTTCATCTCTGTTAAGGATGAACTCACCCTTATCGTGAACCTTATTGTGGGCATTGATACCTGCCATGAGGCCTTGTCCGGCTGCTTCCTCATAACCTGTAGTTCCGTTGATCTGACCTGCAAAGTAAAGGTTTTGGATCAGCTTTGTTTCTAGTGTATGATACAGTTGGGTAGGAGGGAAGTAGTCATATTCAATAGCATAGCCGGGGCGGAAAACTTTGACATTTTCGAAGCCAGGAATATGACGCATTGCTTTGATCTGAACATCCTCAGGAAGGGAAGAACTGAATCCATTTACATAGATTTCAACGGTTTTCCAGCCTTCCGGTTCTACGAATAGCTGATGTCTGTTTCTCTCAGCAAAACGGTTGATTTTGTCTTCTATACTTGGGCAGTATCTTGGTCCGGTACTTTGAATAGTTCCGTTAAACATTGGACTTCTATCAAAGCCTTCGCGCAGGATATCATGAACAGTTTCGTTGGTATAAACAATATGACAGCTTAATTGTTTTGTGAGTTTTGGCGTATCCAGATAACTGAATTTCTGAGGATTCTCGTCACCTTTCTGTTCTTCCATTTTTGAGTAGTCCAGGCTTCTTCCGTCTACGCGGGGTGGTGTACCGGTTTTCATTCTGCCGGCTTCAAAGCCAAGGGATACAAGCTGCTCGGTAATACCAAAAGCTCTGGGTTCGCCCATTCTACCGCCTCCTAGCTGCTTATCGCCAACGTGAATCAGACCGTTTAGGAAAGTTCCGTTGGTCAGGACAACAGCTTTTGATCTGATTTCAATTCCTAGGGATGTGATCACGCCTACGACCTGATTATTTTCTATAATAAGGCTCTTGACCATATCCTGAAAGAAATCCAGATTTGGTGTGTTTTCCAATGCAAATCGCCATTCCTCTGCGAAGAGCATTCTGTCATTCTGTGTTCTTGGAGACCACATTGCAGGGCCTTTTGAAAGATTGAGCATTTTGAACTGGATGGCAGATTTGTCTGCAATAATGCCTGAGTAGCCACCCATTGCATCTATTTCCCGCACGATTTGTCCTTTGGCGATTCCGCCCATTGCAGGGTTGCAGCTCATCTGCCCGATGGTCTGCATATTCATTGTGACCAACAGGGTTTTTGAACCTAAATTGGCTGCTGCCGCTGCTGCTTCGCAACCGGCGTGTCCTGCTCCGACTACAATGACGTCGTATATTTCTGTAATCATCTTAATATTTTGATTAAATGTTCCACGTGAAACATTGTGTAGCCAAATTAAAAACTGAAAGTGTAACTAGCCCCGATTGCAACGGAAATCCTTTTTGTAAGAAGCGATGGAAAAGCCAAGGACTTGCAAAAAGATTGCAGTGGAAAGCGGGAAATAGCTTCTAAAAATTTTTGAATTGGTTTAAATAAAAATCTTCTTTTGCCCGCATATTGGATTGTTCTTCCTCTGTTTTGTCTTTGTAACCACAAAGGTGAAGAAGGCCGTGTGCCAAAACTCTTCTGAATTCTTCCTCGGAATCCTGTGATAGAGTAGAAGCATTGTCCAAAATGCGCTGCAAAGATACGAAAATATCTCCTGAGATCGTCTTGCCCTTGACGTAGTCGAAAGTGATGATGTCTGTGAAGTAATCGTGATCCAGATAATCCTGATTGACCTTGAGGAGATATTCATCATCGCAGAAGATATAATTGATATCTCCGGGTCTCTTGCCTTCTGCGGTAATCAGGTTCTGAAGCCATTCTGAGACGTGAGGCTCTATTTTTTTTTCTGCTGTATTTTCGTAGAAATAGTTTATCATAATTGTTAAAACCAATGTCCTAATACGACACTGAAGACTGATTTATGTTTATTGAGCGATTTACTGAGATTGAGTTTGATCTGACCGAAAGGTGACTTGTATCCGGCTGTCAAACCAATCGAACTGTAATTGAGTTTCACAGCGTCTTCAAATTTGATCGAATCGAAAAGATTGGCAATGCTGAAATTACCGACCAGAAAATAATTTTTACCAAATCTAAGCTGGAAGTCATTTGATGCTAGAAAGATGTTATTGTCATTCAAAAGCCCGAATTGGTATCCTGCAAATCTCTTGAAGTTGACTATATTCTGCTCAAATATGCCGCCAATTCTGTATTGGTAAAACGAAGGCAAATTGTCACCGAGTGTAATTCCGCCATATAAATTGAGACGGTAGGTGAACATTTTTGAGATGTAGAAGTTCATTTTGATATCCGCTTTTACCAAAATAGGTTTCTTCTCGAGCTCATCGCCGAATAGGTCTACGATCTTTCCTTCTGCATTGAAGTAAAATCCTTTTGTCGGAAAGTCTTTATCATTTTGCGTGTCGCTTTTCAGGAATACGTATGGATTGATATATTTTGCGTCCTGCTTGTCCTGTCCGTTTTTATCGCTTTCAAAATAATCGTAGCTCACGCCGCCGCCCATTGCAAACTTGTCGCGCCATACAGACTGGATATAGGCCTCGTTTCTAAACCATTTCCACGTCTCCAAAGTGTTGTTGTCGGAGTTTTTGAGATCAAAACTCATTGCCGAAGAGTAGAGACCGAAACCGGGAATATAGCCGTTATCAATAAAATAATTGAAATAATACCGTGGACTGTCGCCTACCACAATATCTAAAGATAGATTTGAATTCTGAAAAAGAAGTCTTTTTGCAGAATAATTTAATAGTAAACCGGTCTTAAAAATCTCATCATAGTGCAGTCCGAGTTTGAGGAAATGCCTTGTGTCATCTTCGGTGACGTATAATTTTAAATAGTTGGTATTATTTTCCTGAACGATATCGTAGTTGATAAATTTGTAATTATTAGTTGCGTACAGCTTATCCAGCATTTTGTTGATACTTCCGTAGGTCTGAAGCGAAGGTATCTTGAGACCCATTTTTCCCCGGATGTAATTGGATCTGTATATTTTCGCATTATCTACGACCAGGCTGTCGATTTTGTAAACATTAGAAAAGATGGGATTGATCGAAGATCTTACCCGTTGAAAATCCCTTTTAGGCAATTCTTTCAGGATATCTGTGTACTTTAGCGCTTCCACGTAGCCGCTGTCGAGGATCATACGCTTGTTATCGTAGCTTGTGGCAGTGATCCCCGTGAGATCCGGCTTGATGTTGATATCTGTGTATTTATACTGATTTTTGGTCTCTTTCTGAATGCCGAAATCGATTATTTGATTAAGAATAGAGATGACACTGTTTAGATTGTCTCTTTTCGTCAACGGCTGATTGAGATCTACGCCAATTACGATATCAATGCCCTTATCTTTCAAAGGTTTTGACGGATAATTGACACTCATTGCACCATCTACATAAATACTGTCGCCGATCTTTACGGGCTCCAAAAGGGAAGGAAATGCGGAACTTGCCAGGATAGAAGAAACAAGGTCGCCTTTTTCAAAAACTTTCATCTCGCCACTTTCCAGGTTGGTAGCTACACAGAGAAAAGGAATTGGAAGCTTGGAAAAATCATCAATAGTAGATACATTTTTCATTAGTTCCTTCAGTAGGTAGATATTTCTTTGGCCAGTACTGATGGATGACGGGAAAGAAACTTTGCCATTTTTCAGCGGAATTGTCAGAAGATATTTATCTACGCTTTTATTGAAAAATGTGGTTTCCTGTCTGGTTTTGGGATCCGTAATTAAGGAGTAAAAATCGGTATCCATTACTATTTTCTCGATGTCTTTTCCTGTATATCCGGAAGCGTACAAGCCACCGACGATGGCTCCCATACTGGTCCCGGAGATGTAATCGATCTTGATACCAAGAGAATCGATCACTTTCAAAACGCCAACGTGGGAAAATCCCTTGGCACCGCCACCGGAGAGGGAAAGTCCAATTCTTGGGTTTTTCGGAATATTAAGGTTTTCTTTTACTTGAGAATAGCTTAGGACAAAAGCCAGAAAAGTAAATAGAAATATAATTTTTTTTATCATTTTAATTTTTGATGTAGATTCTTTTGACTCGGGGAGAAATAGAGGTTAAAACCTCATAAGTAATTGTATTGCAATATTTTGAAAATTCTTCCAATGTAGGATGAGAAGTAAAAATCACGACGGAATCGCCTTCCTTTACATTGGCATTGTCTACATTGATCATCATCATATCCATACAGACATTGCCAACAATAGGGCACAGTTTCTTGTTAATTCCAACATTACCGACCTTATTCCCAACCATTCTTGGAATTCCGTCTGCATAACCAACGGGAATAGTAGCTATTCTGGTATCGTGCTCTGCCCGGTATTTTCTGCTGTAACCAACTGATTCACCTTGTGATACCTCTGAAATCTGTGACACAACGGTTTTAAAACTGACCGAATCCTGAAGTTGTTTTTTGATTGTTTTGTTTGAGGACTCACCAATCATTCCGATGCCAATTCTTACCATATCGTATTGATAGTCAGAATAGTTGGATATTCCTGCAGAATTCAGAATGTGACGCATCGGTTGGTAGCCAAGTTCATTAATCAGATCTGTCGAAATCTTTTCAAATGCCTTGATTTGATTGAGTGTAAATTCTTTTTCTTCAGGAACATCAGAAGACGACAAATGACTGAAAATGCTCTGAACTTTTACGTTCATACTCTTCAATTTTTCAGTTAATTCATTAATCTCAACAGGTTTAAATCCAAGACGGTGCATCCCTGTTTCAAGCTTGATATGAATGGGATATTTCTCCTGATTTCCCGATTTGATAAGCTGCTCATTAAACAAATCCAGAACACGCAGACTGTAGATTTCGGGCTCCAGATTATACTCGATCACGCTGTCATAGCTGTGCTGCTCGGGATTCATTACAACAATCGGCGTCGTAATTCCTTTTTTTCTCAATTCTACACCTTCATCAGCAAAAGCAACGCCCAAATAATCAATGTGGTGAAGCTGCAAAAATTCTGAAATCTCATAACTACCTAGACCATAAGCATTTGCTTTTACCATGGCCATCATTTTAGTCTGTGGTTTTAGTAATGATTTATGGAAATTAATATTATGAAGGATGGCGTTTAAGTTGATTTCCAGGACTGTATCGTGCTTACGAAGCTCCAGAATCTCCTTGATTTTTTCAATCTCGAACTTTCTGGCACCTTTCAACAGAATTACCTGGTTTTCGATTTCAGTAATTACTTTACTGTTAATAAATTGAGCCGTATTATCGAAAGTGTAAGTTTCAGAGGTGAAAAGGCTGTAATATTTGCTGATCTCTTCACCAATTAAAAAGATTTTTTCAAATTTTTGCTCATTTACCAGTTCTGCAACTTCAGGATAGAGCTCATCAGCCGGCTCTTTAGAATCCAGAATATCGGTCAATATGAGTGATTTTGTCGACTTATTATATTCCCGCACAAACTGAAAAGCAATTTTGAGAGAATCAAGATCCAAATTATAAGAATCGTTGATGATAAGATTATTCCTGATGCCTTCTATGCTTTCCAGCCGCATTTCTACTGCCTTTAAAGCATTTATTTTGTCGACAATCTCAGCATCTGAAATTTTGAACTGCTTCAAAATTCCCACAAGCGCGAGAACATTTGTCAGCGTTGCCTCATCCCTTTGGCTAATTGGAATGCTGATAATATCATCAAAATGTTTGATTTTGATATCTTGCTTTCTATCAAAAATATCAGAAATGATGTGAATATCATTGATGCCTTGTAATCCATAAGAGATTAAACGTTTACTTGAGTAAGTTTGATTGATGATATTAGTAGTGAGAGCGTTATCACCATTATAAAATATAATTTCGCTGTTTCGGAAAAGTTTTATCTTCTCATTAATTAATTCTTCTTCAGAACTGAAATTCACCGAGTGTGCAGATCCAATGTGGGTCAGCAATCCAATCTTGGGCTGGAACAGATTTTGCTGATGTTCCATCTCGCTTGGTCTGGAAATGCCTACTTCAAAGATACCGAGTTCGTGTTTTTTATCGATTTGCAGTAATGACAAGGGCAGTCCGATCTGAGAATTGAAACTCTTTGGACTTTTCACGGTTACATATTCTTTCGCCAGACATTGGTAAAGCCATTCCTTCAGAATCGTTTTCCCGTTGCTGCCTGTAATCCCGATAGAATTAATTTCAGCGTGTTCGAAGTGGTATTTTGCCAGAGCTTGTAAAAATACGATAGCATCCGAAGTAATAATCTGATTGACAGAATTGTTGTCGATTTCGTCTTCAGTAATGATCGTGCTGATTCCTTTTTCTATGACAGAATCAATATATTTCTGTCCGGAATTTTTTTTAGTATTGATAGCCAGGAATGCAGTATGCCTCGTAGAATAGATCGTTCTACTGTCAAAAGCAATATTTTTGATCTTGATGCTGCCATCTCCAATGATTTTGGAATTGGTAATCTGTGCAATTTCCTGTATCGTGTAATTCATTGATTTACAAAGAATAAACTATTTAATTTTATTGATAACTTCCTCCACAAAAACGCTTCTGCTGACTGCATCATAAGCTTCTGTTTCTCCTAATTCTACCAGATCTTGACCTGCGGATGTTCTCATCGAATAATTGGCAAGATTTCCTGTACGCCGGCAGATCGCATGGACTTTGGTCACATATTCCGCAGTCGCCATCAGATTGGGCATCGGTCCGAAAGGTCTTCCAAGAAAATCCATATCCAAACCGGCGATGACAACTCTTATACCATTGTTCGCCAGCTGATTAGCCACATCCACAATGCTGTCATCGAAAAACTGAGCTTCATCAATCGCAACAACGTGACAGTTGGAACCCAACAAAAGTATCTCAGACGGACTTTCCACCGCTGTGCTTCTAATTTTATTCTGATTGTGGGACACGACATCCTCATCAGAATATCGGGTGTCGATTCTAGGTTTGAAAATCTCCACGTTTTGACCCGCCATTTCGGCACGTCGAAGCCTGCGGATGAGTTCCTCGGTTTTGCCGGAAAACATCGAGCCACAAATAACCTCCATCCAGCCACTTTGTTTGGAATGATTGATTGTATTTTCTAAAAACATTATTAATTTAGCAAAAAATTGTTTTAAAATTTCAGCCGAGAAAAACTTGGTGAAATCCTTTTACAGAACAAAATTGTTCTTAAATTTATAAATATCAAATTTAAGTAAAAATTAATAAGATTTATTATGCAAAACCTGCAACCTAAATACGAAGAAATTTTCGTTGAAATCAAAAATCTTCTGGCCGAATTGCAAGATTCCGCGTCATATGAAATGCTTTTGTCGAAAGAAAATCATTTGAATCAGCTTTATCAAAAATTTGCTTATCTCAAAATTTCAACTGAATTTGATGATTCTCCAGATCATGAATCTTACACAGAAATATTTGAAAATGAGGAAACAAGCTTAAATTCAGATTTAACTGCAGGTGACGAATTTGATAATCAGAATAATGTCGCTGAGACTTCAGTGACCGAATATGACGTGCATGATATCTTTGAAGACGTTCCAGAGGTGGAGGAAGTTCACTCTTTTAAAGAAATTGATGAACAGGAAGATTTGCAGAATGATACAGTAGAAGAAGTTTCCGATTTTAAAGACATTGATTCAGAACAGGATCAATCCTCAGTCGAAGACAATGATGAGAGTTTCGATCTCGCTCAGAACCAATCTGATTCTAATGTAAATACGGTTCAAACGGAATCTGATGAAAAAGAATTGGAAGAAGAAATTACTGATTTCAGCCATTTAGATCAGTATAATAAAGAATCAGAGTTGGATGAGATTTTATCCGACGAAAAATTAGCCATCAGTAATGAAAATAATTCAGATGAACTGTATTCTTCTGAGACTCACGAATCACGAGAAGATGATTTTGTAGAAGAAGAAAATCTCCTGCAGGATCACGCTGAAAAGTTAGAGCCGATGCAGGACAGTCAGTTTTCCTTCGCAATGGAAAAAGAAGAGATTTTCGGAGAAAAGCCTGAGGACGATTACGAGGCAAGACTAGCGGAAAAAGAAGCTAAACTGAAAGAACTGGAGGAAAAAAGAAGACAGATCGTAGAGTTTTCTAAAGAAAATACCGCTAATCCAGAGAAGCCAAAACAGGAATCTGAGCAGGAATTGCAGGAAAAGAAATTCAAACTTGCAAATATCAAAGGACTGAAAATTGCGAAATCACTCTTCGATGACGATCATCTGGAAGATCTAGTTGTGCATCCTCCAAAACAGGATTCTGGAAGTCTTCTGAAAAATAATGTGCCGACAGATTATATGGAAGCACCAAAACCAAAACCGGAATTCAAACTCGATCTGAATGACAGGATTGCATTTTCCCAACACCTTTTCGATGGAAGCCAGAGTGAATTAAACCAAGTCGTTGCGACACTTAATTCCTTTAATTCGTTAGACAAAGCACAGGAATTTTTAAGCGATGTCTACTACGAGAGAGATTGGAAAAAAGTGGATAATTATGCACAGAGACTATGGTCTTTGGTAGAAAACAGATTTTTGTAGATGAGTGGACTATTATATTTTGTGCCTACGCCCATTGGAAACTTGGAGGATATGACCTTCCGTGCGGTAAAAGTGCTGAAAGAAGTAGATTATATTTTGTGCGAAGACACGAGAACCTCGGGATTTCTCCTGAAGCATTACGAGATTTCAAAACCGTTGAAATCGTATCATCTTCATAATGAACACAATATGACGGAAAAAGTCATTAACGATTTGGAAAATGGTCATACGATAGCAATCATCACCGATGCAGGAACGCCGGGGATTTCCGACCCAGGTTATCTTTTGGCGAAAGCTTGTGCAGATAAAGACTTGGAAATGATTTGTTTGCCGGGCGCAACAGCTTTCGTTCCGGCGCTAGTCGTCTCCGGATTACCCAATCACGATTTTTATTTTGCAGGATTTCTTCCACAAAAAAAAGGACGGCAGACCAAACTGAAGCAGCTTGCGGAGGAGAAGAAAACCATCATTCTCTACGAAAGTCCGCATAAAATTAACACGACTTTAGAACAAATTAAAGAATTCTTCGGCGATGAGACCAAAGTCAGCCTCAGCAGAGAGATTTCCAAGAAATTTGAGGAGACGAAACGCGGAAATATTGATGAGTTAATTGCATTCTCAAAAAGCAAAACTTTGAAAGGCGAGATTGTTTTGATTGTGAATAATTCTATGTAAAATGAATTTGCTAAGATTCTTTTTTCTATTGATTCCTACTTTTTTCTTTGCTCAGATTAGTTATGAAGGAAAGATTGGAGATTATCCTGTTGAGATGGTTTTAAATATTGATGGAGAATATTTGCAAGGAGTTTATATGTATTCAAAATATAATCAACCCATTTCTATCAAAGGAATATCTGAAAACAAGGGACTTACTATTTTTGAATTAGAGGGAGATACCAAAATTGCAAAGTTTTATTTTCAAAATTTTGATGAAAACAGTACTGATATTTCGGGAACGTGGACAAATCTCAAAACAGAGACTCAGGTGAATGTTCATTTAATGAAAAAACAAAACCAAAAATCATTTTTGCAGACTGAAAGTACAAAGCAGTTTTATTTCAGGGGAATCCAGGAAGACGAACAATCTTATCTTCTGATTATCAATAAAAAAGATAATCAGATTTTTCAAAGAATGAAGATGGAAGAATGTGGCTTTGATGGTATTTATGACGTTTCGACAGATGATTATAATTTCGATGGTTATGAGGATTTTTCAAGTTGTACACAATCTTATGCAGGACCAAATACAAGCAAAACTTATTTTTTATTCGATTCAAAAAAGAACCAATTTTTTGCAAGTGATTTTTACGGAACTTCTTTAGAATTCGATTCTCACAATAAAGAAATCATCGAAACCAACCAGTGTTGCGCAGGTGCATCCATCATCAAAAATATTTACAAAGTAGAAAATAATCAAATGAAATTGGTAAAAGCCCATTGCTATAAATGGAGCGATAAACTTCAAGAGCTTGTAGAAAAGAAACCAAAAGATTGTGAATAATTCTTAAAATACTATTTTTGCCATAACAAACAGAAAATACGATACAACGATATATGGGACTATTAGAAGGAAAAGTTGCAATCATCACAGGTGCAACCCGAGGAATCGGAAGAGGAATTGCTGAAGTTTTTGCCAAAGAAGGCGCAAAAATAGCATTCACATACGCCGGTTCTGTTGAGAAAGCCAAAGAATTGGAAACAGAACTAAGCCAAATTACACAAATCAAAGGTTATCAGTCAGATGCATCAGATTACGATGCTGCGCAGAAATTAGTAGAAGATGTCTTGGCAGAATTTGGTGCGATTGATATCCTGGTAAATAACGCCGGAATCACGCGCGACAACTTGTTGATGAGAATGTCAAAAGACGATTGGGATACGATCATTAAAGTAAATCTTGACTCCGTTTTTAACCTGACAAAAGCGGTAATCAAACCAATGATGAAAGCAAAATCCGGGTCCATCATCAATATGACTTCCGTAGTCGGTGTGAAAGGAAATGCCGGACAAGCCAATTACGCCGCTTCTAAAGCAGGCGTTATCGGCTTCACAAAATCCATTGCATTGGAGTTAGGCTCAAGGAATATCCGTTGCAACGCCATTGCACCAGGTTTTATCGAGACCGAGATGACTGCAGCACTAGACGAAAAAACGGTTCAAAGCTGGAGAGACGGCATTCCATTGAAACGTGGCGGCCAGCCCGAAGATGTGGCCAATGCCTGCATTTTCTTCGGAAGCCAAATGTCTTCTTACATTTCCGGCCAAGTCCTGAATGTAGACGGCGGAATGTTGACTTAACCAAAATTTAAAATAATAAATAAAATGCAGTGAAAAACTGCATTTTTTGTTTCACAATATGCCAATCAATTTTCCTGTAACGTTTGAAATTTTCGGAAAAGACATTCTCCTGCATCCTGTTTTGGAAACGCTTGGGATATTTCTTGGGATGCGGTATTATTTTTATCTCAAAAGAAAATCAAAGGAGAAATTAACATTGAATATTTCATTGGCAGTTCTAATTGGTGCAACAGCCGGCGCATTGATTGGTTCAAAAGTCACCGGAAACTTAGAAAAACCAAGCATTCTTTTCGGCCAGGATTTTAACTTCATCCGATTTTGGACGAATAACACGATTATCGGTGGATTAGCTTTTGGATTGATAGGCGTGGAACTCGCCAAGAAGATCGTGGGTCACAAAGAAAGTACTGGCGATTTGATTGTTTATCCGCTATTATTGGCAATGATCATCGGCAGAGTCGGTTGTTTTTTCACAGGAATCTATGAAGAAACTTACGGTTTACCAACCGATTCGATTTTCGGAATGCATTTGGGAGATCAATATTTGAGGCATCCAGTTGCACTTTACGAGATTGCTTTCCTCATTTTTCTTTGGTTTGAATTGAAGATGATCCAAGGCAAAAATAAGTATCCATCCGGATTTCTCTTTCAGATTTTTATGCTGAGTTATTTTGGTTTCAGATTTTTATTGGATTTTATTAAGCCAAGGGAAGAAATCCTCGGAAATCTAGGAACGATCCAGTTGGTTTGTATTTTGATGATTTTATACTACATTTATCATATTAAAACTTCACTCCAAAACCGAAACAAATGAAATTTTTAAACATGTCAGAAGGCGGAGGATTAGGAATCCTCATTGCAATGATTATTGGGATGCTGGTCATCGGCGGAGCATTGGTTTCCTTAGTGATTACAGTGATCATAAAGTTAATTTATGAGTCCAAGGACAATAGAAAATTTACCAAAAAACAATTTTGGCAGACCTCATTGATTGTCTTTCTGGTTTGCGGATTGATCAGTGGAATGATGTGTGGCGGAATGTTTGTTTTAAATTGAAATTATGCCGGTTAGAGATTACACCTATTACGACTACACCATCAGTCTTTGCCCTGAATGCCTTAAACGCGTCGGTGCCAAAATCATCATCGAAAATGACGCCGTTTTTATGACCAAAAGATGTCCGGATCACGGCTTTTTTAAGACTAAGATTGCGACCGACGTTCATTATTACAAAAATATCAGAAACTACAACAAAGCTTCGGAAACGCCGGTTCATTTCGGGACCGATGTGGAGTTTGGCTGTCCTTACGACTGCGGACTTTGTGTAGATCATGAGCAACATTCTTGTCTTTCCATCGTCGAGGTTACGGATCGTTGCAATCTGACGTGCCCGACGTGTTATGCAATGTCCTCGCCACATTACGGCAGCCACAGGACTTTGGAAGAGATAGAAGCGATGTTTGATACCATTGTTCATAACGAAGGCGAACCCGACGTTGTGCAGATCAGTGGAGGCGAACCGACCATTCATCCCGAGTTTTTCAAAATAATGGATATTGCGAAGACAAAACCGATCAAACATCTGATGCTGAACACCAACGGAATCCGTATTGCCAACGATCCAGGTTTTGCAGAGAAACTCGCAACTTATGCTCCCGAATTTGAAATCTACCTACAATTCGATTCCTTCAAACCAGAAGTTTTGGAAGATTTCAGAGGAAAAGATTTGACCAATGTCCGGATGAAAGCATTAGAAAAATTAAACGAACTGAATCTTTCCACAACTTTGGTCATCGTCCTTCAAAAAGGAAAAAATATAGACGAAATCGGAAAAATCATAGAGTTTGCGCTCAAGCAAAAATGCGTCCGTGGAATCACTTTTCAACCTGTCGAGATTGCTGGCAGAAACAGAGAAGATTCTGCGCACGAAAAAATCACATTGACGGAAGTTCGTCAGGAGATTCTCAACCAGTTTCCGCTCCTGAATGGCGACGACATCATTCCCGTTCCCTGCAATCCCGATTCTTTGGCGATGGGCTACATTTTGAAATTGGAAAACGAAATTATCCCATTGACGAGATACATCAATCCCGCCGATCTTCTTAACAACGAAACCAAAAACACGATTGTTTACGAACAAGACAAAGGTGTCCAGATGCAGTTGCTCGATATCTTCAGTACGGGAATTTCTGTGGACAAAGTTCAGCCAAAAGTAAATCAGTTATTGTGTTGTCTACCAGAGGTTTCTGCGCCCAATCTGGACTATGACAACCTTTTCAGAATTATCATTATGAATTTTATGGACGCCCACGATTTCGATGTCCGGGCTGTGAAGAAATCCTGTGTTCATATCGTCAACAAAGATTTGAAAATGATCCCATTTGAGACCATGAATTTGTTTTACCGAGACAGCAAAGTTCAGTATTTGGAAGAACTAAAGAAAGAAGGGAAGGTTTTATTTTAAGAATTTTAGGAGCAACACGATTCAATTTCTTTTCACTATTCCAACCCGCTATCCACTATATCTTTTTTGTAATTGCGAACGGCATTTAGTCCTTTAGATCGACGTTACCACCGCAATTACAAAAAAGGATGCCGTTCCTATCGGGGCTATGTTGAGGTTTTCTACCATCTTTCACGCAAAAAAAATTCCGCCTCTTGTTGAATGAGACGGAATTATTTATTTTGAACTACTTTTAAATACTATTTATCAAATCCAAGTTGCTTTTTGGCATCTAGATTAAAATGATATTGCTCTTCTACAGAAATCGCTTTCCTCGAATTTTTATTGATGTCTTTTCCCTCTTCAGTCCAAAGAAATGGATAGAAAGCAAAAATCTGATCACCAGATAATCCGCAAACATCTTTGCGCCAGTTTTGCCATCGGTTTCCTTTGTAAAATTGGTCTAAATCATTATTGAAACAAAAATCTAAAAATTGTGTGTAAGAAATATCAAGAGGCTCGTATTCCAAATTGTCTGGCGAAAAGTAATAGATTTTACCTAAATCTTCGCCAAGACCGCCGCCATTCAGGATAAAAAAACCGCCAATCGCATCATCTGCAATCAACAAAAAGGAAGGTACCTCCCCAAATTCTCTGAATGATTTTCCCTTATTCCAATCTGGAAGTGTTCTGTCGAGCTTTTCGTTTCCTGAACCCAGAATTCTGATCCACCCATCATCTACCAAAATTCCACCAGTCTTGTAAACAATTGCGCCCATCGGAGAGCGCGTTGTAACTTGTGTTTTGAACAAGGCCTGCTCAGCTTGCAAAGGATTTACTGATAAAATATCAATCTTATTCTTAGCAGACTGTATCATTTCTTCTACCATGGGCCAGCCTGGATCTGTCTTGTTTATAAGTTCGTCAACCGTTCGCATTTTATTTTGTGCAAGGATATTAAATGATAAAAAACAAAGTAAGATGATAATTAGGTTTCTGTTGATAGATAATCGAATATCATCCCCCAAAAACCTGATTTTCCTGCTCCTGAACTCGGATAAAAGTCGTTCTCTTGGAAAGCTCTTTCAGTTTCGATGCACCCACATACGTACAAGTGGAACGAACGCCTCCTAAAATATCTTTCACAGTGTCAGAAACGGGACCTTTGTAGGCAACTTTTACAGTTTTTCCTTCTGATGCGCGGTATTCTGCAACACCGCCAGAATGTTTATCCATCGCTGTTTGAGAACTCATACCATAGAACAGTCTGTAAGTTTTTCCATTTTCTTCCACTATTTCTCCGCCACTTTCGTCGTGGCCGGCAAACATTCCGCCGAGCATGACGAAATCTGAACCGCCACCAAATGCTTTTGCCACATCGCCGGGCACTTTGCAGCCACCATCACCAATGATTTGTCCGCCCAGTCCGTGCGCTGCATCAGCACATTCTATGATAGCGGAAAGCTGCGGATACCCAACACCTGTCTTCACACGTGTTGTGCAAACGGAACCTGGACCAATCCCAACTTTGATGATATCAGCGCCAGCCAAAATCAATTCTTCTACCATTTCGCCAGTTACGACGTTTCCGGCGATGATGATTTTATCCGGGAAATTGGCTCTTGCTTTTTTTACAAACTGCACAAAATGCTCGGAGTAGCCATTGGCGACATCAATGCAGAGGAACTGGATCTGCGGATTGGCGTCCAGAATGGTTTTGATTTTTTCTTCGTCAGCTTTGCCGGTGCCGGTGCTGAGTGCAATGTACTGGTAGAATTCGTCGGATTTCCCATCGAGGAACTGATTCCATTCTTCTACGGAGTAATGCTTGTGAATGGCTGTGATTATTTTTTCTTTGGAAAGGGCTTCTGCCATTTCAAAAGTTCCGACAGTGTCCATATTGGCAGCAATCAATGGAACACCGCTCCATTTCTTTTGGGTGTGCAGAAAAGTGAATTCTCTTTCTATCGTAACTTCGCTGCGGGATTTGAGTGTGGAACGTTTCGGGCGAAACATCACATCTTTGAACCCCAACTTGATTTCGTTTTCTATTCGCATACCTCAAAATTAGTATAAATTTTTTTGAAAGGCGTGATGTTTTCGATTGAAAATTTCATTTGAAACGAAACCTTGTTTTTATGACGAAGCTGCAGCCCGACCTGAGTGAAGCTCATTTTTTGTTGATTGCCAAACGCGCTTTTGGTTGAAAACTTGTGCAAAAAATAGCGGGAGCGGAGGGCGGAAATAGCTGCCCAAATTAATACAATAAGAATCTCTATTTTTGTGGATGTGAAACATCTTGTTGTAATTGGTCTCGTAATCCCAGAACCGGCTTCTACTGCGGCCGGCCATCGTATGATGCAGCTTATTAGGCTCTTTTCTGAAGCCAATTATAAAGTCACTTTTCTGACCGCATCCAATAACGTGGAATTTTCTGAAAAAATCGAAATTCAAAAGATTGAAATCAACAGTGAGAATTTTGATGAGAAGATAAGAAATCTGAATCCCGACCTTGTTCTTTTTGACCGTTATGTGACCGAGGAGCAATTTGGCTGGCGCGTTTCTGAGCAGTGTCCCAATGCTGTGAAAATAATTGATACGGAAGATCTTCATTTCTTGAGGGAAGCGAGGCGGAAAGCTTTTGCTGAAAAACGGACTGTGGAAAAAACGGACCTTACCAACAGTATTTTTGTGCGGGAATTGGCGGCTATTCTGCGTTGTGACCTGTCATTGATTATTTCGGAATTTGAGTATAATCTATTGGTCAATGAGTTCAGAATCGATCCTGCTATTTTATTTTACATTCCGTTTCTGACTGAAAAGGTGGAAAAAAGTACGCTCGGTTTTGATGAGCGGCAGCATTTTGTGAGCATCGGAAATTTTCTCCACGAACCCAACTGGCAAACGGTTTTGAAACTGAAACAAATATGGAAGATGATCAGAAAAGACCTTCCAGAAGCTGAACTGCATATTTACGGGGCTTATGCCGGACAAAAAGTTTATGATCTGCACAACGAAAAAGACGGTTTTCTGGTGAAAGGCAGAGCGGAGTCTGTAAAGGAGATATTTGAAAATGCAAGGGTTTTGCTGGCACCAATTCCTTTTGGTGCAGGCCTGAAAGGAAAGCTTTGGGAAAGTATGAAATTTGGCTTACCGAATGTGACTTCTCCAATAGGAGCCGAGGCCATGCATAAAGATTTACCATGGAACGGTTTTGTGGCAGATTCTGATGAGGTTTTTGCTGAAAAGGCAGTTGCGCTCTATCAAGATGAAAATCTTTGGAATGAGGCTCAGCAAAACGGTTATGTGATACTAAAGTCTGTGTACAGCAAAGATCTTTACACGGATTCGTTTATCAGTAAAATTCAACAGTTATCCACTAATCTCGAAAACCACAGAGCCGCTAATTTTCTTGGAAAAATCCTTCAGCACCATCAGCATCATTCTACAAAGTATATGAGCCGCTGGATTGAGTCGAAAAATAAAAAGTAAATTTTAACCGTATAGCTTTAGATTTTAGTTAGCGTAAGCAGATTTGTTCTGGTACACATTCATCGCTGCAATCCTGTTGTTTTTATTGTAAACGATTTCCACAGAGAAAGAGGATATCTCGTAAAGAACGAATTTCAGTTCATCCTTGATTGTTTCGTTCATCAGGTGACCTTCGTTCAGAACGATGTCGCACTGGGACTGATTGGGTAGATTTTTAAAATCGTAGTAAGAAATATTCATAGCGGCAAGTTTTAGCAGACGTTGTTGATATATAACCAACTACGCAATTTCTTTGCCAATTCCTGACCGATAATTAAATATTTTGTTTTAAAATATTTGAGCCTGCCACACACAAAATTTTTGATGACTATTTAACACAAAAAAACCACCACATTTCTGTGATGGTTTGCTCCTCTTCTTGGGCTCGAACCAAGGACCCTCTGATTAACAGTCAGATGCTCTAACCAGCTGAGCTAAAGAGGAATGTTTCTTTTTGCTTTAAGCGTGTGCAAATATAGAAACTTTTTTAAAAACTCCAAAACTTTTTTTGAAACTTTTTTTAATTTTTTTTAGCTCAAAGCTTGCGCTATCAGCTTAACTATATCATTTCCAAATATTAACACCATTAGTCCCAACAAGAAAATTACACCCACCATTTGTGCATTTTCCAAAATTTTCTGCGGAACAGGTTTTCTTGTAATGATTTCCCACAATGTAAACAAAACGTGGCCGCCGTCTAAGCCCGGAATTGGGATCAGATTAAGAAATGCCAGCCATACGGAAAACATCGCCGTAAAACTCCAGAAAAACTCCCAATCTATAGAAAGGCTTCCGTCTTTGCTTTTGTCCACGTGCATATTATTGACGATGGCAATCGGGCCACCCACTTTCTTGTAACCTTGCGTCTTGGTGTTGAAGATAATCTTGAACTGCTTGATTTGCATCGTCAACACATCGATTGTTCTGGTAAATCCGCGCGGAATTGCTTCCAAAAAGCTGTATGTTTTTACCGTTTTGCTCTTGTCCAGATAGTTTTGAGCCAACTGTAAATTCGGCGCAAAACCTAATTTACCTTCCGCGTCAGGCTTGGCTTGGATTGTAAGAGGCTGATTGTTTCGGAGCACTTCTAAACTAACGTCGCCTTTCTTGTTCTTCAAAGCATCGGTTACCTGATCATAGAACTCAACTTTCTGTCCGTTGATGCCAACAATTTTGTCGCCTTTCTGCAAGCCTGCCTGGATGGCCGGTTTATTGGGAACCAAACTGTCAACCACTGCCGGAAAACGGTTTGCGAAGTAAAGTTTTGCCTCGTTGGAATGCAGAACCTCTGCCACACCGTCTTCGTTGATTGGGAAAGTCACTTCTTTGCCGTCTCTCAGGACAGTGGCCTCATTTGCAAAAAGCAGATTGATCGTCGATGTTTCCATTCTCTCCGCAGGTTTTCCGTCGATAGCTACGATTTTATCACCTGTTTTCAAACCCATTTTTTCTCCGGCATCAGAAACTGCAATCCCGTTTTCGAATTTGGCGTTGTCGTGGAAAGTTTCTCCGGTGAAGTAGGAAAGAGAAGAATAAATTAACCAGGCCAAAAAGAAATTGACCGTCACACCGCCCATCATAATAATCAATCGCTGCCACGCCGGTTTTGCACGGAATTCCCAAGGCTGCGCCGGTTTTTTCAATTGCTCGGTGTCCATACTTTCGTCCACCATTCCTGCAATTTTCACGTAACCGCCAAAAGGAAGCCATCCGATGCCGTACTTCACACCCTCGTGCTTTCTCCAGTCCGAATCCGGTAGTGCAGAAACATCAATAGGCTGCAGCACCTTTTTACCGTCGATCTCCACCTCAATTTCCGTGGGATCGTTCTTGGAAAGGAATCTATATTGCCATTTCCCATTGATCTTCTTCATCGCAAAAAGGGAAAAATACGGGTCAAAGAATAAAAAGAATTTGTCTACTTTGGTTTTGAACCATTTCGCCGGCAGAAAGTGCCCGATTTCGTGTAGTGTTACAAGGATAGAAATGCTCAGGATAAACTGAAATATCTTTAATGCTAATTCCATTAATATGTTTTAAAATTATAAGTGCTCAAAGGTAATCAATTAGTCAGAAAGTATACCAATGTAAAATAGCCGTCTTTTTGTCATATTAAATGTGATTTTCCTTACAACACTGATGGTTTGGGCAGCTTTTCCGCCCTCCATTCCCGCTATTTTTTGCCAGAAGATCTGATTATTGTAAAAGATTTTGTCCGCGCAAAAAATGAGCTCCATTCAGGTCGGGCTGCAGAGTACGGCATTTGTGACAAAGTTGGAACATTAATTATAAATCGTTATTTTTATTTCAAATTAAAAAGAAAACCTATGTCAAATATTCAAA
>Ga0302347_1001130_pt1 | contig 34158 bp, 33 predicted proteins | sample PhyWR1_FD_202178 | JGI IMG/M metagenome (GOLD analysis project Ga0302347, IMG submission 202178) | Leaf surface microbial communities from wheat plants in UC Gill Tract Community Farm, Albany, California, United States - DLSL W.R1 (v2)... | ecosystem: Host-associated > Plants > Phyllosphere >... | reverse complement strand
GCAGGCGGCGCATCACTTCCACTGCAGAAAGAGGTGGGCAATTATCCAGATTGCGCAAAAAATTACAACCTGCTTTTATGTTTGTTTACCCGAAGGAGCACCCGATGGACTACCGAAAGCTTGGCCGTACCGATCTGAAAGTAAGCGCAATCGCCCTCGGGACCATGACCTGGGGTGAACAGAACACCCAGACCGAAGCCTTTGAGCAGATCGCCTGCGCCAAAAATGCCGGCATCAACTTTATCGACACCGCCGAAATGTACCCGGTGCCACCCAAGGCCGAAACCTACGCCACCACCGAGCGTTTTATCGGTAACTGGTTCAAGGAACGCGGTGATCGTGCCGACTGGGTGCTGGCGAGCAAGATCGCCGGCCCCGGCAACGGCATCGACTACATCCGTGACGGCCACCTCAAGCACAACCGCAGCCATATCGTGCAAGCCCTGGACGCCAGCCTCAAGCGCCTGCAAACCGACTGGATCGACCTCTACCAGTTGCACTGGCCCGAGCGCAGCACCAACTTCTTCGGCCAGTTGGGTTACACCCACAACGCCGACGAAGACTTCACCCCGCTGGAAGACACTCTCGAGGCACTCGACGAGCAGGTCAGGGCCGGCAAGATCCGTCACATCGGCCTGTCCAATGAAACGCCGTGGGCCACCATGAAGTTCCTGCAACTGGCCGAAAGTCGCGGCTGGCCGCGCGCCGTATCGATCCAGAACCCCTACAGCCTGCTCAACCGCAGCTTTGAAGTGGGCCTGGCGGAAATCGCCATTCGCGAGCAGTGCGGCCTGCTCGCTTACTCGCCCCTGGCGTTCGGCATGCTCTCGGGCAAGTACGGCGGCGGCGCCCAACCACCAAAAGGCCGCCTGACCCTCTACAGCCGCTTCTCGCGCTATTCAAACCCGCAGGCCGTGGCTGCCAGCGAGCGTTATGTGGCACTGGCCCGCGAACATGGCCTGGACCCTGCGCAAATGGCCCTGGCCTTCGTCACCCGCCAACCGTTCGTCACCAGCAATATCATTGGTGCCACGACCATGGAGCAACTCGAAAGCAATATCGCCAGCTTCGACTTGAAACTGTCGGATGAGGTGCTGGCCGGTATCGACGCCATCCACAAGGACCAGCCAAACCCGGCACCTTGACCCACCGCCCCCTTGCGGGAGCGGGCTTGCTCGCGATGCAGGCGACGCGGTGTTTCAGAGAAACCCCATGGATGCCATCGCGAGCAAGCCCGCGGCCACAAAAGTAGCAACCTCTGGACACACAGGAAAAAACATAAGACGATCCAGCCGTAAGTTGACCAATTTCACCTATAAGAATAATCAAAATATGTCTATGTCTAATCAACTCTCCACGCCGCTGCGGCGTGTCAGCATTTTGGCCATCGATCGGGTTTTCGCGTCGACCCTGATGCATGCCAAGGATTTCTTTCACCTCGCCAGCCTGCGTCACGGCAAGCAGCTGGGACAAGGCCTGACCCCCACTTTCGAGACACGCCTGGTCAGCCCCGACGGCAAACCGGCCACCAGCTTCAGCAATGTGGTGCTCCCTGTGGACGGCGGCCTGGAGGATAGCGACATCATTATCCTGCCGGCCTTCGGTGACGATTTCGACACCCTCTGCCAGCGCTATCCGCAAGTACTGCCCTGGCTGCGCGAACAGCATGCCCGCGGCGCTGTCCTGTGCGCTGAAGCCACCGGAGTCTTCTGGCTCGCTGAAGCCGGGCTGCTCGATGGCAAAGAGGCCACCACCTACTGGCGTTTCTTCGACACCTTTGCCCGGCGCTATCCCCTGGTGCACCTCAACCAGGACAAACACCTTACCGACGCCGACAACCTCTATTGCGCCGGCGGGCCTACCTCAGCCTGCGACCTCTACATTTACATGATCGAGCGTTTTTGCGGCGCCAATATCGCCCAGGCCGTGGCCCGCGACATCCTTTACGAAGTACAGCGCAATTACACCCCGGGGCGCATCGGCTTTGGCGGCCAGAAGCTGCACCAGGACGTGATCATCCTGCAAATCCAGCATTGGCTCGAAGAGCACTTCGCCGACAAGTTCCGCTTTGAAGATGTCGCCCGCGATCACGGCATGAGCATCCGCAACTTCATGCGCCGCTTTCAGCTGGCCACCGGCGACAAACCCTTGCACTACCTGCAACGCCTGCGCATAGAAACCGCCAAGGGCCTGCTCTCGGCCACCCGCAAAAGCATCAAGACCATCAGCTATGACGTGGGCTACGACGACGCAAGCTTCTTCGCGCGCCTGTTTCGCCAACACACAGAGCTTTCACCAAACCAGTATCGTCAGCAGTTCCTGCATGCAGGCCTCAATCAGGTCGCTTAAATCTAAGCGTTGTACTACACACCAAGCGGAACAATCTGATTTCTCCGCCAGCCCAAAAAGCCTCTGATGAAATGCCCTCCAACCAGGGGCACTCACAAGAAGAGGCTTCACCGGCCACTGGCGGAGGTACGCAGCATGGCGCAAAGACTCAATCACAACTCCCTGCCCATCCTTTCCATAGGAGCCCTGGGTGGCACCGTGAGCATGCGCACAACACAGCCCGGCTCAGGCGCTCAACCCGTGATCACTGGCGAAGCACTGCTTGACGGCATTTCGCAGCTGCACGAAGGCCTGGACGTCCATATCGAGACCCTGTGCCTGGTTCCCAGCGCCTCCCTGGATTTCAATCTGCTGCTTGAAGTGCTGATATGGGCCCAGGAGCAAGTGAAGCTGGGCGCGCTGGGCATCGTCATCACCCAAGGCACCGACACCCTGGAAGAAACTGCATTCTTCCTTGACCTGTTATGGGATGCCGATGTGCCACTTGTGCTGACCGGCGCCATGCACCCCAGCGATCATCCCGGCGCAGATGGCCCCGCCAATCTGCTGGATGCCTCCAGGGTTGCGCTCGATACACAGAGCCGCAAGCGAGGCGTTCTAGTGGTAATGAACGGCCAGATTCACCAGCCGCTGCATGTGCGCAAATGCTCATCAATAACGCTGGACGCCTTCAACTCGCCGTTTTTCGGCCCTGCCGGGCTAATGCTCGAAAATCGCGTGCTTTATCTGCGCAAAGCCTGCGCACGCACTGTCCTGCCCATGCCCCGCAGCATTCATCACAAGGTCGCATTGCTGCCAGCAACACTGTCTGCCGACACGGTACTGCTGGAGCATGTGCTGGCCCTGGGGTATGACGCGCTGGTGGTCAGTGCTTTCGGGGCCGGGCATGTCAGTGTCGAATGGGTCGACCTGATCGAACAGGTCACCACGGAAATTCCGGTTCTGGTGGCGTCACGAACAGGTTCAGGCCCCACCGCCGAAGCGTCTTACGGGTTTATCGGCAGCGAGATGGACCTGATCGACCGCGGCGCGCTGATGTGCGGGTTTCTCTGCCCGTACAAGGCGCGGATCCTGATATGGCTGCTGATAGGTTGCGGGCATGCCCGCGACATTGCCAAGTACGTGCAGCGCCTGGGATTCAAGGCCGCCGAGGCCTGAGGCGGGCATAAAAAAGGCCTGCAATGCAGGCCGTTTTTTTGACTAGGGTTTGTGCGCCCGCGTCAGATATTCATGGGACTGCATTTCCAGCAAACGGCTGAGGGTACGCTGGAACTCGAAGTTCAGGCGCCCGCCCTTGTAAAGGTCTTTCAGCTCGACTTCAGCCGAGATGATCAGCTTGACGTTGCGGTCGTAAAACTCATCGACCATGTTGATAAAGCGTCGGGCGATGTCGTCCGTTTTCACTTCCATCTGCTCTACACCGCTGAGGATTACAGCGTTGAAGATCTTGCCAAGCTCGATGTAATCATTCTGGCTGCGCGGGCCGTCGCACAACTCGCGAAACTCGAACCAGGCCACATCATCACAGGTACGCAAGGCACGGATGGTGCGGTTCTCGATGATCAGATCATCGTTTTCGATCGCCCTGTTGGAGTTGTGAGTCAGCGCCTTGAAGCTTTCTCTCAAGCTCTTCTCGGACTCTTCGTTCAACGGAAAGTGAAACAGTTCGGCCTGCTCAAGGTGACGCAAGCGATAGTCGACGCCGCTATCGACGTTGACGATTTCGGTGTTCTGCTTGATCAGCGCAATGGCGGGCAAGAAGCGCGCACGCTGCAAGCCGTCCTTGTACAAACCGTCAGGCACAATGTTCGACGTAGCCACCAGGGTGACACCGTTTTTGAACAGTTCTTCCATCAAGGTGCCGAGAATCATGGCGTCGGTAATGTCCGACACAAAGAATTCATCAAAGCAGATCACCCGCGCCTCGTCAGAAAAACGCTTGGCGATAATGGTCAGCGGGTTCTTTTCGCCATTGAGGGTGCGCATTTCTTCATGCACGCGCTTCATGAAGCGGTGGAAGTGGGTACGCACCTTCTCCTTGAACGGCAGGGCATCGAAAAACGTATCGACCAGATATGTCTTGCCACGGCCTACACCGCCCCAGAAGTAGAGGCCCTTGACCGGCGTCTGCTCCTTTTTGCCGAACAGCTTGCCGAAAAGGCCCGGCTTGCTCTGCGAGGAAGCGACCAGGTCGTCGTACAGGCGCTGCAAATGGCGCACAGCGTTTTCCTGCGCGGCATCGTGGAAGAAGTCCGGGCGTTTCAGATCTGCTTGATATCGTTCTAGAGGCGTCATAATTCGTTAGCAAGGCAACAAAAACGGGCCGACACTGTAGCGACGACCCTTGGGAATGGCAATCAAACCTGAGACGAAACGTCGCACTTTCTCAGTCTTGAACGGGTACCAGCGCAAGGCGCAACGCTTCGATTGCCTCATCTCTGGCTGTGGCATCGGCAAATACCGGGCTGTCAGCCACGCAGGTGTCGCCCAGCCAGACACTGAAGCTCAACGCATCACTGCGCACATCCAGAGGCTCGCCGGATTGCAGCTGCTTGGTCACCTGACCGGCGGTTTTACCGTCGGCAAAGCTGCGCGACAGCAGCAATTGTTCGCCAGCAGCGGCCAGCAGGCGGAAACGGAAGCTGCCGTCTTCGTCGCGGAAGCTGACAAAGCGCGGGCCCTTGGCGGCTTTCTTTTTGCTCGCAGCAGTGGTTTGCGCGGCACTGACAAACGAGCGCAAGCCAACGGCTTCTCGCAATTCGACAAGGAAAGGCGCTGCGATCTTGCGAGCTTTTTGGGCGCCAGCCAGCAGGATGTCTTCCATATCATCAGGACGCGACATCAAGTCGTGGTAACGCTCGCGGGACTCGCCCAGCTCGGCGTCCAGCAGCTTGAACAGGCGCTCTTTCGCTTCGCCCCAGCCCAGGCCCTGCAACAGCTCGCTGCGGAACTCAACCGACTGCTCAGGCGTGGAGAATGCCTGGTACAGGGTGAACAGGTGCGAGTTGTCCGGATCCTTCGCCTCGCCCGGTGCACGGGAGTCGGTAACGATGCGCGAAATCGCGCTTTTCATGTCCTTGGCGCTGCTGAACAACGGAATGGTGTTGTCATAGCTCTTGGACATCTTGCGACCGTCCAGACCCGGCAAAGTGGCCACGCTTTCTTCGATCAGCGCTTCAGGCATGGCGAAAAACTCTTTGCCATTGCCGAACAGGTGGTTGAAGCGCTGGCCAATGTCACGGGCCATTTCAACGTGCTGGATCTGGTCACGCCCCACAGGCACCTTGTTGGCATTGAACATCAGAATGTCCGCAGCCATCAGCACCGGGTAGCTGTACAGGCCCATGGTGATGCCCGCATCCGGGTCTTCGCCGTTTTCCAGGTTCTTGTCTACCGAGGCCTTGTAGGCATGGGCCCGATTGAGCAGGCCCTTGGCCGCTACGCAGGTCAGCAGCCAGGTCAGTTCGGGGATTTCCGGGATATCGGACTGACGGTAGAAGGTCACACGCTCGACATCAAGGCCGGCCGCCAGCCAGGTTGCAGCGATTTCCTGACGCGAACGCTGGATGCGCAGCGGGTCATCGCACTTGATCAGGGCATGGTAGTCAGCCAGGAAGTAAAACGAATCGGCGTTGGGGTCGCGGCTGGCCACGATCGCAGGGCGGATGGCCCCGGCGTAGTTGCCCAGGTGCGGCGTACCGGTGGTGGTGATGCCGGTGAGGATACGAGTACGAGAGGTCATGGGTAATCGCTTATCAGGCTGCAATCAATTCGAAAGGCGTGGCGCTACCAACTCTTTGAGCTCGGGCAGCTTGCCGTGAAAAAAGTGTCCGCATTCTGCCACTTTCAGCAGCTCATGGGGGCGCGACAGGTCGTTTGACCAGTTATAGACCAGCTGCGGGTCGATCACTTCGTCGGTTTCAGGCTGGATAACGGTCAGCGGGCAGTTATGTGGCAAGGCATCTTCGTCACGCAAACGCATCACCGCAGGGGCGATCATAAACACGCGCTCAAGCTTTTCGCCCTGGGCTTCAAGGCGACCACCCAGGCTGGCGGCAACAAAACCACCAAACGAAAAACCGAACAGGGTGATCGGCAAGTCAGGGTGTCTGGCGCGCAACCACCGGGCTGCTGCAAAGGCATCGTCGACTTCGCCGGTGCCCATATCGTGGCTGCCTTCACTGGCGCCGGTGCCGCGGTAATTAAATCGCAAGGTAATCAGGCCAGCATCGCGGGCAGTGCGTTGCAAGGTCGAAACCACTTTATTCATCATGGTGCCGCCCTGTACCGGATTGGGGTGACACAGCAGCGCAAGGCCCTTTGGCTCAGCACAATCAAGGTACAAGGCTTCCAGTTGGCCGACCGGGCCAGCAATTACTACAGGGGTTTCGCGGGTAAGCAAGAGGGAACTCCGTGACCTCAGATTGGGTCGACTCGTCTAGCTGATAGATTCTGTCTGACATATTTGCGAGTGCATCGCGGTATACAGCGCAGGTCCGAGCCGTTAACGTAAAGCAAAGCCGTTTATAGAGGAAGGACTCGTGGAACACTCGCTCTTGATTTGGTTGTTGCCGACTCTCGCCCTGGTTGCCGGTGTCGCCATTGGTTTTCTGGTTGCTCGTCTGCTGCCCAATGCCGTGCCTAACCGCACGCAGCGTCAGCTGGACGACATCCAGGAACGTTTTGACAGTTACCAAAGTGAAGTGGTTACCCACTTCAACACCACCGCCAACCTGGTGAAGAAACTCACACAGAGCTATCAGGACGTGCAAGAACACCTCGCCGAGGGCGCCAACCGTTTGGCCCTGGACGAGCAGACTCGCCAACGCCTGCTGGCTGCCCTGCACCCGGATGTGCCACAACCGCATCGCGAGCGCATCACCCCGCCGCACAGCACCGAGCCGCCATTGGACTACGCACCAAAAAGCCCGAACGGTCCTGGCATGCTGGATGAGCATTACGGCCTGAAGAAGTAATTTCCCCAGCCGGATGCCCAATAAAAAGCCCCGCGATCTGCAAGGATCGCGGGGCTTTTCGTTGTGTGTCTTGCGCCCCCCCGTAGCCGCTGCCGCAGGCTGCGTTCGACGACGAAGTCGTCGCAATATCAGCCAAACCCCGCACTCAGGGTTTACGACTGCTGCGCAGCCGAACGCAGCCTTCGGCAGCTGCTACGAGGTAATGATCAAGGGTACTGCTGCACCTGGCCCGGCTGCTGGTATTGCATGCCCGGGATTGGCGCCAGTGTCACTTGTACGCGACGGTTCTGTGCGCGGCCATCTGCGGTGGCGTTGCTGGCAATCGGATCAGCCGGGCCCATACCTTTGACTGACAGGTACTGGCCGCTCACACCTTGAGACGTCAGGTAGGTCGCTACGCTTTGCGCACGCTGCTGGGAAAGCTGCATGTTGTAGTTGTAGTTACCGGTGCTGTCGGTGTAACCCACGATCTGGATCAGGTTCTGGTTGTTGAACTGCTTGAGCGAATTCGCCAGGTTGTTCAGCGGCTGATAGAAGCTGGGCGCAATGTTGGCCGAGTTGGTCGCGAAGGTAATGTTGCCTGGCATCACCAGGGTGATGTTGTCGCCCTGACGCTGAACTTCAACGCCCGTGTTGGCCATGCTCGCACGCAGGGCTGCTTCCTGCTTGTCGGCGTAATAGCCATAACCGGCTGCACCCAGGCCTGCCACGGCAGCACCGATCAGCGCGCCCTTGCCACGGTTGTTATGGTCGATGGCAGCACCCGCCACAGCACCCGCCAGAGCCCCCAGGCCACCGTAGGTGGCAGTCTTGCTCAAGCCCGTCCCGGAAGACCCCTGGCCCTGGTTGTCATACGGGTTAGGCGTAGCGCAGCCAGCCAGCAAGGCCACCGCACTTGCAGCAACAATCAAACGACGCGAAATGAACATGGTGAAGCTCCTGATCAATCTTTCTAGGGGCAAAGGCCATTGGCATTAGACCTTTATAAATCTTGGAACACGACCAACGGTAAAAATTCCTTGGGTCGTAAACATTCGCACCCCACAAACAATAGTCGCCCGAACGCCTCCCAACAAATTCCGGCCTAGAACTTCACACCCATCGTCAGCGCCACAAAGTCGCGGTCACTGAGGGTGTTGTAGCGCCCACCAAAAAAATTGGTGTACGACAGGCTGCCGGTGTAGGTGCTTTGATAGTCACCCTCCAGCCCCAGGGAGATGGCTTTGCGGCCCTCTTCGAAGCTGGCATCGGGCCCCGGCGAATAGCCGCTGACATCATGGGACCAGCCCAGATTGGGCTTGAGGTTCACCCCGGGAACAACGCTTCTGTATTCCCACACTGCGCGACCACGGTAGCCCCAGGAGGTGGCCGTGGTGAAGCCGTCATTACCTTCAGAGCCAAACACCGGATCACGCCCGTAACGCAGCCCTGAAGGGCTATCCAGGCCACCAACCCGGGTCACCCCCACTTCACCGGTCACGGTCAGGTGATCAGCACCCATCGCGTTGTCGAACACATGGCTGAGGGACGTCTGGAACCGGGTGACTTCCTTGCGCCGATAGCCCTGCACATCTGCGCCGGGAGTGACGCTCAGTGGCGATGCATCGGCAAGCCCGGGCAGCAACGTGACATTGGCGTACAGCAAGTCGTTGCTGTTGAGTTGCACCGGCGCATTGGGACGGTAACTCAACTCGCCCTTCCAGGCCGTGCCTGTGGATAAAGTGGTGGAGAAGCTCAGGCCGTAAAGGCGGATGTCTTCAGGGTATTCAACGTAATAGCCCGAATTGCCGGCAACAACCATCGGCGCCAGCCCTCCGGCGCCTGCTGCCGCGTTATAGGCCGACTGCGGCGCCGCGCTGGCGCTGAGGATCGGGTCGCGACTGTGGTAGTTCATGAAGTAGGCACCGAACTCGGTGCCCAGCGGCTCGAACACATAGTGCATGGCCACCCCGAACTGCCCGCTGTTGCGCGCATAACGATTGGCGCCACGGCGTACCAGCACGCCCTCCTCGTTCACCTCAACCCCGGCACCGGTCAGCGCGGCGAGGTCGGCCACATCGAGTGCCGAACGCTTGCTCATGACCCGGTAATTGCCGCTGCAGCCGTCAGCCATCACGTCTGACCGGGAGAAAAACGTCCCGCAGTTGTCCGCTTCGGACGGCTCCCAATCCAGCTGATAAAAGGCTTCAGCCGACAGGTTGTCGGTCAGGTTTTGCGAGAGATAGAACAGGTTGACCGGCACCAGGCCATCTTTGAACTCAGTGCCAGGCCGACGATAGGCGGCAGGGTCGGTGGGGTTGATCGCATTGATGCCGCCACCGATAAACGCACTTTCGCCCCAACTGACCACCTGTTTACCCAAGCGGACTGCGCCGGGCTGATCGGCAATGGCGTAGTTGTGGTAAACGAACGCATCGAGCAGTTGCGCGCCGGCCGATTGCGCGCTGGCTCGGCGGCCTGAGTCACTGATGGGCTTGAAGGGGCGGCTGTCGTCCTGCAACTCGAAGTCATACCAATACTTGCCGCGCACATACAGGCCGCTGTCGCCGTACTTGAGTTCCAGTGCGTGCATGCCGGTAAAGATTTTCGAAAAAGTTTCGCCGCGTTTAAAGTTAAGGCGGCCATCGTCAGAAATGGCCGATTGCCCCGTGCCGCCATTGTTGGCGCCTATCAGTTTGCTGTCGGCCCTGGCGGTGGACCAACTGGCGCCGATGGACAGCTCGGTATCGATCTGCCCCTCAACCGGGCCGACATTGAAGCTCACGCCCCAAGCGGACGTCGACGCAAGGCTGACTGCCAGCGCCAGCCTGGCGCGGCGCCAGGACCGGTGGACTGAGGACATCGATACTTCTCCGTGGGCACACTGCAATAAGCCCGCAAGGATGAAGCAAATCCAGATTTTGACAAGAACCCGACCATCTCCCCGTAGCTGCTGCCGGACGCAGCCTTCGTTCCTCGGCAGCTGCTACGGAACCAAGGTGTGTCAATGCATCTCGGTAAACGCCAGTTTCACGCCCAACGCCACCAGTACCGCCCCCATGGTGCGGTCAAACCAGTGACCCATGCGGGCAAAGCCTGTACGCACGCGCTGATGGCTGAACAGCATCGCGACCATGCAGAACCACACACCGGTTGCCACTGCCAGGTACACGCCATAACCGGCCTGGATCGACAGCGGGGTGTGCGGGTTGATCACCACGGTAAACAGCGACAGGAAAAACAGCGTCGCCTTGGGGTTCAGGCCGTTGGTCACAAAGCCCGACGTGAAAGCCCCGCGTGCCGTGCGCTCGCCCACCGGCAAGCTGGCCGCCAACGCCGCAGGATCAGCAGGTTTGGCCCGCAGTGCCTTGATGCCGATATACAGCAGATAAGCCGCTGCCAGCCATTTCAGGGCGTTGAACAGCACAATCGATTGCGACACGATGATGCCGATACCCAGCAATGAATAGCCGACATGGACAAAAATCGCCGTGCCCACACCAAACGCGGTAAACATCCCGGCACGGCGGCCGTGAGTGACGCTCTCGCGTACTACCACGGCAAAATCAGGCCCGGGGCTGGCCACCGCCAACAGGTGAATCAAGGCTACGGTCAAAAATTCTGTCCAGTACATGCACGGCTCCATTACAAATTGTTTCTTCTGTTAGGCTCGCCACATTACGCCTTCATTTCACAGCACAAAAGGTACAGTTGATGACTAACACTCAGCGCGCCGTATTCCTTGATTACACCTCACTGGACCTGGGCGATCTCGACCTCGACCCGCTGCGTCGCAGCTTCGGCGACTTGCAGCTGTGCGCAGACACCACGCCAGCCAATGTGATCGAGCGTCTGCAAGGCGCCAGTGTGGCCATCAGCAATAAAGCGCTGCTCAACGCCCAGACCCTGGCTGCCTGCCCGGAGCTGAAGTTGATTCTGGTGGCAGCCACCGGCACCAACAACGTCGACCTTGAGGCCGCCCGAGCCCTGGGGATCACCGTGGCCAACTGCCAGGGCTACGGCACGCCATCGGTGGCGCAGCACACCCTCGGCCTGCTGCTGGCACTGGCTACGCGCCTGGTCGATTACAACAAGGCCGTGGCCGACGGCCAGTGGCAGCAAGCGAAGCAGTTCTGCCTGCTGGACTTCCCGATTGTCGAGCTGGAAGGCAAGACCCTGGGCCTGTTCGGTCACGGCGAGCTGGGCAGTGCGGTCGCGAAACTGGCCGAAGCCTTCGGCATGCGCGTGCTGATCGGTCAGATCCCGGGGCGCCCGGCCCGTGCCGGGCGCCTGACGCTGGACGAACTGCTGCCCCAGGTCGACGCGCTGACCTTTCACTGCCCGCTCACCGAGCATACGCGTAATTTTATCGGCGCCCGCGAACTGGCACTGCTCAAACCCGGGGCCTTTGTGGTCAATACCGCACGTGGCGGCATGATCGACGAACAGGCTCTCGCCGACGCCCTGCGTAGCGGCCATCTGGGTGGCGCGGCCACCGACGTGCTCAGCGTCGAACCACCACGCGACGGCAACCCATTGCTGGGGGCCGACATTCCGCGCCTGATCATCACCCCGCACAGTGCCTGGGGCAGTCGTGAAGCACGCCAGCGCATCGTCGGCCAACTGGCGCAAAATGCCGAAGCGTTCTTCAACGGTACAGCGCTGCGGGTCGTCAGTTGATAGACTGCGCCCCTTTTTGAGGAGCAGATTATGGATCCGCGCAGTGAAGTACTGCTTCGTCAGCCTGAATACTTTCAAGGCTCGGTGCTATTGGTCGGCTTGCCCGCTGACGAACTGCTGGGCGAATTGCCCGATGCCCATGGCTGGTGCTGGCATGCCGGCGACCAGGCCGCGCTCGACGCCCGCTTTGCCGGGCGTGTGCAGTTCGGTGTCGATATCCCTGAGCGGGCGTTCGACACCGCCGTGGTGTTCCTGCCCAAGTCCAAGGAACTGAGCGACTACGTGCTCAAAGCCGTGGCCGCCCGCCTGCCGGGTGCCGACGTGTTTCTGGTCGGTGAAAAAAAGGGTGGCATTGAAGGCGCGTCCAAGCAACTGATCCCGTTCGGCAAGCCGCGCAAACTCGATAGCGCGCGGCATTGCCAGCTGTGGCAAGTGACGGTGGATAACGCCCCGCCCGTGCCGGTACTGCACGACCTGGCGCAACATTACGAACTGCCGCTGCCCGAAGGCCCGCTCAAGGTCGTGAGCCTGCCGGGCGTGTTCAGCCACGGTCGCCTGGATCGCGGCAGCGCCCTGCTGCTTGAGCATCTGGACAAGTTGCCCAGCGGCCACGTGCTGGACTTCGGCTGCGGTGCGGGTGTGCTCGGGGCTGCGGTCAAGCGCCGCTACCCGCACAACAACGTCACCCTGCTCGACGTGGATGCCTTCGCCACCGCCAGCAGCCGTTTGACCCTGGCGGCCAACGGTCTGGAAGGGGAAGTGATTACCGGCAACGGCATCGACGCCGCGCCCATGGGTTTGAACACGATTCTGAGCAACCCGCCGTTCCACGTGGGGGTGCATACCGATTACCACGCCACCGAAAACTTGCTGCAAAAAGCAGTGAAACATCTGAAATCAGGTGGCGAACTACGGATTGTCGCCAACAGCTTCCTGCGCTACCAGCCGCTGATCGAAGAGCATTTCGGTGCCTGCACGGTCAAGGCCGAGGGCCAGGGTTTCCGGATTTACAGCGCCAAGCGTCGTTGAGCCTGCCGGAAAATAAGAGCTTGCCGGATCGGATTTGCCTAGGCAGAATCCGCTCCGTCCTAGGGGAGTAGTCTCCCACGAGCGTCAAGCTCGTCCGGCATACGTCAACATACTTGGTCAACAGACCATGGCGTATGCGACCCAGGTGTCCGCACAGACGGACCGGGGTTTGACAAGACCTATGACACGAACACCTTACCCGGGGCGGGGAGGCTGTACGTGTCATAGCCGTGTCGACCCGCCCCTGGAAACCACCTGATGATGCTCGATTCCCTGCTTGTCCCTACTGCAATCGTTGCCTTGGCCGAAATCGGCGACAAGACGCAACTGCTCGCCCTTATTCTGGCCGCACGCTTTCGCAAACCCTGGCCGATAATCGCCGGTATCGTGGTCGCGACCCTGGCCAACCATGCCGCCGCCGGTGCTGTAGGCGCCTGGTTCAGCACGTTCTTCAGTGACGCCATGCTGCACTGGATCCTCGCCGCGAGCTTTACCGCCACCGCGCTGTGGACCCTGGTGCCGGACAAGATGGACGACGACGAAGCCAGCACCGCACGCAAGTACGGGCCGTTCGTGACCACATTGATCACCTTCTTCATTGCCGAAATCGGTGACAAGACCCAGGTGGCGACGGTGATGCTCGCCGCACAATACCCGGATCTGTGGCTGGTGATTATCGGTACAACCCTGGGCATGCTGATTGCCAACGTGCCGGTGGTTTTGGCGGGCAACTTTGCCGCTGACAAACTGCCGTTGACCCTGATCCGCAGACTGGCTGCCACCGCGTTCGTAGTACTGGCTGTAGTGGCCGTGTACAAGGCGATGCAGATCAGCGGCTGGGTGTAACCCACACTTTGTGTGGGAGCGGGCTTGCTCGCGATACAGGCACTGCGGTCTTTCAGTTGAACCGCGTAGACGCCATCGCGAGCAAGCCCGCTCCCACAACAAGCGTCACGATTTCGGCGCTTGCTGATACAGCGGCATCACCTTCGGAATGGCCGCCTCCAGCGCAGCAATCCGGCTGCTTGAAGCCGGGTGGGTGCTCATGAATTCAGGTGGCGCATTCTGTGATTGCTGAGCCATTTTCTGCCACAGGGTGATCGCCGCATTCGGGTTGTAGCCCGCACGGGCTGCCAGCTCCAGACCGATCAGGTCCGCTTCGTTTTCATTGCTGCGGCTGTTGGGCAAGGTCAGGCTGTAGTTCACCACCGTGTCGGCCAGGCCCAGGCTGTCCTGGCCCAGGCCCAACAAGGCGCCAGCACCCTGCTTGGCGATTTCGATGCCATAGGCCTTGGACATGGATTCACGCCCGTGCTCACGCAAGGCGTGGGCGATTTCATGGCCCATGATCGCGGCAATTTCATCGTCACTCAGTTTGAGTTGCTCGATGATCCCGCTATAAAAGATGATCTTGCCGCCAGGGCCGCAGTTGGCGTTGAGCTCGTCACTTTTGATCAGGTTGACTTCCCAGTTCCATTGCGCGGCATCCGGGCGAAAGGCCGGCGCCTGGGCAATCAGTCGGTTGGCGATCGCCTGCAGGCGCCTGGCGTTGGCGCTGGTCTTGTCCAGGACGCCCTTGGTGCCCGCCTCGCTGACGGTCTGTTGATACGACTGGGCGTACATCTGGTCAACCTGCTGGCTCGACAGCATGCTGAACATGTACTGCTTGCGCTCTACGCCCACGGCGCCGCCATTGGTGGTATTCACCGCCTGGCATCCACCCAGCAACAACCCGGCGCCCACGGCGCACACTACCGCTAACTTACCCATCAAAAATCTCCATAAAGATGGCGCGTATCGTATCTCAACCCGGCGTCAGGCACTCGGGCGCGTTGAGTTTTGGATCGTTGACCAGATTGGCCAGCGGTCTTTCTCGCAGCGGCATCTGCGCACTGGCCAGCAGTGCCTGCAAGGCCTGCAGCGGAGTCTGAGGGTCAAGCCAGGCCTGCTGGCCAGCCTCATCCAGAATCAGCGGGCGACGCTGGCTGGCCGCTGCCTGTGTAATCACGGCGGTGCTCAGCCACACATGCCCCTCAACGGGGTATGCCTCCCAGATACCGGCAAAAAACAGCGAGGAGCCTTCACCCGGCGTCAGCCAGTAGGGGCGTTTACGGGTCGTGCCGCGCCATTCATAAAAGCCGTTGGCCGGGATCAGGCAGCGGCGCTCACGCAAGGCATCGCGGAACATGGGCTGCTCGGCCACGGTTTCAGCACGGGCATGGGCCGGAGTCCGTGACAGGTCGGTCAGCCACGCCGGGGTCAGGCCCCAGCGCGCTCGCGCCAGCTCTCGCTGGCCAGGCTCAGCACCGGCGCGCAGAATCAATACCGAATCATTCGGCGAAATATTCCACTGGGCCTGCTGATCCGCCGGGAAACCGGGCAAGGCTGCAAATGCAGGGTTCCAGCGAAACAGGGCAAAACGTCCACACATGGGGCAGCACAACTCTTCTTTTGTATAGCAATGAATAAACCGTCGCTGGCATCAGCAATCCAGCACATCGGGGAAACTCTCAGGCTCATCACCAGCCACCGGTGACGCGGCATTGTACGCATCGATCAACTCCCGTGCGTATTGCGCCCGATCATTGGCCACCGCCAGGCCGAGCAAGCCGAACACCGGCAGCTCCCCCGTGGCGCCGACCAGATCACGGCCCTGTAGCCGGGCCTCGACCCCTTCACTGGCCAGCATGCCCAGCAACAGTTCGGCTTCCATCAGGTTTTCCGGCTCGTAGATGCGTTGCATGGTCTTCACTCACTACTCATTCTCGGTATGCACATCGAGCATCCACTCATGGCCATCGGTCTGAAGGTGAAAAAGGATCGGCCGACAGCACACCGGGCAGTCTTCGATGTAGCTCTGATCACCCCCCGACAGGTCGAGCACCGCTTCAGCCGGCTCGCCGCAATAGGGGCATTCATAGTGTTCAGTTTCAAGCATCGCGGTCTCCAGAGTGACTTGTGCGTATAATCGCCGGTCTATTAGCAGGGCTATTATTTTTGCCCTGCGTACCAACCCTAGCCGTTTCCAACAAGAGAGCATGATGGGCCAATTCGATAGCATCCGACCTTACGACGACGCCGAAGTACCAGCAGTGCTGGCCCGGCTGCTCAGCGACAAGGCGTTTCTGGATATCCTGACCCACTTTCGCTTTCCGCGCCTGGCCGGCGCTTTCGGTTGGCTGTTAAAACCACTTATAGCTCATCGCCTGCGCAAAGAGTTCGCCAGCGTCAATTCGGTCGCGGCCCTGCAGGACAAGGTCGAGGTGTACGTCGATCGCACCATCGAACATGCCACCGACGGCGTAACCTATACCGGCGTCGAGCAACTGAAATCCGGCAGCGCCTACCTGTTTCTGGCCAACCACCGCGATATCGTGATGGACCCGGCGTTCGTCAATTACGCCGTGTACCACGCCGGCCTGCCAACGCCGCGCATCGCCATTGGCGACAACCTGCTGCAAAAGCCGTTTGTCAGCGATCTGATGCGCCTGAACAAGAGCTTTATCGTGCACCGCTCGATCACCGGGCGCCGGGAAAAGCTCGCGGCTTATCAACTGCTGTCGGCATACATCAACCACTCGATCCGCAACGACTGCCAGTCAATCTGGATCGCCCAGGCTGAAGGCCGGGCCAAGGACGGTGATGACCGTACCGATTCGGCTATCCTCAAGATGTTTCATATGAGCCGTAAAAACGAGCCGTTTGCCGAGGTCATACAATCACTGAACCTGACCCCGGTTTCCATCAGCTACGAATACGACCCCTGTGACCAGGCCAAGGCCCGCGAGCTGTTTATCCGCGCCACTACCGGCACCTACAGCAAGGCTCCTGGCGAGGACGACACCAGCATCGCCAACGGCATTACCGGCTACAAGGGTCGCGTGCACGTGAACTTCGGGGCGCCGGTGACCGAGTTGTTCGAAGACAGCAAATTGCTGGCCGCCGAAATGGATCGTCATATCCTCGGTGGCTACCGCCTGTTCCCCGCGCACTACCTGGCGTATGCGCAGTGGAGCGACCACGACCCCGAGTTACAAGTGCCGACGGCCGCAGAGGTATTCGGTGCCGAAGAACTGGCCAAGGCCCAGGAAGAATGGCAACGCCGCCTGGACGCCTGCCCGGCCGAGCACCGTCCGTATCTGGTGCTGCAATACGCGATGCCGGTGCGTAACCAGTATCGGATCAAGGCTGGCCTGGCGCTGTAACCCAATAAACCCGTGGGAGCGAGCCTGCTCGCGAAGGTTGTTCGCGAGCAGGCTCGCTCCCACAGAAGGGCTTAAATTCTGCTGTAACCGTATCGTCATATTGAGAGGCCACTCTGTGGCCCCTCGACACCGACACGGAGCTTGTCATGTTGCACGCAGAAAACCAGGACCGCCTTTACCTGATCGCCCCCAGCGACGAACAGCAGGCATTGATCGAGGGTTTGGCCTTTAACGTGCAGGACCGCCACTGGCTGGTTTACTGCGCCCTGAGCGGTCACACCCATGCCGACTTGCCCGAGACGGACTTGCTCACCGGCGTCAGCCGCCTGGAGCTGTATGCCGAAGCGGCCTGAAACCTTCAAACACAAAAAAGCCCGAACTCAGTGAGTTCGGGCTTTTTGTTTTGCCTGCGATTACTCGCTAAGCAAACGACCGATGGTCGGATCCTTGAACACGCGGGTCAGGGCGTCGCTAAGCACGTCGCTCACCAGCTTGGTGTTGGTTTCCTGATTCGGCGCCATGCCGAAGCGTTGGTCCAGAGACGCACCATAGCGGCCGCTGTAGGTACGGCCACCGTTCTTCACATCGGAGCGGAAGGTCGCGCCAATGGTGGCCTCAGTCACATACATGGTGTCCTTGGGCGACTGATACTTGAGCTCGGCCAGGGTCACGGTCAGCGTTGGCGCGTTCATCGCATTGGCTGTCGGGGTGAAACCCAGCAAGCGCACGGCTGCTTCAGCCTGGGCTTGCAGCTTGGGAACCAGGTCGGCACTGCTGACGCTGATCGCGCTGGTCTCGGGGTACATGCCACCACGGGTCCCCAGGGTTGGGGAAGGACGACCGTCCACCACACGCACAACCACCGGCTGGCCACGACCCACTGGCGCAAGCTGGGTGGTCAGCTTGGGTTGCGGGCTGAGTTGTTGCGGGCTGTGGGCGCAGCCGACCAGGGTCAAACTGGTCACAGTAATCAAACCGAACAACAGGCGTTGCAACATGCTTATCTCTCCAGGACTGGGTATAACAGGCCGTCAGTATAGGGTGCCGGACGCCTGCGAACTAGCGGCTTGCCGTCACCCGCCTGTCATCGCCAATTCATCCGTATGTCACCTGCACAGGGCATAGTCTCGACGACTGACTCAACAGGTGCCGCCATGAACATGCTCTTGACCCTGCTCGGCTTCAACCGCCCCGAGCGCTGCTTCGCCCGCCTGGATTCGGCAGGTCGCTGCCAGGCCTTCAAGCAGTGCAAACAACCGCCGGTCGGCGACAGCTGGGTCGAAATCGAAGAAATCCGCCTTAACTGGTTGCACCAGGTGCTACCTGCCAACGCCCGTATTGCCTCGCCCGCAAGGCATTCGTCAGGGCACCCGCTGCCGGGCCTCTGAACGGCGCACCAATAAAAGTCATTTAACAGGATCAATTGCCCACGTTTCTTCGCTACAATCTCCCCCCGATTATAAGGACGTCTCCTGATCGGGCCCCGCAACATCGCTAATGCGCTTGTATTGGCACCCCAAAACCGCCCACAGAGAGCCGCCCACACAGATCATGTGAAGCTGGCGCGCTTGAATTTCATTGCGTAACCCCCACTTTCTGCATGGTCTGCCAGAGCTGCCACAACGTTCGGCCACTGGTTCGGTGCCCAGCGTGCGGTAGCCCTTTTTTGAGGTTCACGTCTTCAAGAGAGCGTGAAAAAAACGGGTTTCACAACTTCACAAGAGTGTGGCGAGCAAATGAAAAGTTTTGCGTCTGAACATGCACCATTAGCGTCTGATATTGCCTCACCAAGCAGGATCGAAGTCGGCTCCACAGCACGAGACTGAAAGCCTGTCCGCTTACGGATTTGGTTGCACAAACGGACGCTCTAGACATTAAGTCGAATTGCCTCCCGAGTACTGAAATGCGTTCATATGAACCTTGAAGGCCCGGTTGGTGGCGTCCGCTAAAGTTGCAAGAAATTGCGAAGAATCGGACATGGCGATCCTGGCCATGAGTGGCCCGGGGCTAATCAGAACCACGCCCCGGACACCTGGCAGCTATGCCGTCAATTTGGTGCCGTAGATTTTGGAGACGCGTTAATGGCGCATAACGAAGCAGTCGACGTAGTACTGGTTGGGGCGGGCATCATGAGTGCCACCCTCGCCGTACTGCTCAAAGAGCTCGACCCCGGCATTAAGCTGGAAGTTGTTGAGCAAATGGACTCAGGTGCTGCGGAGAGTTCCAACCCGTGGAACAACGCAGGCACCGGTCACGCCGGCCTTTGTGAGCTGAACTACACGCCGCAGGCGGCTGATGGTTCGATCGACATCAAAAAGGCTGTGCATATCAATGCCCAGTTCGAAGTGTCGAAACAGTTTTGGGCCTACCTGGCGCAAAAAGGCACCTTCGGTTCCTGCAAGTCCTTCATCAGCCCGGTTCCTCACCTGAGCTACGTTGAAGGCGAAAAAGGCGTGTCGTTCCTGAAAAAACGCTTTGACGTGCTGAGCAAGCACCATGCGTTTGCCGACATGGAATACACCGAAGACAAGGCCAAAATGACCGAGTGGATGCCCCTGATGATGCCGGGCCGCCCTGCGGATCAGCTCATCTCGGCCACCCGCGTGGAACATGGCACCGATGTCAACTTCGGCGCCCTGACCCAGCAACTGCTCAAGCATCTGGCCAGTGCACCGGACACCCAGATCAAGTACAGCAAAAAAGTCACCGGCCTCAAGCGTAACGGTAACGGCTGGACAGTAAGCATCAAGGACACCAACAGCGGCAATACTCGCCACGTTGATGCCAAGTTCGTATTCCTGGGCGCCGGTGGCGCGGCCTTGCCGCTGCTGCAAGCCTCGGGCATCGAAGAAAGCAAAGGCTATGGCGGCTTCCCGGTCAGCGGCCAATGGCTGCGTTGCGATAACCCGGAAGTGGTCAAGCTGCATCAGGCCAAGGTTTACAGCCAGGCTGCCGTCGGCTCTCCGCCGATGTCGGTGCCGCACCTGGACACCCGTGTGGTCGATGGCAAAAAGTCGCTGCTGTTCGGACCTTATGCCGGTTTCACCACCAAGTTCCTCAAGCATGGTTCGTTCCTTGACCTGCCGATGTCGATCCGTCTGGGCAATATCGGGCCGATGCTGGCCGTGGCTCGCGACAACATGGACCTGACCAAGTACCTGGTCAGCGAAGTGCGCCAGTCGATGGAACAACGCCTGGAGTCCCTGCGTCGTTTCTATCCACAGGCCAAGGCTGAAGACTGGCGTCTTGAGATTGCCGGGCAACGGGTACAGATCATCAAGAAAGACCCGAAAAAAGGCGGTGTGCTGCAGTTCGGTACCGAACTGGTTGCGGCCAAAGACGGTTCGCTGGCCGCTCTGCTGGGGGCTTCGCCGGGCGCCTCGGTAACCGTTTCGATCATGCTGGACCTGATCGAGCGCTGCTTTGCGCAGAAAGCCACGGGCGAGTGGGCGACCAAGCTCAAGGAAATCTTCCCTGCACGGGAAAAGGTCCTCGAAACCGACGCCGACCTGTACCGCGAAATCAGCACCCGCAACTCCGAGCTGCTGGAACTGGTTACACCTAAAACAGCCAGCACCAGTATCGCTTAATGCAACATTGACGTTTCATACGTCATAAAAAGCCCCTCGCCCTGTTTCAGGGCGAGGGGCTTTTTTGTTGCCCTGATTCGGGGCATTGCAAAGGCTTAAGCCCAATGCAAGGTAACTCGTGAATCAGAACATGAAACAAGATCCGTAGCAGCTGCAGGAACACTGCAGCTGTGGGAGCGAGCCTGCTCGCGAAGGTCGTTCGCGAGCAGGCTCGCTCCCACAATAGGGCTTGACCTGCAACAGAGTATCTACAGGGTATGGATCAACCGCGAGCCTGGTTGATCAGCTCGATGTACTCGTCAGCATTGCGCTGGTCCTTGATGATGTCCACGAACGTCTGACCCTGTTCGTCTTTGCCATCCAGGTCGTAGCCAGCTTCCTTGAAGAAAGCCAGGAAGCGCCCGAAGTCATCGATGCGCAGGCCACGATAAGCCTTGATCAGTTTGTGCAGCGACGGTGAAGTAGCGTCCACAGGCTCAAAGTCCAGGAACAACTTGATCTGCTCGTCGCCGATCTCGTCACCAATCAACTGCTTTTTGTCTTTACGCATGTCCGGCTCCAGCCTGTTGATACTTCACGGGGCCCGCAGTTTACCCAAGGCTTATCGTGCGCGCACGCTGCCGGTGTGCAAGTCGGCCCAAATATGGCCATTGGCATAGGTCAAGAACTGGACATAAAGCGTGTCATTACGCAGCAAATCAATCACGACCCGGTACTGGCTCTGTGGATAAGACAAGCTCAGGGTTCGCGTCTTGCTGTCGAACACGGGCTTTTTCAGGCTTTTGCTTTCGCCATCAAATGAAATCAGCACCTGACGCACGGTAGCGCCCTGGCTCATCGGCTTGCCCTTCAAGCGCACCAGCAGTGGCGAAGTCACCGGGATAGGCTGCTGATTGGACTGGCGCTGGCTACCCACCACCACCGAGTACGAAGTCACCAGCATCAACTGCTGTTGCTCGGGTACTTCGCTGCGCACTTGCAGATCATCGGCAGGCAGAAACTGCCCGTGCAACAGCGGTGTGGCCACAGGAGCCGCCGCCAGAGGCAGGCTGGCCAGCAGCAGGCTCAGGGCAACACTGCGAAATAGAAGACTCATGTCAGGTTCCAGAAAACGGGAAGCAGCACTCTAGCATGTCGCGCGCCCGCCTCTTCTACTGTGCAACCAACTGCCCCGCCACGATCCGCACATGCTGCGGATGAAAGCGCGCCAGGCTGCTGCGATGGCCCACGCTGACAATGCTCAAGCCCGGCAGTTGATCGATCAGGGCCTGGTACACCATGGCCTCGTCTTCCTCGTCCATTGCCGAGGTTGATTCATCCATATACAGCCACTGCGGGCGATACAGCAGCGCGCGGGCAAAAGCCAGGCGCTGCTGCTCACCGCCGGACAGCAAGCGTTGCCAGTGATTGATCTCATCAAGCTTGGGAATCAGGTGCTCAAGCCGGCAAGTACGCAGCACCTCTTCATAACGCTCAAGGGTGTAGGTGTCCCCGGTCTGTGGATAACTCAGGGCATCGCGCAAGGTGCCTATGGGCAAGTAGGGTTTTTGCGGCAGAAACAGCGCACGCTCGCGGGGCATGCAGATCGCCCCGCCCCCTCGAGGCCAAAGCCCGCCCATCGCCCGGAGCAAGGTACTCTTACCACTGCCGGAGCGACCGCTGAGCATCAGCCTCTCGCCCTCCTGCACCTGCAGGCTGGCGTCACGCAGCAGCGGGCGACCATCGGCCAGATCCAGGCTCAAGTCATGGATCTGCAAGTTTTCGCCCAGATGCTGCACATCAATCGCCGGGCTACGCTGCTCGTTGTCGGTCATGGCCTGACGAAAACTCAGCAACCGGTCGCAGGTGGCACGCCATGCCGCCAGAGTCACGTAGGCATCAATAAACCAGCTGAAGTTCTCTTGCACATTGCTGAAGGCCGAGTTGATTTGCATCAGCTCACCCAGCTCGATCTTGCCGGAAAAGTAACGCGGGGCCGCGACGATAAACGGAAAGATAATGGCGATCTGCGAGTAACCGGCGGTGAAAAACGTCAGGCGTTTTTGTACCTTCATTTGCGTCCAGAAGTTTTTCCAGACCTTGTTGAAACGCGTGCTCAGTTGCTCATGCTCATTGGCTTCGCCGTTGTACAAGGCAATGCTCTCGGCATTCTCGCGCACCCGCACCATCGAGAAACGCAAGTCAGCTTCGAAGCGCTGTTGCTGGTTGCTCAAGCCAATCAGCCGCCGACCGATCAGATGCGCCAGCCAACTGCCCACGGCGGCATACAACAGCGCGCACCAGAACATATAGCCGGGTATGGTGACGCCAAAGACTTCGATGCTGCCCGAAACGCCCCACAGGATGATCGAAAACGACACCAGGCTGACCACGTTACGGATCAGCCCCAGGCCCAGGGTCAAGGTGCTGTCGGTGAACGAATTGATATCTTCACTGATGCGCTGGTCAGGGTTGTCGGTATAGCCGCCCTGCTCCAGCTGGTAATAGTTCTTGTGGGCCAGCCAGCGTGCGAAGTGCTGCTCGGTCAGCCAGCGGCGCCAGCGAATGGTCAGCATCTGGGTCAAATAGAGCCGATACACCGCGCCGACAATACCCGCCGCGGCAATGATGCCGAAGTAGCCGATCAGGCTCCAGAACGCCTTGGCGTCTTTGTTTTCCAGGGCATTGTAGAAGTCCTTGTACCAGTGGTTGATCCACACCGAAATGCCCACGCTGACCAGCGACAAGGCAACCACGGCGATCAACAGCAACCACGCCCTGGCGCGTTCTTCACTGCGCCAGTAGGGGGTTATGAGGCGCCACACCCGAGGGATGAAATCCCCACGCACAGCATCATTTACTACAGAAGGCTCGGCGTTCTGATTCATCGTTCAGGCTCGTTCGGAGTAAAGAGCAACCTGCAAGCCGGTCAGGACAACCGGCCCACGACGCTGGGACACGTCTTGTTACAGGTTAGAAGCTGTAGCCGTCAGCATGCAAGGCGCAATGCAAATGCTACAGCTCCCGTTCAGCGTCGCACCGGACGCTTCTGCAATTTGCGCTGCAAGGTACGCCGATGCATGCCCAGGGCGCGGGCAGTGGCCGAAATATTGCCTTCATGCTCACCCAGCACGCGCTGGATGTGTTCCCACTGCAGGCGGTCAACCGACATCGGGTTGTCCGGCACCAGGGTTTCCAGGTCGGCATGCTGGGACAGCAAGGCAGCGAGCACGTCATCGGCATCGGCTGGTTTGCACAGATAGTTGCAGGCTCCGCGCTTGATCGCCTCAACGGCGGTGGCGATGCTCGAATAACCGGTGAGGATCACCACCCGCATCTCCGGGTCGAGTTCCAGCAGCTTGGGCAGCAGGACCAGCCCGGAATCGCCGTCCATTTTCAGATCCAGCGCGGCAAAATCGGGCAGATCCTGTTGTGCCAGGATCAGCCCCTCTTCGGCGGAACCTGCCGTGCTCACGCGAAAACCGCGTCGGCTCATGGCGCGAGCCATCACACGGGTAAAAGTGGCGTCGTCATCTACCAACAACAAATGCGGCAGTTCTTCGCCTTCGACCTGAATTTCTTCACTCATTTTCATTTCCTCGGGCGACACGTGGCAGGCGCAGCTCAGTGAGCGTACCGCCATCCTCATGACTGTAGAGTTTTACCGAGCCGCCAGCGCGGGTCACGCTGGCCTTGCTCAAGAATAGGCCCAGACCGAAGCCTTTGCCCTTGGTAGTAAAAAAGGGTTTGCCGATTTGTTCGGCGATGGCCAACGGTACACCCGGACCGTGGTCACGAATACTGATTGTCAGATCAACCGCATCCCAGTCGACTGTCACTTCCAGCCCTTCCGGGCAGGCATCGGCGGCATTGTTGAGCAGGTTGAGCAGCGCCTGGGTCAAGTCAGGTGGCGGCGCCAGGCGCGGAACCGGCGCGTGGCCCAGGCACTGGAAGCGATAAGTGGCTTCAGGCCGCATCAAGTGCCAGCGGTTCAGGGCCTCATCCAGCCATTGCGTAACGTCCTGAACCTCGATCGCCAGCCGACGGTTGGCCTCGGCTGCGCGCACCAGTTGCTGCAGGGTTTCCTTACACAGTTTGACCTGATCCTGCAGCACGCTCAGATCGTCCTGCAAATCCGGGTCAAGGTGATCGCGACGCATCTCCTTGAGCAGCACGCTCATGGTCGACAACGGCGTCCCCAGTTCATGGGCTGCACCGGCCGCCTGCGTGGCCACGGCCAGCAATTGCTGGTCGCGCAGGCCTTCTTCACGGCGCAGGGCGCGCAGTTCTTCCTGACGGCGCAGCTCCTCACCCATTTTGGCGGCAAAGAACGTGATCACCGCAGCTGACAGGGCGAAACTCAACCACATGCCATAAATCTGCAGCTTTTCGCGGAAGAACGGCACGGTATCTATAGGGTAGAACTGCATCAACAGCAGCGTATACAGCGCCAGCGCAATCCCGGTCAGCACCAGCGAATAGCGCCAGGGCAGCGTGACGGCGGCGATGGTCAGCGGCACCAGATAATACGAAACAAACGGGTTGGCCGAGCCACCCGAAAAGTACAGCAGGGCACTGTGGATAAACAGGTCACAGGCCAGTTGCAGCGCATATTCCAGCTCAGTCACCGGCCAGGTGGTGCGCAACCGGATCGCGGTAAACGCGCACAACAGCATGGAAAACCCAAGGGTGATGCTGAGCTGAAACCAGGGTAATGGCAGCAGGTTGAACAGATAGGCAAAGCCCACTGAACCCGCTTGCGCGGCCAGCACCAACATGCGGATAAACGTAAGACGCCAGAGGTTCTGGCGTGTTGCGGACAATAACTGAACGGGGGCGAGCATGAGCTCTCCTGATGAGCGCTCCAGGCGGATCACCGGGAGTATAACCAAGCAGGCGGCCCCGCAGGCAAAAGTGCGGCAAACAGCCACAGTGTTTTTTATGAAAATGCGGCTAAAAGCCTGCGCAAAAAACGCCCTCGTAGCAGCTGCCGAAGGAACGAGGCTGCGTTCGGCTGCGAAGCAGTCGCGAAATCAGACATTGCGATCTATCGGTTAAACCTGGTTCTCAGCATTGACGACCGCTTCGCGCTCGAACGCAGCCTCGTTCCTTCGGCAGCTGCTACGCAATCTGTGGAGACCATATGTATCGAAAATGTAATTGGGCGAACTGATGGCCACGGATTAGAGTCATATGGCCATTGCTGTTCTCAATCAAGGAGCTTCCATGTCCAACTTCCAACGCACCGCTGCCCTTTTGACCCTGAGCATCGGCGCACTTGCCAGCCTGCCGGCCCTGGCAGACGACATTCATTACAACCAGATTTCCCTGCGTGCCGAAGCCAGCCAGGAAGTGCCTCGCGACTTGATGATCGTGACGCTCTATACCGAAGCGCAAAATACCGACGCCGCCAAGTTGGCCGCAGAAATCACTACGTCGATGAACAAAGCCATCGGCCAGGCCAAATCCGTCAAGGAAGTCACCCTGCGCCAGGGCAATCGCAACAGCTACCCGATTTACGACAACAAAACCCAGAAGATCACCGGTTGGCGTGAACGCGCAGAACTGCGCCTTGAAAGCACCGATTTTGCAGCTCTGTCCAAGCTCACCGGCGATCTGATGCAAACCCTGAAAATGGGCAGCATGCAGTTCACCGTCGCCAATGCCACGCGCAAAACCAGCGAAGACGCGCTGCTCAAGGACGCTGTCAATGCGTTCAAGGCTCGCGCCCAGTTGGCCACCGACGCCCTGGGCGGCAAGGGTTACAAGATCGTCAACCTGAACCTCAACACCAACGGCTACCCGCAACCTTACCTGCGCAGCGCAATGATGATGAAGGCCGCAGCCCCGGCGATGGACTCGGCGCCTACCCCGGAAGTCGAAGCCGGCACCAGTGAAGTCAGCATGAGTGCCGATGGCGTGATCGAAGTGCAGATGCAGTAAACCTGATACGCCCTGCCAACCCCTGAAGCCAGACCGTTTCAGGGGTTTTTTTATGCCCCCGGGAAAACGCCTGCAATCGTTCTAGAATTTCAAGGTGATTACCTGCAACAACGCAGTCCTACACAACAATGTTTCCCGCACAGGGGTATTGATAAGTAACAACACTGTCCTAAAACAGTGCAAGAAGGTCGCAAAAGCCCCCCGCAGATGTAAGCAAATGAGTCGAAATGCCATGCGCAAACGATCAAATGCGTCATAAGTTATATAAAAGCGACATTCCTGTACGATCGTCCCACCTTTTCAAGCTTCAACTGCTTCCACATATTGCATTGGGTATGGGCTGTGCATAAGTATCGCCGGGTCGACTCATAAGGTCGCCCTCAAACCAAAAATGACAAAAATCATGAGGCCACCATGTTCAAACACGCGGTCATTCCGTTTTTAGTAGGCGCCAGCCTGTTGGCAAGTGCACCTTTCGCCCACGCTGCTTCCAACCTGGTGTTTTGCTCTGAAGGCAGCCCGGCAGGTTTTGACCCTGGCCAGTACACCACCGGTACTGACTTTGATGCGTCGGCCGAGACAATCTTTAACCGCCTGAGCCAGTTCGAACGTGGCGGCACCAAGGTTGAGCCCGGCCTGGCGACCAGCTGGGATGTCTCGCCAGATAACCTGACATGGACCTTCCACCTGCGTGATGGCGTCAAGTTCCACACCACCCCTTACTTCAAGCCAACCCGCGATTTCAACGCCGACGACGTGCTCTTCACGTTCAACCGCATGCTCGACAAAGACATGCCGTTCCGTAAGGCTTACCCCACCGAATTCCCTTATTTCACCGACATGGGCATGGATAAAAACATCGCCAAGGTGGAAAAAATCGACGACAAGACCGTCAAGTTCACCCTGAACTCGGTCGATGCCGCGTTTATCCAGAACATGGCGATGCACTTTGCATCCATCCAGTCCGCCGAGTACGCCGACAAACTGCTCAAGGAAGGCAAGCCTGCCGACATCAACCAGAAACCGATCGGCACCGGCCCGTTTGTGTTCAAGAGCTACCAGAAAGACTCGAACATCCGCTACACCGGCAACAAGGACTACTGGAAGCCAGAAGACGTCAAGATCGACAACCTGATCTTCGCCATCACCACCGACCCCTCGGTACGCGTCCAGAAGCTCAAGAAGAACGAGTGCCAGGTCACCCTCTTCCCGCGTCCGGCCGACCTCAAGGCCCTGAGTGAAGACCCGAATCTGAAGATGCCCCATCAAGCGGGCTTCAACCTCGGTTACATCGCCTACAACGTGATGGACAAGATCAAGGGCAGCAACGAGCCAAACCCGATGTCCCAGCTCAAGGTCCGCCAGGCCCTGGACATGTCGGTGAACAAACAGCAGATCATCGACTCGGTGTACCAGGGTGCAGGCCAACTGGCTGTTGGCGCCATGCCACCGACCCAATGGTCCTATGACACCAGCATCAAGGACGCACCTTTCGATCCGGAAAAAGCCAAACAACTGCTCAAGGAAGCAGGCGTCAAGGAAGGTACCGAGATCGTACTGTGGGCCATGCCGGTGCAACGCCCGTATAACCCCAATGCCAAGCTGATGGCTGAAATGCTCCAGTCGGACTGGAGCAAGATCGGGATCAAGGCCAAGATCACCAGCTACGAATGGGGCGAGTACATCAAGCGCTCCAAAGGCGGCGAGAACGGCGCGATGCTGATTGGCTGGAGCGGCGACAACGGTGACCCGGACAACTGGCTCGGCACCCTGTTTGGCTGCGACTCGCTGGAAGGCAACAACTTCTCCAAATGGTGCGACCCGGAGTTCGACAAACTGGTCAAAGCCGCCAAGGCCACCACTGATATTGCAGAGCGCACAAAACTGTACCAACAGGCGCAGCAACGACTCAAAAGCCAGATTCCGATGACACCTATCGCACACTCGACGGTGTATCAACCGATGCGCAAAAACGTAGAAGATTTCAAGATCAGCCCGTTTGGCCTGAACTCCTTCTACGGGGTCAGCGTCGGCAAATAACAAGGACCGGTGAATGCGGCTACAAGGCTGCATTCACTTATCTACCAGGACGGTGGAAATCACCTACAGCCTAAAGCCATATCTGACTACATCAGAGGCTATAGGAAGCCAAGACGATTCCTACAAGATTGTCAGATCCCATGTATTTACTGCTGAGCGCCGGCTGCTTAACTTCGGCCAAGGGCAGTCTATTGCAGCGGGTGAGGCGCAGTAGTTGATGGCATCGACGCCCTGAACCGTACGCCTTCGATCAAGGCGCGCTCAGGACTCAAAAATAAAAAAAGGATAGGGAACGCCATGCGCAACCCTCTGGTTTTATCAGTATTGATCGGCGCCGGCGTACTTGCCGGCAGCCCACTCGCAAACGCAGCCAACAGCCTGGTGTTTTGTTCCGAAGGCAGCCCGGCCGGTTTTGACACCGCGCAGTACACCACCGCCACCGACAACGACGCGGCCGAGCCCATTTACAACCGCCTCGCTGAATTTGAAAAAGGTGGCACCGCAGCCGTTCCGGCCCTGGCAACGAGCTGGGATGTTTCCGAAGACGGCCTGACGTGGACGTTCCACCTGCGTGACGGGGTCAAGTTCCATACCACCAAGTGGTTCACCCCGACCCGCAACTTCGATGCCGATGACGTGCTCTTTACGTTCAACCGCATGCTCAACCCGGACCATCCCTTCCGCAAGGCCTACCCCACCGAGTTCCCGTACTTCAACGGCATGAGCCTGGACAAGAACATCGCCAGCGTCGAAAAAACCGGTCCCATGACCGTGGTCATGAAACTCAACTCGGTAGACGCCGCTTTTATTCAAAACCTGGCCATGAGCTTTGCCGCCATCCTGTCGGCCGAATACGCCGACCAGTTGCTCAAGAGCGGCAAGCCCAGCGATATCAACCAGAAGCCTGTCGGCACCGGCCCGTATGTGTTCCAGCGTTATCAGAAAGACTCGAACATCCGCTACGCCGCCAACAAGGACTATTGGGCCCCCAGCCAGGTCAAGCTCGACAACCTGATTTTCTCGATCAGCGTCGATGCCTCGGCGCGCATGCAAAAGCTGCGTAAAAACGAATGCCAGGTCTCGCTCAACCCGCGCCCGGCCGACGTTGCCGGCCTCAAGGCCGATCCGAAGCTGCAGGTGATTGAAAAGCCCGGCTTCAACCTCGGTTACATAGCCTACAACGTGCAGCACAAACCGTTCGACCAGTTGCAGGTGCGCCAGGCCCTGGACATGGCGGTCAACAAGGACGAGATCCTCAAGGCGGTGTATCAGGGCGCAGGCCAAAAAGCCGTCAACGCCATGCCGCCAACGCAATGGTCCTACGACGAAACCATTACCGACGCCCCCTACAACCCGGAAAAAGCCAAAGAGCTGCTCAAAGCCGCTGGGGTCAAGGACGGCACCGAAATAACCCTGTGGGCCATGCCCGTACAGCGCCCCTACAACCCGAACGCCAAGCTGATGGCCGAAATGCTGCAGTCGGACTGGGCCAAGATCGGCCTCAAGGTCAAGATCGTCAGCTATGAATGGGGCGAGTACATCAAGCGCACCAAAAACGGTGAGCACGACATCAGCCTGATTGGCTGGACCGGCGACAACGGTGACCCGGACAACTGGCTCGGCACCCTCTACAGCTGCGACGCGATTGGTGGCAACAACTACTCCATGTGGTGCAACAAGGAGTACGACACCCTGGTCAAAAATGCCAAGGTCGTGACCGATCGCGATCAGCGCACAGTGCTCTATAAACAGGCCCAGCAGTTGCTCAAGCAACAGGTGCCGATCACCCCCATTGCGCACTCCACAGTCAACCAGCCGCTGAGCGCCAAAGTCGAAGGGTTCACGGTCAGCCCCTTTGGCCGTAACGCCTTCTCAGGTGTCAGCCTCAAGGACTGATTACTCCAATAGAACAGTGCCACTGTGGGAGCGAGCCTGCTCGCGAAGTCCTCAAGAGCAGCGCGGTATCGCCAACGACCTTCGCGAGCAGGCTCGCTCCCACAACAGAGATCACTAACAACACCGCTCTTTCAGCAGGTCACTTAACCCATGGCCCGCTAAAACTTCGCCAAATCTGCACCAGGCAAACGTTTGCAATGCTTTAAATCGTTTCACAACAGCCGAGTCATCACAAAAAAAGACCGGCCATAAAAAGAAGAAACCAAAGAGGAGCCTCAACCATGAAACTCACCAGCCGCGCGTTATTGGCCTTGTCCATCAGCAGCATCACTGCGATGGCCAATGCCGATGAATTCATGCCGACCGAACTCAAAGCCAGCAGCGCTCAAAGCGAGACCAAGGGCTTTGTCGAAGACCAGACCCTAAGCGGCACTACCCGCAACTGGTACGCCAACGAGCTCAAACGTCGCGATGACCGTTTCAGCTACAACAACCACGGCACCCGTGAATCCACCCCGCGCCGGATCAACTGGGTACAGGGCACCATCCTCGACTACAAGTCGGGCTTCACTGAAGGCACCGTAGGCTTCAGCACCCAGGTCGCGGCTTACAACGCCATTGCCCTGGATCGCGACGCCAAGGACATCGCCGGGCCAAACAACCGCACCCTGACCCACAGCGACGGCGACGCCGTCGGCCAGTGGAGCAAGCTGGGCCTGGCCAACCTCAGCGCCCGCATCTCCAACACCACGCTGACCGTAGGCCGACAGAACTTCAGCAGCCCGACCATCGACGTGATCGGTAACCGCGCACTGCCTTCCAGCTTTCAAGGGGTGGGCCTGCACAGTGAAGAGTTCAACAACCTGTCGTTCGATGCCGGCTCCTTTGACCGCGTGTCCCCGCGTACCGAGTCGAGCCTGAGCAAGTTCCGCAGCGAATACGGCGCAACCGGGGTTGAAACCGATCGCGCCAGCGTCGCCGGCCTCAACTACCAGCCGTTCAAGAGCCTGAAGACCACGCTGTACGCAACCCACGTTGAAGACTTCTGGAACCAGTACTACTTCGGCGCCGTACACGACATGGGCGACAACGCCACCCTGGGCCTGAATACCAACTTCAACTACTACAAGACCCTGGATACCGGCAGCAAGGCCCTGGGCAACATCAACAACGACGCCTACAGCCTGGCCTTTGCCCTGACCCACCAGGCCCACACCCTGAGCCTGTCGTTCCAGCAGATCGTCGGCGACGAATACTTCGACTACCTGCACGAAACCAACGGCATCTACCTGGCCAACTCCCTGCTCTCGGACTTCAACGGCCCGAACGAGAAATCCCTGCAACTGGCCTACAGCATCAATATGGCGCAGTACGGCATTCCGGGCCTCAAGTTCAACGCCTACCACGCCCGCGGCTGGGATATCGACGGCACCAAGTACACCGGCACCGCCTACGACGTGAAGAACATGGACGGCGAAACCCATTACGAGTACAGCGTTGGCACGTCCTATGCAATCCAAAGTGGCCCGCTGAAAGCCACCGCGATTCGCGCGACGTACACCACGCACCGCGCCAGCAAAAACCAGTCTGACGGCAACATCAACGAATTCCGCCTGGTGACCACCATTCCGTTCAACATTCTGTAAAAAACTGCTCAAACCCGAAGGCTGCGGCTGATTCGACGAATCAGCCGCAGCCGTTACGCTGGCTCACCCGACTCTGGAGAGGGTTGCTATGAAAAGATTCCCACTACGCACTGCCCTGGCCGCGGCACTGCTCTGCACCACTGTGAGTGTCAGCGCGAAAACCCTGGTGGTCTGCACTGAAGCCAGCCCTGAAGGGTTCGACATCGTTCAGTTCACCACCGCCGTGACTGCCGATGCTTCGGCCGAGACCATACTCAACCGCCTGGTCGACTTTGCCCCCGGCACCACGGATGTGGAGCCCGCCCTGGCCGAGCGCTGGGACATCAGCCCGGACGGGCTTGAATACACTTTTCACCTGCGTCCCGACGTAAAGTTTCACACCACTGATTATTTCAAACCGACCCGAACCCTGAACGCCGATGACGTGGTCTGGAGTTTTCAGCGCCAGCTGGACCCGAATCACCCGTGGCACAAACTGTCGCTGGTCGGTTACCCCTACTTTGAAAGCATGGGTTTCAAGGACCTGCTCAAGAGCGTCGAGAAAGTTGACGACCTGACGGTAAAAATCACTCTCAACCACCCTGAAGCGCCGTTTCTGCGCGACGTGGCCATGCCGTTCAACTCCATCTACTCCGCCGAATACGCCGACCAGCTGCTCAAGTCCGGCAAAACCGCCGACCTCAATACCAAGCCGATCGGCACCGGCCCGTTTATCTTCGTGCGCTACAACAAGGATGCCCAGGTACGCTTCAAGGCCAACCCGGACTACTTCCGTGGCAAACCGCCCAGTGATGCGCTGATCTTCGCCATCGCCACCGACAGCAACGTGCGCCTGCAAAAGCTCAAGGCCAACGAATGCCAGATCGCGCTGTACCCCAAGCCTGATGAGGTCAAGAACATCCGCAAGGACCCCAACCTCAAGGTCGATGAGCTGGCCGCCCTGATGACCAGCTATATCGCCATGAATACCAGTCACAAGTACCTGAGCGATGTGCGCGTACGCAAAGCCATCGACATGGCCTTCGACAAGCAGACCTATCTGAACTCCGTCCACGGCGAAGGCAACGCACTGCTGGCCGTCAACCCTTACCCGCCGACCATGCTGGGCTACAACACCAGCATCCAGCGGCCGCCCCGCGACCTGGACAAGGCCCGGGCATTGCTCAAGGAAGCCGGGGTACCTGAAGGCACGGTACTGACCCTCTTCACCCGCAACGGCGGCGGCCCGACCAACCCCAACCCGATGCTGGGTGCGCAGTTGCTGCAGTCCGACCTGGCACAAATCGGCCTCAAGCTGGATATCCGGGTCATGGAATGGGGCGAAATGCTCAAGCGCGCCAAAAATGGCGAACATGATCTGGTGTCGACCGGTTGGGGCGGCGATAACGGCGACCCGGATAACTTCCTGACCCCGCTGCTTAGCTGCGAGGCGGCCAAAAACGGCGAGAACTACGCCCGCTGGTGCAACAAGGACTTCGAAAGCCTGATCACCAAAGCCCGTGGTATCACTGAACCCTCGCAACGGGCCGAGTTCTATCAACAGGCACAGATGATTTTTAATCAGGACCAACCCTGGATCAACGTAACCCATCCTATGCTGTTCACGGCGATGCGCAAAAACGTCGAGGGCTATACCCTTAGCCCCCTGACCAACAACAACTTCGCCACAACCCAGGTGAAGTAGAACAATAAAAACCCGCCAGGGTTTACCTCAACCCCGGCGGACCTGCCTGACCGGCTGATAAGGAACACCACACGATGTTTAGTTTTATTGCCCGCCGAGTGGGGTTGTTGATCCCCACGTTCTTCGGCATCACCTTGCTCACCTTTGCCCTGATTCGCATGA
>Ga0302347_1001128_pt1 | contig 34230 bp, 31 predicted proteins | sample PhyWR1_FD_202178 | JGI IMG/M metagenome (GOLD analysis project Ga0302347, IMG submission 202178) | Leaf surface microbial communities from wheat plants in UC Gill Tract Community Farm, Albany, California, United States - DLSL W.R1 (v2)... | ecosystem: Host-associated > Plants > Phyllosphere >... | reverse complement strand
CTGTATGGGAATTAATTGATATTTTTGGTATTCATAAATCATCCCCTATCATAAAAATTATGAAAAAACTAGGAATCATCGGCTTCGGCTGGCTCGGAAATCACATCTCAGAAAGATTATCCAACCGATACAACATCTTCGCAACCACCACCACACCAGCCAAAGCACAAGACCTCAACGCAAAAGGCTACCACGCTACTCTGGTAAGTTTTCCTGACGAATTAGATTCAGAAATGAAGCCTTGGGAAATTGCTTCAGATTTGGATGCCATTATCATCAGCGTTCCGTTTTCGGGAATCCGAGGTGCACAGATTCCGATGAATGACAAACGTCAAAACCTGCTCAATTTCCTCGGCGATTACAAAGGTCAGCTTTTCCTGATGAGCTCCACAGGCGTTTACCCCGAGATTGACAAAGATTTTGCAGAGGACGACAAACCGGCGCAGGAAGTAGAAAGTGAAAGTTTCATTTTGGAGAAATTCCCTCAAACCAATATCTTGAGATTAGCCGGGTTAATGGGTGATCAAAGGCTTCTCAAGAATTACAATATTTCCAATCTCGATTTGCTGGTGAACCATATTCATTACGCTGATATCTGTTCTGTTGTGGAAAAAATGCTGAACAATCAATCTCAATCCAAAGTTTACAATATTGTCGCACCCATTCATCCCAACAAAGAAGAAGTGATCCATGCACAGAAAGATTTGCCTTACGATGGAGAGCGAACAACGATTGGAAGAACTATTTCGCCCGAGAAATTGATCTCAGAATTGAACTTCGAATTCAAATATCCTGATCCTCGGTATTTTCATATGGATGTTTAAATGTATTGACTTTCTATTTTTAAATTTAATAAGAAGCATACCACCAAAAATCTTTTAAGCACCTTCACATTTTTTGGAATCATTCTTGAACCTCTTCCCTAAAAATCGTTCATTATGGAAGCAAACACCATCAAAACCATCGCAAAATACGGATTAGGAGCCATGTTGATATCAGCCGGCATCGGACACCTGACCTTCGCCAGAAAAGAATTCCAGGCTCAGGTTCCAGAATGGGTGCCATTGGAAAAAGATGACACTGTAGTCTACTCAGGGATTGTAGAGATCGCCATGGGAGCCGCCATCATCGCTGCACCCAAGAAGTATGAATCCCTGGTCGGACAGGTTGCCGCAGGATTATTCACTGCCGTTTTCCCCGGAAATTATACCCAGTACAAAGAAAGAAGAAACGCCTTTGGACTGAACACGGATAATAAACGATTTGCCAGATTATTTATGCAACCTTTGCTGATGCTTTGGGCAATCAAATCCACGGATTAAATTTCTTAATATAAAACTTATCTCTAAATATTAACTCAACATTAAAGTTGAGTTTTTCTATTCCGAATAGAACAAATCTATAATCCGGCTATTCCAAAAATCAATTTTAAACTCTAAATTTATATTTCGAAAATCGAATTTAATTTCACATTAAATAAAAAACTATGAGTTCAGCAGAAAACAATTTCAAAAACCTGTTCAAATCGGAAAATGAAATCCCGGAAGAATATAAAGTCCCCGTCATCCATCAGCGGGAATATCTTCTCAACGGAGAATTGGTACAATGGAACGGCGACGTTACCGAGATCTACTCTCCAGTTTGCATCCCGACAGAAAACGGACTGGAAAGAAAACTCTTGGGAAGCATCCCGAATATTGGTCCAAAGGAGGCCTTGGACGTTTTGGATGCCTGCGTAAAAGCCTACGACAACGGTCTTGGCGAATGGCCAACGATGTCTGTGGAAGGAAGAATCAAATGTATGCAGAAGTTCGTTTATCTGATGATCAAAGAACGTGATCTGGTCATCAAATTATTGATGTGGGAAATCGGAAAAACACTCCCCGATTCTACCAAAGAATTTGACAGAACAGTAGATTACATCAACCAAACCATCGATGCCTTGAAGGATTTGGACAGAGAATCTTCCCGTTTCCAACAAGCAGAAGGAACCATTGCACAAATCAGAAGAGCGCCACTTGGTGTGGTTCTGAGTATGGGACCTTTCAATTATCCGTTGAACGAGATTTTCACCACGTTGATTCCTGCCTTGATTATGGGAAATACGATCTTATTCAAATTACCAAAACACGGTGTTCTTGCACATTATCCTTTGCTGAAAGCTTTTCAGGAAGCTTTCCCAAAAGGAACCGTGAACACACTTTATGGTAAAGGTTCAGAGATCATCACACCCATTATGGAAAGTGGGAAAGTGAATGTCCTGGCCTTCATCGGTTCCAGTAAAGTAGCCAATGGTTTGAAAAAACTGCACCCCAAAGTAAACAGGCTGAGAGCAATTCTTAGCCTTGATGCCAAAAATGCAGCGATTGTTACTAAAAATGCCAATCTGGATATTGCAGTTAGCGAAATTATTTTAGGTGCACTTTCTTTTAATGGTCAAAGATGTACGGCTTTGAAATTGATATTTGTACAGAAAGACGTTGCTGAGGAATTTACTCAGAAATTGACCGCAGCAGTTTCTGCATTGAAAGGTGGATTGCCTTGGGAAAAAGATGTCAGAATCACACCGCTTCCAGAAGTGAACAAACCGCCTTATCTGGAGGAATGTATCGGTGATGCTGTTTCAAAAGGTGCCAGAGTATTGAATGAAAATGGCGGTTATAACGAGGCTTCTTTTGTTTTTCCAGCCGTAGTGTATCCGGTCAATGATCAAATGAAACTCTATCACGAGGAACAGTTCGGACCAGTAATTCCGGTTGTGCCTTTTGAAACCATCGAAGAACCTATTGATTATCAGGTGAACGCTGATCACGGGATGCAGGTGAGTATCTTCAGTGAAGATGCATTGGAAGTTTCTAAACTGATCGACCCATTTGTGAATCTCGTAAGTCGTGTGAATATCAATTGCCAGGCTCAGCGTGGACCAGACGTTTTCCCTTTCACAGGAAGAAAAGACAGTGCAGAAGGAACCTTGTCTGTTTTTGATGCGTTGAGATCATTCTCCATCCGATCTTTGATTGCTGCGAAAATTACAGATTCTAACAAAGAATTACTGAACACCATCGTAAGAGATCATGATTCTAATTTCTTGAGTACAGATTATATTTTTTGATCAGACTGAGAGATGATAGATAAAAGACAATAGACTTTTAATTGTCAAAAAGTAAATCCGCAATTAATAATTGCGGATTTTTTTTAGATTTAATTCTAAAATATTCCTAAAATTCCTTAATCGATTTCAGTATTGCTTTTTTTTAGAGTATTTTTGAGGTTTAAATTTCTGAATTGAAAAAATTAGATAAATATATCATAAAGACTTTTTTCGGTCCTTTCCTTTTTATCTTCAGTGTATTGTTCTTCATCTTTATTGTGAACATTATCTGGACGCAAATGTCGCAACTGACAGGAAAAGGTCTTACCTACTGGGAAATTTCCAAATTTCTTTTTTACCTGGGAATCAATGTTGTGAGTATGGTTTTGCCGCTCACAATCCTGCTTTCCTCGATAATGACCTTTGGTGATTTTGGAGAAAGATATGAATTGGCTGCCATGAAAGCTGCAGGAATTTCTCTAGTGCGGGTCATGTTGCCTTTGTTCATTACTGTTTCCATACTCTCTGGGATTCTGTTTCTATTTTCTAATAATGTGATTCCGGATTTTCAAAGGAAGGCGAAGAATATGATGTTCAACATCATTTCTTCAAAACCTGCAATTAACTTCACACCAGGGGTTTTCATCGATCAAATCTCCGGATTTTCTGTGAAATTCGATAAAATATCGGGTCAAAAATCGGAAAAGCTGGAAGGTGTTTTTCTCCATAAAAACGCAAGTCCCTATGATGACCAGCAAACCATTATTGCCAAAACAGGGAAATTTGCGCCTGCTGCAGATAGAAATTATTTGAAGCTGATTCTTTATAATGGTTATGTTTTCACAGATAACATTACCAATAAGCCTTATGAGGAAAGAAAAAAACAGCCGAATCAATCGGTGAAATTTGATACATTGGTCTATCATTTTGACATTAGTGAGTTGATCAATAATGCCATCGAAAAGGAAAAGATAACAGACGATTATCGTTTCCAGACCTATGGAGAAGTGAATGAGACTTTGGTAAAAAACAGAAAGGGAAATATGGTAACTTTAAGTTCCATTGCTTCACCTGTCATTTCACAAACCAATAATTATGTGGAATACATTGACAAATCTAAGTCTAAGGACAAAATAAAAGAGCCTTTCAAGTTAGATACTATAAAATCTGCCAAAAAGTTAGAAATTCTTTATGCTGCCTATAATAAAATCGAATCTCTGAAAACGAGTATAGACTCCAACGAAAATGCAATCAATGATACCGTGAAAACACATAACAAGATCGTGATGTATCAGCAAAGAATCGTTTCCTACTCTTTTACTTGTATTATTTTCTTCATGATCGGGGCAAGTTTGGGTTCTATTATTAGAAAAGGAGGAATGGGATTACCGGTGGTGATTTCTATCATTATTTTCATCATTTTTTATGTGCTCAATCTTTCCGTAGAAAATCTATCATGGAAAGGATCATTAAACCCTTATTTTGCTGCATGGATCCCCAATATCGTCCTATTCCCGTTCAGTGTGTGGTTGACTTACAAGGCTCTGACAGATTCTCAATTATTCGATATAGAAAAATACAAAGCACTTTTCAAACCATTGATAGACCGGTTCTCTAAACCGAAAGAACATCAGCGTTATCAGTAAAAATTGAAAATCCGAAAGTATATTTTAAAATCTTATCAAAATTATTTCCTCCACGAAAGGCGATATTTTGATAAGATTTTTAGTTTCTTAGAAATTCTAATCTCATTTTAATCTCTTTAATTACATTTTAATTTCGTTCCAAAGACTTTCTAATTTGGTGGGTATAGTTTTGTATTATTAAAAAATAACAACTCACAAATTATATAGTTATGACGAAGACCATTTTAATAGCAACAGATTTTTCTCTAGAATCTCTAGATATCTTAAAGAAGGTTTTAAAAAGCAAAAATAATCAGGAAGACGAGAATCAGTACAATATTCTTTTGGTATCTGGTTATGATATGGGAGATTCTATCAGGGAGCTCTTGTTCTCGACAAAAAATTCTGTTTTCAGTAAAATAAGAACACAAGAATTTTGCGATGCTTACAGTATTATCAATAACAAATATCCGAACCTGATCAACAAGATCACTTGCGATATTTTCACCGGAAGTTTCCAAAGGACCTTCAACAACTACATAGAAGCAGCACAGATCGATGAAGCTTATTTCTCTTCCTCTAAAAGCCATCATTTGAAGAAAAATCAATTCGAGATCAGTTCTTATCTCAAAAAATGCAAGCACATCGATGCTGTAGAGGTGGCAACAGAAACGCCGGAATTTGTTCCTGAAAAAGGAAGATTAGCGGAAGTTTTCTTGTAAAATTTCGGTTTTTGGAAAAATTAAAAATTCAATCACAAAAAAATTAAAAATGTTAAGAAATTATAGTAACAGCAGAACGTTGGGAGACAACATTAGACTGGGGACGCTGACTGCATTCACTGCAGGGACTATAAATATAGCATCTCTATTGATATTTCTCTCATTTACATCCAACGTAACAGGACATTATGCAATTTTCGCAGCTGAGATCAGCCAAGGAAACTGGACACAGGTTGCCGTAGTTGCCTCATGGATTTTCTTGTTCTTCTTCGGAGGTTTTGTAGCGAATCTAAGTGTGATCAATTTCAATAAGAAAAGTAAATATTTTGCTCATGCATTCCCAATAATTTTAGAAATACTCTGTCTCTTGTCAGTCGGGATCTATGGCCAGTTTTATTATCAAAAAACTTTAGGCGAAACTGAAGCTTTGGTAGCATTGATGTTATTTGCAACAGGTCTCCAAAATGGTTTGACGGCGAGTATCTCGAATTTCTCTGTAAAAACAACCCATCTTACGGGAACAACCACGGATTTGGGAATTTTGGCATCGATGTTTACTCAGAAGAAATTCAGGAAAAATCCGGAATTGATTGCTCGAGCGAAACTATTAATGAGTATCATGGCAGCTTATGTTTTGGGCGCTATTTTCTCAGGATTAACTTATTATAATCTAGAATTCCGAGTGTTCTATGTAATCAGTGTTTGTCTTTTGGTTGTCATTGGCTATGACTTTTACAAGATCAATATCAGACATTTCCAAACGGAATACCGTTATTATAAGATCTATCACAAACCGACTTTCATTGCTTTCCTATATTACAAAATCCACAACAAGGAAGAAAAAAGGACCACAAGTCATTCCAATCCAAGAACCAATGCAAAATTAGCCTTCAGTGAGGATTGAAAAATTAAATAATCGAAACACACTTCATATATATCAGTTTTTTTGTAATAGTTCTTTAAAGAAATACACCGAGAATTCTCGGTGTATTTTTATTTTATGATATGTTGGATAATTAATCTTGTTCTACCCAGGTATGGTTTTCACCAGCTAATTCGCCAAGATACTTCTCAGCGTCCATTGCCGCCATACAACCGCTTCCTGCAGCTGTAATCGCTTGTCTGTAATGGTGGTCCTGAACATCTCCCGCTGCGAAAACACCTGGAATATTGGTTCTTGCAGATTTTCCTTCAGTGATGATATATTCGTTTTCATCCAGGTCGATTTGTCCTTTGAAAATACCTGTGTTTGGTTTGTGACCAATGGCGATGAAAATCCCGTGAACATCTATTGTAGAAACTTCGTCGGTCAAATTATTCACCACTTTAGCTCTTTCTACCAAGAAGTTTTCACCTTTGATTCCGATGAGTTCGTGATTGTATTTCACTTCGATATTTGGTGTACTCAAAACCCTATCAACCATCACTTTTGAAGCACGGAAATGGTCTTTTCTTACTAATAAAGTCACTTTATTACAAATTTTAGAAAGATACGTTGCTTCTTCTGCAGCCGTATCTCCAGCACCAACCACTACAACATCTTTTCCTCTGTAGAAAAATCCGTCACAAGTTGCACACGCAGAAACCCCTCCACCGGCATATTTTTTTTCATCTGCCAAACCAAGATATTTTGCAGCAGCGCCTGTAGAAATGATGACACTTTTCGCCAGAATCTCACGAGCACCCGTGCTCAGTTTATGAATCCCGCCTCTTTTTTTGGCAAATTCTACTTTAGAAATCATTTCGTAATGAACTTTAGTTTCGAAACGTTCCGCTTGTTTTTGAAGATGGAGCATCATTTCTGGTCCTGTGATTCCGTCCGGATAACCTGGGAAATTTTCCACTTCTGTGGTGGTTGTCAATTGTCCGCCTGGCTCCAATCCTGTAAAAAGTTCAGGCTTAAGGCTTGCTCTTGCTGCGTAAATTGCGGCTGTAAATCCAGCTGGTCCAGAACCTACAATGACGCAGTCTAAGATATTGTTTTCCATTTTTATGATTGAATTATTTTTATTTTTTTAGAAATACGTTACTCCTTTTTCGACTTCGAAATTAGTAATTTTCAAATATAATTCTTTGTGCGAAAAAGCGAATACAAATTTCGGTAATTAATTATTCAAATCCTATCTAAACCATCAATGCGATCTATACGGATGATAAATAATGATTAATGATTAAAAACGAAGGCGAGAATTATCAATACTATATCAATGGCTACAATAATCCAAACCAATTTGAGATCTGGTTCTGCAAATCCTTCGATGAATTGTCTGATTTTAAAAGATAAAATACTACTCAGACTGGTGTTCGGATTTTTGAAATCAACATCATCCATTTTAATCTTTTTCAAAATGAATTTAATAATTCTCTTCTGTAATTTAGGCGTTTGGACATCTTTGTTAATCGTGTCCAGTAACCGTACTTTTACAACGCTCCAATCTGTGATATTCTTAAGAAAATCTGGTTGCCTTTGTAGAATTTTATCAATGTAAAAATCAATCTTTGGTTCAACGAAATCAGCAACTTTATATTTCCAGACATTGTAAACAGCGGAAGCAATGGCATTTTTATTCGCTAAAATGATAAAAAGAACTGGAGCCAAAATCCCAACGGTCAATAACAAAGCACTCCAAAACTCGACCATAAATAAGAAAAAAAAACCAAAAACAGCACCTAAAATCCCTCCGTGAGCCGCAGCCGGGAATCCGCCACCTGGATTGTCACTAAATAAAACTACAGCAATTATAATATCTGCAATCATAACAACTGCACCAATAAGCGCTACTTTAATCCAAGCTAGTGAAGCTTTTCCACTGATTTTTGCAAATACTTTGATATTGCTTACTAATTGTTCTTTCATTTGTTGTGTGTTTTTAGTTTTATGAATTTAATTTAAACTTTCACTTTCAGCTCGTCCACTTTGATGATTTTGTAAACCAGTTCTTTGTAGATTTCTTCATCTTCCATCTGTCTCACGCCAAGACCTTTGGACTTCAAATCCATTTCGCGAAGAATGGAAATCACTCTGGTTGCGTGCTTCAGAGGGTAAAACCGCGCCGCTTCCGAATAATCTTTTATAGCATAAGGATTTACTCCCATTGTAGAAGCAATCGTTTGGGGCGATTGTCCGTTCAAAGTATGATAAATGATGATATTCGAAAAGAAATTATACAACGCTCCGAAAGCCATTTGTACGGGATTCGATTTTTTGTTCTTTCCCATGTAATAAGCTATGCTGAAAGCTTTTGCTTGGTCTTTCGTAGCCAATGCTTTTTGAAGTTCGAAGATATTGAAATCCTTGCTAATCCCAATATGTTCCTCAATGATTTTACCGTCCAAAACAGCGCCGTCCTTCAAAACGATTTTCAGTTTATTCAGTTCATTCGCAATTCTGGAAAGGTCATTCCCAAGATATTCTGCCAAAAGATGGCTGATATTGGGTGCAGATTTGATCCCCATTACCGTCATTTCTCCCTGAATCCAAGTTGGAAGTTGGTAATCTTTCATCTTCTCGCTTGTGAAAAGCATTCCGGATTTGGATAAAGTTTTAGTGACTTTTTTCCTAGCATCAAGTTTCTTCAGTTTATGAGCAAAGACCAAAATCGTGGACGGAACGGGATTTTCAAGGTAACTTTCCAATGCTTTAGACTCGTCATCATTCAGTTTCATATCCTGCGCTTCCTTTACGATGATCAGCTGTTTATCGCCCATCATTGGATATTGTCTGGCTAATGACAGAATTTCTAGATAATTGGTATCTCTACCATAAGCAACCGTTTGGTTGAAAGCCTTCTCATCCTCTTCCAAAACATCTTGCTCAAAATGCCTGACAGCGAGATCGATGTAAAAAGACTCGTCGCCGTGAAGAAAATAAACTGGTAATAGTTCTTTATTTTTAATATTTTTGAGGATAATATCTATTTCTTTCATCTTAACGTATGCAGGTTCCGAAACTTAACTTTGAAAATGAATTTGATCTGCAGATCAAACAAGACAAAGATACATTTTTTATCTATGATCTGGCAAGGAAGATGTGGCTTGTACTGACGCCGGAAGAGTGGGTGCGACAGCATTGGCTGCATTATTTCAGGTTTATAAAAAAGAAAAATCTATCCTCATTGATCCTTGAACAAAAGCTGGAACTGAACGGCACGACAAAGCGAATTGACCTTCTCGTCACAGAAAAAACCAAACCGAAAATCCTGATCGAATGCAAAGCGCCAAACATCGTCTTGAAACAAATTCATTTTGAGCAGATTGCACGCTATAACAGCTTGATCGGAGCAGAACAGATCATCATCAGCAACGGTTTGCATCATATTTTTGCAGAACATACAGAGAATGGTTATCAGTTTCGCAAAGATTTTGAATAAGCTAATGATAATGGTTTATCATTTTGGAATAAGTATTGTTTATACCGAAATCTGAAACGGACACAGAATGAATGAAAAAACTACTAAGCCTTCTAAACTGAAAAAAACATTGACCATCACCGGAATTTCTATTCTGGTTTTGTTACTGATTTTTCCGTTTGCCCTTGACGTTTATCTAAAGCGCAAACTTCCTGACCTCATCAACGATAAAACACCTTACAATCTGACTATTGACCAATTCAATCTGAGTCTATTTTCTGGTAATCTAAATGCAGAAAATCTGGTCATTAATAATAAAAACAAAAAAGATTCCACGGTTACACAAATCAATGGAACAGTAAAGGAATTGAAGATTGAGGATTTTAGCATTTGGAAAGCAGTTTTCAACAAAACTTATAAGGCTAAAGATGTTGTGTTGACAGACCCAAATATCACAGTCGTTTTCGCTCCGAAAAAGGAAAAGAAAAATAAGGAAAAGAAAAAAATTGATGTTGCTCTGGAAAATATCATTGTTTCAAATGGTAATGTTAAAATCCAGAATCATAAAGGTAAAACGTTGTTCAATGGGCAAAATGTCAACATCAAGCTGACGAATATCAAGCAAAGTGACGACGCTTCTAAAATCCCATTGGCTTTCGAAGAGTTCAAAATTGATGCGCAAAATGTTGTCGTGACTGCGAATGAGTTTTATGAAATCAATGCTAAAAAAATATCCGCGAAAAATAAAACTTTGAATATTCTGGGATTTCATCTCAATCCAATCCAGAATGCCAGGAATTACAATGCTAAAAACATTTTTGATTTTTCTGCGGATGAATTGATGGCGAAGAATTTTGTCATCAGCGAAGACTCCTTGATCGTAGACCAAATTGATTTTGTAAAACCAGATCTGAAAGTGACCTCCACAGGCAAAAAAACAGTGGAGAAGAAAGTGGAGAAAGAAAAAGAAATGAATCTGAAAATCGGATTGAAGAATATCAATTTCAATCAAGGGAAAATTTTGGTCCTTCAGGCGGATCTTCAGAAAACGGCTTCTATCGACAACTTTAATTTCAAACTCAGCAATATTGTTTTTGACAAGAATACGGTGAAGGAAAAAATTCCGTTCAGATTTACCAATCACAATATCGAAATGGAAAACATCTATCTGAAGACGGATGACCTTCAGGCTTTGAAAATCGGAAAGATCAAGTCAGAAAATCAAGACATTACCATTGATCAATTTGAGATGATTCCGTTGGGAAAAAGTAATCATAAAGACGTTCTTGACATTAAAACCGATAAAATATTAATCACGAATAACCAATCGAAATACATTGGTCAACAACTGAATTTGAATTTTGCCGCAATCGATGTGATGAATCCAAAGATCAAAATATTCTCCGCAAAACATAAATCACAAGCTAAAAAGAAAACCGCATCAACACCAGACTTTAAAGCGTTGATTGGAAAATTGAATATTGCCAATGGAACCTTCAAACAAATTTTGGAAGGAAAAGAAAAGTTATCTATTGGGAAATTTAGTATTAATCTTAATGAAATAAAATCTGATAAAAATATTGCCAGGGGAGATTTGCCTTTTACCATTACAAACCATTTGATCACGGCAAAAAACATAGATCTGGATGCAGGAAAACATTACAGATTGAAGTTGGCTTCACTTAAAAATTCGGGCAAACAAACTGATTTACAGAATTTTGAGTTTCTTCCAAAATATTCCAGAAAGGCTTTCAGCAAAGTGATTGCGAAAGAAGAAGACCTTTACACTATCCGAACCAAACACATTTCCATCACGGACAAAGATTCTAAAATCGGAAAAAATACGGTTATTAATCTGGATAAAATCATTATCAACAATCTGGATTGCAATATCTATCATGACCTTGCTCCGCCTGATGATAATGCTGTGAGGTATTTGTTCAGCAAAAAATTAAGAGATGTGAAATTTCCACTTTTTGTGAATCAAATCCAAATCCGGAATTCGGATTTGAGTTATGAAGAAGATGCAGAAAATGCGAACAAACCTGGCAAATTAACTTTCGACGACTTCAACGCCACCATCAAAAATGCGAATAATTCAAAGATCAAAGGTTTACCAACTTTAATCACGGTTGAGTCTGATTTCAAATTTTATGGAACTGCGCCTACGACCGTGACCTGGAAATTTGATGTGAAAGATTTGGATGACAAATTCACGATTGTCGGCAATATCCAAAAATTGTCTGCGGATAATGTGAATCTTTTTGTACGACCTTATCTGAATGTCACTTTGGACGGAAAAATCGATTATATCAAATTTGACTATTACGGTTCCAGCCAAGGAATTGCTGGTAAATTCTATTTTAAATACAAAGATATGTACGTTAATTTTCTCAATAAAAAGAACGGAAAAGAGCGTAAAATCCTATCAACTGTTGCCAATTGGTTTGTCCGAAACGAATCTACCGGCGAACCAGACCATGTTAACATAGAGAAAAAACGCGACCCGGAGAGAAGCTTTTTCAATATGCTTTGGCAAGGGATCATGGAAGGGTTGAAGAAGTATGTAATTTAGATTTTTGAAACTTAACCACAAAAGAATTCCACAAAGGTCACAAAAATTTAGTCCTCCTTGTTCAAAAACATGGTGTTATTTGTGTTAAAAATTTGACTTAAAGATTAAAATCTTTCTTAGGATTGAAAAGATAGATCAAGAAGAAAAAGAATACCGAAACTGCCAAAAAATATTGGTAATAATGAACCGCAGATTGGGAACTGATCGTGGTAGATGTGGAACTCGTGGACTTGTGAAGTTCGTCCAGCAGATCTTTTATCGCATTATCCAGATTGTTGCCGTCCAAATAACTTCCACCTGTGGAAGAAGCAATGTTACGAAGTGCTTTTGTCTGTAATTTTGACACTACAGTTTCGCCATAAATGTCGGATTTATAACCCATCAATTGTCCGAAATAATATTCGGGAATTGGTGCTCCTTCTTCCGTTCCAACACCAATGGTCGTCACTCTGATTCCCTCTTTTCTGGCCAGGTTGATGGCTTCGTCCTCGTGACCTTCATTATCCTCTCCATCACTGATCAAGACAATGTTTCGTGAACCTTTTGTGATGTTCTTGAATTTTTGAGCGGCAATTTGGATTGGTTTTAGAAAATCGGTGCCTTGATTTTGAACAACACTTGTTTCGATTCCCAAAAGATAGTTTTCTGCCGCAGAATAATCATTTGACAAGGGCATAACAGAATAAGAATCGCCTGCAAAAACAATGATCCCTACTCTATCGTTGGTCAGTTTTTGTAAGGAATTTATGATGATATTCTTTGCTTCTTCTAATCGGCTAGGCTGGATATCTTGCGCATTCATCGAGTTGGAAACATCCAGAACGAAAATCGTACTGCTGACATTTTGTTTAACGCTGATCTCTTCTTTCCCTGCCAAAAGGTCGATAATGGAAAATATTAGAAATAAAAACCCAAGCAAGTACAGCAATGGAAATAACTTGGCAAACCAAGATGTCTTCTCAAATAACACTTCTTGAAATCTATCTTCTGCAAAAACATTTCTCCTTTTCCCTTTCCATTGGACATAATGAATGATGAAGTAACCAATGACAGGCAACAAAAGAAGTAAAAAAAGATACCAGTAATTTCCGAAATACCAATTCATCTGCTTAATTCAAAATTTTAAAAATTACCCACCTCAACAATGCATCCAGCAATAGAAATCCTAAAGCTATCCAAAGAAAAATCCTGAAATACTCTTCATAATTATACAATTTGGAAGTTTTGACCTCGGATTTTTCCAGTTGATTGATTTCGTCATAAACTGTTTGCAAACTATTGTTAGAAGTCGCTCGGAAGTATTTTCCGCTAGTTAGCTGGGCAATGTCCATCAACGTATTTTCATCGATCTGAGTTTTGGTTTCTGTGAAAACCAATTCTCCAAAAATATTGGTTGCTGTCGGCATTGCTGCAAATCCGTTGCTCCCGATTCCGATTGTATAAACTTTGATGCTGTTATTTTTCGCCAATTCCGCAGCGATTTGTGGCGGCATTGCGTTGATAACCGTATTCACGCCATCGGTCATCAAAATGATGATCTTGCTTTTTGCTTTACTCTTTTTCAAGTGATTCACGGCGACAGAAAGTCCTTCTCCGATGGCAGTCCCGGGTTGTAATTCGAGTGGATTGAGTTGATTCAGTTCGTCAATCACAACTTGGTGGTCGGTTGTCAAAGGAACTTTGGTATAAGCTTCTCCTGAATATGCCACCAAACCAATCCTGTCATTTTCTCTTTTATTAACGAAATCTATGGCTATTTTCTTCAATGCTTCGAGTCTGTCCGGATCCAAATCTTTGGACAACATACTTAGCGAAACGTCCACCGAAAGCATTATGTCAATTCCTTTGGACTCGTCTCTGTCTTGTGAAACCGTGTAGGTTCTTGGTCTTGCCAAAGCAACAATCAACGCTGTGAGAATGAAATATTTCGAGACTTTCAGAAACTTCATCACCAACGAAATATTTCCGCTTGGTCGCATATTGCTCACAGAAGGCACAGCAATTCCCCTAGTCTTTTTCTTGCCCGAATCCAATATCAATAAGGGAATGAACAAAATAAAAAGCAGTAAAAACCAGGGACTGTAAAACTCGAAATTCACGGATTAATTATAAATGATTAATGATGATTGATAAATGATTTTATTTAAGCTTTCTTATTTTAGATTTGTCTGTATCTGAGAGTTCTGCAACAGAAATATTCCGAAGATTTTCAGCTTCCACATCTTTCGTAGAACGTTTTACAAAATCTTTGATTTCGGCAAGGTCTTTCGACATTATTTCTTTTGTAGGAATGGTTTTCGCAAACTTCACCAAATCGCTTCGTAAGAAAATATCTCCCACGATTTTTTCATTTTCCTGAGAAATGGCGTTCGTATTTTTCATATAATCCACCAAATCATCTGTCAGCAAAACATCGGCTGGAATCTGATATTGTTTGGTAATGAAAGCTCTTGTAATATCAATCAATTCAACATAGAAAGCTCTGAAATTTTCGTCCTCGATGTAGTTTTTCTTTCTCAGTTTCTCCAGATCTTTCAAAGTCTGATTCGTAGTAACCGCCGGACTATCTTTGCGTTTTCTTCCCCATTTTACAATCCCGATGATTAAAACAATGATTGCAATAACAATCAAAACCAAAAGAACGTAGAATTTGTACAGATCCCAATAATCCTGGACATTCAGTTCCACTTCTTTGTTCTTCATAATATCATTAATCTGGTCGCCTTTTTTGGCTGTATTAATGACTTCTACTTCGTATGGGATGGTTTTCAGGATTTCATCGCCCACTTTGATTTCGATTTCGGGAATCGTAAATTTTCCCTCTTGAAAAACCGCAAATTTTACAGACCTCAAATAAATATCTTTCTGAATCGCAATACTGTCATTGACCATTTCAAAATGAAAAGGCAGCAATTCATTTCTCGGTGCTATCTCAACATTTTTTCCATCCAAATCCAGAATCTGAATCTTGAAAACCGCAACCTCGCCCAAAGCCAAAGTCGTTTTATCAAGACTTGAAGTTAAAGTCTGACCAAATCCTAAAGTCGAAAGAAATATGAAAAGTGATAGAAGGTATTTAAACATTATGGTTGCCAGTTGATGGTATTTGGTGTTTGGTTTTTATTTTTGTCTCAGTTTCTTTGTTCTTGAATCTATTTCCTAAAATACTGATACAAAGATTTGCTGTAATCATCAGAAGTTTTGATATCTAAAAAATGAGCGGAAGAATTCTCGAATTCATCTTTCACTTGTCGCATTTTTTGTTTTTGTTGTTCTGCAAAATCGTAGCGCCATCTTGCGCTGGAGGTATTGGCCCAGATTTGTTTTCCGGTTTCTGCATCACGGAAAAGTGCATAACCAATGTCAGGAATTTCCATATCCTTTTCATCATAAATACGAAGTCCCAATAATTGATGTTTTCTGGCAGTCACATTCAGGATTTTTTGGTCAAATCCATCCTCGAAATCAGAAAAAAGAAAAACCAGAGATTTTCTTTTGAAAACGCTCATCATATAATTGAAAGCCACATCCAGATTGGATTTTGCGGGAACATAATCGGCAGATAGTATATTACTAATGATTGACAAAACGTGTTTTCTGCCTTTCTGTGGCGGAACCACTTTCAGAACTTTGTCAGCGTAAAGGATTAATCCGATCTTGTCATTGTTTCCAGCGGCCGAAAAACCAAGCGAAGCACAAACTTCTGCCACATATTCTCTTTTCAATTGGGTTTTGGTCCCGTAATCCATCGAGGCGGAAATGTCCACCACCAGCATCATCGTCAATTCGCGTTCCTCTTCCATTACTTTCACGAATGGTTCACGGAAACGTGCAGTTTTGTTCCAGTCGATTCTTCTTGTGTCGTCCCCGAATTGGTATTGTCGAACTTCCGAAAACGTCATTCCCTGACCTTTGAACGCGCTGTGATATTGTCCCATAAGTGATGCTTCCGTTTTCTTGCGAGTCCGGATTTCTATCTGCTTTACTTTTTTGACAATGTCTTTTATTTCCACTTTAACTTTAGAGATTTTTGTTGGTCATCAGTTGATAGTTTTCAGACCTCTTAGTTTTTTCAAAAACAATACGACGACTGACCACTATCAACAGATTAACCAAATTTTTAAGGCGCTTGTATTTTCCCTAAAATTTTATTGACGATGTCATCCTGAGAAACTTCCTCCGCCTCCGCTTCGAAACTTAATCCGATTCTGTGTCTCAAAACATCTTTTGCAATTTCTTTCACATCTTCCGGAATCACAAATGCTCTTCCTTTGATGAAAGCATAAGCTCTGGATGCAATTGCCAGATTGATACTAGCTCTCGGCGACGCTCCGAAACTGATGTAATTTTTAATTTCTGACAAGCCGTATTTTTCAGGATAACGGGTTGCAAAAACCATATCAAGAATATATTTTTCGATTTTCTCGTCCAGATAAATCTGATTGATGAGTTTCTTGGCCTCAACAATTTGGTTCAAATCCACCACTTTTCTGATTTGCGGAATTTCCTGAGTGGAAATCATTTTCATAATCTTTCTCTCATCCTCATAGTCTGGATAATCGATTTTGCATTTCAGCATAAAACGATCGGTTTGCGCTTCTGGCAAAAGATAAGTTCCCTCTTGGTCAATTGGATTTTGGGTCGCTAAAACTAAGAAAGGTTTTGGCAAAGGCATCGTCTCATCACCTATTGTTACTTGCTTTTCCTGCATTACTTCCAGCAAAGCAGACTGCACTTTCGCAGGCGCACGATTGATTTCATCCGCCAAAACGAAATTGGCGAAAACAGGTCCTTTTTTTATAGAAAAATCGTTGTCTTTTACATTATAGATCATCGTTCCCACAACATCTGCAGGCAACAAGTCCGGTGTAAACTGAATTCTGGAAAACGCGCCATCAACAGCTTCTGACAAAGTTTTGATCGCTAAAGTTTTAGCCAACCCGGGAACACCTTCCAAAAGAACGTGTCCGTTTCCCAAAAGTCCTATCAAAAGACGGTCAATCATATATTCCTGACCGATAATAGCGCGGTTGATTTCTTGTTTTAAAATAGAAAAAAAGTAATTCTGTTCTTTTACTTTTTCGGTAAGTTGTCTGATATCTTCTGCTTGATTCAATTCTGACATATTAATATTAAAATATAATTGGTAAATTTCATACAAAAACCAGCAACAGCAAACACAATAATTGCTAATCTTGCGTTAAATATTTGTTAAAAGGTCGGTGGTTGGAGGTCAGAAGTCGGAAGTTATCTTCTGGCTGTTTTACTTTTCCCTAATAAATCTGGATAATTTGTCGTTTATTTATAATTAATATAACTTTGAACAAATAAATTTCTCTTCGAAAATGAATTATCATTTTGCCAATCATAGACAGGTTAGAAAAAACTTGCTGAACATTTTACAAAACACATCCGAAAAAGATTTGCTTGCTATTCCCGATGGATTCAACAACAACATATACTGGAACATTGCCCATTGTGTGGCCCAACAACAGTTGCTTTGTTATTATCTGAGCGGAAACCAGTTCAGAATCGATAAATATTGGGTGGAAACCTATAAAAAAGGAACATTTGCCAACGTAGACGTGAAACAGTCTGAAATGGAAGATTTAGCTTATTTGTTAATTGAAACTTCAAAAATCTTGATGAAAGATTTTGACAATGATTTTTTTCCTGATTACACGCCTTATTCCACAAGTTTTGGCGTTGATTTGAAAAATATCCAGGATGCGATCATCTTTAATAATATGCACGAAAGTATTCATTACGGTTATATTTTGGCGCAGAAACGAGCTTTGATTGGCGAAGGTTTAAGTTTATAGAAATGAATTTCAGATTGCTTTTTCCGATTTTGCTTTTAGGACTTTTATCGTTTTCAAAGTCCGAAAACGAGCGATTCAAATATTACAAGCCAATCAGCAAAACTCAGGAAGTTGAAGTTTTTTATCTGACCTGGTCAGATACCAACTTGCCAAACTTCATAAAGATATCAGATTACAAAACATATGTTGACAAAGCAGAATTGATTGATCATTGTTTTTACGTCGATTCCAAAGACCCTGAGAAAAGGAAATTCAAAATTCCTGTTATGACAGATAAACTGATTAAAAAAATCCCTTTGACATTAAAAGGAAAATTCTTCAAAACCAAACAGTTTGATGATACTTTCCCTACTCCATTATTCGAAGATTTGAGAAAAACCGGCGATTTGAAATTCAAAACCGAGAACGATGAGTTTTTGGTTTTTGTATTGGATTAAAAAATAATAGAAAACGCTTCTCAGATTTGAGAAGCGTTTTCTATTATTTTTTAATAAACTTGTTTGTTTGCTCTTTGTCTTTTGTTTTGATCTTTATTAGATAATTTCCTTTTTGCAAATTAGAAACATCTATTTTAGGATTAATAACATTTTTTCCTGTCAGTAATCTTTTTCCATCTAAAGAATAAATCTCATACCAAGAAATTGGCTTGTCAGTTTTAATATTCAGAAAATCTTTTACCGGATTTGGATAGATTTGAAAATTTTCTTTTTCATTCTCAGAAACTGAAAGTATATTTTCACCATTTATTCTTACAATTTGTTTTTTATTAACTCCATTAAATGAATTGAAATATCCACAGACTAATATTTTACCATCAGGTTGTAAAATCATTCTTCTAACTTCGCCGCCCGTATCAAATAATTTATCTGCACTTCCATCTGGCTTCAGACGATGAAATTTACTGGTTGAATAAAAATTTCCGTTAGTTAAAATTTTTCCGTTTGGCAAAACAATAGCAGAATTGGCGCTGGCTGAATTATTTTTTACAAATGTAGTATCCAAACTTCCGTCGGCATTAAGACGTGCAATCCCTCCAGTTTCAACATTATTAAAAGAAGTAAATCCTCCACAAATTATTATTTTCCCGTTTGGCTGTACTGTCATAGTATAAATTGGAAGATTACCACCCGAACCAATTGGGTTAAAGTTGGTATCCAGACTGCCATTACTGTTCAATCTGGCAATAGTTCTTCTGGCAATATTATTATAAGTACTTGTATAACCGCCAATCAATATCTTACCATCAGATTGCAAAACAACAGAATTAAGATTATTATTAGATCCAACTGACGAATCAAAAGTACCATCTAAACTTCCATCTGTATTCAAACGTGCAACTTTACCTCTCCGCACTCCATTGTAGTAATCAAAATCACCAGCAATAAGAATCTTGCCATCTGGTTGTTGAACTACAGAGTAGATACTAGTGTTAGCACCAGAACCACCAGCATTAAAAGTATCATCTAAACTTCCATCAGCATTTAGTCGTGTTACATATCTCTTTTCTATATTATTGAATTTTGTAAAATCTCCCGTTATTATGATTTTCCCATCTTCTTGTATAACAATATTTAGAATTCTACCTTCTAACCCTGCTCCTATATCAAAGTTTTGATCAATGCTTCCGTCATTATTTAACCGTGCAATACCTTTTCTCGCAATACCATCGTAGGTAGTAAAATCACCAGCAACAATGATTTTACCATCTATTTGCAAACCCATTGCCATAATATTGTAGCCATTAGAACCCGCACCTGTGTTAAAATTAAGGTCTACACTTCCATCTTGCGCCGATAAAATAATGCTGAATACGCTGTAAAAAAGTAAAAATAGTTTTCTCATAGATTATTTGTTTCGGCTAAATTATAAAATAATCGTAAATATTTTAATCTATTAAATAACTAACCTCAAAAACCTTACTTTTGCAAAACAAATTTTTATAAATGAACGAACAGAAAAAAGATGATTTCATCTTCGGACTAAGACCCATAATGGAAGCTCTGGAAGCTGGGAAAACTGTGGATAAAATCTTCATCCAAAATGCTTTGCAAGGTGAAATCTATATAGAACTGAAACAACTTCTTGCAAAACATAACCTGCGTCCCAACTATGTTCCTGTAGAAAAACTCAATCGATTTACAAGAAAAAATCACCAGGGTGTGGTTGCTTTTATTTCTGATGTTCCATTTTATAAAATTGAAGATGTCCTACCTCAACTTTTTGAAGCAGGGAAAACACCTTTCATCCTGATTCTTGACAGATTGACCGATGTCAGAAACTTTGGCGCAATTTGCAGAACTGCAGAATGTGTGGGCATCGATGCGATTTTGATCCCTGAAAAAGGTGGCGCACCAATCAACTCAGATGCGATTAAAACGTCGGCTGGAGCAATTTACAACATCAAGATTTGTAAAGAAAAAAATCTGGCCCATTCCGTAGATTTCTTACAGCAAAGTGGTATCAAAGTTTTTGCAGCCACAGAAAAGGCGCAGAAATTGATATATGATGCGGACTTCACAGAACCTTGCGCAATCGTGATGGGAAATGAGGAAACCGGGATTTCGAAAGAAGTACTTCATCACTCTGACGAAAAAATAAAACTTCCAATAGAAGGTAAAACCCAGTCTCTTAACGTCTCTGTCGCGTGTGGTGCAATTCTTTATGAAGCCGTGAGACAGAAGATAGTTATTGGTTAATAGTTTTAGTTGATAGAAATCAACCCATCAATTATAATCAATCCAATATCATTTATTATTAAACATTATTTATGAAAAAAATAACAGCGCTTGCGCTAATTGCAATAACTTTAGTCGCTTGTAAAAAGGAAACCAAAACCGTTACAAGAGTTGACCCAAAAACAGGAAAAACAGAAACCGTAACCGTAGAAGTTTCTGCTGAAGAAGCTGCAAAACCAAAAGCAATTGCCGACAGTAGCGGTATTTACAAACAGAAATTCATTCTGGAAAAAGGTGTGACTTATCCATTGGTTTCGTACCAAAGAGAAATCCAGTCTTTGACATCTCCTGACGGAAAAACAATGTCCGGAACCAACGAAACCACAGACGAAATGTCGGTTACCGTGAATGATTTCAAAGACCATATTTATGACCTGACCCTTAATATGGTTGGCAAAAGAATGTCGAGTTCTGCAAACGGAAAAACAATGGTGATTGACACCAAACAATCCGCTCCAAAAGAAGAAGGTTTGAAGATGGAATATATCGTCAGCAAAGGTTTAGCAGGAAACAAACTGAATGTTAAAATGGACGCTTCTGGAAACATCAAATCCGTAACAGGTTTTGAAGCGGTCCATAATAATCTGAGAAAAGCCATCGCTGGAACAATCAAAGACAAGAAACAGCAAGATGCGATTATTGAAAACTTCAAAGCTGGTTTTAATGAAGCAATGATGAAGGAGCAATTGAGCAAAAACCTTAAATTAATTCCAGCTAAAGGTGCTAAAATCGGAGAAAAATGGACTACTTCTGAGGATATAGACCCAAGCGGAAAATTAAAACAAACCTTGACTTTCACTTTGGTAAAGGTCGAGGATGGAAAAGCGGAAATCAATGTTACCGGTGTGATCCCTTCCAAATCTGACAAACAAAGCCAAAACGGAATGACTCACAGTATGACAATGGGCGGTTCCGAAAGCGGAAAGATCATCATCGATGAAAATACAGGCTGGCTTCTGAATCAAAATCTATCTGTAAAAACGAATCAGAAAGAAACTTTGTCAGATGGAAAACAGACACAAAGTATGACAAAAAATTCCACAACATCTATCATTATTAATCCTTCTTATAAATAAAAAAGTTAGGAAATGAAATACATTTTCGAATTCATATTAGCAGTTATCATCATATTCTTTGTTTGGAATATTTTAAAACGTTTGTTTTTCAATGCATTTTATAAAAATTTCCCTGCTTTGAATCCTAAAAATCAACAACAGAATCAACAGCAAACCACTTCAAAGAAAATGCCTGAACAAAAGGTAAAATGGGATGCAGAAACTGTGGATTACGAGGAAGTGAAAGAAGAGAAAAAACATTAGTTCAGACCTTAGTCAAAATAAATACAAAACCTTTCAGATTATGAAGTCTGAAAGGTTTTTTAATATTAAATTTGGAATTTAAAATTTAAAAGACATTTTATATGTTCAAAAACAAGAAAAATATCCTGTTCGTTATCGCCAGTCTGGTGATTTTTATTTTGCTGGCAGTTTTATATGCAAATCCTGTCATCTCAGGAAAACGCCTGATGCAACATGACATTGTTTTCTACAAAGGTGGTGCAGAAGAACTTTTGCAATATCGCGCAAATAATGAAAATGAAACTTATTGGAGCGATGCGATGTTTGGAGGAATGCCGACTTACCAGACCGGAGCACAATTCCGGGGCGATGTCATCAAAAAAATAGATGATTTGTTTTTGTTCCTTCCAAAACCTGCGAATTATTTATTCTTACTATTTGCCGGATTTTTCTTTTTGGGAATAGTTGCCGTTAGAAATTGGAAATACGCTTTATTAGGCGCAACATTCTTTGGACTGTCGACATATTTTTACATTATAATTGCCGCCGGACACAACGGAAAAGTTCATACGATTGCTTATTTTGCGCCACTTTTAGCCGGAATTATTCTTGTTTATTTTAGGAAAAAATATATTTTCGGATTCATCACCACTGCCCTTTTTGCAGGTTTGCAGATTTGTGCGAACCACCCGCAAATGACCTACTATCTGTTTCTTGGATTAGGATTTTTGTTTTCATCTGAATTAATAAGAGCCATCAAGGGAAAAATCGAATGGAAACATTTCTTGATTTCTTCCGGAATTGTCGGATTTGCGGTCATAATAGGCGTTGGAATGAACTCCCAAAGAATTATGGCCAATGCCGAATATGTGAAAGAAACCGTACGTGGAAAACAAATTCTGAACACAGATTCCCACACCGCAGGAAAATCCGGAATGGACAAAGAAAGCATCACAATGTGGAGCTACGGAAAATTGGAAACTCTTAACTTATTCATCCCGAGATTAATGGGAGGCGGAAGTCAGGAAGAAGGTTCTGATAAAATGATGGAGCACGTGCAAGAGCTGGCTCAGGAAAACATCAAATCCCAACAGGAATATGAAATGATGATGAAAGGTTTCGGAAGTCTGACCTATTGGGGTGACCAACCCAGCACTTCCGGACCAGCCTATCAAGGCGCAGTTGTTTGTTTTCTGGCAGTTTTAGGATTTTTCTTTGCCGGAAAAAGATACAGATATTGGATTTTAAGCGCTTCGATTTTGACCGTTTTATTAGCTTGGGGAAGCAATTTCCCTGTTCTTACGGATTTCTTTATTGATTATGTTCCGTTGTATAATAAATTCCGTGCGCCATCTTCTATTTTGGTAGTTGTGGAGTTTTTGTTCCCTCTTATTGCGATTCTCGGATTGTATAAATTCTTTACCGATGAAAATCTAACTGAAGAATACAAGAAGAAAATCCTGCTTTATGTTTCAGGGACAGTTCTCGGAATCACGTTGATTTTGTTGCTTTTCGGAAAAGGAGTTTTAGGTTTCTACACAGCAAATGAGAAAACTTATCTTCCACCCTTCTTGTTGGATTATTTGGTTGATGAAAGAGCATCGATGTTCCAAACCGATGCTTTCAAAGCAATAATTTATGTTGCCATTACGGCTGGCGTTTTATTTTTAGGATTAAAGAAAAAGCTGAACGTCAATATCGTTTTACTCATTATTGGATTTGTAAGTTTGTTTGACCTTTGGACGGTGAACAGACGCTATTTGAATGATGATAACTTCGTTGACAAAACTTTTGCAGATTCGCCATTCCAGACAGAAAACTCGGAATATCTGATGAGCAAAGCCGGAAACGATTCTTTTGTTCAAAGCCTTTTACAACAAACCGAAGTTAACAAAGCGCTTCAAACGATTGCTGAAAAAGATAAAGACCATTACAGGATTTTCAATAATATCTTATCGACTTTCAGCGAGACAAATACGTCTTATTTCAAATCGTCAATTGGTGGTTACCATGCGGTGAAATTGAGACGTTATGATGATTTAATCAACAAATATTTCTCAACGACTGACCAAGTGAAAACGGTTAGAATACTGAATATGCTGAACACCAAATATTTCTTGGTGGGTGACCAGCAAAAACCACAAATTACACCAAATCCTAAAGCCAACGGCAATGCATGGTTTGTTTCTGACATCAAATTCGTTAACAATCCCAATGAGGAATTAAATGAAACAGGAAATGTTGATACGAAGAAAATTGCGATAATATCTAAAGATGATAGAGCATATTTCAACGGGAAAAATTTAGTAAAAGATTCAACTGCATATTTGGACTTAAAAACTTATCAGCCAAACGAATTGTCCTTTGAATCATCTTCGAAAACACCTCAATTAGCTGTATTTTCAGAAGTTTATTATCCACACGGTTGGAATGTTTATTTGGACGGAAGCAAAGTGGATTACATCAAAGCTAATTACCTTCTGAGAGCACTTTACGTCCCAGCAGGAAAACATAAGATTGAAATGAAATTTGAGCCAGCCGTTATCGAAACAGGGAAATTATTCTCTTTGATAAGTTTTGGGTTGTTTATTTTGTTGAGTTTGGCTGGCGGTTATTTTCTGTTTAAGGATTATCGGAAGTCTGAGGTTGTGAAAGCTTAAAAAATCAAGTCAAAATATGATATTATAAAAAAGCAACTCAAACCGAGTTGCTTTTATTTTTGCTTAGATTTGAAATTAACTATAATCATAAAACTAAATGAAGGAAATCTTAAAAACACAAAGACTTTACTAAGAGAATTAAATCCCGACGATACTAAAATTTAATTGAAAACAAAAAAAGCAACCCAAATTGAGTTGCTTTAATTTTTTGCTTGAAAGCGGAATTATTTTCTGATTCCCAATTCAGCGATGATCGCTCTATATCTAGAGATTTCTTTTTTCTTCAAGTAATCTAAAAGAGATTTTCTCTTTCCTACCAATTTCACTAGAGATCTCTCTGTGTTGAAATCGTGACGATTAGCTTTCAAATGCTGAGAAAGGTGATTGATTCTATAAGTGAATAGAGCAACCTGACCTTCAGCGCTTCCTGTGTCTTGTGCAGATTTACCGTGCTTTGCGAAAATTTCTGCTTTTTTTTCTGTTGTTAAATACATTCCAATATTGTTTAATGATTATTATGTAATTCGGGTGCAAAGATAGGATTATTTTTTAGATTGGAAACCCTATGATCAAAATATTTTGTAACAAGAAAAAAAATAAAATCCGCAGACAGACCAAATTGAGCTTTGATCTTTTGTCTTTATTCTTGTCTCTTTTACTTTTTTTGTAACAAATTTTTGATATCATTACTAACCTAACAGAGTTTAAAATAAAAATGGGTTCATCTGAAAAAGAATTTTTAGCGAAAATCGATAAACATAAAGGAATCATTTTTAAGATTTCTAAGATGTATATGGACAATCGTGATGATCAGAATGACCTTTTTCAGGAGATCGTTTATCAGGTCTGGAAATCTTTTTCGACGTTCGAAGGTAAAAGTGAATTCTCGACCTGGCTTTACCGAATTGCGCTAAACACCGCCATCATCTTCCTTAAATCTGAAAAAAGACGAAATTTTATCCAAAACGATGATGTTTCGCTCTACAAAATAAAAGAGGACGAATATAACCATGATGACGAGCAAAAACTGAAAGTGATGTATGAATCTATCCAGAAACTGAATCCCATTGACAAAGCTTTGATCTTCTATTATCTGGAAGATTTTTCGGGAAAAGAAATGGCGGAGCAAATGGGAATATCAGAAGGAAATACCAGAGTGAAACTGAATCGCGCGAAAGAAAAATTAAAGGAACTAATTAGTAAAGAGACTTCGAGAGCCTCAGCCTGACAAAAAGACCAACAACTATCAACAATCAAAAATATGGAACTAGATAATCTAAAATCCCTTTGGAATAAAGAAGACGTTTCTGAAACGCCGGAAATATCACCAGAAAAGCAAAGACAAATGCATCATCCTTTGGAAAGGATTCGGAAAAATATGCGTTATGAGTTTTGGTCAACGGTTGTTTTGATGCCAATTATTTTGATGATCATTTGGTTTTCTCCTTTGCCTTTCAGATTCAATTTATACTTGGAAATTTTGGTGATCTCTATGACTTTGGTGACGGCTTTTTTCTTTAGCAAATTCTTCAAACTTTACAAAGAAATAAGCAATCCGACTTTGGGAACTTTGGATTCGTTGAAAGATCTGTTGCATCAGTTTGATCTCAATAAACAATATTATGTTTCCTTCTACTTGAGTTTTGTACCGTTTTTCGTTTGTGAAATGATTATTGTTTTGGAGTCAATACCACAAACTCACAATTATTCAAACACGATGCTCACAATAGTTTTCCTTAGCTCTGTTGCATTTGGTCTGACAATGGTTTATTTCATTGGCACGGTGTGGTTCAAACATTTTTATGGAAAATACATCAATAAAATTGAGAAACTGCTCGAAGAAATGAAAAAGGATTAAGTTGAAAAACCTCAAAAATATTATCGCGCATTTTCTCGTTCCAATACTAAATCATGCTCGATGAAAAAATATATTTTAATTTTTGTTTTAATTTCCATCACCTCTTTTGGACAAAACTTCTCAACAAAACTGTCCAACGCAGCCATCAATCTTACAAAGGACAAAGTGGTCTATGACCCAACTTATTTTGTTTTGAAATATCCCAATGGCGATGTTCCAGCTGGAAAAGGCGTTTGTACGGATGTTGTGATTCGGGCTTACAGAGCATTAGGAATCGATTTGCAGAAGGAAGTTCACGAAGATATGGCGAAGAATTTTTCCAATTATCCTAAAAAATGGGGACTGAAAAGACCTGACAAAAATATCGATCATCGCAGAGTTCCTAACCTGATGGTTTTCTTCTCCAAATTCGGGAAAGTCAAACCGATTACCAATGATGCTAAAGATTATATTCCTGGAGATATTGTAACCTGGGATTTGCCGAAAAACCTAACGCATATCGGCATTGTTGTGAATCAAAAATCTGCAGACGGGAAACGTTATCTGATTTCTCATAACATCGGAGCTGGACAGGTTTTGCAGGATTGTCTTTTTGATTGGACGATTACGGGGCATTATATTTATCAGAAGTAGATATTAAATTCCAATAATTTAATATTCAATAAATTATGAGAAATAAAATTCTAATTATTATATTTTCGCTGTTAGTTATCTTCTTATTTTCGCTATACTTTTTGAATAAAAGTTCAAATTCGAATAGCCGAATAAACACTGATAATATCAAATTAATACAAGTAGGAATGACAGTAGAAAACGTTGTTGCTATTTTAGGAAAACCTTTGAAAATTACAAATAGATATGAGAACAGAGGGAAAACCTTTACATATACTGAAAAACAAGAAAATAAAATGACTTATCCAATGCTTTGGGTTCATTTCGATAGAGAATCCAAAGTTGATATAGTTTTCGCAAAAAAATATATTCTGTGGGGTGCAGATGATGAATGTATTTATAATTTAGACTCTAAATACGACGACCCTAAATTTATGAATACGGAGCTACTCAAAGCTCAATTTAAATAAAATTATGAAAAAGATTTTCCAATTAATATTTCTGGCTTATTGTCTAATATCTCAAGCTCAGAATTTAAAAATCATTCAAAAACCGATTGATTATTCTAAAGAAAGAATAAAACTGAGTCTGAACTATATGAAAGACCATCATCAACTGACTCAGAAAACACCGAATATCACGCCGAAAATTGTTGTTCTGCATTACACAGCTGGCGGAACGATTGAGTCTAATTTCAGATACTTTAGTAATTTGTATTTAGAGAATCAAAGAGCAACACTCAAAAAACAAAGCACTCTCAATGTTTCTGCTCATTTTTTGGTGGATAGAGACGGAACCGTTTATCAATTGGTTGACCCGGAATTGTTTGCAAGACATACCATTGGACTGAATTATTGCGCGATAGGTGTGGAAAATATCGGAAGCAAATCTCAACCTTTGACCGATAAACAAGTGGAAGCCAACGCAGAATTAGTCAAATATCTTGTGAAAAAATATCCGATTGAATATCTCATCGGACATTCGGAATATGGTGTTTTCAGGAATTCTACACTTTGGAAAGAATCTGACCCAAAATATTTCACAGGCAAAGAAGATCCGGGTGCAGAGTTTATGAAGAAAGTAAGAGGAAAACTGACGGATTTGAAGTTGAAGAGTCAACCTTGAAAATTGTCTCTCGCAGATTGCACTAATTTAGCGGATGTATGAAAAATTAGCAAAATTGCTTTATCTGCGAGAAAATCCCTACCAACTAGCTTTTTCTTTTTCCTCAAAAGGAATCTCAGGATTCAAGATTTCAAAAATCAAGTTTCTGATAGAATCTTCCACTTCAAAATCTTCAATATCAATGAAATTAAGCTTCTGCGGACCATTGTTGACTTCTGCAAATGACCAGATTGCAGTTTCAACATTTTCCGGTTTTATATCAAGAGAATTTGTGATGCAGAATTTATAAATTGATAATTGTAATGCTTGCTTATAATCATCTCGGAAAAATAAGTCGGGTAATTTTTCTTCTTTATATTTCCCAAGATTGATGGTCAGATTTTTGGGTTTAGCGGTTTTATAATCAATCACACGGGTGATTCCGTCCAATTTGTCGATCCTGTCGATGAAACCGTAGAAACTGATTTTGTCCGTTTGGTTTTCATCAAGATAAAAATCACAGTTGATTTCTTTTTCTAAATCCAAAATTTCCAAAGCAGAACCATTTTTCACCAATTCCAGATCATATTCCACAATATTGCGTACTACCCTTTTGGCGATCTCTTTGTGAATGTAATTCATACCTCGCTCATAAAATTCCGGTTGATGTTTCAGTTTTTCGATGGCAAAATCTATGGCTGAATCTGTTTGTTGAAGTAAATTTTCTAAATCGCTAATCTTCAGAATCTTATCCTTAATCGTTTTATACAAATGTTCCGTTGCATAATGCACCAGATTACCATAATTTCTTTGCGAAAGTTCTTCCTCGATTTCATTGGTCTCTCTGGTCTTGAGAATTTGATTCAAATAAAAATCAATCGGATTATAAAGATAACTTACAAGATGAGAAGCCGAAACCCGGGTTTTCCACTCGTTCAGAAGTCGCATTACTTCATCATTTTTCTCGATTTTCATCAGTTCCTGAGCAATTGGTTCTGAGGAATTTTCGATGATAATGTGTTCGATGTTGTGTGGACTTTCCATTTCCAATTGGGTGATGAAACGGCTTTTTTCACCTGTGTTTACACCAGAACTCAATGCATTGTAAAGCAAATGAACGTTTTCTGAATTTTGAATTAATCTATAGAAATGGTAAGCGTAAATACTATCATTTTCAAGGAAAGTATTTAAACCAAAATTCTTGCGGACATCGAACGGAATATAAGTGTTCTGGGTATTTCCCAAAGGTAATTTTCCTTCATTGACAGATAATAAAATGATATTTTTGAAATTCAAAAGTCGCGTTTCCAAAAGTCCCATAATCTGAAATCCTGCCAATGGTTCACCCACAAAATCAATACTTTCTGAATTCACCAATTGATTGATGAGAACTTCCAAAGTTTCTATTTTTACGTCAATTTTATAAGGTAATAATTGATTTTGAATGATTTTGAATACATTCTCAAACAACGCAATATTCTCATACTGAATATCATCCAGCTCTTTGAATTTGAGTTCATTACAGAATTTAATCAATAAATCTAAAAATGTCTGGTAATTTTCCGGTTTCCTAAGAAGTTCAAAATAGCTTAGATTTCCAAGACATTCCTGCAGCAAATTTTTAGAAATATAGACAATGTTTCTCTCTTCTATCGAGAAGATGAAATTTCGGATAATTTCAGAATCTTTTTCATCATTGGGGAGCTCTTCCAGTATTGGTAAAACATCGGCGTAATAATAGCTTGATGATTTTTTTTCCTGTTGTTTCTGAAGATAGAACAGCTTTTTGATCGCGTTGCTGAATGACAAATTCTTCAAAGGAAATCCCATTGTTATATTCACGCTTTGAACGGAATTCAGGCTGTCTAAAACGGCTGGTAAAAGATTCTCATCCAGCAAAACCAAAGCTGTTTCTGACAATTCTTCTGTGGGGACTTTTTTCAGGATTTCGGGAAGGAATTTGGCTTGAACAATGTTTCCCGAAACTTCGTAGGTTTTGATGTTTTTTGGTTGAGAAAATTGATTTTCTACCCAAGTGAAACTTCGGCTGTCATTATATTCTTTCCATTTCAAGGTTTCTCGCAGGAATTTTCCGGATTCTTGTCTTACGTCATCAATATAATATTGGTCGGCCTGAAAATAGGTTTCTGCTTTGTTCCATTGTAAAAGCTGTCTTACTAGTTGCTCTTCAACTCTTGACAAGGCATTGAAACCACAAAAAACAAATTGACGATTGGTAAGCTTGGCAAAATTCTCTATTTTGGAGAATGCTTCCTGGTAAATCATTCCGGAAGTGGCGAGGTTTTCTTTCCGCAATTCAGATTTCAGAAGTGGAAGAAAGTCGTTCATTTTTCGCCAGAAATTCAGGTTTCGTTTTCTTGGATTGTCGCCTTCGCCCAAATCTTCGCCCCAGTTTTTGATGCGCTCTTCGTCCAACATCCAAAGCAGGATTTTATGGTCGTCGTCTGAAAATTTCATCATATCGTCCCAATCTTTCAGCAAAGTTGGAAACCATTTCAAGAAACCAGAAAAATCTTCGGAGGAATCTATTTGATTGTAAATTCTGAATGAGAAAAGCCAAAGCGCGATCCCTTTTATTTCGACATTTTCTGATAGTTCAGAAATCAGTTCATCTATGGTGACAAAGTTGGGTAAAAGTCCTTGGTATTGTTTCTCCTGCAGAATTCTCTTGATGAAAACCATTGGTCTCTTCCCTGGCAGAACAATGTCCAGCTCAGAAATGTCCTGATGATTTTCTAATAATTCTGAAATGATATTTTGGAGAAACTGCATAAAAAAACCTTTAAAAACTTAAAGGTTCAATTTAGATATTTTTTGTTGGATTTACTTAATGTTTCAATCTATTTTTCTCGCTGATTAATTTGATTTTGCAGAATTGTGATCATGATTTTTTTGAAATGACAAATATTATGATTATTGTTTAATATTAAATTGGATGACAAAACCCATAGCCCCGATTGCAACGGCATCCTTTTTTGTTTTTGTTCAAATGCTCTATTGATAAACTAAACTTCTAAAACAAAAAAGATATAGTGGAAAGTGGGAAAAAGCTCTTGAAAATTTATTCTACAACCACCTTTTTCTCAAGGAAAGTATTGGTTCCTGCCGCGTCTTTTCCTGTCCAGAATTTGAAGGTGTAAGTTCCTGTTTTTGTAGGTTTGAAGTTGATTCGGCTTCCGTCAACGTAAGTTCCATCAGCACAAACGTCATTGGTTTTATATGCGAAATTGGCAATTGTGCGGACAGAATCGTTGGTGTAATTATAATCGTAACTGTAGATTCCTTCGCAGGCTTTTGTGAATGTGGAATAGGCCAAAATCTCCTGTGTAACGCCTAAAGCCATCGTGTCCATCGGGATTTTGACGCTGTCTGTTTTGGCTGCAAATACGGATTCGATCTGGCTGTAGTCGTCATTGTCTTTGCACGAAATTACAAAAGCCGAAAACGCCGCTAAAACTGATAAAATAAATACTTTCTTCATAATCGTTTCTTATTTAGTTATTGAAATTACCTTTTGATAGATAAACCACTTTTTTGGTGTCGAAAAACTCGCCTTCGAAATAATGTTTCAGGCTGAATATTTCACATTTCAAGCCGGCCAATTCTTCTGCTAATTCGCCGCCTTTCAAATAAAGAACGCCGTTGTGTTTTGGATTGAACTGTTCTTTTTCAAATTTTCCTCTGAGCCAGGTCAGGAAAACCGGCATCTGAGTTACGGCTCTGCTGACCACGAAATGAAATTTTTCTTTCAACTGCTCCGCTCTCATATGATGAGCTGTAACATTTTTCAGGCCAAGACTCTCAGCAACACCTTTTACCACCGTAATTTTTTTTCCGATGCTATCCACTAAAGTGAACTGTGCATTCGGGAACAAAATAGCTAACGGAATCCCTGGAAATCCGCCTCCGGTTCCGATATCAAGCACTTTGGTATTATCTGCAAACTCCATTACTTTTGCGATTCCTAAAGAATGGAGAATATGTTTCTCATATAAACTGTCTGTGTCTTTACGGGAAATCACATTGATTTTCTCATTCCAATCTTTGTACAAAACTTCTAGTTCTGTAAATTGATTTTTTTGTTCGCTGGTAATATTGGGGAAATATTTTAAAATTAATTCTAAAGACATGAAGCGAAATTATGAATTTTAATAGTATGGATACAAAAAAATCCATCAAAAAAATTTGATGGATCTATTATTTAGAAATTTGATTTTTATTTCAAAACTTTCTTGGTAACAACTGTATTACCTGAACTTGCTTTGATGATATACATCCCTTCTGCAAGGCTTGTCTTGTCTATTCTTACGTCTTTTTTAGCATTTTTGGTGTTGAATAACAACCTTCCTGCCAGATCATAAAGACTAACGTCACTAATGTTGTCATCTGACCTCACAATGAAGTTTTGATTGTCTTTTGTAACAATGATTCCTTTCAGTGTATTATCATTGGTTCCAAGTGTCACAGATGATATATATACAATCTCGAATCTATCTTCATACTGTCCGGAATTGGTATAGAATACATAAGATCCATTGGTTACATTAACAACTTTATTTAGATATTTATCTTTCAAATATACTGACTGAGTCCCTCCGAATATCCCGTCTCTATCAGTCAAAGAAATCGTATAGTTCCCTGAAACAGCGGCCTTGAATCCAATTTTTGTAATATCATCTACGCTGAAAGTAGGATTTTTTGATTGGATTGCCAATTTGTGGCTGTCCAAAATGCTCCAGAAAGAGTCACTTCCTATGGCCAACAAGTCTGCGTCGTAATCTACATCGTAAGCATTTGTTGCATTGTTGATATATCCAATCAGGATCTCGTTGTTTACATCTGTTGGTGATTTGAACTCTAGCCAGAATCTATTTTTCTGAGCACCTTTGTTATAATAATTCGCAATATCGGGGGTTCTCATTGCATTGGTAAAGTTAAGAGGCTGGCCTTTGCCCGCTTCTTTTGCCTGAATTATAAAACCTTGCCCAACAGCAATGTTTCCATTTGGTTTTCTATTGTTATAACCAAAATATGTTGCAGAAGCACCGCCTGTAGAATTCAGAATCGCATAATTGTTCCCGCTGTAGCTTGTACTTTGTTGAGAAGTTATCTTCTCATCATTATTGGTCCAGAAATAAGCTGTTCCATTCATTTTAGTTTTGTTGTGCTCATAGAAATCATCGAAACTAATGTTAGATGGATATGGATTCCCAACCATGTTATAACCTTTTGTGGCACCACTCCATCTCAAATTATAAGAGTTGATATCACCATTTTGTGGCGTTCCTACAAATTGGAATTCTGCTGGCGTTGTGGTAATGGTAACATTCTCTGGGAAGCTGTTTTTACCACGTATCGCATATCCTCTTGCAGGCAAGAAAGTGGATGAAGAGTTAAGTGCGATATTCTCTGCAGTAATGGATGTCACAAAATAGTCGGTAGCTTCATTGTAAAGATAGAATCTGTTCCAAGGTGTTCCTGTTCCATTGCCTCCATTGGCTTGGTTATAACCTTCCGAGAACTGATAAAGATTTTGCCCCGCCACTGGAGATGACCAGTAATTATAACCCATTTTTGGTATAATTGCTTCTTTTTTAACTGTTATAGTTCCAGTGTTCTGAGATGGACCATTTTGCATCAAATTACCATTATTTTCAACTATGAATGATCCTGCTGCTGTGTTATTATTAGCGATTTGTCCATTAACCGTGATATAACCACCTGGATTAACTGTTAAAGTACCTCCCGTTCTGATTGT
>Ga0302347_1001127_pt1 | contig 34231 bp, 26 predicted proteins | sample PhyWR1_FD_202178 | JGI IMG/M metagenome (GOLD analysis project Ga0302347, IMG submission 202178) | Leaf surface microbial communities from wheat plants in UC Gill Tract Community Farm, Albany, California, United States - DLSL W.R1 (v2)... | ecosystem: Host-associated > Plants > Phyllosphere >... | reverse complement strand
CAGCCCTGGGCATTGTCAAAATTGATCACGCAGGTAGCTGAAGCCTTGATCCCCATCTTGTGTTCGATGGAGCCGCAGCTGACGGCATTGCCTTGCCCAAGCGAACCATCGGCATTGACCAGCACCTTGGGCACCAGAAACAGCGAGATACCCCGCGGCCCGGGGGGCGCATCGGGCAGTTTGGCCAGAACCAGATGAATGATGTTTTCGGTCAGATCCTGGTCGCCGCCGGTGATGAAAATCTTGCTGCCATTGATTCTGTAGCTAGCATCCGCCTGCGGCTCGGCCCGGGTGCGGATAATCCCCAGGTCGGTGCCGCTATGGGCCTCGGTCAAGCACATGGAACCGGCCCAACGACCTTCATACATCGGTGGCAAGTAAGTGTTTTTCAGTGTCGCGCTGGCGTGGGCGTCAATGGCCAGGCAAGCGCCACTGGTAAGTGCCGAATACAGGGCAAAGCTTGAGTTGGCGCCGTAGAGCATTTCTTCAAATTGCACAGCGAGCATTTTCGGCATGCCAAGCCCGCCAAATTCGGGGTTGCCCGACAGGCCGACCCAGCCGCCTTCGATATAGGTGCTATAGGCCGATTTAAAACCTTCGGGCGTAGTGACCTTACCCGCATGCCATTGCGCGCCTTGTTCGTCGCCACTGCGGTTGAGCGGGGCTATCAACTGGCCGGTGACCTTGGCCGCTTCTTCGAGAATTGCATCGGCAGTATCGGCATCGACATGGTCGGCCAATGCCGGCAGACGGGCCCAGAGTGCAGGGGCTTCGAATACTTCGTGCAAAACAAAGCGCATGTCGCGCAGGGGGGCATTGAATTCAGGCATGACAAAAAAACCTCAAGGGAGTTCTGTGGCAACTGCTGTTGTGGGAGTGACGCGGTGCTTCTGGATGAACATGCTGATGCCATCGCAGGCAAGCCAGCTCCCACAGATTTTTGCGGCACCCACACAGGGATCAGTGTGATGGTTACAGGGCCTTGGCCATGTCGCGCAGGACGTACTTCTGGATCTTGCCCGTCGAGGTTTTGGGCAGCAGGGTAAACACCACGGTCCGCGGCACTTTGAACCCGGCCAGATGATCGCGGCAAAAGGCGATAATCTCAGCCTCGCGCACCAACGGGTGATCGGCCTTGAGGGTGATAAAGGCGCACGGGGTTTCACCCCATTTCTCGTCCGGGCGAGCAACCACCGCCGCCTCCATCACCCCTGGGTGGCGATACAGCACGCCCTCGACCTCGATGGTGGAAATATTCTCGCCACCGGAGATGATGATGTCCTTGAGACGGTCACGAATCTCGATATAACCGTCCGGGTGACACACCGCCAGGTCGCCGGTATGGAACCAGCCGCCCTCGAACGCTTCGGCGGTGGCGCTGGGGTTCTTCAGGTAGCCCTTCATCACCGTATTGCCGCGCATAAAGATCTCGCCCATGGTCTCGCCGTCGCGAGGGGTGGGCACCAGGGTTTTCGGGTCGGCCACCATCACGCCTTCCAGCGTCGGGTAGCGCACGCCCTGACGGGATTTGATCTGCGCACGCTCGGCCAGGGGCTGCTCATCCCACTTGTCATGCCAGGCACAGATGGTCACCGGACCATAGACTTCGGTCAGGCCATAGACATGGGTCACCTTGATGCCCATTTCTTCCACGGCACCAATCACCTTGGCTGGTGGTGCCGCACCGGCCACCATCGCGTGTACCGGATGGTCGATCGCGGCCTTGGCGGACTCGGGCATATTGACCAGGGCATTGAGCACGATCGGCGCACCACACAGGTGGGTCACCTGATGCTCGCGAATCAGGGTGAGGATTTTTTGCGGGTCAACCCGGCGCAGAAACACATGCACGCCGGCCAGGGCGGTGATGATCCACGGGTAGCACCAGCCGTTGCAGTGGAACATCGGCAAGGTCCACAGATACACCGGGTGATTACCGATGGCCCAGACCATCTGGTTGCCCAGGGAGTTGAGGTAAGCGCCGCGGTGGTGATACACCACGCCCTTGGGGTTGCCGGTAGTGCCCGAGGTGTAGTTCAGGGCAATCGCCTGCCACTCATCAGCGGGCCACTGCCAGTCATAGTCAGGGTCGCCTTCAGCGAGCAATGCTTCGTAGTCCAGATTGCTCACGGGCTGGCCTTCGCCGTACTCGGGGTCATCCAAATCGATGATCAGCGGCGGGTGGTCCAGCATGGCCACGGCGGCGTGCACCACGTCATGGAATTCACGATCGGCAATCAGTACCTTGGCTTCGCCGTGGGCCAGCATAAAGGCAATGGCTTCGGCGTCCAGGCGCACGTTGAGAGCATTGAGCACGGCACCGATCATGGGCACCGCGAAATGCGCTTCCAGCATGGCCGGGATATTGGGCAGCATCACCGCCACCGTATCACCCTGGCCAATTCCGCGTCCGGCCAGGGCACAGGCCAGGCGGCGGCAACGGCTGTAGGTCTGCGCCCAGGTACGGCGGATGGAACCGTGAATCACGGCAGGGTAATCAGGGTATACGCTGGCAGTGCGTTCGATAAAGCCCAGCGGGGACAGGGCAGTATGGTTTACGGCAGTCGGCCCAAGGCCGTGCTCAAAAATCGACATGAAGGTCATTCCGGTGGCTGATTGTTAGCTCTATGGCTGCCTGCTCTGCCGGTGGCGAGCGGGTCAGTTTGATGTCCGGTCTGACTTATAGCCCACTCAGGGTTTGATATGGAAGTAATACCTAAGCACTATAGTAGTTGTACTATATGAGAAAATTCATGCTCAGATGCCAGGACGCCCAATGCCGCTTACCCTGTTGTTCCATGATCCTCAACCCACTGTAGTGCTCGACGCAGACGGCCTGGCGCTGAAAGCGAACCGGGCGTTGAGCCTATTGCTTGGGGGCAGGGCCCTGCATCACGCAAGCACTTTGCTACCGGGTAATCTGCCTGAGCTGGTGCGCGCTTGCCTGCAACAGGGCAGAGCCATTGAGCAGGTTGAGGCGCACTGCGACCAACAGATCTGGCTCTGGACACTGATCCCCGACCTCGACAACCAATGCGTGGTAGCCCGAGGTCGCGAGGCCAGCACCGAGTTACTGGCCGAACGCGAAGCGGCGAGGGCCCGGCGCCTGTACCGGCTGATTACCGAGAACACCACTGACCTGATCTCCCGACATACCCCCGACGGGCGCTTTCTGGATGCCTCGCCGGCGTCCTGGACCCTGCTGGGCTATTGGCCCGAAACCCTGCGTGGCACATTGGCCCAGCGCCTGTTCCACTGCCAGGACCTGAAGCTGGCGCTACGCCAGGCACGCGATGCCTTGCAACTCGATGGCTATCACACCATGACTTATCGCATTCGCCATCACGCGGGGCATTACCTGTGGTTTGAGACGGCCAGCCGGGCGATCCGCGAAACCTATACCGGCGCCGTGGTGGAAGTGGTCAGTGTGTCGCGGGATATCACTGCGCGTATCCAGGCCGAAGAAAACAAGCGGCGCCTGGCCGAAGTGGTAGAGGCCAACCCTGATCCGGTGTTGTTTATCGACCCGGCTGGCGGGGTGTCGTACCTCAATCCGGCTGCGCGACGCCTGCTCGGCTTGCTGCCTGCACAGGGGATGCCCTCACTGGCCGCTTTCTTGCCTGCGCAAGTGCTGGCCACGCTGGAGTCCAATGGCTGGCGCAGTGCCGAGGAACAGGGATTGTGGAGTCACGAAACGCGCTTGCTGCCCTTGAATGGCGCACCTTCGGTACCGGTATCGCTCCTGCTGCTGGCGCATCGCTCGACCGCAGGTGAACGATTTTTCTCGCTGATGGCGCGGGATATGCGCGAGCGTGAATTGCGCGAATCCCAACAGCGTCATCATCAGGATGAAATGGCCCATACAGCGCGGTTGGTCACCCTGGGTGAACTGGCCTCAGGGATTGCCCACGAAATCAATCAACCGCTAGCGGCGGTGGTCAATTACGCCAATGCCAGCCAGCGTTACCTGCAAACCCTGGGCAGCAACCCTGTCGCTGTCGAACGCGTGGCCCAGGGGCTGGAGCGGATCAACCTGCATGCCAATCACGCTGCAGAAGTGATCAAGCGCCTGCGCGGCTTTTTGCGCAAGGGTCGGCGCAACCTGCAAGCGCTGGATATCAGTGAGGTGGCACGCCAGGCAGTCAGCCTGTGTGCCTGGGAGGCCGGGGAGCGCCATGTCACCATCGAGCAGAAACTGCCGGATTCACTGCCACCGGTCTACGCCGACCGGGTGCTGCTGGAACAGGTGCTGCTCAATCTGCTGCGCAATGCCATAGACGCCAATAACGAGCAATTGCCGGGGCAGCCTTCGCGCATCATCCTGCAGGCTCAGGTCAAGGATGGTGCAACCTTGCAAATCAGCGTGCAGGATCAGGGACCGGGGGTGAGTGCCGGGCAGCTTGAGCAAATGTTTACGCCGTTTTACACCAGTAAGGCGGATGGCCTGGGGCTGGGGTTATCAATGAGCCGCAGCATCGTCGAAGGTTTTGGCGGTGAACTCGATGCCCGCCCGCAAACCAGCGGCCTGCTGATGTGCTGTTGCCTGCCGTTGCTGGCTTCACTCAAAACAACAAGAGAGTAAAGATGACAACCCAAACCCGGTCTGTGGTGTACGTAGTGGATGACGATCAGGGCATGCTCGATTCGACCGTCTGGCTACTGGAGTCCGTGGGACTGAATGCCATGGCGTTTACCGGTGGGCAGGCTTTTCTGGATGCCTGCGACCCTGCACTCAGTGCCTGCGTAGTACTGGATATACGCATGCCGGGCATGGGCGGCCTGAATGTGCAGCAAGCGCTGCAGGAACGCGGGATCAAGATGCCGGTGATCTTTGTCAGCGGGCATGCCGATGTGCCCATTGTGGTACGGGCCTTCAAGGCAGGTGCCCACGATTTTATCGAAAAGCCCTACAACCAGCAGCTACTCCTCGACAGCGTGCAGCAGGCCCTCAGCGGTGGCAGTGCGCAGCAAACGGCGAGCCAGGAGCAGACAGAGCTTAAAGAACGCCTGCAGAGCCTGACGCCCCGCGAGCGGGATGTGTTCCTGCCCCTGGTCAAGGGCTACACCACCCGGGAGATTGCCGAGCAACTGGCGGTCAGCGCCAAGACCATCGACCTGTATCGCTCCAGGGTGATGAAGCGCATGCAGGCGCAGCACCTGGCAGATCTGGTGGGCATGGCCATAGCTGCCGGGCTGGTTGATCCACTCAAGCTGCGTGAGTGAGCAATGCTTCGATGGCGCTCAAGATCTCAGGTGTATCGGTGTGAGCCACGTTAAAACGCATGTAGTTACGCAATTCAGGGTCAAAGCCGAACAGAATCCCTGGAGCCAGCACCAGGCCACAGGCAAGACCCTGCTGTGCCAATGTTTCGGCATCCAGCCCGGCGGGCAGTCTGGCCCAAATAAACATGCCGCCGGTATAAGGCGCGCTCAATGTAAAACCTAATTTCATCAGCCAACCGGCCACTCGCGCACCACTGGCTTGCAGGCCTTGCACCACGCGCTTGCGATGTTTGTGATAGGTGCCGTCGTTGAGCATTGAACAGACAATCTGCTCGAGCATTTCCGAAGTGATGCCGCCACACATCAGCTTCATCTGGGTCAGTTCGGCGGCTATCTGTGGCGTGGCCACGACAAAGCTCACCCGCAGATTGGCACTGAGGGTCTTGGAGAATCCGCTGAGGTAAGTGACTTGCTCGGTCCCCGCCAGAGCCACCATTCGCGGCGGCGGGTCAGGGTGCAAGTCACCGTAGAGATCATCTTCGATAATCGCGCAGCCATAACGCTTGGCCAGCTCCAGCAAGCCATAGGCCTGCCCCGGGGTAAAAGAATGGCCGGTCGGGTTATGCAGTAAACCGGTAGTCAGGTAGAGCACGGGGCGGTGCTGGATAAACAGACTTTCCAGGGCGTGAAGGTCCAGTCCTTGGGCAGTGCGCTCCAGAGTGACCACGTTTACGCCGTGCAGGGCCAGATTGGCGTGAAAATTGAAATAACAGGGCGTATCCAGCAGCACCGTATCACCGGGGCGTAAACGCAGGCGCAGCAGCATGTCCAGAGCCAGTACGGTATTGGCCGTGGTAATGATCTGCTCGATACCGACGTCCAGCCCTTGGGCAAACAGTTTTTGTTGTAAGGCCTGACGCAATGGCAAATAGCCCGCAGGGTCGCCATAGCCGGTCAGGCGCAATGCTGGCGACCGGCTGAGCTGACGTACATTGGCGCGAATGGCGCTGGGTTCCAGCCAGTTTTCCGGCAAATGTCCGCTGCCCGGGCGCAGGGCACCGCTGGCGCCTGTCAGGGAACGGCGCAGCACGCTGTGCAAATCTTGCGGTAACAGGTCAAGGCTGGTGCCGCGTGCCGCAGGAGTGGTTTTCGATGCGACAAAGTAACCCAGGCCTTGACTGGAGGTAATACGGTCTTGCCCGCGCAATCGATCCAGCGCTTCAATCAAGGTGAACTTGCTGACACCCCAGTGTTCGGTCATCACCCGCGCAGAGGGCAATTTACTCCCGAGGCTAAGCTGGCCCTGGTCAATGGCTTGGTTCAGGGCATCGACAATCTGCTGGACCCTCGACGTGCCGGGTTGAAACGAAATGGTAGGTAGCTGCATGCAGGGCCTCGTACTTTACCGGTCATGCTACCAGTAAAGATCGGTAAAGTTTGCCGCTACTTGATCTGCCCATCCAGGCGAGGCCTGCCTAGACTACGGCGTTGCTCGCACAGGTTCGGGCACTGATTCCGGGATGTAACTATCGCAATGGCTACTCAGCTGACACTTGTTTCGTTTTCGTATTTTCTGATTTTCTGCGCCACCATGACCTTTAGCCCCGGGCCCATGACCCTGTTGCTCATGGGCTTTGGCATGCAGCAAGGTTTGAAACGCTCCATGCCGGTGCAACTGGGCGCCAGTGCGGCGTACCTGGTGTCGATTCTGATTTTTGCCGTGGGTTTCGCAGAAATGGTGAAGGGCAATCCACTAATCAGTCGCGGGATTCAATATATCGGCGTGGCCTACCTGCTGTACCTGGCATACCGGCAATGGACCAGCAGCGGACTTAAACTGGAGCGCTCCGACACTCTGGAGGAAGGCTTCAAGGGACGTTTCGGCAAAGGGCTGTTGACGGGATTTTCCAATCCGAAAACCATTGTGATGTTCAGTGCCGTATTTCCACAGTTTGCCGGGCAGGGCAGTGCCACCCGAGCGCAGGACCTGCTGGTGCTGGGGCTGGCTTTTTTGCTGTTGCAGTTCGCCAGCGGCTGCCTGTACTGCTACTTCGGCCAGCGCATTCGCCGAGTACTGCAAAGCCCGGCGCGCCAGGTGCTGCTGCAGCGGGCCACAGCGATCATGTTGCTGGGGGTCGCACTGCTGCTGGCGCGCGGCTTTGCATAGCGCCAATGCCGGGCTGTCAAGCAGCCCGGCATTGGGTTGAAATCATGCAGCCAGAGGTTTGTTGTGGGACTTTTTATAGGCCGCTTGCATGGCTTCCATTTGTTCCCCGAGCTGTTCAAGCACCGCTTTACCCAACAACTTGCGGGCCTGTGGGAACATTTCAGTCTCTTCCTCCTCAATGTGATGCTCAAGCAACTCCTTGACCACTTTTACCCGGCCGGAAAATTCCAGCGTAGAAGGTGAGGTCGCTTTCAAATCAGGCAGCACCAGCGAGTCAACGGCCCGGTGCTCCTCCTTGGCTTCGTGATACATGATGGCCTGCTCTTTACCGCCGGCTTTTTTAAACGCCGGGTACAAAATCTCTTCTTCCAGGCGGGTATGAATGGCGATTTCCATTTCCAGCTTGTTAAGCAACTCACTGCGTTTTTTAACCGCGCGCTCGGTGGAATCACTCAGTTGGCCCAGGATAGCTTTGACACGCTTATGATCTTCTTTCAACAGGTCAATGGCATTCATGTTTACACACCTCTGTATTCACGGGAGTCAAGTGAGCCTCTTTATGCGGTGGCCCTCCCTGATAGCTAAAGCATGAGTTGTACCAAGTTGATTTAAATACTAAAAACCTTAAAAATCAGTTGGTTATATTGATAGCCTGAAATGTCATTCCGGGCAATTTGCATGTATGAAGCTGTTTGACCATGCAATACGCGAGGATTGAATTATTTTTCAGCGGTTACTCTGACTGCCCGAAATATCAGGCGTTATAAGAGGCGGAAATAACGGACTAATGGGTTATATTGAGCCCTGTTTCTGCCCGTAACGAGATTGGTTTTGTCCACTATTGACCCTGCCGTAACGCTGGTTTCAGCCATTCAATTGAATCAGGTGCAAACCCCTGTGGCGCTGTATCTGCAGCGTCTTGCTCCGTCCAGCCGGCAGACCATGCGCTATGTGCTGCAAGAGGCGGCTGACCGGCTGGGCGCCGAAGACGTGGCGATAGACGAGTTTCCCTGGCATCAACTGCAACCCGGGCATATCACCGCGCTTGTAGCGGCGCTGCGCGAGGATGGGTACGCGCCCAATACCTCATCGTTGTATGTGAATGCCATTCGCGGGGTGATGAATCAGGCCTGGCAGCAAAGCCTGATTACCCAGGACCATTTGCTCAAGATCCGTGCAGTCAAGGCCGGCGGTGGCTCGCGGCTGGTCAAGGGGCGCAATCTGCGCCGCAATCTGATCCGCGAGTTGATGGACGTATGTGCTGCAGACCCGCGCCCGCAAGGACTCAGGGATGCGGCGATCATTGCGATCCTGTATGGCTCGGGGATGCGCAAGTCCGAGTCGGTGAATATGGACTTGTGGCAGGTCGATGTAGAACAGCGCAGCCTGCAGGTGTTGGGCAAGGGCAACAAGGAACTGATCAAGTTCGCCCCGGCCTGGGCCTTTGAAAAGCTTGAAGAGTGGCTGGCATTTCGCCGAGCGAATCTGCCGGATGGGGTCAGTGATGATGCCTTTCTGTTCAACCGCATCCGTCGCGGCAATCACATCACCCGCGACCGCCTGACCAAACATGCGATCTACTACATCGCCAAGCAACGGGGCAGACAGGTAGGGGTCGATATCATGCCCCACGACTTTCGCCGCTCGTTTATCACCCGTGTCATCGAAGAATACGACGTCTCGATCGCCCAGAAACTGGCGCATCACGCCAATATTGCTACCACCGTCAGCTATGACGTGCGTGATGACAATGAGCGGCGCAATGTAACGGACCGATTCCTGTTGTAAGGGCCCTTCGGGTAGCACTGCGGTGCACCTGATACACCGAGTGTCCATATCGCGAGCAAGCCCGCTCCCACAGAGGCAATCAAGTATTGGTTTTAAGCTTGGTCCACAAGCGAGTACTCAGGCGGGCGATCTTGGCGGGCAGGTCCTCCACGGTGAATAGCGTGTCCACCACTTCCCGAGACGGGTAGATCGCCGGATCCTGCTTCACTTCTGGTGACAAGTAGGCATCCGCCGCCTGATTAGGGTTGGCGTAATGGATATGGTTACTAATATTCGCGATCACTTCAGGCGTCAGCAAGTAGTTCATATAGCTGTAGGCGTTCTTCTCATGGGGCGCACCCTTGGGCATGACCACCATATCGAGCCAGAGCGTCGAGCCTTCTTTGGGGATCGAATAGGCGATATCGATACCGTTTTTCGCTTCCCGGGCACTGGCGGCTGCCTGTACCACATCGCCGTTAAAACCGATCACCGCGCAGATATTGCCATTGGCCAGATCGCTGATGTATTTGGAGGCGTGAAAGTACTGCACATAAGGGCGGATTTCCAGCAACGCCTGCTCGGCTTTCTTGTAGTCCGCTGGATCGTGACTATGGTGTGGCAAGCTCAGGTAGTTGAGGGTAATCGGCAGCACCTGAGTCGGGTTATCGATGATGGCTACGCCACACTGGCTAAGTTTCCTGATGTTGTTTTCATCAAAAAACAGGCTCCAGGAGCGGGTGACATCGGTGCTGCCGAAAATGGCCTTGATCTTCTCGACGTTGTAGCCGATCCCCGTAGTGCCCCACATATAGGGGTAGCCGTACTGGTTGCCGGGGTCGTTGACTGCCAGTTTTTTCAGCAGCACCGGGTCGAGGTTTTTCCAGTTGGGCAACTGGCTCCGGTCGAGTTTCTGGATGGCACCGGCCTTGATCAGGCGAGACATAAAGTGGTTAGAAGGGCTGACCACGTCATAACCGGTATTGCCGGTCATCAATTTGGACTCCAGCACTTCGTTGCTGTCGTGAATATCGTAAGTCGCCTTGATCCCGGTTTGCCGGGTGAAACTGGTCAGGGTGTCGTCGGCAATATAGCCGTTCCAGTTGGAAATATTGACGCTCTCGTCCGCCTGGCTTGCCGTAGTAAACGCAGTGAGCAGCAGAGCAAAGGAAACCGGGTTGATGCGCATGTTCAATCACCTTTTCAAGGAGCTTTTATTCTTTTGGGGTGTGCGGGTGTGTTCAGATTTCTGTTGTGGCCCTGACGGCTTCCACGCGCATTCGCAGTACGGCGCCAATATCGAAGAACGGACGGGGAGGCAGCCAACCCGGCCTGGCCCGGTCCATCACTGACTGCAACAGAGGTGAGCTGGCGCCGGATGCCAGCTCGGCGAGCAGGCGGCCCCACAGCGTGCCGCGGGCAACCCCGGAGCCATTGCAGCCGGCCACGGCATAGATTCCGTCTTCGACCTTGGCAAAATAGGGTTGGCCGCTGCGGCTGGCGCTCAGATGGCCGGTCCAGGTGTAGTCAATATCCTGCTCGCCCAGCCCGGGAAAGCGACGCTGCAAGCCCAACACATGGTGTTTGCGCCGATGCAACAGGTCGCTATCGGATAAGTCCCTGGTGCGGTACTCCGCCGTATTGCGGATCATCACCCGGCGATCCGGGGTCAATCGCACCGTGGCGCCCAGCGGACGGGTCGACAGCACACCCCAGGGCTCGACACTGCCGATGGCCGCGTATTCCTTGTCGCTCAGCGGGCGAGTCAGGCTGGCGCTGAGTTCCATCGGGAAGGTCGCGCTGTTGTCGATTCCGGCACGGGGGATAAAGGCATTCAGGCACACCATCACTTGAGCGGTCACGATGCTGCCCTGGGTGCCATTGGCGCGGATGCCTCCGCCGGCCAGGCGCTCCAACCCGGTAATCTCGGTATTTTCAAAGAGCGTCACATTGCCCGGCAGCGCATCCAGCAAGCCTTTGACATATTTCGCCGGCTGCAGCAGGGCGTTGCCATGGCCACACCAGATCGCGGCCTGGTAATGGCGGGTGCCAAGCTTCTGTGCCAGTTGCGCACCTTGCACAAACTGCGCCGACGCACCCACGGCGCTGAGGGTGTCAAGCCTGGCTTCAACATGGGTCAACTTGCGCGGGTCATTAACTGCAAAGTAGTAACCCGAGTCCCGGTACTCGCAGTCGATGCCATGACGGGCAATACGCAGGCGCACCTCTTCGCCGGCGGCCTGGCCAATCGATGAATCCAGCGCGAAGCCGGCAAAGCCGGTGTTGCCGATCAGTTCGTTATCTCCAGGATTTTCATGGGCCACGGCGTAGCCGGAGTTGCGCGCAGAAGCACCTTGCGCCGCACGCTGGCGGTCGACGATGACGATACGTGCTTGCGGGTGCATCTCGGCCAGCGAATGGGCGGCACTCAACCCGGTGATGCCCGCACCGATTATCAGCCAGTCAGCCTTTTGCGAACCTTTGAGTTGGTCACGGCTGGTGGCGTTTCCTGCAAGGGCAATCCAGCCACATTGATTTATCACGTTGCACCTCGTTCGACTGTTACTCATACATGCAACATTTGCATGGTTGCCATCGGGCGGCGTTGTCTATGGCTGGAATTTATGCCGAACAGGGTGATATAACCAACGCTATAAACTCATTGATTGATGCTTGAATTGCATGGATAGGATTCGCCACGTACCTTCGCTGCAAGGCTTACAGGCGCTGGTTGAGGTTGCCGAATCGGGCAGCTTTACCCAGGCCGCGCAAACCCTGTGCCTGACCCAAAGCGCCGTCAGCCGCAAAATCCAGCAACTGGAAGCGCATTTTGGGGTGTCGCTGCTGGCCAGAACCAGTCGCAGCGTGCGCCTCACCGCAGAAGGCGAGCAAGTACTGGCCAGCGCCCGCAGCATTCTTGAGCAATTGCAGGGGCTTGATGATCGGCTTTCGCCACAAAAGCGCCCGTTTCGTATCCGCATGCATGTGTCACTGGCCGTACGCTGGCTGTTGCCAAAATTGAGCGACTTTTACCTGCAACACCCGGATATCGCCCTGTCGATCGAGACAGTAGCCACTGAAGTCGTTGAACCCGCGAGCGACAGTGACGCCTATATACTCTATCTGCCTGAGCCTTCCAGTGACCCGGCTTGCCTGGCGCTGTTTGATGAGGCGCTGGTGCCGGTGTGTGCGCCGGATTTGGGGCCACTCACATCGATGCATGATCTGGTGCGCTTTGCGCTGCTGCATCGTTCAGCCGACAAACAGGCCTGGATTTATTGGTTGGCAGCCAATGGCGGCCAACCTCTGGAGGCCTACCGGCATATTCCGTTCAACCTTGATGAACTGGCCCTCGACGCCGCAGCGCGCGGCCTGGGCGTTGCCGTCACCGACATGACCCTGGCCGCGGAGTCCATCCAGCGTGGCGTGCTGGTGATCCCCTTCGGCGAACCGTCGAAAACCGGTGGCAATTATTCGCTGTGCCTGCAACCGGGGGCCGCCGCGCATCCTGCCTGTTCCCAGGTGCTGCAATGGTTCGCGCTTCAGGCTGAGTAGGGCTGGGGGAGGGGAGTTGTTAAATTTTGTAATAAGTCTGCTTGAAGGAATCTGGGTGAATTGCTATAGGATTACTTCCCCAATTCACCCTAGGTTTGTATGAACGCCCTACAGGAACCACCCAGTCGCAGCTTCGAACCTGCGCCTCTTTCTCGCTTGATCATCGCCATCGAGCCTGCTTCACCCTTTTCCAGCACCCCATTGTTTGCCAGCACCTCTGTTGCTGCGCTTGTCTGTGGGCGTTTTTCGTCAACCTTGAACCTTCGTGAGATCGACTGATACCTATGGAATGGATTGCAGATCCCACGGCCTGGCTTGGCCTGTTGACCCTGATTGTGCTGGAACTGGTACTGGGTATTGATAACCTGGTGTTTATCGCGATTCTGGCGGACAAACTGCCACCGGAGCACCGCGACCGCGCCCGGGTGATTGGCCTGACACTGGCCCTGGTGATGCGCCTGGGCCTGCTGGCCAGCATCTCGTGGATGGTGACGCTGACGCAGCCCCTGTTCGAGGTTTTCGACAAGTCCTTCTCTGGCCGCGACCTGATCATGCTGTTCGGTGGTTTGTTCCTGCTGTTCAAGGCCACCATGGAATTGCATGAGCGGCTTGAAGGGCATATGGCTGAACGCTCATCGGCGCTGGGCTATGCCAAATTCTGGCCGATCGTGGCGCAGATCGTGGTGCTCGACGCAGTGTTTTCCCTGGACGCGGTGATTACCGCCGTGGGCATGGTTGAACATCTGTCGGTAATGATGATCGCGGTAGTGTTCTCCATTGGCCTGATGATTATTGCCAGCAAACCGCTGACCCATTTCGTCAATAGCCGCCCGACGGTGATCATGCTCTGCCTGGGCTTCCTGATGATGATCGGCTTCAGCCTGACGGCCGAGGGCCTGGGTTTTCATATCCCCAAAGGCTATCTGTACGCAGCCATCGGCTTCTCGATTCTGATCGAAGTGCTCAACCAGATTGCCCGTGCACGTCGCAAGAAAAGCGCGCAGGGCCTGCGCCCGATGCGCGAACGCACAGCCCATGCGGTGCTTCGTTTGCTCGGCGGTCGTACCTTGAGTGCGGATGAAGTAGGCGAGGAAATTGCCGATATGCTTGAAGGCGGCGATGAGCAAGAAGTCTTCCATCGACGCGAGCGCGTGATGATCAGTGGCGTACTGCAACTGGCAGAGCGCCCGATTCGTACAGTGATGACGCCGCGGGCCGAGATCGACCACATCGATTTGGCCGATTCACCGGAGAGGATTCGCACAAAGCTGATGCATTCGTCGTACTCCCGCTTGCCGCTGATCCGGGACGGCCGGGTGGATGAACCGCTGGGCTTTGTCCATAAAAAGGAGCTGCTCAAGGAGTTGCTGGCTGGCCATGAACCGGATCTGGAGGCCATGGCGCGCAAGGCCATCAACCTGCTGGACAGCTTCACGATCCTTAATGCCCTGGAGCAGATGCGTAAGGAGTCGACGCATATTGCGTTTGTCATCAACGAGTTCGGTGATTTTATCGGTTTGTTGACCATGACAGACATTCTCGAATCCATCGCCGGTGAGTTACCGGATGCCAGCGAGATAGAAGGGCCGAATATCGTTGCTCGGGAGGACGGTTATCTGGTCAGTGGTGCCTTGAACCTGAGCCAGATCCGCCAGCACACAGGCTTTGCGGCCAAGGCTACGGATGACTATCAGACATTGGCGGGGATGGTGATGAGTTTACTGGATCGCCTGCCGATGATTGGCGACACGTTGGAGTGGGAAGGCTGGAAGCTGACCGTAGTCGAAGTGGAAGAGCGGCGGGTGACGCGGGTGTTGCTCAGCAAAGTCCAAATGGCTGCATAAATCCTTGTGGGAGCGGGCTTGCTCGCGATGCTATCGACCCGGTATGACTGAAACCCCGGGTCGCTTGCATCGCTGGCAGGCCAGCGCCTGCAAGAACTAGCGCTTACTGGCTGTCAGGCAGCGCATAAGCGATCACATAATCACCGCGATCAGGCGACTGACGAGCACCGCCAGCGGTAATAACGATGTACTGCTTACCTGTTTTAGGGGATACAAATGTCATCGGCCCGCCTTGGCTGCCAACTGGCAAACGGGCTTTCCAGGCTTCTTCACCATTGGCCGAGTTAAAGGCGCGTAGGTAGTAGTCCTGGGTGCCAGCGATAAACACCAGACCACCTTGGGTAGACAGCGTACCGCCCAGGGTCGGCATGCCGATCGGCAGTTGCAGGCCCATCTTGATACCCAGCGGACCGGTGTCCTGCACGGTACCGACCGGTACCTGCCAGGCGATTTTCTGAGTCTTCATGTCAATGGCCGTCAGCGTACCGAAAGGTGGTGCCTGGCAAGGAATCCCTGCAATCGACAGGAAGCGGTTTTTATTCACCGCATAAGGCGTACCTTTAAGTGGTACTGCGCCCATGCCAGTGTTCAGTGCCTCACCACCGGAAGAAGCCTTGGCGTCTTTTTGCTGCGGCACCATCTGCACCCACAGGCCCAGACGCATATCGTTGACGAAGATAAAACCGTGTACCGGGTCGGTCGACAGACTGCCCCAGTTCATGCCGCCCAGTGAACCCGGGAAGCTCAACGACACATCGGTGCCCGGCGCGGTGTACAGCCCTTCATAGCGCATTTTCTTGAACGAGATGCGGCACAGCATCTGATCGAACGGGGTTGCACCCCACATATCCGACTCAGTCAGGGTCTGGGCACCAATCTGCGGCATGCCCACGGATTTTGGCTGGGTCAGGGAGTAGGGCTCGTTCGGGATATTGGCTGCTTTTACCGGAACCTCTTCAACCTTGGTCAACGGCTTGCCGGTATGGCGGTCCAGCACAAAGATCTGCCCGGCCTTGGTGCCAATCACCAGCGCCGGCACCTTGCTGCCATCCGCGATGGTGAAGTCCATCAGGGTTGGCTGCATCGGCAGGTCGAAGTCCCACAGGTCATTGTGGACGGTCTGGTAAACCCACTTTTCGTCACCGGTTGTGGCGTTGAGTGCCAGCACGGATGCGCCGTATTTATGGTTCAGGGCGGTACGTTCCACACCATAGATGTCGGTAGAGGAGCTGCCCATCGGCAAGAACACGGTATTCATCAGCGGGTCATAAGACATTGGCGCCCAGCTGTTGGGCGTGCTGCGAACATAAGTCTTGCCATCAGCCGGAGCCTGTTTGTCCTGCGGATTGCCCGGATCAAAAGCCCAGCGCATGGCACCTGTGACCACGTCGAAGCCACGGATCACACCACCCGGCATATCGGTTTGCACGTTATCGGCAACACGGCCGCCAACCACAACTGTAGTGCCTGCCAGCAACGGCGCTGACGACAGCTGGTAGTAGGAATCCGGCACATTGCCCAGCCCGGCTTTAAGATCAACCTGGCCATTGTTACCGAAGTCCTGGCAAAACTTGCCGGTGTCAGCATCGACCGCGATCAGGCGGGCATCAATGGTATTGGTCAGCAGGCGACGCTGGCACGCAGCACCAGGAGCAACGGTTACCGCTGCAGCCGGAGTGCTGCCATCGGTGGGTGCTGCGACAGCTGCGCTGGCATCGAAATAAGCCAGGCCACGGCAACGCTGCCAGACGGCTGCCTGGGCGTTGATATTGTTTTTCCACAGCTCTTTACCGGTGTCGGCATCCAGAGCGATCAGGTTGTTGTGCGGCGTGCAGATAAACACCTTGTCGCCGATTTGCAGCGGGGTCATCTGGTCTTCGGCACCGTTGCCATTGCTGATGGCCACGTCACCGGTCTGGTAGGTCCAGGCCGGAACCAGTTTGGACACGTTGCTGCGATTGATCTGGTCCAGCGCAGCGAAACGGCTGCCACCTTCGTCATTACCATAGTGCGCCCAGTCTTTCTGGGCCTTGGCCGGGTCGACCTTGGTCAGGCCCGGGCCGTCACCCGTTGGCGAAATCGAAGCGTGGGGCTGGAACATCCCCCAGGCACCGCCAGCGATGGTCACGACCAGTACCGCGCTGAGCGCGTAACCAGCGTTACCGCTCAGGCCATTGGCCTTGCGCAGAGTAGGGTAAGCCAGTGCCACCACCAGACTCAGCACGGCCAGGGCGAACAGGCGTGAAACCAGCGGCCAGAACACCAGCCCGGCATCGACCAGCGCCCAGACAATGCTGACCACCATCACTGCAGCGAATAGCCAGGCACCCGCCAGACGCCGTTTGAACAGCAGCACCGAGGAGACCAGCATCCCGAGCCCTGCAAGCAGGAAGTACAGACTGCCACCCAGGGTGGCGAGATAGCCGCCACCGGCTATAAAGAGCAATCCGAAAACCAGCACGCCGAGCGCGGCGACCCAGATGGGCCAACGGCTTACGGCTGCCGAAGGTTGAGGCTTATTCATGGTGCATGACCCTATTGATGGGGGGAGGGCGTTGCCCTTGACTGTAGCTGCTGGCAGTACAGACATAGGCGCGGCCGGAGTTTCTGCACTTCGTCCAGACCCCATGCAGGTCTGGTCGACAGAGCGGTAAACGTCCGAAAAAATGAATGTACTAAACGGTTAGTTTTATAACTTTAACAAAAACCCAGCCCTGCGACAAATTGTCAGTGCAGGGGAGGCTAATGCCAGTCAGGGAGAACTGTGGGAGCGGGCTTGCTCGCGATACAGGTGATGAAGTGCGGCCAAAAAGTTGGACCGCGCCGCCCCAATCGCGAGCAAGCCCGCTCCCACAATTAACTGAACGCCATCAGCGGACGATCTAAAAGCTCCAGTCCTGTGCCTGGGCGAGTTGGCAGAAGGGGCCGGCAAGGGTCGCATTGTGATGAGCCACAATCTGCTCGGCCTTGAGCCCGGCGGTATCCGAGCAGGTATGACCGTTGGCGATCAGCACGGCATCGAAGCCAAGATCACGGGCCGCCCGGCAAGTACTGTCGACGCAATACTGGGTTTTCATCCCGGTAACCACCACGCCGGTAGCGCCGCAAGCGCGCAACTGATCGGCCAGATCGGTCTGGCTAAAGGCATTGGGCCGGTGTTTTTCAAATACCACTTCACCGCCCAGCAACTTCAGCTCCGGGGCAAGCAGCGTCAACGGGCTGCCTGGCTCGATAGGGGAGCCAACCGGGCCAATATGGCGAGCCAGAAAGATCGCAGCCCCGGCACTGCGGGCCTTTTCCATCAATGTATTAATGGTTTCCAGCAACTGCGGGCAGCGCCAGGGCTTGTCCGGGCCATGAACAAGTCCAACCTGCATATCAAGAATCAACAGGGCATACATGGTGCATCTCCTTGCGTTAGAACCAGCGACACAAGGGCATAAAAAAAGGCCCTGTCCATCGCTGGCGGGCCTTTGAAGTTCGTTTGCCATCGGCTCACGACACCTCGCACGCTCCGCATTCAGCGGTCGTGGTGGTGGTGGTAGTCGAGGTGAGGCGATAAAAAGTCATGAAGCGACACTAGCAATATGATTGCTGGCTTACAAGCCAGCGTTCTGCGCAGAAGGGGATGGACCAAGCATTTTTACGGCAAAAAACAGGCATATTAATAACTATACTAAATAGTTCTTTAGTTTAGTTATTCCTTAAAGCTATATAAAGTCGTGACTGATACCGTGGAAAAGTTCACGAACACCCCGGGCAGAGTTCTCATCAGATACAGCAAAATCGACAAAATATTCGACTTGCCACCGCTGAGTCTGCAAGGCCTGTCTGGAAGAAGGCGTGCTCCAGGGCGGATAGACACGCAGAGCGCGCTTGCCACCGACACCATGACTGGACATTACCCCCCGGGAGATCAAGGTTTCACGATCAAAAACAAACAGGCCAGCATGTTCTTCGCTGGCCGCATGGATCACCACAAAATCGATGGCGTCGGTACAGTCCAGGGGTGCAATAACACCGTCTACGCGGGGTCGATACCATAGGGTGACAAATTGACCGACCTTCGTTGGCGTGATTTTGGCTACCCGGAAGACGACCTGACGCCCCTCAAGCGTAAAGCGAAATCCGCCGTATTCCCGAGCTTCCACATCCTCTGAAAAATCACCCGAGCATTGCAACCCGGCGAGCTGCAAGGCATTGATAGCGTCCAGCAAGGCCTTCGGGAGGATCAACGTCTATACGCCATCAGATACTCGCCGCGGCCAGTTTGCTCGTCAACTTGCTCCCTGGATACCTTAAAACCTTGCGCCAGGTAAAAAGCCAAACTGGAGGTGTTTTCTGTGTAAACCGCCAAGGTCAACTCATCACGAATGCTTTTCGCATACCCGAGCAACCGCTTGCCCAGGCCTTGGCCTTGATAATCGGGATCGACAAACAGAGCCGCCAACTGGTTATCCAGCAACGAACAAAAGCCCAGGACTGTAGAGTCATCTGCAATAACAAAAGTCTCTGATGCCGGAATATAAACCTCACGCATCGTCGCCACATGGGCTTGCCAATATGCAGCGTCGATAAAGTCATGGGCCTTGATCGATGCGCGCAGCCAGATGTCGAGTACGGGTTCCATGTCCTGTTGTTCAAATATTCTTATCATCAGTCATTCCATTGAGCGTCGGCGGATCAGTGCAAGCCTGCAAGTATGCCGCAAAGCAGTGAATGATCGATATGAGGAGGATTGGCGCGCAACAGGATTTCCATCCTTGAAATCTGGCCTCCACCGGCCCTGACATGTGCACGCATAATTACGCATAATGTATATTATGTTAAATCATGTATTACGCTAAGGGTGTTCCCGTATGTTCATTTTCACCATTCTGTGTCGGTTTTTTCATGAACCTGTTGTGACCGTTGCGAGTCGTGGACAAAACTAGTCATCGCTGCCCTGTAAGCCCCGAAAATAAAGGTGTTCAGCCAATTTCACTCCTCTCAAAAACTCACTTTTCATTACGAATTCCCGACACAGGTCGACTAGTTATGTGTCTGTAACACATTGATTTATAACGAGTTACGTTCAAACGCTTGTATGAGGCGTTTCTTCCATGCTGGCGTTATTACGGACACACCTGCCTGGCGTACGCGACGTTTCTGGGCCCTCGAAACCCCATGGAACCGGGGCCTGTAGCCGTTTTTTGAGGATTGAGGACAAAAACCGAGGCGTAGGCCTACTTTGAGAATCTAGGACAAAAACCGAAAAATGACTGGAAACCGTTGGGATTCCTTTAAGGCCTTAAAATCACATTTACAATGCTGACAAGCCACTGTTTTCGGGGCTTCCAGCATTTTTCTTAAATGTTCAGCTGCCGTGGAAGCACTCTCACGGAAATCTGGGTTGTATTGATCTGCGGCCTGTCCCAAGGCGTTCATTTGACGAATTCAGGACAAAAACCGCAACGCTTGGACGCTGCCTGAGGAGGCGAAGCCCCTACCGACGGGACATTCATCTATTTGGGCGAAATAAGGACAAAAACCGAATGGAAGATTTCATTCACGTATTAAGGACAAAATCCTATCGTGGAACGAGTCACTTAATATATGGATGAAATTGCCTTGCTTTGCTGCCCCTTATTCGAGACTTAAGTATCCAGTCATTATTGGTTATTCGTTTATGGGGAGCTGGTAAACGTATTGCTTTAATTGTCGGCGCGCGGCGTGCCGACTAATGTTTTTATTGATGCGATCTCATGATTGCAAAATTCGACATAGAAATGAATGCTCGCGTGCGCATAGGCAACAATCTGAAGTGTGTCAAGTAAGATAGGCGATCTGCCAGATAGATGGTGGATAGTTGCGGGGCTGTAAAGATGAAGGTAGTATCGGGTTTCCTATTAACTGTAATGTCGGCATGAAGAGACGCTGGATTGGGAATGGAGGATTGAAACTTCCTAGAACAGTCAGAGTAGGAAGTTCTCATCAAGCCGTTCATCCTTGCTGGACTGTTGCTTGTATGACCATTTCCACCTATCCACTATTTGAATCCCATGATGATTTTGTAGATCAGGATTTTACTGTGTGTCGGTCATCTATACGCAGCGTCAATGACTACTTGGAAAGCTTCGATGAAGAGCTTCTGGCTATCGATGGGTACCTGGCCGCACGCACGTATCTGCGGCATTATGCGGAAAATCCCCTGACATTCAGCACCTATCGCTGCCAAGTCGAGCGTCTCTTGCTGTGGTCATTGAATATTCTAAAAAAGCCGATCACGCAACTTAAGCGTCTTGATGCTGAGGCGTTTCTGGAGTTTTGTAAGAGTCCACCGGCTAGTTGGGTTGGCCCCATTATTCGCAATCGCTTTCTTGATAATAAAGACTCGACAACTACGCTGGCGCATCCTGTTGTAATGAACTCTAAATGGAGGCCATTTACGCAAAAGACTCCGAAACAATTTAGGAGGGACTTATTTAATTCCGACGACCAAGTATCTCAAGGCTATCACTCATCCAAAGGTTCAATGGGTAATGTCTTCAAAATCTGCAGCGGTTTTTATGAATACTTGATTGAGGAAGATCTGGCGGGGACTAATCCGTTTCGCAAGGTCAGCAAAAAAAATCAATACAATGCAACACCTGATGAAGAGTCAGTTACGCGTGCACTGACGCCGTTACAATGGGACTATGTATTGGAAACAGCTGAAGCTATGGCGTCCGCTGAGCCCAATAAACATGAGCGCACGTTGTTTATCTTAATTACGATGTTCAGTATGTATCTCCGGATCTCAGATATTGCCGGTCGCAGTAACTGGAAACCGACGATGGGCGACTTTCGCCGTGACCAAGAAGGTAACTGGTGGTTCCATGTCATTGGTAAAGGCAATAAATCTGCCAAGATCGCAGTACGGGACGATTATGTTACCGGCTACCTCACGCGGTACCGTCGTTTCTTGGGGCTATCGTCATTGCCCGAGTATCGAGAGAAGACGCCACTGATTACTACCCTGACCGGTCGATCAGGCCTCTCCGATCGACAAGTGCGCACCCTCCTCCAAGCGGTTTTTGACAACGCGCTGAACCGCATGCGCACTGAAGACCGTGAAGCTTATGAAATGGACAGCCTGCGGGCGGCCTCCTCGCACTGGCTGCGTCATACCTCTGCCACGTTTGATGCACCTTTTCGGAACGCCAAAGACTTGCAGAGTGACCTTCGGCATTCAAACCTGGCAACGACTCAGAACACTTACTACCACTCACACGATCAGGAGCGTGCACACTCAATCAAGCGCCTAGGTTTACGCGATCGTGGGTAGTTTTACCCATAGTGATCACGCCTAGAGGCAATAACTATCAGTGCCGCGCCACTAGGTACGCACTATCAGCAGCGGTGTGCACTCGCAGTGATTCAGTAGCTCGGTGCTTGTGCTTGTCAGCGCCCTGCTCAACCTGCACCAAGGCTTCTGAACACATAAATCTTAGATCATAGGGGCGGGCGTCCTTAGTACCTTTTTGAAGCGGTAGAACACTCAATATCAACCCTTCAATCTAGATATCAAATAGGCCCAATTGAAACACAAGTGGTCGCTACTCGACGGGCGCGGCGCCGCCAACCAGCCTCACCGCTCACCGCTCACCGCTGTAGTCTGTATCCGCATGTTGCAAATGCCCGGTGCCGGCGAGTGCGATCGAAGCCGGCACCTCGCCTATGTGCTTAATATATAATTTCACCGCAGGCACACGTACCTTCTTGTTCATTTCGTGGCCATAGGTGTGAATGAGCCAGTGTTCGACGTCGTCGATGCTTGCCAGGGCAAGCTCGCTGAGCTCGCCGACGTAGAGCTTTGCCCCATGTCTCAGGCATCCCTCAATCCAATGTCGATAGCCCGAGGCATACCTTCCGCTAGCGTGAAGATCGCCAAGCACGCGCTTGTGTCCACCGAAGAAGCTGTTGTGGGCCTTCCCCCAATAAAACGGCTTATTATCCCATTCGTGGAGATAGATCACGCGGCGTCGATCTTTAGCTTCATCATACGTAAGACAGCGATGCCAAAAGATTTCCATCAAGGACTATTCCCAAAAGCTTAAAAGTTCAGTGGAACCCAAAATCCGCCAGTCAGTTTGCGGTCAAATAGCCCAGCAGTAACGAGGCGTTGTTCGCACCGGGGCCGTTAACACCAGTCAACTATCAGTAGAGATCAACGAATCATGAATTTAAACGACGTACATGTATTCTTGATGGTGAGTTCTTCCGGGAGCTTGACTCAAGCAGCCAAACGCTTGGAAATTTCAGCCATGGCAGCATCGAGACGGTTGGCAAGTCTTGAGGAGGAGCTTGGAACCCGACTAGTTCACCGGACAACACGCTCAACTTCGCTTACACCTGAAGGTGAAGATTTTTTGCCCTATGCAAAAGCAATGGTCGAAGCGGAGGAAAGCGCGAAGTTTCTGTTCTCACCCAACCCAAAGGGCGCATCCGGGCTGCTGCGAGTCACATCTCCATCAGGGATAGGACGGCGCAATGTGATGCCACTGATTAAGCCGCTGCTCGAGCAGAACCCCGAACTGAGGGTGGAGCTACAGCTACACGATGATGTCCTGGACATTGTAGGCAGAGGGATTGACGTCGCAATCCGTGTGGCGCCGTTAAGGGACTCAACGCTGATCGCCAAGCGAATCGTGAATAATGCCCGCGTCGTCTGCGCATCTCCCGAGTATCTTACCCAGCATGGCGTGCCGAGCAGCCTGGAGGATCTGCATCGTCATAACTGCATCAGACTTCTGAATGTTCCACAGTGGACGTTCATCGCCGATGGACAACCTACCGTGGTCAGCATCGAAGGCCGAGTTAGCTGTAACAACGTCGACTCAGTTCGCGAGCTGTGTATGGAGGGTTTAGGCCTCGCGCAACTCACGCTGATGGACGTCAAACGCGAGTTCAATTCTGGAGCGCTCGTTGAGGTGGTGCTCGACAACGTCACCCCGCAAGACCTCAGTGTTTGGGCCCTTCTGCCCACCAACAAAAACCTGCCTCCCCGGGTGACGTTGTTCATTGAGCATCTGAGGGCAGCCATGGAACAGGAATAGCGGTCTCAAAAATGCTGCGGCCATCTCATCACGGCTTAAGTAATTAGCAATTCCGTCAGCGTGATTGTGCGAGTATTTCAGCTCGCAGAGTCGAGCTTTCAGGCGTCCCCGAATACATATTCGCTCAGGTATTCAGAAAAATTCGAAAACGTCACATGAACAGAAGCGTCTGTAGCTTTTTCTTGATCAACAACTGCTCGAACATGCTCGCGAAAACGTTCAGCTGGCTGGGCCTCAACAATGACATGCTTGTAGGGCAGCCAATATGCGTTTCCGTCTAGTAACCTGCAGATGCGTAGCTCGCCCTTTTGGGAATTGGATCTCAGGACGTAGCACAGATCTGTGCTACGGGTCGTGTGGACGAAGGAGCCAATGCTAATCATGACGCAGGCCTCTGAAACGTTCTCCATAAGCCTAGGCCCCGGGTGTCATCCGACCAGTACCACTTGTCAAAAAAACACAGAATCGTAACCTATTGATTTTCATATAGGAGATTTCAAAAACTTGTGTTTTTTTGGTTCCAATTTGTCACCAAATTATGAAAAGTTAATATTAATTTCAATTAATACAACGAATTAGGTCACGCTCACTTGTTAGAGAAAATGAACACCGTATCGGTGTTCACGAAAATCCCTGATACGAAAACTTCCTCACAGCCCACTTCAAGGTCCCTGGTCCTAATTGGTCTGCTTGAGTCATTGCAGATGATGCGGGCTGATACATGCGATAATTGCTCGCTGCCAACAAACTGAAACCGCTCCAGCACATTCACACTCAACCCTGCATAGGCCAGGGACACCTGCACGCGTTTGCTGCGGAAAAGGAGCCACGCTCCACCACCGTCAGGAACAACTCGACACTGTCGCTGGTAAAACTCATCGCACCACCTGTCAATAAAATTGAAAGCTCCTGACTTTTTATGTCAGCCAGCCTGACGCTATCTTCTGCGCCTTCTTACGTTCCTGTCACGTAAAAGAGGAAGTGGTATGCAAGGCGTGAAACGCAAACTGGTGTATGTGTCGCTCTATGAGCTGATCGGTATGACCTTCTCGGCCCTCGGCCTGGCGCTGCTATCAGGTACGCATCCGTCCAGCACCGGCCCCTTGGCCGTGGTGATCACCACCATCGCAGTCACCTGGAACTTCATCTACACCTCGCTGTTCGAGCGATGGGAAAGCCGCCAGGCCGACCGCACGCGCACGCTCAAACGGCGGATTGCCCACGCGGTCGGGTTTCAACTGACGTTGATTGTGTTCCTGATTCCGATGATCGCCTGGTGGATGAATATCAGTCTGGCGCAGGCATTCCTGCTGGACCTGGCGCTGATCTTGTTCATCCCTTGTTACACCTTTGCCTTCAACTGGCTGTTTGACCGCACCTTCGGCTTGCCCGCCTCGGCGCTCAGTGTTGCACCCGAAATCTGACGCGCAAGCTGGCGAACGCCTGCGTTACAAGTGTCGAGGAGAGGCTGATCACAACCGTCTGCCCAGGGCGGCTGTGGCTCATTATTACCCTGTGAAGGGTTGCCCGATCCCTACAAGGCTAATGGCTCCCAAGAACCCTATCAATCTCAGCCACTACCCGCATCGTCGCATCTTCAAGCGTTCCTTCATTACGGCATAAAAACCAGCCATGATCAGCAATCGCTTGCTCGAACGTCCGGGTGCAGGCGACTTGTTCTTCCAGCCTGTGAATCACCGTACTACTCAGCCCGCGCCGGCGTGCCGCTGCCCTCGCCCATGAAATATCCGCGGTGGTGACCACGCCGACATGCAGGTCTGGCACTCGCACGTTTCGATCAATGTTGAGCTGCAGAATCTCTGCAAACGGGACCTTCTGGCGAAATGCAGCATCCGATGGATACCAGCGATCCATCAGGATGATGCTGTCAGCGGGCTGTTTAGCCAGCACCTGCCGGGACATCCAGGCTCGGCTATCAGCAAAGCGTTGACATACTTCCCACTCCAGATCCCGACCGGGATTTCTGGCGAGCTGGTTAACCAGGGCCATTGTCTGCGCCCTGTTGGGATCACTTTTTTTCTCGCTAAGGCGGATGACCTTATTGTTGTTTGCCCTCAGCGCTAGCGTTACGGCTTCCAACAGTGTGGTTTTACCGGTGCCCTTGGGCCCATCCAGTGATACAAACAGCGGAAGATTCATTTTTCACATAACAATGACAGACATTGATGAGCACTCTAACCGGGTTTCTGGTTAACAGGTCTCACTATCGAGTGCATATGGCTAAAGCCTTCCCTCAGACCTCCAACCCGAACGGGTCATCTACGGAGTGGCTCGGCTGGGTAAACCAGCGCGGGCCCGTGGCGGTCATGTAGAAGTGATCCTCCAGGCGAATGCCAAACTCACCCGGCACGCAAATCATCGGCTCATTGGAGAAGCACATGCCCTCGGCCAGTGGCGTCTGGTCACCACGTACCAGGTAGGGCCCTTCGTGAATGTCCAGGCCGATGCCGTGCCCGGTGCGGTGCGGCAAGCCGGGCAATTGGTAGTCCGGGCCGAGACCGGCGGCTTCCAGGCTAAGCCGCGCGGCGGCATCCACCACCGCACAGGGTTCGCCCAGGCGCGCGGCGTTGAAGGCGGCCTGCTGGGCGGTCTTTTCCAGGTTCCACAGGGCGCGCTGGCGCTCGCTCGGGGTACCGAACACGTAACTGCGTGTGATATCCGACTGGTAGCCATGAAGCAGGCAGCCCGTGTCGATCAGTACCATGTCGCCGTCTTTGAGCACTTGTGCGTGCTTCACCCCATGGGGAAAGGCGCTAGCCTCGCCGAACAGCACGATGCAGAAAGTCGAACCCGGCGCGCCCACCTTGCGGTGCGCCTCACGGATAAACTCGGCAACCTCGGTGGTGCTGATGCCTGCGCGCAGGATGCTGGCGGCCGCCTTTTGCACTTCGATGGTCATGTCTTTGGCGCGCTGCATCAGCGCCAATTCGGTAGCGGATTTGTGATAGCGGCATGGGTTAGTCACGCAGGAAGCGTCTACAAACTCGAAGCCCGATTCGAGGCGGCGGATTGCGTCGAACATAAAGAACGCCAGGGACGGGCACAGGCCTACAACAGCGTCGGCGGCGATGCCCATGCCAGCGAGTATGTCGAGCAGCAGGCGGTAGGGACTCTCGTGCTCCTGCCAACCATGGATAACCCCGTCTACCTCGCGGAAGTCGCGAATCGTGCCCTCTTCGAATGCCGGGGCGATATAGGCCAGCGGGCCAGCGGCAGGCAGCACGGCACCCACCATGCGCTCGCTCGGGCTCCACTTCACTCCGGTGAAATAGCGAAGGTTGCTGCCAGCATTCAGGTAGAGGGCGGCGATGCCCTGCTCGCGCATCAAGCCCTGGGCCTTGGCAATGCGTGACTGGTATTCGTCGAGGCCGATGGGCTTCATACCTGCGGTCATATTCGCCAGGCCGGCAAGCGCCTGCTGCGGAGTTTTGCCACCTACACCTACTGTCATCGCGCTCTCCCGAATGATATTGCAGTGCTCGGAATTTAAGTATGACTTAAATAATCGTCAACGCATATTTTCAGTACCACTTAATTTCAGTCATGCAAAAAGCCTTTTCTGCAATCTACCGGCCGCTATACTGGCGCCTTTCAGAGCATGAGTCAGGCCAATGACCGCAGAGCAGATCGGGGAACGGCTGCGCCGCTACCGCCGCGCCTCCAACAAAACCCTGAACCAGGTCGCAGCTGAATCAGGCCTCACCGCCAGCTTCTTGTCCCAAGCTGAGCGCAACCTCACTGGCGTGTCCATTTCTTCGCTGGCGAGAATCGCAAAATCCCTGGGCATTCCACTCAATACCCTGTTCGACCAGCCTGCCCAGCCCCAGCCCGACTCTCATCAGGGCCAGCGTGTGCGCTATAGCGTTGGCAGCCAGCCGCTGGTCTATGAGCGCCTGTCCAGCAACTTCCCCGGCAACCTGGTGAATGCGATGAAGATGACCATGGCAGTGGGCTATCAGTCGGAACTTATCTCCCACGAAGGCGCTGAGTTTACCTATGTGCTCTGCGGGCAAATCGTCTACGTCATTGAAGGCCATAACTACCCGCTCGGTCCCGGGGGCTCGGTACATTTCGACTCCACCAAGCCACATTCCATCGCCAACGTTGGCGACGATGTTGCCGAAGTGCTGGTGGTCACCACCATGGGCGGGTTACTCGACGATCACCCCGCAGCCTGATCAGGTGCCCCTCAAAAAGTAAGCCGGACTTAATTTACGATATAAAGCACCTGACACGATTTTCCCGTTATTCAGGATAGCCCAGACCTCCAGCCAGACAGGTCGCTAAAGGTTTTCTCTATTGGCGCTCACCCCACTCTTGAATTAACGTTCAATCCACTTGCTCAACGTTTGATCAAGCCTGCCGCCCGTGCCTTTTCAGCGCACCGGCTTGATGCACCAGCGCTCACTGTCCAATAACAACGTTAATCGAGTGCATATGAAACAGTTGCCTCGCCAGCGAGCATCGGGACCGCAACAGGTGACGCTCATCTGCGGCCTTGTACGTCCTTCACTGGGGCTGCTGTGCCTGGCCCTCGCGGCCTGCACGGTGGGGCCCGACTTTGTGCGCCCCGATGTCCCCGTCAATGCCGGCTACACACACGATCAACTGTCCAGCACCGCCCAGGCCGATATTGCCAGCGGCGGCGCGGCACAGCGGCTGATTAACGGGATGGATATCCCCGGGCAATGGTGGACGCTGTTTCGCTCTGCGGCACTCAATGCCCTGGTCGAAGAAGCCTTGCGCGCCAACCCGAATGTCAGCGCCGCCCAGGCCGCCTTGCGACAGGCCAATGAGCTGGTCTATGCCGATCAGGCGTCGCTGTTTCCCTCGGTGGGGGCCAATCTGTCGAAAAGCCGTGAAAAAGTATCAGGGGCTACGACCGGTGCTTCGTCTTCGCCGATTTTGACCCTGAGTTCGGCATCACTCAGTGTGTCCTACGCACCTGACGTGTTCGGCGGCACCCGGCGGCAAATCGAATCGTCCACGGCGCAAGCCGAGTACCAGCGCTTTCAGCTGGAGGCTACCTATCTCACCTTGACCGCCAATGTGGTCAATAGCGCGATAAGCCTGGCGTCAATACGCGATCAAGTCGCAGCCACAGAAGAGATTGTCCGCCTGCAGAGCGGCCAGCTTGATCTTTTGCACGCTCAGCGACGCCTGGGTGCCATCGCGGATACGGATGTGCTGGCGCAGCAGACCGCACTGGCGCAAACCCGTGCCACTCTGGCGCCCTTGCAAAAGCAACTGGCGCAAACCAGCAACCAGCTGATGGTCTATCTGGGCCGTTTCCCCAATCAGGATCGGGATCAGCGTTTCAATCTGGCTTCACTGCATCTGCCAGAGCAACTGCCGGTCAGCCTGCCTTCTACCATCGTCGGCCAGCGCCCCGATGTTCGCGCTGCTCAGGCGCAACTGCATCAGGCCAGCGCCGATATCGGCGTGGCGGTTGCCAATCAGTTGCCTCAATTCAGTATTACCGGGGCCTTGGGCTCCACGGCGGCCAGCGGCACCCGGTTGTTCTCTGCGGGCACAGGTATCTGGAGCCTAGCTGGGTCAATCGCCCAACCGATTTTCGATGCCGGCGCACTCGAACACCGCAAGCGCGCCGCCGTGGCCGCCTATGACGAGTCCGCGGGCCTGTATCGTGGCACGCTGCTGATCGCCTTCCAGGATGTGGCCAATGCATTGCGGGCGCTTGAGTTCGACGCCGAGGCACTCAATCAGCAAGTCATCGCTGAGCGCTCGGCGCAAGCCAGCCTGGACCTGGTGCAAGCGCAATTCCGCCTCGGCGCCGTGGCTTATATCAATCTGCTGACGGCACAACAAAGCTACCAGGATACCGTGCTGGCTCGGGTCAAGGCGCAGGCCGCGCGATACAGCGACACCACCGCCCTGTTCCAGGCGCTGGGTGGCGGTTGGTGGAATCGCAAGGATGTAGATCCCGCCACAACGGGAAAGCCTGACCGCTTCGGTTTGCCGTCGTGGCAAGAGGTGATGCCGACCCACCGAGAAACTGCCCCCGGCTCGACTCAATTGCAGTAATGAAATAGCGAGAACACCCATGGCTGACATCAACCCGGCATCTCCCCTTTCACCCTCCCCCGGCCTGCGCAAACGCAGGCTGTGGCGGCCGATGCTGATCATGCTCGGGGTGGTTCTGGTGATTGTGGCGATTATTGCCGGGGTCAAGTTTGCGCAGATTTCAGCGCTGATCGCCCAGTCGAAGGCGCCCTTGCCCGCTTCCGTGGTCACGGCTCTGCAAGTACCGTTCGATGACTGGCAACCCAGCGTTTCTGCCGTAGGCTCGATCAAGGCCGTCAGAGGGGTTGATGTGACCACGGAAGTGGGCGGCATTGTGCGCAGTATCGGTTTCAAACCCGGGCAAGAAGTGGCGGACCAGGCCCTGCTGGTGCAGTTGAATGCTGACGCGGATATCGCCCTGCTCCACTCGCTGGAAGCCACCGCCGACCTGGCGGTTATCGTACTCAAGCGTGACAAGGCGCAACTGGCGGTGAACGCAGTGTCGCAAGCCCTGGTTGACGCCGACACTGCGGATCTGAAGGCCAAGCTCGCCGCCGCCGAGCAACAGCGGGCGCTGGTGGCGAAAAAAACCATCCGCGCAGCGTTTGCCGGGCGCATCGGGATTACCGCCGTCAACCCCGGTCAATACCTCAACCCCGGTGACAAGATCGCCACATTGCAAACCTTCGATCCCATCTATATCGACTTCACGGTGCCACAAACCCAGCTGGGGGCCATCGCCATCGGGCAAAAGGTCGTGGTCACGGCTGACGGGCTTGCCAATCAAAGCTTCACGGGCCGGGTCAGCACCATCGACACAGGGTTTGACCCGAGCACACGCAACATTACGGTGGAAGCAACGGTTGAAAACCCGAAAAAAAGCCTGGTGCCCGGCATGTTTGCCCGCGCTCTGGTCGACTCTGGTACGCCGCAACGCTACCTCACCGTTCCACAGACGGCAGTGACCTATAACCCTTACGGGACCACAGTGTTTATTGCGACAGCGCAAAAGAATGACAAGGGCGAAGAGGTACTGACTGCGCAACAGACCTTTATCCAGACCGGGCCAAGCCGGGGTGATCAGGTCGCTGTCCTGTCCGGTGTGAAGGAAGGCGATCTGTTGATCACCAGTGGCCAGATGAAGCTGAAAAACGGCTCGCCCGTACAGGTCAATAACAGCGCCGCGCCGCTGAACGACCCGGCTCCGACTCCACAAGAACACTAAGGGTGGCCCATGAAGCTCACCGATACCTTTATCCAGCGACCGGTCTGGGCCGTGGTGGTCTCGCTGTTTATCCTGATCCTGGGGCTGCGTTCGATCTTTGAATTGCCGGTCAACCAGTGGCCACGCACTGAAAATACCGTGGTCACCATCAGCACCGCCTACTACGGAGCGGATGCGGCTACGGTGGCCGGTTTTATTACCCAGCCACTTGAGGCCGCCATCGCCCAGGCCCAGGGCATTGACTACTTGTCTTCGTCGAGCATCACCGGGGTCTCGACCATCACCGCAACCCTGCGCCTGAACTACGACGCCAGCAAGGCACTTACCGAGATCAACACCCAGGTCAACTCGGTGAAGAACCAGTTGCCGGCGCAAGCCCAGGAGCCGGTGCTGTCAGTCGCCGTCGGGCAGACCACGGATGCCATGTACCTGGGTTTCTACAGCGACACACTGCCCACCAATAACATCACCGATTACCTGGTGCGGGTAGTCAAGCCCAAGCTGGATTCGATCCAGGGCGTACAAACCGCCGAGATTCTTGGCGGGCGCCAGTTCGCCCTGCGCGCTTGGCTGGACCCGGACAAACTGGCGGCGCATAACGTCACCGCCCAGGATGTATCCAGCGCCCTGGCCAACAACAACTACCTGTCTGCAATCGGCTCGACCCGCGGGCAAACGGTGACGGTCGACCTGACTGCCGGGACCGATCTGCATAGCGTGGATGAGTTCAAGCGCCTGGTGATCAAGCAAAATGGCGATGCGCTGGTGTACCTGGAGGATATCGCAACCGTCACCCTGGGTGCCGAAAGCTACGACAGCAGCGTGGCGTTTTCCGGCAAGCGCTCGGTATTTATCGGCATCAAGGCGGCGCCCACGGCGAATATCCTGACCGTGGCCAAACTGGTGCGCGAGGCCTTCCCCGAACTGCAATCGCAACTGCCCGCAGGGGTGCGCGGCGAGATCGTGTATGACTCCACCGAGTTCATCAATACCTCGATTGTCGAGGTGGTCAAGACCCTGGCCGAAGCCATGGTGATTGTCTCGGTGGTGATCTACCTGTTCCTCGGTTCGTTCCGCGCGGTGATTGTGCCGCTGGTGGCTATACCGCTGTCGCTGGTGGGCACATTCTTTGTCATGTACCTGCTGGGCTACTCCATTAACCTGCTCACCCTTCTCGCCTTGGTACTGGCGATTGGTCTGGTGGTTGACGACGCAATTATCGTGGTCGAGAACGTCGACCGGCATATCAAGGAGGAAGGCAAACCGGTGCTGGAGGCCGCGCTGGTGGCAGCGCGGGAGTTGGGAGGGCCGATTATCGCGATGACCGTGGTGCTGATTGCCGCGTATGTGCCCATCGGCCTGCGCAGTGGCCTGACCGGGGCGCTGTTCAAGGAGTTCTGTTTCTCGTTGGCCGGAGCCGTGACCGTGTCGGCTGTGGTCGCGTTGACACTGTCGCCGATGATGACCTCGCGATTGTTCAAGCCCGGGCAGGAAGAGGGTCGCTTTGCCCGCCGCCTCGATCAGTATTTTGACTGGCTGCGGCGTCGTTACCACCGCGTGCTGGCAGGGGGGCTGGATATCTGGCCGGTACTGGTGACTTTTGGTTTTGTGCTGTTTGTGCTGGTCGCCGCCAGTGGCATGACCGCCAAGAGTGAACTGTCGCCAACCGAGGATCAGGGGCTGGTGTTTATGCAGATCCAGGGCCCGCCCACTGCCTCACCGCAACAGATGGAGCGCATTGCTGACCAAGCCTTCCAGATTGCCAATAAAGAGCCTGAATACGCGCAGATGTTCCAGCTCACCGGGTTGCCCGCCCTCAACCAAGGCCTGGGTGGCGTGCTGCTCAAGTCGTGGGATCAGCGCACGCGCTCGCAGGCCGAGGTGATTCTGGACCTGCAACAGAAATGGAATCAGGTACCGGGAGCAACCATTGCGGCCTTTCCATTACCGTCGCTACCGGGGGCTCAGGGGTTACCGGTACAATTTGTGATCACCACCACGGACTCGGTGGAAAACCTCAATGAAGTCGCCCAGGCGGTACTGGCCGAGGCCCGCAAGCAACAGCTGTTCTGGTTTGCCGATATGGACCTTAAGCTGGACAAACCCCAGGCCAGGCTGGTGGTGGACCGGGAAAAAATTGCCGCACTGGGCATGACCCAGGCCGATGTCGGTGCCGCGCTGTCAGCCGCGCTGGGGGGCAACTATGTGAACTATTTCTCGACTGCCGGGCGCTCGTACAAAGTCATTCCTCAGGTGCTGCAGGTTGACCGCCTCAACCCGGAGCAAATTCTCGATTACTACATTCGCACACCCGCCGGGGCGATGATCCCGGCGCGTACGGTGGCGCATATCGAAACCTCGACCCAGCCGGAATCGATCAACCACTTCCAGCAACTCAACTCGGCAACTCTGGGCGGCGTTAGTGGCGTGGCCCAGGGTGAATTGTTAGGCAAACTGAACACGATTTTGCAAAGCGTTGCGCCCTCGGGCTACACCTCGGACTTTGCGGGCGAGTCGCGCCAGTTTATGCAGGAGTCCGGCGGGTTTGTCGGGCTGTTGCTGTTCTCGATCCTTATCGTTTACCTGGCCCTGGCCTTTCAGTTCGAAAGCTTTCGCGACCCGGTGGTGATCCTGTTCTCCGTGCCCCCTGCTCTCTTTGGCGCCCTGGCCTTTATCACCATGGGCTTCGCTTCCATCAACGTCTACACCCAGGTGGGCCTGGTGACGTTGCTGGGGTTGATCACCAAGCACGGGATTCTGATCGTGCAGTTTGCCAATGAGTTGCAGCGTGCAGGTCGCAGCAAGCGCGAGGCCATTGAGGAGGCAGCCGCCGTGCGCTTGCGGCCTATCCTGATGACCACGGCGGCGATGGTGCTGGGCGTGGTGCCCTTGGTGTGGGCGTCGGGGGCAGGTGCTGCGGGTCGGCATGATATGGGCATGGTGATTTTTGCCGGGCTGTCCATAGGGACCCTGCTGACGCTGTTTATGGTGCCGGCGATGTATATGTTTATTGGTACCGCGCATTATCACAAGGCCGCACAGACGCAACCGGACTTGTAGCCGTTGAGGCGCGCAGCACGACGCGAATGCTGCATATGTACTCGCGGTTAAATGAAATTAAGGTTTCGCCCTTACGGCGAGGCACTTTTGTCAAACAGCCACAAAAGTAAGCAAAAAGGCCTTGCCCCATCGTACGGCCTCCCGGAGGGCGGTAGATCAAGAGCCGCCGAGGCGGCCGACCGGCCGGCCTGATTGGAGGCAGTACGTGTAACTGTCCAAGATTTATTTTGCTTTTGCTTTTGCTTTTGCTTTTGTAATGCGATTTTTC
>Ga0302347_1001126_pt1 | contig 34236 bp, 30 predicted proteins | sample PhyWR1_FD_202178 | JGI IMG/M metagenome (GOLD analysis project Ga0302347, IMG submission 202178) | Leaf surface microbial communities from wheat plants in UC Gill Tract Community Farm, Albany, California, United States - DLSL W.R1 (v2)... | ecosystem: Host-associated > Plants > Phyllosphere >... | reverse complement strand
GGCCGCCCGCGTTCCTGGCTCTGGGCCAGCCTGATGGCCGGTGTCGCCTCGCTGGTTGCCGCCTGCAAGTCGCCACCCGTGCCGCCCGAGCCCGGCCCGGGGCCCGGACCCGCCCAGCAGGGCCAGGCCAGCGTCGCCCCCATGCCTTCGGGCGCGGCCACGCCGCGCGCCTACCGCGCCGATGCGGCCAAGCATCTATACGCCAACAACGCGCAGCGAATCTACAAGGGCCAGCTGCCGCCCATGCTCTATGCGGTCGGCGTGCTCGAAGTCGACATTGACCGCAACGGCCGCGTCCAGCGCCTGAGCTGGATGCGCGCGCCCAAGCACGCGCCCGAGGTCATTGCCGAAATCGAACGCACGGTGCGCAGCGCCGCGCCCTACCCCGTGCCCGCGCGCATGGGCAAGGTGACCTATACCGATACCTGGCTCTGGGACAAGTCGGGGCAGTTCCAGCTCGATACGCTGACCGAAGGCCAGCGCTGAGCACCTGCTTTTCCGCGCATGAATGGCTGATGGCCGTCTGCCCCTGGCCTGTCGAAGCGCGTCTGCGTTCTCGGCCAGTGCGGCCTGCAGCGCGCGCTTCTCGCAACAGCACAAAAAAACCGCGGCTTCGACAGGCTCAGCCCGAACGGGTTGTGTGAGCGCGACTTGAACCACCGTCGCCCTGGCCAAATTCACGGCCTACACAATCACGACCCGCGATAAGTCGAATAACTCCACGGGCTGACCAGCAGCGGCACGTGGTAGTGCTGATCGACGTGGGCGACGCCGAAGTCCAGGCTCACGCGGTCGAGAAAGCTGGGTTCGGGCAGCGCCACGCCACGCGCCTTGAAATACGCGCCCACATCGAAAGTCAGGCGGTAGGTGCCAGCCTGCAGGCTGGCGTTGTCGAACAGCGGCGCGTCGGTTCGGCCGTCGCTGTTGAGCACCAGCTGGCGCAGCAGCGTGGCCTGATCGCCTGCGGTGCGATAGAAAGATACGGCCATGCCGGCCGCGGGGCAGCCGTGCATCGTGTCGAGAACGTGGGTACTCAGGCCCATAGGGAATCTCCTGTGTGCAAAAGCCTTGCCGGATGGAGGCCTGTGACACAAAATTGTATACAAATTTTGTTCTACACCCGCTAAGATTGCGCCATGGAATCCACGACCACCCGCACGATCGCCGAGGCCCTGACCCGCGCCATCGTGGAGCACAAGCTGCGCCCCGGAACCAAGCTGGGCGAACAAAAACTCGCAGACCATTTCGGCGTGTCGCGCACGCTGGTGCGCCAGGCGCTGTTCCAGCTCACGCAGAACCGCCTGGTCACGCTGGAGCCGGCGCGCGGCGCCTATGTCTCCACGCCATCCGTGCAGGAAGCGCGCCAGGTGTTTGCCGTGCGCCGCATGCTTGAAACCGAAATGACGCGTGCCTTTGCCGCGGGCGTGACGCCCGCCAAGATCAAGGCGCTGCGCACCCATGTGGCCGCCGAGCAGGCCGCGATGGACCGCTCCGACGTCGGTGAGCGCACCGAACTGCTGGGCGACTTCCACGTGCGCATGGCCGAACTGATGGGCAACGAAGTGCTGGCGCAGATGATTGCCGACCTGACTTCGCGCTGCGCGCTGATCATGCTGATGTACCAGTCGGACTCTGCCGCGGAACACTCGCACGAGGAGCATGCGGAGATCGTCGCGGCGCTGGCCGCCAAGGATGCCGATCTGGCCGTGCGCCTGATGCAGGAACATTTATTGCATGTCGAGGCCGGGCTCACGTTCGACCGCGAGATGCCCGCCAACGACCTGTCCCAGGCCCTGTCCTCACTTTCTGTTTGAAGCTCCCGCGCATGCTGTACGACGCCACCGCCCCCTATCCCCGTGACCTCGTCGGCTACGGCCCCAGGCCGCCCCACGCCCAATGGCCGGGCCAGGCCCGGATTGCCGTGCAGTTCGTGCTCAATTACGAGGAAGGCGGCGAGAATGCCGTGTTGCACGGCGACCCGGCCAGCGAACAGTTCCTGTCCGAAATGTTCAATCCCGCGGCCTATCCCGAGCGCCACATGAGCATGGAAGGCATCTATGAATACGGTTCGCGCGCCGGCGTCTGGCGCCTGCTACGCGAGTTCGAGAAACGCGGCCTGCCGCTGACGGTGTTCGGCGTCGCGTCGGCGCTGCAGCGCCACCCCGACGTGACCCGGGCGTTTGTCGAGCTGGGCCATGAGATCGCCTGCCATGGCCTCAAGTGGATCCACTACCAGGGCGTTCCCGAGGAAGTGGAGCGCGCCCACATGCGCCAGGCCATGGAGATCTTCCAGCAGCTGCTGGGTGATCGCAGCGAACACGGCCTGGGCTGGTACACCGGGCGCGACAGCCCCAACACCCACCGGCTGGTCGCCGATTACGGCGGCTTTGCCTACGACAGCGACTACTACGGCGACGACCTGCCGTTCTGGATGAAAGTCGCGAAAAGCGATGGCAGCAGCGCAAACCAGCTGATCGTGCCCTATACGCTCGACTGCAACGACATGCGCTTTGCCCTGCCCCAGGGCTTCTCGCACGCCGACCCGTTCTTCCAGTACCTCAAGGACACCTTTGACGTGCTCTACGCCGAAGGCGACCCCGCGGGCGACAACGCGCCCAAGATGATGAGCATTGGCATGCACTGCCGGCTGCTGGGCAAGCCCGGCCGGATCACCGCGCTGCAGCGCTTTCTCGACCATATCCAGCAGCATGAAGCCGTCTGGGTATGCCGGCGCATAGACATCGCTCGCCACTGGGCGCAGACCCACCCCTGCCAGGATTGAACTCATGCCCTTGACGCTGGAACAACTGAATCAGGCCGACCCGGCCCAGGCCCTCGCGCTGCTCGACGGTCTGTACGAACATTCGCCATGGATTGCCGCGGCCGCGCTGAACGAGCGGCCGTTCCGCTCGCTGGACCATCTCAAGCACGCAATGGTCAAGGTGCTGGCCGATGCCTCGCCGCAATCGCGCATCGATCTGATACGCGCCCACCCCGAACTCGCGGGCAAGGCCATGGTCGCGCGCAGCCTCACGGCCGAATCGACCAACGAACAGAACCGCGCCGGACTCACGCAGTGCTCGCTGGAGGAATTCGCGCGCATCCAGCAGCTCAATGCCGACTACAACGCGCGCTTCGGCTTTCCCTTCATTCTCGCGGTGCGCGGGCCGCGCGGCCTGGGCCTGGCCAAGCAGGAAATCATCGACACGTTTGCGCGCCGCCTGCACAACCACCCCGATTTCGAATGCGCTGAAGCCATACGCAACATCCACCGCATCGCCGAGATCCGTCTGAACGACAAGTTCGGCCATGTGCCCACGCTGGGCAACGATGTCTGGGACTGGCAGGAATCGCTGGCCCGGCATTCGGACCCGGGCTTTGCCGAACTCGGCCAGCTCACCGTGACCTATCTGACCGACGCCCACCGCGCCTGCGCCCAGCGCATCAGCGGCTGGATGCGCGACTGCGGCTTCGACGAAGTCGCGATCGACGCCGTCGGCAATGTCGTCGGCCGCTACCACCCGAACGCCGCGGACGGCCGCTACCTGCTCACGGGCAGCCACTACGACACCGTGCGCAACGGCGGCAAGTACGACGGCCGGCTGGGCATCTTCGTGCCCATGGCCTGCGTGCGCGAGCTGCACCGCGCGGGCCGCAGGCTGCCGTTCGGCATCGAAGTCGTGGCCTTTGCCGAAGAGGAAGGCCAGCGCTACAAGGCCACGTTCCTGGGCTCGGGCGCGCTGATCGGCGACTTCAAGCCCGAATGGCTGGACCAGGAAGACGCCGACGGCATCACCATGCGCGCCGCAATGCAGCATGCCGGCCTGTGCCCCGACGACATTCCCGCGCTGCAGCGCGACCCGGCCCACTATCTGGGCTTTGTCGAAGTGCATATCGAGCAGGGCCCGGTGCTCAACGAACTCGATCTTCCGCTGGGCGTGGTCACCTCGATCAACGGCAGCGTGCGCTATCTGTGCGAGATGACCGGCATGGCCAGCCATGCGGGCACCACGCCCATGAACCGCCGGCGCGACGCGGCCACGGCGGTTGCCGAACTCGCGCTGTTCGCCGAACAGCGCGCGGCGCGCGACGGCGACTCGGTGGCCACCATAGGCCAGTGGCAGGTGCCCAACGGCTCGATCAATGTCGTGCCCGGGCGCTGCCAGTTCAGCCTCGACATGCGCGCCCCCACCGATGCCCAGCGCGACGCGCTGGTCGCCGACATCCTGGCCGAGCTGCAGGCGATCACCGCCCGCCGCGGCCTGCGCTGCAGCACCGAGCTGGCCATGACCGCGGCCGCCGCGCCCAGCGACCCCGCCTTGCAGCGGCGCTGGGAACGCGCCGTCGAGGCCCTGGGCCTGCCGGTGTATCGGCTGCCCAGCGGCGCCGGCCATGACGCCATGAAACTGCATGAAATCATGCCCCAGGCCATGCTGTTCGTGCGCGGCCTCAACGCCGGCATCAGCCACAACCCGCTGGAAAGCAGCACCGCCGACGACATGCAGCTCGCAGTCGACGCCTTCACCCATGTACTGAACCAATTGAGCGACGCAGAGCAATGAGCCAAGAAACCATCTACAAGGCCCTCGACACCTGGATCGATGCCCATTTCGACGCCGAAGTGCGCTTCCTGCAGGCGCTGGTGCAGGTGCCCACCGACACTCCGCCGGGCAACAACGCACCGCACGCCGAGCGCACCGCCACGCTGCTGCAGGACTTCGGCATGCAGGCCGAGAAGCACGCCGTGCCCACGCCTGAAGTACAGGCCTACGGCATGGAATCGATCACCAATCTGATCGTGCGCCGGCCCTACGGCCCCGCGGGTTCGGGCCGCACGATTGCGCTCAACGCCCATGGCGATGTCGTGCCGCCGGGCGAAGGCTGGAGCCGCGACCCCTACGGCGCCGAGATTGCCGAAGGCAAGCTCTACGGCCGCGCCTCGGCCGTGAGCAAGAGCGATTTCGCCAGCTTCACGTTTGCCGTACAGGCGCTCGAAGCCGTGGCCCGGCCCCAGCAGGGCGCGATCGAGCTGCATTTCACCTACGACGAGGAATTCGGCGGCGAACTCGGCCCGGGCTGGCTGCTCAAGAACCAGCTCACCAAGCCCGATCTGATGATTGCCGCGGGCTTCAGCTACGAAGTCGTCACGGCGCACAACGGCTGCCTGCAGATGGAAGTCACGGTGCACGGCAAGATGGCGCATGCGGCCGTGCCGCATACCGGTGTCGACGCGCTGCAGGCCGCGACCGCGCTGATGAACGCGCTTTACGCCGAGAACGCCAAGTACCGCAAGATCACCTCCGCGGTGCCGGGCATCACCCACCCTTACCTGAACATCGGCCGCATCGAAGGCGGCACCAACACCAACGTGGTGCCGGGCAAGGTGCTGCTCAAGCTCGACCGGCGCATGATTCCCGAGGAGGATCCGGTGGCGGTCGAAGCCAGCCTGCGCGCCGTGATCGCCCAGGCTGCGGCCGACTTCAATCAGCTGCATGGCTATGCAGGCGAGGACGCGGTGCGCATCGACATCCGGCGCATCCTGCTGGCGCGCGCCATGACGCCGCTGGCCGGCAACCAGCCGCTGGTCGATGCCATCCAGCAGCATGGCGAAGCCGTGTTCGGCGCCAAGCCCCCGGCCGTGGGCACGCCGCTCTACACCGATGTGCGCCTTTATGTCGAGCACGGCATTCCGGGCGTGATCTATGGCGCCGGCCCGCGCACGGTGCTTGAATCGCATGCCAAGCGCGCCGACGAACGCCTGGATCTCGAAGACCTGCGCCGCGCCACCAAGGTCATTGCGCGCAGCCTGCACGACCTGCTGGGCTGAGCCCCGCCCCGCCCCGTTCCAGGCCCTGTTTCCCCAGGGCCTTTTTCATGTCTTTATGGCGACGCGATTAGGGTAATCGCCATCCAATTTCAAGAGGTCTTGCGGTTCAATCTGTATACACATTCTGTATGGAAATTGAACCCCGGCGCAGCAGCCCTCGCTGCCTGTGCAAAGGACCCCCATGGAACCCACGATTCACCCTGTCGACGAAAAACTGCCCATGGGCCGCCTGACGGCCCTGGGCCTGCAGCATGTACTGGTGATGTATGCCGGCGCGGTCGCCGTGCCGCTGATCATCGGCCGCGCGCTCAACCTGCCCGCCGAACAGGTGGCGATGCTGATCTCGGCAGACCTGTTCTGCTGCGGCCTGATCACGCTGATCCAGGCCATGGGCGCAACCCAATGGTTCGGCATCAAGCTGCCGGTGATGATGGGCGTGACGTTTGCCAGCGTCGCGCCCATGGTGTCGATGGCCCAGAGCACGTCCGGGCCCGCGGGCGCGGGGCTGATCTTCGGCTCGGTCATAGGCGCAGGCGTGGTGTCGCTGCTGCTGGCTCCGGTCATCAGCCGCATGCTGCGCTTCTTCCCGCCCGTCGTGACCGGCACCATCATTTTGGTGATCGGCATCAGCCTGATGCGCGTGGGCATCAACTGGATCTTCGGCAATCCCGTGGGGCCGACCGCGCCCAGCGTGCCCAATCCCGAACACATCAAGTGGCTGGCCGAAGCCCAGGCCGCGGCCGGCGCGCCGGGCAGCTCGCTGCCGCCCGTGCCCAAGGGCTTTTCCGTCGTTCCCACGCTGCCCAATCCGCGCTACGGCGACCTGACCGGTGTCGGCATTTCCACGCTGGTGCTGGTGTCCATTTTGCTGATCGCGCGCTTCGGCAAGGGCTTCATCGCCAACATCTCGGTGCTGCTGGGCATCGTGATCGGCGGCATCGCCACCGCCTCCATGGGCCTGATGGACTTCCACAAGGTCGCCGAAGCCCAGTGGTTCAACGTGGTGCTGCCGTTCGAGATAGCGCTGCCGGTGTTCGACCCCATGCTGATACTGACCATGTCCCTGGTGATGATCGTGGTGATGATCGAGTCCACGGGCATGTTCCTGGCGCTGGGCGAGATGACAGGACGCAAGATCAGCCAGGACGACCTCACACGCGGCCTGCGCACCGACGGCCTGGGCACGCTGATAGGCGGCATCTTCAACACCTTTCCCTACACCAGCTTCTCGCAGAACGTGGGTCTGGTCGCGGTCACCGGCGTCAAGAGCCGCTGGGTCTGCGTCGCCGGCGGCGTGATCCTGGTGGTGCTGGGCCTGCTGCCCAAGATGGCCGCGCTGATCGAATCCCTGCCCACGGTGGTGCTCGGCGGCGCGGGCCTGGTGATGTTCGGCATGGTGGCTTCCACCGGAATCCGCATTCTGAGCAACGTGGATTTCCAGAAGAACCGAAACAATGCCATGATCGTCGCGGTGTCCATAGGCGTGGGCATGGTGCCGCTGGTCGCGCCCAATTTCCGCCAATGGATGCCGCATGCCATCCATCCCCTCATTGAATCCGGTATCCTGCTGGCCTCACTTGCCGCTGTGGCATTGAACATTTTCTTTAACGGAACGCGCGGCGACACTGCCGACGTTGTGCGAGCTGCCCGCCAAGCCGACGCCCACTGAGCGAAGCACAGGCCCGCAGCCGCCGCCGGCTACCGCCGGCCCTCCTCCCCCCTGCCGCGAGGCTCGGGGGATTTGTTTTCCCTGCCAGCGGGACATGGTCATCGAGGCCATGACCCGTGCTGCCATCAGGTAAGCTAGCAGTAAGCCATTTGTTGTCGAGAATTTTCGTATGACCCAGAACCTGTCCACCGCCGAGCAAGCCCTGCGCGATGCTGCGCGCGAATACCACCGCAGCCCCAACAAGGGCAAGATTTCGGTCACTCCGACCAAGCCGCTGTCCAACCAGCGCGACCTGTCGCTGGCCTACTCGCCCGGCGTCGCCTATCCCTGCCTCGACATCGAGGCCGACCCTTCGCTGGCCGCCGAATACACCGCGCGCGGCAACCTCGTGGGCGTGATCACCAACGGCACGGCCGTGCTGGGCCTGGGCGACATCGGCCCGCTGGCGAGCAAGCCGGTCATGGAAGGCAAGGGCTGCCTGTTCAAGAAGTTCGCCGGCGTCGATGTATTTGACATCGAACTCGCCGAACGCGATCCGGACAAGCTGATCGACATCATTGCCGCGCTCGAGCCCACGCTGGGCGGCATCAACCTCGAGGACATCAAGGCCCCCGAGTGCTTCTACATCGAGCAGGAGCTGTCCAAGCGCATGAACATTCCGGTGTTCCATGACGACCAGCACGGCACGGCCATCATCTCCAGCGCCGCGCTGCTCAACGGCCTGGAACTCGTGGGCAAGGACATCGACAAGGTCAAGATCGCCGTCTCGGGCGCGGGTGCCGCGGCAATCGCCTGCGTCAACGTGATGGTGGGCCTGGGCGTGAAGCGTGAAAACGTGTTCATGTGCGACTCCAAGGGACTGATCTATGAAGGCCGCCCCGGCGGCTTCGACGCGTCCAAGGCACAGTACGCGCAAAAGACCGAAGGCCGCACGCTGGCCGACGCGGTCAATGCCGCCGACGTGTTCCTCGGCTGCTCGGCTCCCGGCGTGCTCACGGCCGAAATGGTCAAGACCATGGCCGACAAGCCGATCATCCTGGCGCTGGCCAATCCCGAGCCGGAGATCCGCCCCGAACTGGCCAAGGCCATTCGCCCCGACTGCATCATCGCCACCGGCCGTTCGGACTACCCGAACCAGGTGAACAACGTGCTGTGCTTCCCCTACATCTTCCGCGGCGCGCTCGATTGCGGCGCCACCAAGATCACCGAGGAAATGAAGCTCGCCTGCGTGCGCGAAATTGCCAACCTGGCCAAGGCCGAGATGAGCGACGAAGTCGCGGCCGCCTACCAGGGCAAGGAACTGTCGTTCGGCCCTGATTACCTGATTCCCACGCCGTTCGACGTGCGCCTGATCCTGCGCATCGCGCCCGCCGTGGCGCGCGCTGCCGAAGCTTCGGGTGTCGCCACGCGCCCGATCGCCGACTACGACGCCTACCGCGAAAGCCTCACGCGCTTCGTCTACTCGACCAGCATGTTCATGCGCCCGGTGTTTGCCGCGGCCAAGCAGAACCTGCAGCGCGTGGCCTACGCCGAAGGCGAAGACGAGCGCGTGCTGCGCGCGGTGCAGGTCGCGGTCGACGACGGCCTGGCCAAGCCCATCCTGATCGGCCGCCCCGCGGTGATCGCCACGCGCATCGCCAAGGCCGGCCTGCGCCTGCAGCCGGGCAAGGATGTCGAAATCTGCGACCCCGAAGACGACCCGCGTTTCCGTCAGTACTGGGAGACCTATCACAAGCTGATGGGCCGCAACGGCGTGACCCCCGAGAACGCCAAGGTTGCGGTGCGCCGCTCCAACACCCTGATCGCCGCGCTGATGGTGCATCTGGGCGATGCCGACGCCATGCTCTGCGGCCTGGTCGGCCGCTTCGACAGCCACCTCGAGCACATCGAGAAGGTGCTGGGCCTGAAGGACGGCGCGCCCGGTTTCGCCACCGTGAACGCGCTGATGCTGGAAAGCCGCACGCTGTTCATTGCCGACACCTACATCAACGACAACCCGGACGCCGAACTGCTGGCCAGCATTGCCCAGATGGCGGCCGAGGAAGTCGCGCGCTTCGGCCTGCCGCCCAAGGTCGCGTTCCTGTCGCACTCGAACTACGGCTCGTCGACCCGCCCCTCGGCGCTGAAGATGCGCGCCGCGCGCGAGCTGTTCTCCCAGAACGTTCCGCATATCGAGTGCGACGGCGAAATGCACGGCGATGCCGCGCTGTCGCCCGAAGTGCGCGCCCGCGCGCTGCTGGAAAGCTCGCTCGACGGTGAAGCCAACGTGCTGATCTGCCCCAACCTCGACGCGGCGAACATCCTGTTCAACGTGCTCAAGACCACGGCCGCCCATGGCACGACCATTGGCCCCATGCTGCTGGGCAGCGCGGCCGCCGCGCATGTGCTCACGCCGTCGAGCACCGTGCGCCGTGTGGTCAACATGACCGCATTGGCCGCCGCGCAGGCACAGGCACTGCGCGCCTGAGCCGGCACCCTGCGATTGCAGGGTCTGGAATGAAAAATGCACGCCTTCGGGCGTGCTTTTTTTTGCGCCGGGGCTTGCCCTGGAGCTGAATGCCGGGGCGTTCACCCTTCGACGCGGCCGGCCCGCAAACTGGAGATCTGGACGTTCACCCTGCGACAAGCTCAGGGCGAACGGGGACAGTGTTCATGGTGGGAGCGCCTCGGCGACCCCCTCGAACCATGAACGGCCACCCGCTCGAACCCGAGTTCTGGACGTTCACCCTTCGATCAACTCAGGACGGACGGGGTTGCTAGATCTCGTCGATTGCCGTGCTGGCCTGCGCCACCTGGGCGGCATCGCCGGTGATCGCAAAGCGGTCGCGGCAGGTCACATAGAAGCTCGCGCCGAAACGCCCCACGGGAAAGTAGTCCTGCAGGGACACGCGCCACTTCTCGGTGTCGACCAGGCCGTCGCGCACCGCGAGCCAGACCACGCGGCCTATGAACACATAACGGCTTTCGGTTTCCATCACTTCGTGCAGCCGGCACTCGAAGGCCACGGGCGCTTCGGCGATGCGCGGCGGCTGCACGCTGTGCGAAGGCACCGAGCTCAGGCCGACATGCACCAATTCGCTCTGCGTGACCGGCAGCCGGTCACCACAGCGGTGCATGGCTTCGGCAATCGCTTCGTCGGCGATATGCACCACGAATTCGCGCGTGCGCAGTATGTGTGCCGCGGTGTCCTTGAGGTGGCCGTCGCTGAGCTTGTTGATGCTCACCATGACGATGGGCGGGTCCTCGCCCACCATGTTGAACATGCTGAACGGCGCGGCGTTGACGGTGCCATCTTCGGCCAGCGTGGTGATCAGCGCGATGGGACGCGGCACGATCAAACTGGCCATCAGCTTGTAGCGGGCATAGCTGTCTATCTGGGTGAAATCGATTTCGGTCATAACGGGCCTTGGGGAATGTCGGGGGCAAGCGCTGCGGTGCCAGCACGGGGAATAAAGGAATTTCGCAATAAGCATGCCGCAATGGCCCCCACGCTGGCTCGCTGCGCGTAGCTGCGCTGCCCCCCAAGGGGGCCGTCTTGCCTTGGGGCGGCCCGGCGGCAAGACAACCGCCCAGCAAATACGCACCAACTCGGCGCACAAAGTCGCGGCCTGGAGTGTATGCACGCACTGTATGCAAATTCTGCCGCACCGCATCGGTGCGGTCACGCCGCCGCAACGCCACTCAGGAGCCTTTGCAAGCTGGCATTGTTTTTGCGCTGTCATGGTTACTTGCCTTATTCGTTTCAAGGACCACCATGCAAAAGCGTTTCTTCCTGAAGGCCAGCGCGGCCGCCCTCGCCCTGACGTGCGCTGCCGCGCATGCGGCCGACACGCCGATCAAGTTCCAGCTCGACTGGCGCTTCGAGGGCCCGGCGGCGTTCTTCCTGCAGCCGGTGGCCAAGGGCCACTTCAAGGCCGAAGGCCTGGACGTGCAGGTCGATGCGGGCAGCGGTTCGGGCGGTGCGGTGCAGCGCGTGGCTTCGGGCACCTATGACATGGGCTTTGCCGATCTGGCCGCAGTGATGGAGTTCCATGCGAACAACCCGGATGCGCCCAACAAGCCCGTGGCCGTGATGGTGGTCTACAACAACACGCCGTCGTCGGTGATGGCGCTCAAGAAAAGCGGCATCAAGACGGCCGCGGACCTCACGGGCAAGAAGCTCGGCGCGCCGGTGTTCGATGCCGGGCGCAAGGCCTTCCCGATCTTCGCCGCCGCCAACAAGGTCGGCAACGTCGCCTGGACGTCGATGGACCCGCCGCTGCGCGAAACCATGCTGGTGCGCGGTGACATCGACGCGATCACGGGCTTCACCTTCACTTCGCTGCTCAACCTCGAGGCGCGCGGCGTCAAGCCCCAGGACGTGGTGGTGCTGCAGTACGCCGACTACGGCGTGAAGATGTACGGCAACGTGATCATCGCCAGCAGCAAGCTGATCCAGGAGAACCCCGAAGCCGTGCGCAAGTTCCTGCGCGGCTTCACCAAGGGCGCCAAGGAAGTGATCGCCAAGCCCGCCGACGCGATTGCCGCCGTCAAGGCGCGTGACGGCATCGTCAACGTGCCGCTGGAAACGCGCCGCCTGCAACTGGCGATCGACACCGTCGTCAACAGCCCCGACGCGCGCGCCGAAGGCTTCGGCCAGATCAACGCTTCGCGCATGGCGCTGATGGCCTCGCAGGTCTCGGACGTCTACGCGACCAAGCAGCGCGTTCCCACGGCCACGGTCTGGAACGGCAGCTTCCTGCCCACGGCAGCGGCCCTCGACATCCTGCCGCGCAAGTAAGTGCAGCGCGCCGCCCCACCTCACCAGGAACTTCCAGTGAACAAACGCTCCTTCCTCCAGACCGCCGTTGCCGTCGCAACCCTGACCGCCTCCGCCTGGAGCATTGCCGCAGCGCCCACGGCGCTGAAATTCCAGCTCGACTGGCGCTTCGAAGGCCCGGCCGCATTCTTCGTGCATCCGGGCGCCAAGGGCTACTACAAGGACAACGGCCTGGACGTAACAGTGGAGGCGGCCAGCGGCGCGGGTGCCATCCAGCGCGTGGCCTCGGGCACGCACGACCTGGGCTTTGCCGATCTGTCGGCGCTGATGGAATTCCACGCCAACAACCCCGACGCGCCGATCAAGCCCGTGGCCGTGATGGTGATCTACAACACCACGCCGGCCTCGGTGATGGCGCTGAAGAAAAGCGGCATCAAGACAGCGGCCGACCTCACGGGCAAGAAGCTGGGCGCGCCCATCTTCGACGCCGGACGGCGCACCTTCCCGCTGTTTGCCCAGGCCAACAACGTGGGCGAAGTGCAGTGGACCACCATGGACCCGCCGCTGCGCGAGACCATGCTGGTGCGCGGCGATGTCGACGCCGTCACCGGCTACACCTTCACCAGCCTGCTCAACCTCGAGGCGCGCGGCGTCAAGCGCGAGGACATCGTCGTGCTGCCCTATGCAAGTCACGGCGTGAAGCTCTACGGCAACGTGATCATCGCCAGCCCCAAGCTGATCGCCGAGAAACCCGAAGCGCTCAAGGCCTTCCTGGCGGCGTTTGCCAAGGGCGCCAGGGAAGTCATTGCCCAGCCCGCGGCGGCAATCGCCTCGCTCAAGGCCAAGGACGGCCTGGTCAACACCGACGTCGAGATCAAGCGCCTGCAGCTGACCATTGAAACCGCCATTGACGGCCCGGGAGCGCGCGAGGAAGGCTTCGGCCAGCTGCGCCTGCCGCGGCTGCAGCTGATGGCCGAACAGGTGGCCAAAGCCTATGGCACCAAGAACCCGGTGCCGGCCAACGCCGTCTGGAACGGCAGCTTCCTGCCCCCGGCCGCCGCGCTCGACGTGCTGCCCAAGAAATGATGCCCGCGGGCTGACATCCCTCCAAAGAAAAGAACCGCATGACGGACTCCGCACCTCCTTTTGTCGACTTCCGCAATGTCTGGCTCGCCTACAACGAAGAGCTGCGCGCGCAGAACCATTTCGCCGTCGAAGCCATCGACCTGCAGCTGCAGCAAGGCGAATTCATTGCCATCGTCGGGCCTTCGGGCTGCGGCAAGTCCACCTTCATGAAGCTGGCGACGGGCCTGCGCATGCCCTCGATTGGCCGCATCCTGATCGACGGCGAACCCGTGACCGGGCCGCTGAAGATCTCGGGCATGGCGTTTCAGGCGCCGTCGCTGCTGCCCTGGCGCACCACGGTCGAGAACGTGCTGCTGCCGCTGGAAATCGTCGAGCCCCACCGCAGCCAGTTCAAGGCGCGCCGCGCCGAGTACGAGGAACGCGCGCGCCGCCTGCTGCAGAAAGTCGGTCTGGCCGGCTACGAAGACAAGTTCCCCTGGCAGCTGTCGGGCGGCATGCAGCAGCGCGCCAGCATCTGCCGCGCGCTGATCCACGAGCCCAAGCTGCTGCTGCTCGACGAGCCGTTCGGCGCGCTCGACGCGTTCACGCGCGAGGAGCTGTGGTGCATCCTGCGCGATCTGTGGACCGAGCAGAAATTCAATGTGATCCTGGTGACGCACGACCTGCGCGAATCGGTGTTCCTCGCCGACACGGTCTATGTGATGAGCAAGAGCCCGGGGCGCTTTGTCGTCAAGCGCGAGATCGAGCTGCCGCGCCCACGCGACCTCGAGCTGACCTATACCAAGGAGTTCAGCGACATCGTGCACGAGCTGCGCGGCCACATCGGCGCGCTGCGCCACAGCGCGCCCAGCACCACCGCCAGCGTTTGAGACGCCGCAAGAAAGTCACACCATGAAAATCTCTCCGCGCGTCGAACGCTGGTCCCCCTGGCTGCTGATGCTGGCCATCGTCATCCTGTGGCAGGTCATCTGCTCGGCCTTCCAGGTTTCCGAATTCATCTTCCCCAGCCCCTGGCTGATCCTCACGCAGTTCGTCGAATTCAGCGGCGTGATCGCCATGCATGCCTGGCGCACCTACTGGGTGACCATGGCCGGCTTCGGCCTGGCCATCGTCGTCGGCGTGCTGTTGGGCTTTCTGATCGGCAGCTCGCGCCTGGCCTATGCCGCGCTGTACCCGCTGATGACGGCGTTCAACGCCCTGCCCAAGGCGGCGTTCGTGCCTATCCTGGTGGTCTGGTTCGGCATTGGCGCGGGCCCGGCGATCCTCACGGCGTTCCTGATCAGCTTCTTCCCCATCATGGTCAACATCGCCACAGGACTGGCCACGCTGGAGCCCGAACTCGAGGACGTGCTGCGCGTGCTCGGCGCCAAGCGCTGGGACGTGCTGACCAAGGTCGGCCTGCCGCGCTCGCTGCCCTACTTCTACGGCTCGCTCAAGGTCGCGATCACGCTGGCCTTCGTCGGCACCACGGTCTCGGAAATGACGGCCGCCAACGAAGGCATTGGCTATCTGCTGATCTCGGCGGGCTCGTCGATGCAGATGGGCCTGGCGTTTGCCGGCCTGCTGGTCGTCGGCGCGATGGCGATGGCGATGTACGAACTGTTCAGCTGGGTCGAGAAGCGCACCACCGCCTGGGCCCACCGCGGCTCGAACAACCACTGAGCATACGCACCAGCGCCGCCATTCCATGCCGCCCCTAACGGAGACATGCCTTGACCCTGCCTGCCCCACACCCGCCGCAACCTTCACTTGCACCACAGGCCAGGGACGAGGACTTGCTGCGGCTGGCATTCCAATGGGCGGCGACGGCGCGCGCGCGCGGCAACCGGCCGTTTGGCGCGGTGATCGTCGCGGCCGACGGCCAGTTGCTGGCCGAGGCCTATTGCAACATCAGCGAAAGCGGCGACTGCACGGGCCATGCCGAAATCAATGCGCTGCGCCAGCTGCGCACACCGGCGCAGCTTGAAAGCCTGGCCCAGGCGACGCTCTATGCCTCGGCCGAGCCCTGCATGATGTGCGCCGGCGCCATCCTGTGCAGCGGCATACGGCGCGTGGTGTTCGGCCTGGCCAACGACCATCTGCGCCAGCTGTGCGGCCAGCGCATCGACAGCTTTCGCAGCAGCATGGCCGCGGCCGAACTGCTGGCGCTCGCGCCCCAGCCCATTGTCTGCATCGGGCCCCTCCTGACCGAAGAGGCGCTAGAACCGCACGCGGGCTACTGGGGCAACTAGCACCACAACAGTGCGCAGGGCGCGCTTCTTGCTTGTCATCGGGCATCATCTGGATCTGTTTGGATTTTCCCCATGCCCTGGCTTGCGCAACTTGAACTCGACTATGCCGTCTCGCACGGCCGCAGCGTGGTGCACCACCGCCACAACGGCCCGCTGCGCGTGCTGCGCAGCCTCTACCCCGAAGGCGATGCGGTCTGCCACAACGTGCTGGTGCATCCGCCCAGCGGCCTGGTCAGCGGCGACACCCTCGACATCCGCGCGCGCGTCGCCAGCGGCGCCCATGCGCTGCTCACCACGCCGGGCGCGACGCGCTTTTACCGCACCAATGGCGCGCCCGCGCTGCAGGACACGCGCCTGACGCTGGACGCAGGCGCGCGCCTGGAATGGCTGCCGCTGGAAACCATTGCCTACAGCGGCTGCGACGCGCACAACCGGCTGCAGCTGCAGCTGGCACCCGGGGCCGAGCTGATAGGCTGGGACATCACGGCGCTGGGCCTGCCCAACGCCGGCCTGCCCTTTATCGCCGGCCGCTACACCCAGCACCTGGAGCTGCCCGGCCAATGGCTGGAGCATGGCACGCTGGCCGCGGGCGACGCGCTGCTGATGGACGGCCCGCTGGGCCTGGCCGGCCAGCGCTGCCTGGCCTCGCTGTTCTTCGTCACCGGCAGCGCGATCGCGCGCGAGCGCCGCGACGCCGCGCTGGACATGACACGCGCGCTGATCGAAAGCCACGCGCTCGCCGCGCGCTGCGGCGTGACCAGCCCGCACGACCAGGTGATCGTGCTGCGCGCGCTCGCGCCCATGGTCGAGCCCGTGATGCAGCTGTGGCAGCAGGTATGGCGGCTGTGGCGCGCGCACTTCTGGGACATGCCCGCTGTGACGCCACGCATCTGGGCGATGTAGCGCGCTCCCGCACCAAGGCCTGTCCCGGACTGGCGCAGAATGCAGCACCTCTTCCAACACGTTCCATGAGAAAGCCTTCTGATATGCGCGTAGCCATCCTTACTGGCGGCGGCGACTGCCCCGGCCTCAATGCCGTGATCCGTGCGGTCACCAAATCGCTGATACACCACGGCAATGCCGAAGTGCTGGGCATTGCCGACGGCTTCGAAGGCCTGATGGGCGAGAACCCGCGCGTCAAGCCGCTGGCCTGGGACGAGGTCTCGGGCATCCTGCACCAGGGCGGCACCATTCTTGGCACCAGCAACAGCGCCAACCCGCTGCGCGACGCCGCGACGCTGGAGCAGACCGGCAGGAACATCCAGGCGCTGGGCCTGGACGTGGTCGTGGCGATTGGCGGCGACGGCACGATGAGCCTGGCCCACGGGCTGGAGAAAGTCGGCCTGCGCTGCGTGGGCGTGCCCAAGACCATAGACAACGACATCGCCAACTGCGAACGCAGCTTCGGCTTCGACACCGCCGTGGCCACCGTGACCGAAGGCCTGCGGCGCATCGAAAGCACGGCGATGAGCCATCACCGCGTGATGATCGTCGAGACCATGGGCCGGCACGCGGGCTGGCTGGCGCTCGAGTCCGGCATCGCCGGCGCGGCCGACATCATCCTGCTGCCCGAAATCGACTACGACCTGCAGGCCGTGATCGATGTCTGCCGCGCGCGCGAGGAGCGCCAGCGCTACACCATCATCTGCATAGGCGAAGGCGCCAAGGAAAGCGGCGCCAGCCAGACCGTGCGCGAACGCGTGGCCCACAGCCCCGACCCGGTGCGCCTGGGAGGCGTAGGCCATGTGCTGCGCGAGCGGCTGCAGCCGCACCTCAAGAGCGAAGTGCGCACCACGGTGCTGGGCCATGTGCAGCGCGGCGGCGACCCCACGCCGTTCGACCGCGTGCTGGCCACGCGCTTTGGCCACCACGCGGCGCAGCTGGTGATACGCGGACAGTTCGGCCGCATGGTCACGCTGCAGGGCGGCGAGATCACCAGCGTTGAAATCTCGGCAGTGGCCAACGTTCAACGCACCATTGCGCTGGATCACAGCCTGCTGGTGATGGCCAGGGATATCGGGATTTCGCTGGGGGAGGCGGGTTCCGCGGGCTGATTTTTAGGGCAGGCCGTTCATGGTTCGACAAGCTCACCACGAACGGGTAACTACCGTTCGCCCTGAGCTTGTCGAAGGGTGAACGGCTCCGCCTCCAGTTCAAGAGCGGGCCGTTCCATGGATCGATTGGGTGGCCCAGGCAGACTCAACCACGTGCGGTTTGGAGCGCGTGCCAGATTCAAATCGCCACCAGCTGGCGTATGCCTTTTTCCTGCATTTCGCTGCCCGGCCCCTGGGCAATCACCGCGCCGCGCTGCATCACCAGGTACTGGTCCGCCAGCTCCTCGGCGAAGTCGTAGTACTGCTCGCACAGCAGCACGGCCATGCCGCGCTCGCGCGCGAGCATGCGGATCACGCGGCCTATGTCCTTGATGATGCTCGGCTGTATGCCTTCGGTGGGCTCGTCGAGAATCAGCAGTTTCGGGCCGGGCGCGAGCGCGCGCGCGATCGCCAGCTGCTGCTGCTGGCCGCCCGACAGATCGCCGCCGCGGCGCTGCATCATCTGCGCCAGCACCGGAAACAGTTCAAACAGATCGGGCGGAATGGGCGTCGACGCGCTGCAATACGCCAGGCCCATGCGCAGGTTGTCTTCGACCGTGAGCCGGCCGAAGATCTCGCGCCCCTGGGGCACAAAGCCTATGCCCGCGCGCGCGCGCTCGTAGGGCGTGAGACCGGCAATCTGCCGGCCCTGCCATTCGATGGAGCCGCTGCGAATCGGCACGCGGCCCATCAGGCTCTTGAGCAGCGTGGTCTTGCCCACGCCGTTGCGCCCGAGCAGCACCGTGACCTGGCCGGGCTCGGCGCGCAGGCTCACGTCGCGCAGGATGTGCGAGCCGCCGTAGTACTGATGAAGGTTCTGGACTTTAAGCATGATTGTGCGGGCTCAGCGCCCCAGATAGACCTCGACCACGCGCTCGTCGGCCTGGACCTGGGCCAGCGGGCCCTCGGCCAGCACCGCGCCGTCGCACAGCACCGTGACTTTCTCGGAGATCGCGGCAATGAACGACATGTCGTGCTCGACCACCATCAGCGAATGCTGGCCCTTGAGGCGCAGGAACAGCTCGGCGGTGCGCACGGTTTCCTCGTCGGTCATGCCGGCGACGGGTTCGTCAAGCAGCAGCAGCTTGGGCTCCTGCATCAGCAGCATGCCGATTTCCAGCCATTGCTTCTGACCGTGGCTCAGCACGCCGGCCTCGCGCCGCACGGCATCGGCAAGGTGAATGGTGTGCAGCACTTCGGCCAGCCTGTCCTTTTGCGCGCTGTCGAGGCGGAAGAACATCGAGTGGCGCACGCCCTTGTGCGTCTTGAGCGCGAGTTCGAGGTTCTCGAACACCGTGAGGTTCTCGAACACCGTGGGCTTCTGGAACTTGCGGCCTATGCCCAGCTGGGCGATCTCGGGTTCGTTGTAGCGCAGCAGGTCTATGGTCGAGCCGAAGAACACCGTGCCGCGGTCGGGCCGGGTCTTGCCCGTGATGATGTCCATCATCGTCGTCTTGCCCGCGCCGTTGGGGCCGATGATGCAGCGCAGCTCGCCGGGCGCGATGTCCAGGCTCAGGCCGTTGATTGCCTTGAAGCCGTCAAAGCTCACATGCACGTCCTCGAGGTACAGGATGCGGCCATGCGTCACGTCGACTTCGCCGGGCACGGCGGTGCGCGCGTAGCTGGCGTTGCGCCCGCCCGAGTCGCCCGGCTCCTGCGCCGCGCGGCGCTGCGCCAGGGCTTCGAGACGCTCGGCGCCGGCTTCCATTTGATCGGGGGTCATGGCGTTTCTCCTTGGGGTTTGGCCTTGCGCCAGCCGCGCATCTGGCGCACCAGGCCCACCACGCCCTGGGGCAGGAACAGCGTCACGGCAATGAACAGCGCGCCGAGGAAATACAGCCAGAACTCGGGTGCGCTGACGGTGAGCCAGCTCTTGGCGCCGTTGACGATGAACGCGCCCACGATCGGTCCGATCAGGCTGGCGCGCCCGCCCACGGCGGCCCACACGGCCATCTCTATGGAGTTGGCGGCGCTCATCTCTCCGGGGTTGATGATGCCCACCTGCGGCACATAGAGCGCGCCCGCGATGCCGCACATCATGGCGCTGATGCACCAGATGGTGAGCTTGTAGGGCAGCGGCGAATAGCCCGAGAACATCACGCGCGTCTCGGCGTCGCGGATGGCCTGCAGCACGCGGCCGAACTTGCTTTGCACCAGCCAGCGCGCAAACAGATAGCAGCCCAGCAGCATGCAGCCCGTGAGCACGAACAGGAACATGCGCATTTCGGGGGTCGCGATCGCCAGGCCCAGGATGCGCTTGAAATCGGTGAAGCCGTTGTTGCCGCCCAGGCCCGTCTCGTTGCGGAAGAACAGCAGCATCGCCGCATAGGTCAGCGCCTGGGTGATGATGGAAAAGTACACGCCCTTGATGCGCGAGCGGAAGGCAAAGTAGCCGAACACGAAGGCCACCAGGCCGGGCACGGCAACCACCAGGAACAGCGTGGCGACAAAGCTGTCGCTGAGCTGCCAGTGCCAGGGCAGTTCCTTCCAGTCGAGAAACACCATGAAGTCGGGCAAGGCGCTGCCCGAGTTGCCGTCGGCGCCGATCTGGCGCATCAGGTACATGCCCATCACATAGCCGCCCAGCGCGAAGAACAGGCCATGGCCCAGGCTCAGAATGCCCGCGTAACCCCAGATCAGGTCCATGGCCAGCGCGCAGATCGCGTAGCACATGATCTTGCCGATCAGCGAGACCGCGTAGTCGGACAGGTGGAAGGCGCTGCCCGCGGGCACCCACAGATTGAGCGCGGGAGCCAGCGCGCAGATGGTGATCAGCGCCACCAGGAACACGGCCCAGCCGCGGCGCGTGAGCAGCGGCTTGGGGTCCGGCAACACGACAGAAGGAACAGAAGAATTCAGCTGCATATCAAGCCTCCGCGCTGCGGCCCTTCATCGCGAAGATGCCCTGGGGCCGCTTCTGGATGAAGATGATGATGAAGACCAGCACCGCGATCTTGGCCAGCACCGCACCGGTCCAGCCTTCGAGAAACTTGCCCAGGATGCCCAGGCCCAGCGCCGCGTAGACCGTGCCCAGCAACTGGCCCACACCGCCCAGCACCACGACCATGAAGGCATCGACGATGTAGCTTTGGCCCAGGTCGGGGCCCACATTGCCCACCTGACTCAGCGCGCAGCCCGCCAGGCCGGCGACGCCCGAGCCCAGCGCAAACGCCATGGTGTCGACGCGCGCCGTGTTCACGCCCATGCAGGCCGCCATGGCGCGGTTCTGCGTGACGCCGCGCACGAACAGTCCCAGGCGCGTGCGGCCTATGGTCCAGGCCATGGTCAGCAGCACCGCGGCCGCGAAGACAATGATCACCAGCCGGTTGAGCGGCAGCGTCAGATTGGGCAGCAGCTGCCAGCCGCCGCTCATCCAGACCGGGTTCTCCACGCCCACGTTCTGCGCGCCAAACAAGGTGCGCACGGTCTGCATCAGCACCAGGCTGATGCCCCAGGTGGCGAGCAGCGTTTCCAGCGGGCGGCCGTAGAGAAAGCGCAGCACCGTGCGCTCCATCAGCGCGCCCACGGCGGCCGCGGCCAGGAAGGACAGCGGCACGGCCGCGAGCAGATACCAGTCGAACGCACCGGGAAAATAGCTCTGGAACAGGTTCTGCACCATGTATGTCGCGTAGGCGCCGATCATCATCAGCTCGCCATGCGCCATGTTGATCACGCCCATCAGGCCATAGGTGATCGCCAGACCCAGCGCGACGAGCAGCAGGATGGAGCCCAGGCTGATGCCGGTGAACACCACGCCCAGACGCTCGCCCCACGCCAGGCGGTCGTCGACCTGGGCCAGCGAGCGCCGCAGTTGGGCTTTGACTTTCTCGTCGCTTTCCTCGGCCAGCCGCGTCTGCAGCAGCAGGCGGGCCTGGGGCGAGCCGCTTTCGCCCAGCGACCCGGCGGCGGCGCGGCGCTGGTCGGCATCGTCGCTGCCCAGCAGCGCGGCGGCGCGCGCCAGTTCCAGCGACTGGCGCACGGCGCTGTCTTTTTCCTCGGCCAGCGCGCGTTCGAGCAGCGCAATGGCCGCGGGCGAGGCCTGCTTGAGCATCGCCTGCGCGGCTTCGCGGCGCAGCGCCGTCTCGGGCGCAAACAGATCGAGCGCGGCCAGCGCAGCGGAAATCTCACCGCGCAGCCGGTTGTTGTTCATGACGTCTTCGCCGCCGTCGGGCAAAGGCGTGGCCGCGCCCGTGGCCGGGTCGCTGGCCTGGCCGTTGCGCACGATGAGCGCGCGGCCGTCGGCCACCACCACGGCGTCATCGCCGAGCGCGCGCAGGTAGGGGGCCAGCGTGGCGTCGGGTTGCTGCAGCGCAGCCTGGATGGCGGCAATGCGCGCCTCCGAGTCGCCCTGCGCCATGGCCAAGGCCTGCGCGGGCGTGAGCGCCTGGGCTGCCGTGGAGCCCAGCAGCACTGCCGCGAACGCGACGCAGCGCAGCAGTGTGGTGGTGATTGAGTATCCAAGCATGGTGTGCCGATTCCAGAAAAAGCGCGCGTCCTGCACCGCAGGCCGCGCCAGACGAGAGGCAGCAGCGCAAGGCGCCGCTGCCAGGGATCAGCCGATCACTTTTTCTCTGGCTCATCCTTCTTCTTGTCGTTGCCAGGGATGTACGGGCTCCAGGGCTTGGCCTTGACGGGCGCGGGCGTCTTCCAGACCACGTTGAACTGGCCGTCGGCCTTGATCTCGCCGATGAACACGTTCTTGTGCAGATGGTGGTTCTTCTCGTCCATCTTGCTGACGATGCCGCTGGGTGCCTTGAAGGTCTGGCCGGCCATGGCCGCGATGACCTTGTTGACGTCGGTGGACTTGGCCTTCTCGACGGCCTGCTTCCACATGTGGATGCCGATATAGGTGGCTTCCATCGGATCGTTGGTCAGCGGCTTGTCCTTGTGGCCGGCGATGTTCTTGGCCTTGGCGTAGTCGCTCCACTTCTTGATGAACGCCGTGTTCTCGGGGTTCTTGATCGACATGAAGTAGTTCCAGGCCGCGAGGTGGCCGACCAGCGGCTTGGTGTCCACGCCGCGCAGCTCTTCCTCGCCCACGGAGAAGGCGACGACGGGCACATCGGTGGCCTTGAGGCCGGCATTGCCCAGCTCCTTGTAGAACGGCACGTTGGAGTCGCCGTTGATGGTCGAGACCACGGCCGTCTTGCCGCCCTGGCTGAACTTCTTGATGTCGGCAACGATGGTCTGGTAGTCGCTGTGGCCGAACGGCGTGTACTTCTCGTCGATGTCGCTGTCCTTCACGCCCTTGGTCTTGAGGTAGGCGCGCAGGATCTTGTTGGTGGTGCGCGGGTAGACGTAGTCGGTGCCCAGCAGCACCCAGCGCTTGGCGCCGCCGCCGTCCTTGCTCATCAGGTAGTCGACCGCGGGAATCGCCTGCTGGTTGGGCGCCGCGCCGGTGTAGAACACGTTCTTCGACAGCTCCTCGCCTTCGTACTGCACGGGGTAGAACAGCAGGCCGTTCATTTCCTCGACCACGGGCAGCACCGACTTGCGGCTGACGCTGGTCCAGCCGCCGAAGATCACGGCAACCTTGTCCTGGCCCAGCAACTGCTTGGCCTTCTCGGCAAACAGCGGCCAGTTCGATGCCGGGTCGACGACCACGGGCTCGAGCTTCTTGCCGAGCACGCCGCCCGAAGCGTTGATCTCATCGATGGCCATCAGCACCGTGTCCTTGAGCACGGTCTCCGAAATCGCCATCGTGCCCGACAGGCTGTGCAGCACGCCGACCTTGATGGTGTCCGCGGCCCAGGCCGGCATGGCACCGAAACCCAGGCCGGCAACGGCTGCCGCGGCAGCAAGGGATTGAAGGGTGAAACGACGATGCATGGTCAGCGGCTCCTGAGGTGGTTGAACAGGTGCCGCGAAAGCTCTCGGCTTTGTTGTGCACCATGGAACCAATGCTAGGGAGCGGACCGCTTTCGGGATATACGCCGGATGGCGTATGGGGCGGGCGCTGGGTGTGCGGCGATTTGGCAAAACAGCGGCTTGGCCTGGGTATGGCAAAAATGTTCCGCCGCCTGAACAAAGGCCTCGGCATCCGTGCTGCAGTGCTGATAGGCCACACGGAAGAAACGCACATGGCCTGGATACGGCAGTCTTACCGCAGTGCTGCTTATGAAGGGGGGTTGAAAAAGGTACCGCACTTCACCGCGCGCCACTCCTTCCCCGTTCGTCCTGAGCCTGTCGAAGGATGAACGAGCGCAGCGCGCCTGCCAGGGCATTTGACTGATCGCGCGCAAGACGGCTTCTCAAGGGATTGGATGGTCCTGCGCAGGGTTGAAGAATCTTCGCCTTCATCGTGGATGTTCACGCTTTCAAGCTCCGGCAACACCCACATCGAGGACGGCATAGACCGTTCGCGATGCCCCTCTTTCGTTGACACGCTTCCTCGGCCAATGCATTGCGAACAAAAGATCAAATAATGCGCGGTTTTCAATCAAACGCATTGTTACTTTTGGAAACAATGTGCATAATCCGTTCCGCTTTTAGTTTCATCGGACGGTTGCACGTCAAAGCGCAAACCGCTCCTGTTTTTTGATCGCCACCTGTCAATCAGTCATCTTTCCAATGAAGTTCCATCACTCTATCGCCTACCTTGCCGCATCTCTTTTCCTGTTGACAGGATGTGCGTCCGTCAATATGGCCAGCCAAGCGGAGTCCGACAATGCGAAGAAATTCAGCGTTCCCGCCGACGGAAGTTCGGGTGTTTATGTTTACCGCAACAGCTTTGTTGGAAAAGCGCTGAAGAAGGACATTTGGGTCGATGGAAAATGCCTGGGCGAGAGCGCTTCCGACGTATTTTTTTATACGCAGGTCGAAGGAAATCAGAAACACAAGATTGAAACTGAATCGGAATTTTCGCCAAACGCCCTTGAATTGTTCATGGAATCCGGCAAGAATTATTTTGTCCGGCAGTTCATCAAGATGGGCGCCTTTGTAGGCGGCGCCGATCTTGAGCAGATACCCGAATATCAAGGCAAGGCCGATATTGCAAAGCTGGGTCTGGCGCAGTCAGGCAACTGCAGTAAGTAATTAGATTTTTTCGGCTCGGTTCACTGGTCGAAGTCATCTCTGCTGTGTTTCCGAACCAATTGCGCATAACCCGCGCAACATCGCCGCCGCGTCCTGCGCGCCCATGGCCAGCGCGCAGCCCAGCGGGGTCGTGCCCTGGGCATCGGTGGCGTCGACGCGCGCGCCGCGGGCAATCAGCAATTGCATGATGTCCAGGCGATTGAACATGGCAGCGAACATCAGCGGCGTGCGGCCATCGGGCGAAGGGCTGTCGACGCCGGCGCCGTGCGCGAGCAGCAGTTCGGCCATCGCCAGATCGCCCTTGAAGGCCACGCCGGCCAGCGGCGTCTGGCCGCGCAGATTGGCCAGCGCCGCATCGGCGCCGTGCCGCAGCAGCAAGGCCGCAGCGTCGGCGTGGCCATGGTAGCTCGCCAGCATCAGCAGGCTGTCGCCCTTGGCGTTGCGCAGATCGGGCGGCAGGCCCGCGGCCAGCCATTGCGCGAGGCTGTCGTCATCGCCCTGGCGCGCGGCATCAAACACCTTGTCGGCAAAGGCCAGGGTTGCATCATCGAGGCCTCGAGGCGCGGGGGAAGTGGAGGTTTCTTGCGTCATGAAAGCCAGTGTAGACAGGCCTGCGCCACCGCGGGTTTGTAAATCCGGATGGCGCGGATTGCCAAACTTCATCACGCCGGCAGGCGCGCCATCGCCATCGCCGCGGCCGCGGTGCGCGTTTCCACGCCCAGCTTGGCAAAGATGCGTTCCAGGTGCTTCTTCACGGTGGCCGGGCTGCAGCCGACGATGTCGGCGATGTCGCGGTTGATCTTGCCCTGGGCCAGCCAGTAGAGCACTTCGGCTTCCTTGGCGGTGATGCCAAAGCCCTGGCGCAGCGTCTCGCGCGCCGCAAGGTCAGACTCCTCGCGCATCACCAGCAGCAGCTCGCCCTCCTCGGCTTCGGGCGACGGCGGGTGCAGGCGCAGCACCAAGGGGCCCGAGCCCGTATCGAAGGTCCAGCGCGGCGGCTCCAGCTGCAGCGCCAGCGTGGGCTGCTGGCGCTGAATCCAGGCCGTGATGTCATCGGGCAGCACGGCGCGCAGGCCGTCAATTCCCAGGTGGCGGCGCAGCAGTTCGCGCGCCAGCGGCGTCTGCCACAGCACGCCGCCGTCGGCAATGCGCACCGTGAGGCTGGCATAGCCGAACGCATCCAGCGCGCTGCGCGCCTGCACGGCCTGCTGCTGCTGGGCGCGCGCGCGCCGCGCCGTGCCCAGGTGCACGCCCATGCGCGCCAGCACTTCGGCCGGCTTGATCGGCTTGGTCACATAGTCGACGCCGCCGGCCGCCAGCGCGGCAATCAGATGCTCGGTCTCGGTCAGGCCGGTCATGAAGACGATGGGAATCGGCGCCGTCTGTGCATCCGCCTTGAGGCGGCGCGCGACTTCGAAGCCGTCCATGCCGGGCATCATTGCGTCCAGCAGCACGATGTCGGGCAGCGCCTGGGCGGCGCGCGCCAGCGCGGCTTCGCCGCTGGTCGCGACCAGCACGATATAGCCCGCGGCGTCGAGCGCGTCATGCAGCATTGCCAGGTTGTCGGGCACATCGTCGACGATCAGCACCAGGTTGGCGTCACGGGTGAGCGAGGGGGAAAGATCCATCATCAAGCCTTGTCATTCAATTGCGCGGCCATGGCCTCGAACTGGAACTGCTGCGCCTGCGCGCGCAGCCGCTGCCACAGCGCAGCGGCCTGCGGATGGTCCTGGGCCAGCTGGGCCAGCGCCTGTTCGACGCCGCGCATATAGCCCCATTCCAGCGCCTGGCGCAGCGCCGCGAGCGCGGCCTCGGGCACGCCCTCCAGGCCGGCATCGGCCGGCTGCACGCGCGCCGCAGGCAAGGCAGTCGCCGCCGGCGGGGCGCTGCGCCACACCAGTTCAAGCCGGTCCTCCAGCCACTGCAGCAGCTCGCTGTGGCGCACCGGCTTGACCAGGAAGTCCTGCGGCGTGATGCCCACGTCATTTGGCATTTCGCGATCGAAGGCATTGGCCGAGACGATGGCGCAGGCGACTTCGCCCAGCGGCAGCTGCCGCAGCTGGCGCAGGCATTCCCAGCCGTCCATTCCGGGCATCGCCAGGTCCATGAAGATCGCCTGCGGCCGGTAGCCCGCGGCCAGCAGCGCCAGCGCCTCCTGGCCGTTTGCCGCGTGCTGCACCGCGAAGCCCAGCGGCACCAGCAGCTGGGCCAGCAGCTCGCGGTCGGCTTCCTCGTTGTCGACCACCAGCAGCCGGCGCGTCGCGCCCACGTAGCCCACGGGCCGGGGAACGGCGGGCAGCTGGGCCGGGCCGCGTTCGAGCGAGGGCAGGAACAGGCGGATATGAAAGGCCGCGCCCTGGCCCGGCTGGCTGCTGACGCTCAGCGCCCCGCCCATCAGCTCGGTCAGCATCTTGGCCATGGTCAGGCCCAGGCCTGCGCCGGCGCTGGACTGCGCGCCCGAGCCGCGCGCAAACGGCTCGAACACCTGGGCCTGCTCGGCCTCGCTCAGGCCAGGCCCGGTATCGATCACCGACACATAGGCCATCTGCCGGCTGTGGCGCACGCGCAGGGTGACGCTGCCGCGCGCGGTGAACTTGATCGCGTTGCCCAGCAGGTTGAACAGGATCTGGCGCAGGCGCTTTTCATCGGTGCGCACCCATTCGGGCAGCGTGCCTTCGGGCTCGTAGTGGAAGGCCAGCCCCTTGGCCGCGGCCTGCAGTTCGAACATGCCGGCCATCTCCCGCAGGCCGGCGGCAAACTGCATGGGCTGGACCTGCAGCGCGAGCTTGCCCGACTCGATGCGCGCGATGTCCAGCGTGCCTTCGATCAGCGACAGCAGATGTTCGCCGCCGCGGCGTATCACGGCCACGGCCTGGCGGCGGTGGGGCGGCACGTCGGCGTCCTCGCCCATCAACTGGGCATAGCCCAGGATGCTGTTGAGCGGCGTGCGCAGTTCGTGGCTGATGGCGCTGATGTAGCGGCTCTTTGCCTGGTTGGCGAGATCGGCCGCGCGGCGCGCGTCCTCGGCCACGGTGCGCGCATCTTCGGCCGCGCGCCGCGCCTGCTGCAGCTGGCCGTCGGTCGCGCGGTGCAGCGCGATCTCGCGCACCAGCAGCCCGGTCTGGCGATTCGACTCCTGCTGCGCGACCTTGCGGCTGTGCTGGGCCAGCACCAGCCACCAGGCAACGACGCCCGAGATCAGCAGCAGGCCCACGCCCACCTTGAGCAACACCGTCTGCAGCACGGCTTCGGCGCCGGGCAGCGCATTGGCCGGCAGGCTGCGCGCATGCGTCTGCAGCTCCAGCAGATAAAGCAGCCCTATCACCGCGGCCAGCGTGGGCACGATCAGCAGCATCAGCAGCACGAAGTGCAGCAGGCCCTTGTCGAGCAGCCGCCACATGCTGGCCGGCAGCAGCCGGCGCGCGGCCGCGCGCCACTGCACGGCCAGATGCGCCTGGGGCCGGCACAGATCGCCGCAGCGCGCGTCCAGCGTGCAGCACAGCGAGCAGATGCCGCCCTGGTAGGCGGGGCAATGCACCATGTCGGGCGCTTCGTATTCGCGCTCGCAGACCACGCAGCGCTGCAGCCGCGGCGGGCCGGCGCAGGCCGGCGCCTCCATGGCCGGCGCCGCCGTCGGCACCAGGTAGTAGCGCCCGCGCGTCCACCAGGCAATCAGCGGCGAAGCGACGAGCGCCACCAGCATGGCAATCACCGCGGAGAACGCCTGCGCCAGCGGCCCGAACGCCCCCAGGTGCGCGGCCACCGACAGCAGCGACGACAAGGCCATCGCGCCCACGCCCACGGGATTGATGTCGTAGAGCCGCGCGCGCTTGAACTCTATGCCGCGCGGCGACCAGCCCAGCGGCTTGTTGATGACCAGATCGGCAACCACGGCCATGATCCAGGCAATCGCCAGATTCGAATACAGGCCCAGCACCTCGCCCAGCGCGCGAAACACGTTCATCTCCATCAGCATGAAGGCAATCAGCGTGTTGAACACCACCCACACCACGCGCCCCGGGTGGCTGTGGGTCACGCGCGAGAAGAAATTGCTCCAGGCCAGCGAGCCGGCATAGGCATTGGTCACGTTGATCTTGAGCTGCGACAGCACGACAAACAGCGCCGTTGCCGCCACCGCCCAGCCGTAATCGGGAAATACATAGTTGTAGGCCGCGAGGTACATCTGGTTAGGATCGACGGCGTGGTCGGGCGGAACCGCCTGCGAGATGGCCAGATAGGCCAGCAGCGCGCCGCCCAGCATCTTGGCCACGCCCAGCAGCACCCAACCCGGCCCGCCCAGCATCACCGCGCCCCACCAGCGCCAGCGGTTGCTGGCGTTGCGCACCGGCATGAAGCGCAGGTAGTCGGCCTGCTCGCCCATCTGCGTGATCAGCGCAATGCCCACGGTCAGACCCGCACCAAAAAGAGGCAGACTAAAGCCTGCCAGCTGGCCTTCGCGCTGCTGGCTTGCACCCGGATAGTGCAGCACTTCGGAAAACACCCCAGGCTGGTGCATCAGCACAAAGGCAAACGGCACGATCAGCATCAGCAGCCACAGCGGCTGGGTCCACACCTGCAGCCGGCTGATCGCCGACACCCCGTGCGTGACCAGCGGAATCACCACCAGCGCGCAGATCAGATAGCCCCAGCGCGGCGGTATGTCGAGCGCGAGTTCCAGCGCATAGGCCATCACGGCCGCCTCGAGCGCGAAGAAGATGAAGGTGAAGCTCGCGTAGATCAGCGAGGTGATGCTCGAGCCTATGTAGCCAAAGCCCGCGCCGCGCGTCAGCAGATCCATGTCTACGCCGTGGCGCGCCGCGTAGACGCTGATCGGCAGCCCGGCGGCAAAGATGATCAGCCCGGTGCAGACAATCGCCCAGAACGCGTTGATGAAACCGTACTGCACCAGCAGCGTCGCGCCCACGGCCTCGAGCACCAGGAACGAGGCCGCGCCAAACGCGGTATGCGCCACGCCCCACTCCGACCAGCGGCGCCCGCGCTGCGGCGTGTAGCGCAGCGCATAGTCCTCCAGCGTCTCGGTCGCCACCCAGCGGTTGTAGTCGCGCCGCACCTTGACCACGCGCTGCTGCGCGGGCACGCCCGCGGTATCGGACGGCATGCAATGTGGTTCAGAAGGGGCTTGAATCATGGCAACAGGACTGCGTGCAGCTTCTGTGCCATGTTGCAGCATGGCACGCACCTTGCTGCAAACCAGCCATCTGCATCGCCTTGCGGGCCCGCGCCCGCCACGACGCCATGGAACTCACTCCTCGCGAAAAAGACAAGCTGCTTCTGTTCACCGCGGCCCTGGTGGCCGAGCGCCGCAAGGCGCGCGGGCTCAAGCTCAACTACCCCGAAGCCATGGCGCTGATCAGCGCGGCGGTGATGGAAGGCGCGCGCGACGGCAAGACCGTGGCCCAGCTGATGAGCGAAGGCCGCACGGTGCTCACGCGCGCCGATGTCATGGACGGCATTGCGGAAATGATTCCCGACATCCAGGTCGAAGCCACGTTTCCCGACGGCACCAAGCTGGTCACGGTGCACGACCCGATTGTCTAAACCCCCTTCTCAAGCCTTTGCCATGCAAGCCAAACCCCTGATTGCCGCCGCTGCAGCGGCCCTCGCCGCCCTGCCTATTGCCGCCCTGGCCCACCCGGCCGCGGGCGGCGCCCACAGCCACGGCCTGCTCGACACCGCCGCCCACGCCCTGGCCCACCCGTTCACCGGCGCCGATCACCTCGCGGCCATGGTCGCCGTCGGTGCCTGGAGCGCGCTCACGGTGCGCCCGGCCTGGCGCGCGCCCGCGGCGTTTGTCGCGTTGCTCGTGGCCGGCGCGCTCGCGGGCTTTGCCGGCCTGCAGCTGCCCGGGGTCGAGCCCATGATCGCGGCCTCGGTGCTGGTGCTGGGCCTGCTGCTGGCGCTGCAAAGGAAGATGCCCTGGGGCGCGGCGGCGACGCTGGCCGGCGTGTTCGCGTTCTTCCACGGCGCGGCCCACGGCTATGAGCTTGCGGGCGACACCGGCCTCACGGCCGTCGCGGCGCTGGCCGGCATTGCGCTGGGCTCGGGCCTGCTGCATATCGCCGGCATGCTGCTGGGCCGCATGGTGCTGCAGCGCCACCGCCTGCTCACGGCGCTGGGCGGCGCGGCCACGGCCGCGCTCGGTGTGTTCATGCTGACCCGCCTGGCCTGAGGAGAAAAGCCATGGTGCCCGGTGAACTGATTCTCGACGCGGGCGAACACGCCCTCAATACAGGCCGCCGCTGCACCACGCTGCTGGTGCGCAACGCCAGCGACCGGCCCATTCAGGTCGGCTCGCACTACCACTTTGCCGAAACCAATGCCGGCCTGGAGTTCGATCGCGCCGCGGCCCATGGCATGCGGCTCAACATCGCCAGCGGCATGGCCGTGCGCTTCGAGCCGGGCCAGCAGCGCACGGTGGAACTTGTCGACTTCGCGGGCGATCGCCTGGTCTACGGCTTTCGCGGCCTGGTCCAGGGCGCGCTCGACCAACAGCCTGGAGACCTTTGAACATGGCCACGATGGAACGCCGCGCCTATGCGGAAACCTTTGGGCCCACGACGGGCGACCGCGTGCGCCTGGCCGACACCGACCTGCTGCTGGAAGTCGAGCGCGACTACACGCTGGCCGCGGGCAGCTACGGCGAGGAAGTCAAGTTCGGCGGCGGCAAGACGATTCGCGACGGCATGGCGCAAAGCCAGAGAAGCCGCGCGGAAGGCGCGATGGACACGGTGCTGACCAATGCGCTGATCGTCGACCACTGGGGCATCGTCAAGGCCGACATCGGCCTGAAGAACGGCCGCATTGTCGCCATCGGCAAGGCCGGCAACCCCGACACCCAGCCCGGTGTGGACATCATCATAGGCCCGGGAACGGAAATCATCAGCTGCGAAGGCTGCATCGTGACGGCCGGCGGCGTCGACACGCATATCCACTTCATCGCTCCCCAGCAGATCGAGGAAGCGCTGACCAGCGGCATCACCACCATGATAGGCGGCGGCACGGGCCCGGCAACGGGCACGTTTGCCACCACCTGCACGCCCGGCCCCTGGCACATGGAGCGCATGCTGCAGGCTGCCGATGCCTTTCCCATGAACCTCGGGTTTCTGGGCAAGGGCAACACCAGCCTGCCCGCGGGACTGCACGAGCAGATCGATGCCGGCGCCATCGGCCTGAAGCTGCACGAAGACTGGGGCAGCACGCCCGCGGCAATCGACAATTGCCTGAATGTCGCCGAACTCACCGACACGCAGGTCGCTATCCACACCGACACGCTCAATGAAAGCGGCTTTGTCGAGGACACCGTCGCCGCGTTCAAGGGCCGCACCATCCACACCTTCCACACCGAAGGCGCGGGCGGCGGCCATGCGCCCGACATCCTGAAGGTCGTGGGCCTGCAGAACGTGCTGCCCAGCTCGACCAACCCGACCCGGCCCTACACCATCAACACGCTGGACGAGCATGTCGACATGCTGATGGTCTGCCACCACCTCGACCCGTCGATTGCCGAAGACCTGGCGTTTGCCGAAAGCCGCATCCGCAAGGAAACCATTGCCGCCGAGGACATACTGCACGACCTGGGCGCGATCAGCATGTTCAGCTCCGACAGCCAGGCCATGGGCCGCGTAGGCGAAGTGATTCTGCGCACCTGGCAGACCGCGCACAAGATGAAGCTGCAGCGCGGCGCCCTGCCCGGCGACAGCGCGCGCCACGACAACTTCCGCATCAAGCGCTACATCGCCAAGTACACGATCAACCCGGCAATCGCCCACGGCATCAGCCACGAAGTCGGCAGTCTCGAAGTCGGCAAATGGGCCGACATCGTGATCTGGAAGCCGGCGTTCTTCGGCGTCAAGCCGGCGCTGATTCTCAAGGGCGGCAGCATTGCGATGGCGGCGATGGGCGACCCCAACGCCTCGATTCCCACGCCCCAGCCCGTGCATTACCGGCCCATGTTCGCGTCGTTTGGCGGTGCGCTGGCCCGGTCGTCGCTGACCTTTGTCTCGCAGGCCGGTCTTGCCAACGGCATAGGCGAGCGTTTCAAACTCGCCAAGATGCTGTCAGCGGTGAAGAACATCCGCGGCATAGGCAAGCGCCACATGCTGCTCAACGACTACGCGCCGGCCATGGAAGTCGACCCGCAGACCTACAGCGTGCGCGCCGACGGCCAGTTGCTCACCTGCGAGCCCGCGGTGTCGCTGCCGATGGCCCAGCGCTATTTCCTGTTCTGAGGAGAATCGCCTTGGCGCTGCGTCCACCAGGCCAGCCAGTCGTCGGTGTCTATCACCGCCCGCCCCTGCACGCCCGCGGGCTGGGCAACATAGATCAGCATCGGCACGGGCTGGGGCGGGCCGCCGTCCAGCGGCAGCAGCTCCACATCGACAATGTGCTTGGCATATTCGCCGATGTCTACCGGCCAGATCTCCTCGACCCGGTCGAGTTCGCGCTCCAGCGCGGGATTGAGCTCGTAGACCTCGGCCAGCACCTTGTAGCTGCCGTCCAGCACCAGGCCAGGGTAGGGTCCGAGGTCATGCAGCTGCCCCGGCAGCCGGCAATGCCCGAGCCAGCGCACATCGGCCTGCCAGCGCCTTATGTCATTGGAGCCGCCGCGGCGCAGGGTGCCGTAGACGGCCACCTGCCGGCAGCCACAGGGGATATGGGGAGTAGGATTGAAATCAGTCGGGGCCGTCATGCGTGCATGCTAAAACGTTTTCCACGCTGCGCTGCGAAACGCCCTTCGACAGGCTCAGGGCGAACGGTAGTGACGCAGTCGAGATTGCGCTTGGCGCAGCGTGTCGGTTTTAACCGTTCGTCCTGAGCCTGTCGAAGGATGAACGTGCCCGCTCAAGTGCCCCATTGCCTCCCCCCAGTTCACCAGACCCCATGCTCTCCATTCAAAAACTCATCCCCCAAGGCAAAGGCCTGGCCCGCGTGCTGCTGCAGCGCGCCACGACCATTGAACTCGACTGGGACGTGCGCCAGAAAAGCCGTTTCGCGGCCACCGACTCGCAAGGCCGGGAACTGGCCATCTTCCTGCCGCGCGGCCAGGCCGTGCGCGGCGGCGACGTGCTGATTGCCGAAGACGGCTCGATGGTGCGCGTCATTGCCGCGCCGCAGAAGGTGCTGCACATCACCACCTGCGCCGCGCATGGCACGCCGTTCGATCTGATGCGCGCCGCCTACCACCTGGGCAACCGCCATGTGCCTATCGAGCTGCAACCCGACCACCTGAAGATAGAACCCGACCATGTGCTGGCCGACATGCTGCGCAGCATGCACCTCACCGTGGTCGAGGCCGACATGGCGTTCGAGCCCGAAGGCGGCGCCTATGGCGGCCATGTGACCAACGACGGCCACAGCCACCATGCGCCCGCGCCGCGTGCGCATGACCATGGGCACGAACACAGCCACGACCACGACCACGGCCATGTCCACGGCCCGGGCTGCGGCCACGCTCACTGATCCGCCATGGCCGCTCGCCCCACTGCGCCCAAACCAAGCACGGCCTGGCGCCGCCG
>Ga0302347_1001124_pt1 | contig 34269 bp, 46 predicted proteins | sample PhyWR1_FD_202178 | JGI IMG/M metagenome (GOLD analysis project Ga0302347, IMG submission 202178) | Leaf surface microbial communities from wheat plants in UC Gill Tract Community Farm, Albany, California, United States - DLSL W.R1 (v2)... | ecosystem: Host-associated > Plants > Phyllosphere >... | reverse complement strand
GACCAGGTGTACAAACCCGCTCAGCTGTAGCGGTTTATGCGATTAATTATCATATGAGGATGATTATGATGTAGATTTGCGCGCATGGATTTTCACGCGCAAGGAGTCAGCTCGCAATGCCCCCGTCCATTTCCCATCCCACTACCTTCACCCTCGGCCTGTACGCTTGCTTAATCTGCCCGCCATCCTTTGCCGATACCCAGGCAAGCCAAGACGGCCCCGTGCTGGAGCTGGGCTCAACCGATGTGATTGCTACCGGCCTTGGCAGCGTCACTGAACGCAGTGGCTCCTACACCACCGGTAGCATGAGCGCAGCCACCCGGTTGAATCTCTCGATCAAGGAGACACCCCAATCGGTCTCGGTCATATCCCGCCAGCAGCTGGACGACTTCCAGCTCAACAGCCTGTCCGAGGCCATGGCTCACGTCACGGGAGTTACGGTGCAACGCAATGACTCGGAGCGACCGAGCTACTATTCGCGTGGTTACGCCATCAACAACTTCCAGATCGATGGCATGCTCAACACGTTCTCGGGGCTCAAGTCCGACTCCGACACCATCATCTACGATCGAATCGAAGTCGTGCGTGGGGCCACAGGCTTGACCACAGGTGCAGGCGATCCCTCGGGCACCATCGCAATGGTTCGCAAGCGCCCTACGCACGCGTTGGCGGTAAAGAGTGGTGTAAGTGGTGGCAGTTTCGACAATTACTACAGCTACCTGGACGTGGGTGGCCCGCTGGGCTGGGACGGCCGTCTGCGCGGACGCACCGTGCTGGCGTACCGCGACAACAAGTCGTTCATGGACAAGTATGCCACCCAGCGTGAAGTGGCCTACGGCGTGCTTGAAGCCGACCTGACCCCAAGCACCGTGCTGGCGGTGGGGTATGACTATCAGAACAAGCATGTGCAAGGGTCATCCTGGGGCACGGTACCGTTCTGGAACGCCGACGGCAGCAAAGCCAACTTGCCCCGTTCCACCAACCTCAGTGCGCCCTGGTCTTCCTGGCCGCTCAAAGACCAGACGGTATTCGCTACCCTCGACCAGTATCTGGCCAACGACTGGGTCATGAAGGTGGCGTATACCCACCGGCAAAGCGACAGCGACGGAAAGGTCTACTATGGGGGCAATGGCTTCCCCGAAGCCGACCGTAGCGGCATGCAGGCCTGGTACTCGCACTTCGGGGGCTCCGAGCAGATGGACGCGCTGGACTTCAACCTCGCGGGCCCTTTCCAGTTGTTCGGCCGCAGCCATGATTTCATGATCGGTTACGGCGAGTCGCGACGGCGCGACAGTGAACCCCACCGCCTTGATCTGCCTGTACCCGACGGTTTCGAGACGATTGCCGATTGGAAGTACATGGGGGCCACCCCTACGTTCTATGACCTCGAAACCGGGCTGGACAGTTCGCGCTCCAGTATTCGTCAGAAGGCCGGCTACATTGCAACACGCCTGAACCCCACGGATCGCCTGCACATCGTGATTGGCAGCCGCTACGGCAGTTGGCAGACGCAACAGCGGGAGTGGGATTACGGTGATGCCCTGCAAGTCACCGATCAGTCCACTACCAAGCAGGTCCAGAATGATCAGTGGACGCCCTATGCCGGCGTACTCTTCGATCTGACCGACCAGTTCACCGCCTATGTCAGTTACACCGATATCTTCAACCCGCAAACCGTGAGAGACGTCAACAAGCAGTACCTGGAGCCCATCGTAGGCAAGGTTTATGAGGTGGGGCTCAAGGGCAGCCTGTTCGCTGACCGCCTGAACCTGAGCACGGCAGTGTTTCGCAGCAAGCAGGACAACGTGGCGGAACAAGACGACTCAGTGCCGCCTAATGGCAACGAAGTATTCTACAAAAGCGGTGGCAAAGGCGTGGTTGTCGAAGGTTTCGAGGCTGAAGTCGCAGGCGAGGTGATGACCGGGTGGCAGATGAGCCTGGGCTACAGCTATACGCATGCTGCCACGGCCGAGAAAAAGCGAAAGAACACCGAACAACCCTTGAACCTGGTGCGCTTGTCCAGCACCTATGCCCTAACACCAGCATTGACCGTAGGGGCAAGCCTGGACTGGCAGAGCGACAATTTCAGGCTGGCGAACCGACCGGTGGGGCGCGACGGTGATCGAATCATCACGGCCAAGGACGAGATCGGCCAGAAGGCATTTTCGGTGGTTGGACTGATGGCGCGCTACCGGATCGATGAGCACCTGACTGCTTCTGTCAACGTCAAGAACCTGTTCGACGAGCATTACTACAACAACGTCGGCTTCTACAACGGCGTGTACCACGGTGAGCCACGTACGATGATGGTCAGCCTGGATTGGAGGCTCTGAGGCGATGACCAGGTTGCGCTGTACACTCGGCCAGTCGGCGGCCATGTGATAGCCCGCAGCGCCCATCACCCGCGCGCTTGGCGAACGGGCGATGGGCGCTTGCTCAGACCAAGCCTTTACTCAGCGGCCTGTTCCACTGCCGGCTCGTCTGCAGCCTCGCCCTGTGCTGCAGGCGCAGCGGTCTGTGCCTTGGCTTGCGCCCGCTTGCGGCGTTCCTGATTACGCTGCTGGGCCGCCTGACGCTTGGCATGGATCGCCTGGGCGGCGGTCACCACGCCTGCCGGCTCACCGTTAAGGTCCAGGCGCGGGGCGTTTTCCACCATGCTGGTCCAGTAGCGGTTGCCCCGGCACCAGGTGGAAATGCCCAGCTTCAGTTGCTCACGGGTAATGCCCAGCAGCTCCAGGTGTTGCTCGGCATCCTTGAAGATGCCCTCCTTGAGCGGCACTTTCGGCGCAGGGTTGACAGGGAAGGCCAACGGGAAGTGCTTCTGCAGCGGCCAGATGGCGGCCACTGCCGGGTCCAGTTCACGCGGCTTGGTCTTCTGCGGGGGCTTGCGCTTGGCCGGCGCTGGGGCGCTTGCCTGTTGCTGCTCTTTTTCAGCCCGCAGGCGATCCCGTAGCGCTGCCAGTTGTTCAAAGCTCATCGTTCAATTCACTGCTTCAAGGTTGATTGCGTGGTGCAAGGATATGCGATGCAGCCCCGGTGAGCAGCCCAAAAGGCACAAATCGTCGCTTTTTTTACAGAAACCCACGACGGTCTTGCTCCAGGGCAGCGGTATTTGCGTCACACAATGGCGCGAATCCTTGCCCCAGGGGCACGGTGCAAGCTTTCCCGACAGGCCGCTGCTCCTCTGTCATCCAGCCCTAGACCTTGAACTTGGCGACCATCGCGTTCAGGTCCACAGCCAAGCGTGACAACTCCTGGGCGGCGGCGCTGGTCTGGTTCGCGCCGGCCGAGGTCTGCATCGCCAGGTCCCTGATGTTCACCAGGTTTCGATCCACTTCGCGGGCCACCTGGGCCTGCTCTTCGGAGGCGCTGGCGATCACCAGGTTGCGTTGGTTGATGGACGAAATGGCTTCGGCAATCGTGTTCAGTGCCTGGCCTGCGGATTGGGCGATTTCCAGGGTGCCTGACGCCCGCCCTTTGCTGGCGTGCATGGCCCCGACTGCAGACTCGGTGCCCGACTGAATGCCTGTGATCATGCCTTCGATCTCGGCTGTCGATTGCTGGGTTCGGTGCGCCAGCGCCCTGACTTCGTCGGCGACCACGGCAAAACCACGGCCGGCTTCACCGGCGCGCGCGGCCTCGATGGCAGCGTTGAGCGCAAGCAGGTTGGTCTGGCCTGCGATCGAGCCGATGACATCCAGTACCCGGCTGATCTCGTTGGCGCTGGTGGCCAGCTGTTCGATTTCCTGGGAAGTGGTCGTGACATCGCCGACGAGCTGACCAATGGATTGCAGCGCATCATTGACCCGCTGCTGGCCCTCACGGGTGGTCTGGTCTGCACCTTTGGAGGCATCGGCGGTGTTGACGGCATTGCTGGCCACTTCCTCAACCGCTGCGGTCATTTGGTTCACGGCCGTGGCGGCTTGGTCGATTTCGGCGCTTTGCTGATGCAGGCCGCGGCTGGTGTCTTCGGTGACCGTGAACAGCTCTTCGGATGCCGAGGCGAGCTGGTCGGAGGCGGCTGCGATGCCGGCAATCGTCTCGCGCAAGCTGTCTTTCATTCTGGACAAGGCGTGCAGCAACAGCGCGGGTTCGTCGCTACCCGTCACCGTGATGACCTGGTTGAGCTCACCCGAGGCCACCCGCTCGGCAACGGCCACCGCTTCGCTCAAAGGCCGCACGATACTGCGGGTCAGCATGATGGCCAGCGCAATCATCAGTACGATGATGCCCACGATAGTCGCCGTGATAATCGAGAAGGACTGATCATAGGCGTCCGTACTGATCTGGGAGGCGTTGGTTGCGCCGTTGGAATTGTACTGGGTCAGCTCGATCAGCGACTTCATCATTGCGTCGGCGTAGTTGGCCAGTTCACCGTTGACCAGGCGGGTCGCTTCTGCAATGTCGTTCCTGCGTACAGCGTCAAGAATTGCGTCCTGCAACCTATGGTAGGTCTCGCTTCTGGCCAGAAATGCGTCGTACAGGGCCCGGTCTCGTTCTTCTGTCGCTGTTGCCTTGTACGTTTTGATTTGTTCCTGGTAGTGCTTGGAGATGTCCGCGATCTTGTCCAGTGTCGCGGCCCTGGCGCTGGGGCTTTCTTCCAGAACGCTGCGCAAGGTCAGTGCTCGGGCGCGGCCCAGGTTCATGCTGACCTCGTCCAGCAGCATGATTGACGGTAACCATTCGGTGCGCACTTCGTCAGTGGCCTTGTCCATCGTGTGCATGCGGTACAACGATGCCAGCCCCAGGATCAGTACGAGGAGGGCGACCAGCGTAAAGATGACAGCCGCGCGTGTGCCAATTTTCAAGTTCCGAAAATACATGTGTAGCTCCTTGGTGTAGCAATGCTTGCTAGGCTAAGCAAGTCCAGCAGGGTGACCGTGGTAATAAGGCTGCAGCCCTCTCGTTGAAACAGCTATCGGCACCTTGAGCAATAAACTTTAAGAATAAACATAAGCAGTTTACGAACGGCGTAGTTCGCCGTTGGATCGCTCAATTGCCGTGGTTTTCAGCACACCGCGAGCCTGTTCTTATGGTCATTGTGCAGGGTTATTTAGGTAACAATTTATTTCGTATTGATCTGGATCAAGAAAATGCTGATTGGATCGGCCGCAGGTCTTTGAATCGTTCGTCAACATAGGCCTGTTTGAAGGCGCGCGAGTATCGAATGTTAGCTGTGAGCCTTGGAAACAGGCAGCCCCGCCCCTCGTACGGGCCGAGGCCGCTGGGGCTATTGCAGTGTGTCAGGCTTAAACGCCGCCGGCAGTTGTGCCAGCGTGGTTTCGATTCGCGCTATCGATACCGCCAATGCGCTGGCCTCATCGTACTTGCCTTCGCCTTTGAGCTTGTCTCGCTCGCGGCGCAGGTTCAACAGGGTTTTTTGAAGTCTCAACGCCGGTTCATTGTAGTCGTCCATAGAGTTCTCTTAACGATAGCGTCCTTGCTGTTGTAGGAAAGGCTGACCGTAACAGGTCAGTTCCACCTCATAAACTGATCTTTCATACAGCGAGAACGAAGTCTAAGGAAACCTCCTACATCGCGGGATACATATTCCTACAAAGAGGCTGCGAGGCAGCAACTTCTGCAGCTTCTGCTAGGCTCGAGGGTTTCCGGCCAAGGAGAGGCCTGTGCATTTCATCGTGATCGAGCGGCATCGCAGTGCCTACCGACGCCCTCTGCGTTTCGCTCAAGGCACGCTGCTGGAAGTGGGGCCGCGTTTTGAGAGTGAGCCGGGCATGCAGGACTGGTACCTGTGCAGTTGCACGGGCCAGGAGCCAGGCTGGGTGCCGGAGCAGCTTATCGAGCGCCTGGACTTCAATCAGGGTAGGGCGTTGGATCACTATTGCGCCCACGAGCTGGATGTGGAACCAGGCCAGTTGGTTGAGCGGTTGCGCCTGCTCAACGGCTGGCTATGGTGTCGTCGTCATGGTGATGGGGAGCTGGGGTGGTTACCTGTCGGCAAGCTCCAGCGACTGATGTGAAGGTAAACGACCCCGCGCTACGGTGGACGGCTACGTGGGGCGCCCATTCCTGATCTGATCTGCTTTTTTTCTACAAACCTGAATCTGTAACCATATCAGTGAAGAACGGAAAATAACGTCATTCCGTATCACACTGTCGAGGTTTCAATGAGCAAGCTGGCGCTGTTCCTGGGTGGTTTCCTGCTGTTGACCATCATGATCGGGCTGCTGGGGACCATTCCTCCCAGTTGATCGCATGACCATTTCCCTTTTCAGCCCGCCGGGTTTCCAGTGCCCAGGCGGGCTTGTCGTTTGCGCCGCATTCCAGCGCTATCCCCAGTCAGTCTTCAGGCTCGGCGTTAGCACAGCCGCCGATCTGTCCGGCGCATCTGTTCAATGGTCGAAGTGGGATAAGTCGTTCTCCAGGCTGGGAAATCTGTCCACAGAAAAAGTGGGTAGGTCTGTGGATAACGTGCTGTAACCCAAGCCCCCGGCGGGCTCCGTTAAATTGAGCAGAAATTGAGCAACATTTCGTCTGGCTTTTGGACTGCCTAATCGAGCGGAGCCGTCACACATTCTCTTTGCCCAAACCGCCTTATCAACTGGCTTGATGGACCGGCGATGATCTCGAGTTGCCGGGTGAAGCTGCTTGACTTCAGTGAGCGCGCAGCAGAAGCCTCAGATGGCTCGACGCTGCGGCTCAGCTTGCTCCACGCGATTGCGTCCCTTCGCCTTGGCCAGGTAAAGCGCCTTGTCGGCGCTGGCCAGTAGTGTGGTCAGGTCTGGCGTCGGCATGCCTTCGTCGCAGCCTGCCAGACCGATACTGACGGTGATCTGCAAGCGCTGGCCGGCTTGCTCCACCTGAAGGTCCTGAACGGCACGGCGCAGGCGCTCGGCCGTAAATTGCGCCCTGTCCGGTGCAAGCCCTGGCACGATGATCACGAACTCCTCGCCACCCATGCGCGCGAATACTTCGCCGCTGTGCAACTGTTCCTGCAACGCATCGGCGAACTGGCGCAGCACCTGGTCGCCAACGGCGTGCCCGTGGGCATCGTTGATGGACTTGAAGTGATCGATATCCAGCATCATCAGCGTCAGTGGCAGGAATTGCTGATGCTGACGACTCTCCAGCAGCGCGTTTGCACGTCGAGTAAAAGCGCTGCGGCTCAAAGTGCCCGTAAGGTGGTCGGTGGTGGCCTGGTGCGCCAAACGCGCAAGCAGGCTGCGATTGGCCTGGGTCACGCAGGCCACTACCAGCGGCCCCAGTACCAGCATGGCGATGCCCAGGCGCGCCGACATCAGCGCCGTTACACCCGACTCGCTCTGCGGCACGCTGAAGTGCATGAGGCTCTGGGCAACGGCAACGATCAACGTGCTACCGGCTGTCAGCGTCAACAACGAAACCAGGAAGGGCGAGTACGTCCAAGCACACCACAAAAGGGCTGCGATCGGAAACGCGATGGCGCCGGGGCCGCCGAACGCGATGCTGAACGCCAGCGACACCAGCATGACCATCAGGGGCGCAAGGCGAATCCTTTGGCTCCCACCACGCAGCAAGGTACGCGCGGCCGGTGCGGTGAGCATCACCGGCAGCACCAGTACTGCGGTGGAAAACTGCTCGCTGAACCACGCCAGCCACGTGCTGCGCAGGGACTGTTCGAACCAGGGGGCAGCCATCACCGAGGCCAGGCTCGCAGCCACCGAGGCCCCGGCTGCACATGCGCCAAACACACTCAGCACCCCGTGGGGCGTGCGCATGCGCCGATGCACGCGCGGCAAGCGCGATAGCAATTGCCAAACGGTGACCACGACGCCCATGTTGCACAGGTTGAACCACACCGCCGGCCCCAGGGCACTCGCACAGAGCAGGTCCGCGCCAACCATGGCCAACCACATCAACACGAAGCCAGCCACAGTTGCTTGGCGTGGATAGCGCAGCAACACGCCTGCCAGTACGGCATTGACTGGCCAGAACAAGGACAGGGATTCGATCGGGCGAGCCAGAATGCCGCCAATGGTAAGCGCGAAGGTCAGGCTGAACAGTGCGGCGTAGGGCAACAAGCGCGATTGGGCTGGAAAAACCATGGGCTCGACCGGCAAGCGGAAACGATATCCAGGACGACCGCTGAACGCACCTGGGGCAATTGCGCATCAGTGTGTTGTTCCGGCTAGTTGATGTCAATCTGCCCAGCTCGAAGCTTTTGCGTATGCCGCCTACTTCACAGCCCGAAGAACCACGGCACCATGACCACCGTGACCCCCATCACCAATAGCGTGAACGGCACCCCTATCTTCACGAAGTCCGCAAATCGGTATTGTCCAGGGCCAAGCACCAGCGTGTTCACCGGCGAAGACACCGGCGTCATGAAGGCCGCCGAGGCCGCCAGCGCCACTGTCATCGCAAAGGGGTAGGGCGACATGCCCAGCTGCGTTGCGGTCGAGATGGCAACCGGTGCCATCAGCACTGCGGTTGCAGTGTTGGAGATAAACAGCCCGATCACTGCCGTGACCGCGAACAGGCAGGCCAGCATGGCGCTGGGCCCGGCGTCGCCCAGCACATTCACCAGCGCCCCGACGGCCAAGTCTATGCCACCGGTTTTCTGCAAGGCTTGGGCAAATGGCAACATGCCTACGATCAGTATCAGGCTTTGCCAATGGATCGAACGGTAGGCGCTGTTCATGTCGATACAACGGCCTGCGCCCATCAACAGGCAACCAATGAACGCTGCCATGACATTGGGCACCGCGCCGCTGACCATCAGGCCAACCATCACCGCGAGGCTCAACAACGCCTGGGGCGCGCGCCGGCGAGCAGGTGCCACCAGGTCGATCTCGGCCGGCAAGCTCAACACCAGAAAATCGCGCGGTTTGCCTTGTAGCTGGCGTACCGCCTTCCACGGCCCGACCACCAGCAGGGTGTCGCCCAGGCGCAGCTTTTCTTCGACCAACTGGTCTTGCACGGCCGCCTGCTCCCGGCGCAAGCCCACCACGTTGAGGTCGTAGCGTGAGCGAAAGCCCAGCTCGAGGATGCTCTTGCCGATCAGTTGCGAGCCCGGTGGCAGGGACACCTCGGCCATGCCTACCTCCTGCGATTGGTCGATGAAGTAGGCGGCCTTGAAGTGCAAGGGTTCCAGTTGCATGGTCTGGCACAGGCTGCGCAAATCGTCGCGGCTGGCAAACAGATCCAGCAGCAGTACATCACCCTGGTGCAGCACGGTATTGGAATCAGGCGAAATGACGCGTGTGGTGAACTTGTGTTGACGTTCGATGCCGATGACATTGGCCCCGTGGCGGGTACGCAGCTCCAGCTCGCCCAAGGTATGGCCGATCAGCGGTGATTGGGGGCGAATGCGCAAGCGACGCTCACGACCATTGAGTTTGTAGTCCAGAACCAGGTCCAGCAGGGTCCGCCGGGTCTCGACACGTCCATCCTTGCGCACCTCGCCATTGAGCCAGTGTCGGGTCAGAAGCATGTAGCCCACACCCAGCACCAGTACCACCAAGCCAAAGGGCGTGAAGCTGAAGAACGAGAAGCCTTGTTCACCATGGCGTACCAGTTCGCTGTGCACCACCACGTTGGGCGGGGTCGCCACCAGGCTGAGCATGCCACTGATCAGGCCGGCAAAACTCAGCGGCATCATCAGGCGGCTGGGCGAGAGTTTCAAACGCGCGGCAATACTCAACACGACCGGTATGAAGATGGCCACTACTCCCGTGGAGCTCATGACCGAGCCCAGGCCGGCCACCGCGACCATCAGCAGTACCAACAGTCGGGCCTCGCTGTTGCCCGCCCGTTCGCTCATCCACTCACCGATGCAATAGGCGATACCAGTGCGCACCAGCCCTTCACCGATGACGAACAACGCAGCGATCAGCACGACGTTCGGGTCGCTGAAACCTGCGAGCGCCTGTTCGATCGTCAGCACGCCCGACAATGGCAATGCCACGATCACCAGCAGCGCCACGACATCCATGCGTGGACGGTTGATGATGAACAGCACGACGACAATGGCAAGCAGGGCCAGCACCCATGTCAGCTCTAGATTCATCGGGAAAGGTGTTCCTTCACACAGGGCACATGAACGATAGCCGGTAGTGTGCCACCTGAGCGTGAACGAGGTGTTGATGTATTGCAGTGTTTATCGGGGAGGGACGACGCGGGTGCTTGGGCGGGTGTCAGGTACCTGACACCCGCCCAAGCAATGGATCATTTGGTGCGGATGGACAGGACCACGCCATTGGTCGTTTGTACGAGGACGTAGCGATCGCCCATGCTTACCCAATGGCTTTCCTTCTCCGGTGCCGGCAGGCCTTTGGCTTTCCAGTCCTTGATGGCCTCATTGTCGCGCTTGTATTGATCCGGGGCTTTGTCGCCTTCTTTCAGTTCACGGTTGTGGGTGGCCGAATTCTGCACGCTATCGTCGGTAGACGTCGCTGCAGTGGCGACCATGGGCAGGCAGGGCAGGGCAGCGAGGAGCAGGTAGTGCAGTTTCATGGCGGTTTCCTTGTTGCGTGGTGTTTGTGCTAAGACAGCGAAAGTCGCGCCACAATTCACTCTCGTGCATGCCAGTGCTAGAGTCGCCTCCTTCTTAAATGATTTCGAGGATGGACCATGCGTGTGATTCTGCCCGTGGCCGCAGCCGTGCTGCTGGTCGGTTGTGCTTCTGCGACCATGGATGCGGCCCGTAGCGGCCAACCCACTACGCACATGAATTCGCGCAAGGCGCCTGAACGCGTTGCCCAGTGCATCCAGTACGGGTGGCAGGAAGAGCGTGTGTTCGGCCAGGACGCCAGCGGCTACCTGGAGCCGCGCAAGCAAGGTGGCTTTACCGTCTATACCCGCGAGGCCGAAACGTTCGTCGATGTCTACCCGCAGGACGGCGGTGCGCGTGTCGATTACTACACCCAGAACGACAACGGCGTCTCGTTGCAGCGCCGGGCGGCGGCTGCAACCTGTCTCTGACGGGTAAGGGGCGAGCCAGGGCTTTACACTTTTTTGCATCCGAACGCTGTCAGGTGTGTCGCATCGGCCGCTAGCATGCCCCATTACCCATCAAGGATGTCGCCGTGAACCCTTCATCACAGCTGAACCAAGCCAATTGGGACGAGCGCGCACCGCTGCACGCAGCCTCGCAGGACTACCAGTTCGATCAGTACGTCCAACGCCCTGCGCACCTTTCACAGACTGTTCAGTTCGACCTGCCGATGCTGGGCAATATCGAGGGGCAAAGGGCGGTGCACCTGCAATGTCACATCGGCACCGACACGCTTTCGCTTGCCCGGCTGGGCGCCGATGTGTGCGGCCTGGACTTCTCCCCGGCCTCCCTGGCGCAGGCCCGGCGCCTGGCAACCCTGTGCGCTACGCCCATCGACTACCATCAGGCCGATGTGTACGCCGCAGCCCAGGTGTTACCGGCAGGCACGTTCGATCTGGTCTATACCGGCATCGGCGCCCTGTGTTGGCTGCCGCGCATTGCGCCGTGGGCACACACCGTGGCAGCCCTGCTCAAACCCGGTGGCCGGCTTTTCTTGCGCGAGGGGCACCCCATGCTGTGGGCGGTCAATGAAGGCCATCAGGACCGCCTGCAGCTCGACTATCCGTATTTCGAATGCGAGCAGCCAACCGTATGGCAGAGCGACGAGACCTATGTGGCCACCTCGCAGCGATTGGCCAACACCCAGACCCACGAGTGGAACCACGGGTTGGGCGAGCTGATCACCGCGTTGATGGCCAACGGGTTGCAGCTGACAGCGCTGGTAGAACACCAAAGCGTGCCGTGGGAGGCACTGCCGGGGCAAATGGACAAGGGCGCGGACGGGGAGTGGCGGTTGCGCGAGCAACCCGCTCGCCTGCCGCTGAGTTATACCCTGACAGCCGTCAAAACCTGATCAGGACAGGTAGCCACCGTCGACGTTGAGCGCCGCCCCGGTTGTATAACTGGAGGCGTCGCTTGCCAGGTACAGCACAGCCCCGGCCATTTCCTTGGGGTCTGCCACGCGCTTGAGCGGGATCTGCTGTAGCGCGGTATTGAGGATAGCCTCGTTCTTGACCAATGCCGATGCAAACTTGGTGTCGGTCAGGCCCGGCAACAAGGCGTTGCAGCGAATCCCGAACTGCGCACACTCCTTGGCAAACACCTTGGTCATGTTGATCACTGCCGCCTTGGTCACCGAGTAGATGCCCTGGAACAGGCCAGGCGATACGCCATTGATCGACGCCACGTTGATGATGCTGCCGGCGCCATGGTCGCGCATCAGCTTGCCTGCTTCCACCGACATGAAGAAATAGCCGCGAATGTTCACATCCACGGTTTTCTGGAACGCCGCTGGATCTGTGTCCAGCACATTGCAAAACTGTGGGTTGGTCGCGGCATTGTTCACCAGGATGTCCAGGCGCCCGAACTGCTCGCGTATGCCGGCGAATACCTGCTGGATCTGCTCCAGCTCGCCGATGTGGCACGCCACTGCCGTGGCCTTGCCGCCGCCCGCGATGATGGCATCGGCCACGTGTTGGCAGCCCTCGAGTTTGCGACTGGAGACGATCACATGTGCGCCTTGCTGCGCCAGCACGTGTGCAATCGCCTCGCCAATGCCTCGGCTGGCCCCGGAAACAAAGGCGATCTTGCCCTGAAGGTCGAACAGGTGGGTCTGCGGCATGCTGCTGGTCCCTTGTGGTCGTAAGGTGCGTTGGTGATCAGAGGCTCGACTTGGCAATGACCTGCAAGGTCATCTGCTCCAGCAGCCGGTTCATGTGAATGAACTGGGCGAAGCGCTTGTCCTGGGTCTGGCCGTGAAAATAACGGAAGTAGATCTGCTGGACGATGCCGGCCAGACGGAACAGGCCGTAACAGTAGTAGAAATCGAAGTTGTCCAGGTCGATGCCTGCACGCTCGGCGTAATAGTCCACGAACTGGCGCCGGGTAAGCATGCCCGCAGCGTTGCTCGGCTGGCGGCGCATCAGTTGTACTGGCGCCGGGTCGTCTGCCTGAATCCAGTACGCCAGGCTGTTGCCCAGGTCCATCAAAGGATCGCCCAGCGTGGCCATTTCCCAGTCCAGCACGCCAATGATGCACATCGGGTTGTCGGCATCCAGGATGACATTGTCGAACCGATAGTCGTTATGCACGATGGCAGGTGTGGCGTGATCGGCAGGCATCTTCTCACGCAACCAGGTCTTGACCTGCTCCCAGCGCGGGGCGTCGGGGGTCATGGCCTTGTCGTAACGGCTGGCCCATCCTTCTATCTGGCGCTGCACGTAACCGTCGGGCTTACCCAGGTCGCTCAAGCCGCAGGCGTTGTAGTCCACACGGTGCAAGTCCACCAAGCGGTCGATGAAGCTTTTGCACAAGGCCGTTGTGCGTGCAGCGTCAAGGTTCAGTGCCGCGGGAATGTCCGAGCGCAGGATGATCCCTTTGACGCGCTCCATGACGTAGAACTCACTGCCGATCAGGCGGGTATCGGTGCAGTACGCATAAGCCTTGGGACAGTAGGGGAACCCATTGTTGAGCTGGTTGAGAATGCGAAACTCACGGCCCATGTCGTGCGCCGACTTGGCTTTCTGCCCGAACGGCGGTCGGCGCAAGACCAATTCTCGACCGGTGTATTTGACCAGGTAAGTGAGGTTGGACGCGCCACCCGGGAACTGGCTGACGGCGGGCGCGCCGGCCAGGCCGTCAATGTGCGCCTTGAGATAGCCGTCGATGGCTGCCAGGTCAAGCTCTTCGCCGGAACGTACTTGCGTAGACTCGTCGGTGAGCGTCATGGGTTTTCCTTATTCTCGATCACGCGGACTATTTTGCAATCTAATGCTTGCGCTTGGTTGGGACAAGCGTCCCAGGTCGCCATTGGCCGGGGTGTTGCTGGTCGATCAACGCCCTTGATGCTTGTCGTGCCGACAAACGCCGGACCAAAAAAAACCGAAGCCTTGTGGGCTTCGGTTCAGGGTCATCCAGGGATGCTGCTCAGGACGGGAACAGTTCGCTGAGCTTCATCGACAGCATCATGTCGCCTTCCACGCGCAGCTTGCCACCCATGAAGGCCTGCATGCCGTCGGTTTCGCCGCTGACGATGCCCTTGAGCGTTTCGCTGTCCATTACCAACGTGCAGTTGGCGTCCGGGTTCTCGCCTTCCTGCAGTTGGCAGGTGCCGTCCTTGACGATCAGGGCGTAGTGCTTGTCTTCATCGGTAATGTTGAAGCCGAATACCAGGTCCAGGCCTTGGGCAGCGGATGGGTTGAATTTCTCTTGCATCTTTTTGACGGCATCAGCTACGGAGGTCATGGCGCATTCCTTATAGAGTGATTTTCACGTCCCCGCAGGGACACAACAGGCCGGGCTCACCGATAGGTGATGAGCGCCGGCGTCCTCAACAGTTGCACATGGGCTTGACTGTTGAAAGAAGCCAATGCCACGTCGCGGCCTTTGAACTTCAATTGGCTCAGCGACGTGTTGATTATTTGCCAGTTCAAGGCAAATGCCTGATCCGGGGTTATGCCTGAAACCAGGTGCAGCAAGGCGGCAATGGTGCCACCGGAGGTGAAAATGGCAATGTTGTCGCCATTGCCTGCGTTGTCCAGCACGCGGTTCAGCCCTTCGCGTACGCGGGCAGTGAACGCTTCCCAGGTTTCCAGTTCGTCGCTGCCATGGGTGCCTGCGTGCCAGCGCTGCACCATGAGTGCGAACAGGCGCTGAAATTCGCTGCGGTGATGCGTGACGTTGCTCAGGATTTCTGGCGCGTTGGGCTCGTCTATCGACAAGCCAGGCAACAGCGCGCGAATCACCCCATCGGCGTCGAACTCATTGAATGCAGCGTCGGTCTCAACAGCCGGCACGGCGTTGCCACCGGCCTGCATCGCTTGAAGGGCCAGGCGGGCAGTGTCTTGCTGGCGGCGCAGATCGCCCGCCACACACCGCTCCAGCCGTATCCCTAGCTGGGCAAGGTGCTCACCTAGCGCCTGGCTCTGACGCACGCCAACGGGCGACAGCACGTCGTAGTCCTGTGCGCCGAAGGAGGCTTGGCCATGTCGAATCAGGTAGAGGTTGCCCACGAACGCTTCCGCTGTTGAAGGTTGCTGCCGAGGTTAGGGTGCGGTGCACAGCGCTGTCAACGAAAAAACATACAAGCGTTTGAAAAGGTCGTTTGAAAGGTGTTGCCAGCGTTTACATCCCCTGGCAGCGCCTGGGGTGCACCGGTATGCTTGTACCATTCACGCGCCTTCTGGCGCAGCTATCGAAGGAGTCACCGTGGAGTTTCTTGCCGAGTACGCAAGCTTTCTCGCCAAAACCGCCACCCTGGTCATCGCTGTTCTCATCGTGCTGTCGGCCATTGCCGGCTTGCGCGGTAAAGGGCGGCGCAAACCGGGTGGGCAATTGCAGGTTACCCGCTTGAACGCGTTCTACAAGGACCTGCGCGAGCGGCTGGAATCAGGCCTGTTCGACAAGGCTCAGCTCAAGGCGTTACGCAAGCAGCAGGCCAAGGCCGAGAAGAAAACCCGCAAGGTCAAGGCGGACGAAAAAGCCAGGGTCTTCGTGCTCGATTTCGATGGCGACATCAAGGCATCTGCAACCGAAAGCCTGCGCAACGAAATCACCGCACTGCTCACCCTCGCCACCCCTCAAGACGAGGTGGTACTGCGTCTGGAAAGCGGGGGCGGGCTGGTGCACAGCTATGGCCTGGCTGCCTCCCAGCTGGCCCGCATTCGCCAGGCCGGCATCCCCTTGACGGTATGCATCGACAAGGTGGCTGCAAGCGGCGGCTACATGATGGCCTGCATCGGCGAGAAGATCATCAGCGCACCCTTTGCGGTGCTCGGCTCCATCGGCGTCGTGGCACAGTTGCCCAACATCAATCGCCTGTTGAAGAAGCACGACATCGATGTCGAGATGCTGACTGCCGGTGAATACAAGCGCACCCTTACCGTGCTGGGTGAAAACACCGAAAAGGGCAGGGAAAAGTTCCAGGAAGACCTGGATGTCACGCATCAACTGTTCAAGGACTTCGTCGCCCGCTACCGCCCCCAGCTGCACATCGATGAAGTGGCCACCGGTGAAGTGTGGCTGGGCATTGCAGCCCTGAACCGCAAGCTGGTGGACACGTTGCAGACCAGCGATGAATACCTCAGCGAACGCGCGCGCAGTGCCAACCTGTTCCACCTGCACTTCGCAGAGCGCAAGAGCCTGCAGGAGCGCATTGGCATGGCGGCCAGCGGCACCGTGGAGAATACGCTGGTAGGGTTGTGGAGCAAACTTGGCCGTCTGCGCTAACACCTTGAACCTGCTGAAATTTTTTTTCGTTCAGGGGGTTGCACGGTTACGTGAATGTAGACATAATGGCGCCCATCGAAACGCAGCACGCTTTAAAGGCGCAGTGTTTCGGGGAGATAGCGAGGTGTAAGCCGCTAGATCCTGACTTTGAGGCCGAGTAGCAAAGTGGTTATGCTCCGGATTGCAAATCCGTCTACGCCGGTTCGATTCCGACCTCGGCCTCCACATTCAAAAGCCCCGCAGATTAACGTCTGCGGGGTTTTTATTTGTGCGCAGAAAAAAGTATCGTTTCCGCATAATTGGACATCGTTTCCGCATCAGCCCCTTACTTGGTCGGGCTGACCACCTCACCGACGCGGCGATAAACCCGCTTGGTGATTTCCTCCTTGGAGTGCCCAAGCAGCCGGCTGGCGTGGCTGATGTCCTCAATCTCCGACGCCGCCTTCGGTCGGATATCACGGAACTGGAACTGGCGAACTTTGATGGCCAGGTCTGTGTTGCCGTCAGCAGTCAGCTTGCGGGCAGCCCTGTCTCGCGCTTCGCTGAAGCGGTTTCTCAACATCTCCCAACTCATACGCAGGCCTGAGTCGTTGGTGATGAGGCGTGAGTTGCGTACACCCTGCAGCTTTCGCCGCTCCAGTAGCGCCTCGATGAACAGGCCTAGGCCGGTCAGTTCGCCGTTGACGTGCCGTCGGATGCGCAACTTCTTGTCGGTCTTGTTCTGGTCGACCCACAAGTAGTCATCGTCAAGGTCGACTGTGCTGAATTTCAGCGTGTCAGCAGGGCGTTGGCCGGCCAGGTAGGCTAGGTCCATGGCGTCCTTCAGGCCCTGATCGCCTTCGGCATACACTGCATCCCAGATTTCGTCAGCCGCGTAGAAGTCGCGCACCTTCTCCTTGTTGCGGCGAACCGCCAGGCACGGGTTGCGCTCGGCAAAGCCCCACTCCATGGCCATGGTGAAAACGTGCGACAGCAAGGCTATCTCCCGGTTTGCCCGGGTCTTGGCGCTGCGGGCATCCCTGTACTGGGCAATAACCGGCGGACTGATGGCCTCGATCGGTGCATCAGCAAATGCTTTGCGTAGGCGCTCCAGCTCGTACTTGTTGTCCTTTTGCGTGCGTGGCGACTTGCCCGGAATGATATCCCGCTCATACCGGTCGAACAGCTCACCCATCGTCGCCATCACTTTTGGCTTGGCCTTGTGCTCCAGGCGCGCCCATTCCAGCTTGGCCTCAGCAAGGTCAGTCCCCAGCGGCACTTCCTGCCGCTTCCCGTCAGCATCCCTCCCATCGTAGTAGTAGCCCACCCACAATTTCCCGCTTTTCAGCTTGCGGACCCGCCGCAGCATCCTTGGCGGCAGGTCCTTGTTCGATGCCTTCCTGTTGCGCATCCTTTACCCCACGCGCGATAAGTCCAATGTCCAGGTTTCGGTTGTTGCATTCGCCATGTTTGGCTTTACGCCGGCCATTTTCAGGCGGGCATATACCCGTCCCACAACCGGCCGCCGGGCACGGGTGAGCGTGTACTGCCAGCCGTTGTTGGCCAGCCAGGCGATTTGTTTGCTCGGGATCTGGTAACCGGTGATGCGGATTACCTCTTCCTCGTCGAGAAACTCGCTTGTATGTTCCATGGGATGGTCTCCACGCCGCCGGTGGCGGCAGGTTGGTAGTCAGGCTGCTGGAGCAGGCTCTACGCGGTAATAGCTGGTGCACCTGCAACGCGGGCACACCATGGTGCTGGCTCCTTTGAGCCACTTGCAGGGCGCGAGCACTCGCTCGCTTTCCTTGTGCTGGTTACGGCACCTGGAGCACTTCACTGTGATATCGGACACGGTTCATCCTCGCCCGCGCATGTCGGCGGGCTTGAGTAGTAGGGAAAGGGGTTAGGCGAGTTCGGCGGCGAAAGCGTCGACTAGGGCCTGGCTGGTGAAATTGATCGGCAGGGCGTCTGTGCTCTTGCCATCGTTGATCAGCACCCAGCCGTTCTTGTAGAGGGTGCAGGTGTTGCGACCAAGGCGGACGCGGGCGATCGGTAGCCCGCCGAAGGGAAGCCAGCGATTGAGGCGGTAGATCACCTTCATCGCGGCCACCGGTAGAAGTGGAAGGCCACGAACATCAGGGGCAGGATCATGATTTGCGCTCCATGAAGGCGTACACCAAGGCGACAAGGCCACATGCAATTCCTAGCGTGTACCCGAGAGCTGTAGCGCCTGGCGATCCAGCGCCATTGGCCGCGATCATGAACAGCAGCGACAGGATCAGATTGAACTGATATTTGGTCATGACATCAGCTCCTTCGGCACCTGGACGGTATCGCCAAGCTTTGCCTTGACCAGGCTGCGACAGAAGGCGACCAGGGCGGTTGGGCCGTAGCACCAAAAGCCGCTATCTGCTGGGCCCGCGCTGTAACGAAACTGAGCATCTGCAAGATGAGCCTGGTAGTGGGCGCTAGCGTGATGCTTGTCGATAAGCGGCCCGCCTTGGGCCCAACTAGTAGAGGGCCGGTAGCCATACCCCAAGGCGGCACCGCGAACGGTACAGCTAGCAGGCTCGCCCTGTGGGCTGATGATGCAGGTGTGATCTTCGCTGTCTTGGGTGTAGCCCTCAGCCTTGGCCACCGCCCAGTCCAACGCCGCGCCGACCAGGTTGGATACCCTCACTTCGATCAGGTCGGTCACGGCAGCACCTCGCGTGGCACATCAAAGAATCCTAGGCGCCCCTTCATCGGGACAAACGGGAGCGGCTTTGGATCGCGTAGCACGAACCCTTTCTCGCCCATGTACCAAGGCGATTCGCTATGGTCGACGCTGTCCACAAGCTCAACTGAGCCAATGATCCCGCCTCGCAGCAAGTTGTCAGGCGGCACCGGGAAGGGCGGCTTGATCCCCCTACGGGCCATGAAATCAAAGGCCGAGAGAAACTCACGACGAGTCATTCCGCTGGCGGCGTGTACTAAGAAGCGGCCTCGGAACTTCGTATGCCAGGTTCGATTCTCGATGTCTTTGCCACCGCTGATGATCAGCCAGGCCCATGGTTGTCTGATTGAAAGTGCCTTCACAGCTCATACCTCTCATCAATCCAGCGCCCAGGCGCCAGAGCGGGGGTAGGTTCGGGTTGGGTTTCGTGCGGGGAGAGCTGGCGCTCGATGCCTGCCTGCAGCTGGCTGTCGGGGATGCAGCTGATGCCGCCTCGATTCCCAGCCTGGTATAGCCAGCAAGTGGCGCCGTGCTCATCGTCGTGGAATACGTGAACCCCATACGGCAAAGGGTCTGCGCTGGCGCCGGTGGCCAGCAGCAGGAGGCAGAGGGCGAGGCGGGTCATCGGCGCAACTCCTCGTCAGGGTCGAAGCCGTAGCGGCGGCACAGCGCATGTGCCACGCCCGATCCGCAGCAGAATGCGTCCTTCATCAGCACCCAACGCGGTTGCTTCATGCGAGTCTTACCGCTGACCATACGCACCGCGGTTCGTAGCAGGTCGTGTTCGGTGAACTCGCAGCCGGAAAGGGTGATGACGCGGCTCTTTCCGTTCAGGTGCTCGAGCGCCGCCTTGAACTGCTGGATGTATTCCTCCTCGGTAGAGCCCCAGCGATTGACGAGACATTCGTCATCAACTGGGCAGCCTTCATCTTCCGGCTCATCAGAAGGCGTGCCCGATACCATCAGGAACTCACTCTCGACAGCTTGGAGTAGGTCGGAGAACCGTTTTGTGTTCCTGACATTAGTCTCCAGCACGCTGACCGGGTGAGAGTGGTGCAGGCCGAACACGTCGTAGATTCGCGCCAAGTCGGGATGCAGTTGGTTTTCTTCAGGCATGACGATTCCTTGGCCGCCATATCGCGGCAGTGAATAGAGGGGAGAGGGGTTACAGCGGCGTGGAGTACAGATGTGCTCTTGGGCGGTTACGCTTGTGCGCGCATGAAAGCCGCCATGTCGCCCATCTGCCCGACGATGGCGTGTTCCTCGGCTGCTATGGCCTTGGTGGTGCTGCTCTTGCGCTTATTGCACCTTCGGCAATCGACCTTGGTCCAGTCGCCCGACAGCTCGGAGGATTCCCCTAGCCAGGTGCCGCAGGGCGCTTGCTCAATGTCTTCCAGGTCGGTGAATGGTGCGAAGTGCGTCTTCACGACTTCACCTGCGGCTCTGGGCTGGCGGATAGCAGGGTCTTGATACGCGCGCGATGTACACCATTCAGCATTGGCTGTTCAGCGATTAGCCGCAGCAGCCCATGCGCCTCGGCCAGCTGGGCGCGCTGATTCGAAATGCGCATGCTCTGCCGCATGATCTGCGCGTCAGAGTGCTTGATGACCTCACGCAGCTGCTCTGCCTCAACGCCACCGCTCAGCGGCCCGACCGGAACAATCGGCAGCCCAGTCGCCGCCGCATCCCGCTCTGCCTCTTCTTTGGTCCACCAGAAGGCAGTATCAACCATCCAGGCTATAGGGTCGGGGTGGGGCTGCTGGGCTGGTTGGCCAAACTCTTTGTAGGCCACCCATAAGCCCTGCACATACTTGTCTGCGTAGCCTTCACTGTCATCGCCGCGGGCAAGCCAGGCGCCGTCCAGGTAGCCTAGGACAGGATGCTTGGTGGCGAGCACCCATTTCTGGAACCGCTCGCGGCGGCCTTCTGGATGCTGGGCTAGAGGCTGTATTTTGCTCTCTGTGTTGCTGGATCGGCTTTCTGTGGGCATCGATAGGCCTCGAATGTATAGTGGTTTCTTCAAAAAATGGAGATAGCCATGAGTACAACAGCGGACGTTTTCTTTTCAACCTCAGGCCGTATTGAAATCGTTACTAGAGCCGCATCTAAATTCAGAGTTGAGCTCGAAAAGTTTAGTGAGGATTCTGATGATAAAACAAAATTTCTTTTGCATTTCATTGTCATGACGCTCACTTTTATAAAGAATGATCCACGGTGGTTCGACAAGCACTGCACGTTCAATATTGGCGCTATTGGCGAGAAGTTCATTGACGAGATCAAAGAAAGCTCAATGAGTGAGGATGACCTGGAGCATGTCTTTTCCAGTTGTTACAGATTCATTGTTGAATGCCAAATCAGTAGTCCTGGCAGATTGGCGCATTTGGCAGTGGAAGCGCTGGAGCGAGTTTCCGAATTTAAGTATGAGTTTGTTGCTTCCCAAATAAGATATGCTGATAAAGAGATGATGATTAATATTGTTCAGCAATATATCAATCATCCGAAACTTGTGAGCCTGAAAAACCTTCCGGATGTGGTCGAGAAAGCAAATAGTCAGCATGAAGCTATTGAGAAGGACATGGCTGAACGAGAGGCCCGTGTGCAGGTGCTTGCCGAGAAGCTAAGCAGTTACCGCTCAGCCTTCAATTTTGTTGGTCTATACGCGGGCTTCGAAGGTATGCGGTCCGGAAAAGTTTTCGAGAGGCGCGTAAACTTTGGCTACCTCCTGATCCTGGGAATGCTGTTGTTGCTGCCTTTCTTTTTAAAAATTGTAATAATGATCAAGGGGGTTAGCTATTTCGAGCTTGATGCTGTCGGTCTAATTACGCTAGCCGGACTTGAGCTTTTACTGCTTTATTTTTTTAGATTGGCACTGCAGAATTTCAAATCGATAAAGGCTCAGTTGTTGCAAATTGACCTAAGGATGACGCTTTGTCAATTTATCCAAAGTTATGCTGATTACTCGAAAGAGTTGCGCGCGAGCAACTCTATGGTGCTTGATCGTTTCGAGCAGATTGTTTTCAGTAGTATTGTTAACGATGAAAGCGCCATACCGTCTACCTTCGATGGATTAGATAAAGTCGCCGATCTTATTAGTAAAATTCGCAAGTGAGGATGGAGTCTTTTTGACCAGTCGCCGTTACGAGCTATATACCTTTGGTGGCCCTTCAGATATGTAAAAGTCCAGCTGCGCTGCGCCCTTGACCCAGGCCGCATCGAGCCTCTTACAGGCAAGATCCGCATACTCAGGGTTTAGCTCGCGACTGATAGACAAAAGCTTTCAGTATGGCGGCCAGCGCTGTAGTTCCCCTGATCCTAAAATGGAGCAAGCACTGAAGCGCCCGTGGAGTTTTGGCCAGTATGCAAAGTCGGATCAGGTCAGGCGGGAAGACGGTGAAGTGGGCGTCCTCCGTGGCCGGATGCGGCATGGTGGCTATTTGGTTTGGGATGGGGTATTACGGGTGACCGGCATGGGGCCGGGTCAAGGAGAGGCAATTGAGCTATTGGGATTCGTACGATTATCCAGAGGGAGATCCAAAGGTCAGGATCACTTTCGGCGCACAGCATGCCGGAACTCCGGTTGTCGCGTGGCTCGGTCTGTACGGGAAAACGGTTGTACCGCCAAAAGTCAATGTAGAGGCTGAGTACAGCATACATACCACTGACGAAGCAGAAGCCAGAAGGATCATGAATGCTCATGCCGACGACTTCATTAGAGAGCACAATATAGGCTCAGTCGTGGTAAAGCCGTAGCGCCTCTCGAGTCCGGAAATTCTCAAGCTTCCGCGCCACAGCCGGTGATACCGTTATTTCGTGGCGCAGCTGCTCGCGCGGCACGCTGCCCATCCCTGTATTGCTGGATCGGTTCTCTGTGGGCATGGGGATACCTCGCCGGGGTGGCGTGATGAAGAGGGAATTGATGCGTTGCGCTATTCGCAGAGGCCGTAGGCTGAGGAGCAGCTGTCCTGGCTATCGGCGCGGGCAATCAGGTTGACCATGTCGAACTGGCGGCCGCCGCGTGAGGTGTTGGCCCACTCGACCATCCGGTCGATACCGTGAGTGGCGGCGCTGATTTGATCTTCTGAACTCACCGTCGGGTCGTTGACCGCAGGGAAGAAGGTTGTTGCCCCGCGCTTGCTGGCGAGGCTCACCAGGCGTTCCCACTCGCGAACCCGGGCGACCTCTTCCGGCCATCTTGACGCGAGTTCGCGTAGTTCGTCCTTTGCACACATGATGCATGGCATGCAGCCGACACGATTGCAGCCTTGGAGATACAGCGGGTTCGGCTTGATGCCGGCTGCGCGGTGCGCTTCGAATACGGCTTCAACCGGCCATTTTAAAATCGGTCGGTAGTTGAAAAGGCCGCCGCCGACCTCGTCGCACTCTGGCAGATATCGGCGGTCCAGTGATTCATCAGCGCGCACGCCTTGCCAGGACAGCAGCATGCTGTTGCCGTCCATCAGCGGTAGGAAGACCTGCTCGATGATGGGGTTGCGCTTCAGCTCGTCGGTGCAGAAGCGCGCCTTGGTGCTGGGGAACCGGCCTTTCCAGAGGCACATGTCCAGGAATGGGTTGCCAGTTGGGTGCAGTACTTCCAGCGCACCGACCACCACCGCCTCCGGCACTCCTTTTTCCCGCCACTTCGTTTCGATGAACTTGCGCTTGCCAGCGATCTGCCTGGCGAAGTCCGCTTTGACCCAGCGGATCGGCACGCCCGTGGATTCAGCCAGGTAGTGCACGTAGTCATAGGTGGCCGGGTGCTCGTGGCCGGTGTCTGCGAACACGGCGCTGAGGTTCGGCACCTCAAGCTCGCGGGCGACCAGCAGAGTGGCCGTACTGTCTTTACCGCCGCTCATGCTGACGATGTTGTGTTCGGCCATAGTGGCTCCATGCGTGCAGGCGCCGCCCTCGCCGGGGCGGCGTTCATCGTTTGAGAGGGGAAGACGCTGGCTACTGGCTCAGCGCCATGTTTTGCGGAGGGTGGCGATGTTTGATATAACGCCGGACCATTTCAAAGGAAGGAACCTCATGAAACGCACTGTCATTGGCGCAATCCTTGTCGCCGTCACTGCGCTGTCGCTGAGCGGCTGCTTTGATTCAGAAGACGAGCAAAAGGCAAAGAAGCAGCAAGATTCCAGCGACAGGCTTTGGGACATCCCGCCTCCCAAGACTCCAGATAAGGGTTTCAAGCCCTGACGGGGAGCTCTAACGACGCCTATCTCTGGACGGCGTTCTCGCTCTTTGGCTGTGGCGTATCGCCGGAGAGTCTGGTCTCGACGGGCTTGCGTAGTCTACACATGACAGGTCTGTCTGATAGATTTAGACTTGGCTTGAGCCGATGCCCTGAATAGTGATCAGGGGAACGTTGGCCCATAAAACGATGCCTGTTCGATCAGGCGTCGTTTTTTTTTGCAATTCAGATTGGGCGGCACGGCTACCGATGCTCCGTTAATGGATCGGCTTCCTGTGGGCATGGGATACCTCAGTGGGATTGTGCTGATGGGAGGGTGCGCTCGGACTCGATGAAGCCCGTGCTCCGTGCCTCTCCATCCGTTGCCGCGATGAATGCAACTTCGACCTTTGCTGAATCCACCACCACCTTGGCGACATCGGCAATAGCCTTAGCGCGGTCGATTTCCATTGGATCCTCTTTGTCCTGTAGGGCCTCCAGCGTGGCGAAGAGGTGGTTACGCAGATCGGTCATCTTGTTTTTCACTTGCGGCCTCGCTGATCGCTCTCTTGAGCTTGCTGAGTTGGCGGATGGTTGACTTGAGTTCGGGCGGATACCGATGGATCGTGTTGCGGCGCATGTTCTCGGCGCGAGTCACCAGCTCAAGGTTGTCGAGCTCGATGTGTTGTGGGTTGCGATCCCTGAACACCACCAAGTGGCCTGAGGGAATCTCGCCGTGGGCTTCCTCCCAAAGCAGTGAGTGCACCGACTTCCACCGCCGATGCGATGGACCGTCGTCGCAAACCTTCCGCTGCCGTATTCCGTCCTCGGTGACGCGCTCTGTGCCCACTGGCAGCCAGGTGTGAGGCCTGTTGCCTTTGCGGAACTGAGTAGCCTCGCCACCGATCTGTAGGCCCTTCAACCCCTTGTTCCATGGGTCTTGTCCAGGCTTAAACCGATGCTCGATCCCAGGGCTGTCCCCCCGGCGCAGGCGGCAGGCGTGGTCGCTGGCGAGATACTCGGCACTGCGAGCCAGGCCCAAGGCATGGGCCTTGTTGTATATCGCGTGATCGGGCCGATTGAATGTGCAGACCAGGTTCGGCATCGGGGTATCGGAGTACAGCTCCCGGAGCCTGGCCACCTCCGCATCGGTCCAAAATCTACGCGAAGGCTCAGGCAAGGCTTTTACAAGCCGTCGCCTTGCGTCTTGCAAGGCCTGCAGAGCGATTTTGTTCATGGGTGATCCTCGCCTGGGAGGCATTCATCGTTTGAGAGGGGAAGGCGCTGGCGGGCAGCGCGAGTGGAAAAGTCGCTCGGTGTGGGCTATTACAAGGTGCTCGGCATGGAGTCGGGATAGGAGGATCAATGGCACACGAAGAACCCAGCTTTTCTGCCTGGCTACGTAGTAGTGATATTCAAAGTTCGATTCGGAAATGTCAGGAGATATTCAATTCGGGAATATTTTCTTCTAACAATATCTCGAGCCCAATGTTCGAGCCTGCCGTTATAGCTGTTTTAATAAATCTGAACGATTTGCTGGCGAAATCGAACAAGGATGGCTTGAGAATAAATTTTGTTGATGAGGTGGCCCAGGCTGACAAAATCAAGGATGTGACCGACCTTGTCAGGGAGTGCAGGAACGCTGCGTGCCATATAGGAAGCGGCGAGCATCTTTTCGAGGGTCTGGGCAAATTCACTTTTAACGTTGTTTCGGGATATATGCCTACAGCCTTCGATCTGAATGGAGTTAAACTTGGCTGTGACTTTGCGGATGACATAGCAATTTATTATGGTGAAAAAAGGATTTATTTGAGGAGGCATCTTCTAATTGCTTTGGAATCTGTGACGAAAAACTATCCTCCAGCTAACTAATTACAGTATCAGGATTTTGGCTAATGGGCTGTGACCTTGCTGAGCAAGGCCACGGTTAATATCACTTCGCGTCAAAAGTGCCTAGTGCTAACTTGGCAGAAGCGCCTGCCTTTTGTTCGAGTACCTGTTTGAACTCCTGAGCGATCTCCTCGCGCTGTGCCTCCTCACCGATCCAGCGCAACTTGAGTACTGGCTGCGAGCCGCTGGTAATGACGGACATGCGCAGGCGGATCACCTGTTCGCCCAGGCCTTCGAACGGGACGACCTTGAAATCGAGCCAGGCCGGGAGGGTTTCCTTGCTGCTGGCCTCGATCGAGTCCATGGCGCTGCGGCTGGCGCGAGTTTCGCTGACCGCGTGATCGCTCTCGGATGACGCCTTGACGGTGATGGTGCGCACGGCAGCGATGGCTTTGGCGATCGTCATACCGGCGCCGTTTTCGTCGGTGGCGGTCAGGTGCTGGTGCCAGTCTTCGATCCAGTCGCTCATGGCCTTCTGCACTAGGTTCTGCCCGCAGATGGCCTGCACGGCAGCGAACGCAGCGAATGGCTTGAGGCGCAGCACGGCGCGATCATCAGCGTGGCCAGGCTGGTCTGGGGTGCCGAGGTTGAACAGCACGGTGCAGCTCATGGCGTCCTGGTCGATGAAGCCGCGGGCGTCTGGCGCCGAGCGTTCGACCACATAGGCGCCGAAGTCGACCAGAGAGTGGGTGGAGTAGGTGCCACGGAAGCGGTTGCGGCCTTCTTGGTACCGTTCCAGGTCAACCACGTTGAAATGCTGCGGCACCACAACAACCGGGCCTAAGGCGGGAAGGTCTCGGCCGGCGGCGGCAATGGTGGTTTCTTGGATGAGTTCCAGCGCTTCTTTGGTGAGGGACATGCGGGTTTTCCTTGGTGGGGTAGGGATCAAGTACGCGGATGGACCGGAGCTTCATCACGGTTGAAGAGCTGGTCGTGCTTCTCAGGGAATAGCGAAATGTTGCCGCCGGTACCGACGTACATCGGCGTGTCCAAACTGGTGTTTTCGCTGCGATCACCGCGTTTGGTGGGCACCTTGTAGGCCAGCTTGTGCTTGATCTTCACCTGGTGGGAGTCACCGATCTGGCTGAAGTCCAGAGTGATGGTGATCTTGCCGGCCTTGCCGTGATCGACCACGCCGGCGGCTACTTCTGAGAGGGCGTGGCCGATCTGGCTGGCGAATGCGCCGCCGTTAAGCTCCTGTAGGAACTCGGTAGTGTCTGTAGGTTTTGGCATTGCTGATGCTCCGAGAGGACAAGGCCGCTGGGCGGCAGGTTGATGTACTGCTGGCGCCGGCCGTGCCGAACGCGTGAGGTGATGCGCTTCATGCTGCTTTCTGCTGACTCCATGCGCCGACGGCGGCAAAAATCTTTGCGGCCTCTGCCTCGTCGAGCGTCGTATCGGTAGGGATGGCGATCCAGCCGGCGGCTACCAGGTGATTAGGGTTGGCTGTTGCCCGCAGGTCTGTGTAGGTCGCTTGGATCACATCAGTGAGGTGCTCGGCCCGATAGTTACCTTGGGGCGCGACTTCGATCGATTTGTGGTACCGCTCGCCGAACTCAGTACGGCACAGCACGCTTAGGTAGATGGTCCAGCGGTGAGGGATATCGCAGACGGCGTCTACGATCTGTCGGACGCGGATCTGCTTGAGGTTCTTCCAGTTGATCAGCACCTGCTGGCCGCTTGGATCGATATTCACTACGGCGGCATGGTTTGCTGACACCAGGGCGCGGCAGGTTCGATCAAACCGGGCACGCATGTTGTGAGGCTTGCGCTTGCTCATTGCCGCAGTCCTTTGCTTGTAGCGCCGGCTTCCATCGCAGAGGCGAAGCGCAGCGCCGCTTGGTACGTGAACGCGAAGCCCTGAACCGTGCCCGTAGCCGAGTCGACTACATCCCAAGCCTGGCCCTGGCTGGCGACTTGGAAGCGGGGCGCCCCGAGCTTTTCGCGAGCTTCGGCCCGAACAATCTGAGCGCGCTCAAGCAGGGCGGCGAGCACGGCCAACTTTTCCTGAAACGCTGGATGCATAGCAGTTCGCATAGGGTGATCCTCGAGGTTAGGCGTGAAGTTCGAGAACATCGGGGCGGCGGACAACTCGAACTTGGGCGGTGCGGCGCTCGGGAGCGCGGCGGTCCCGGCGCATGGGGTCGCTGTCGTTAATGGCAGCATGCATGGCGATGAGGCCGGCCAGCACGATGCAGAGTGGGCTGATGAGCTGCTGGCGCATGGCCTTGGTGACAGCTTCGATGCGCCGCCCGGCTTCCAGCTTGAAAAGCGCGGCCTCGATTCGGTTAGCCACGGTTCCAGGAGTGACCGCCATCTGCCGCGCGATCTCCTTGGTGGTTAGGCCTTGGGCAACCCAGAGCAGTGCTTCCAGCTCGCGAGGTGCCAGCGTCTTGCCGAGCTGGCCTGTCCATGAGCCGCATGTGATCTTTTCCATGAATGACCTCAGCAACCGCATTGGTCAGGCGTCAGGGCGGGTGACCAAACCCCTGCGCAGCCGAGGGGCGCGGGCCTGGAGCCTGCCAATGCGGTCGTATGTGAAGGGAAGGGGATGCCGATAATGCTCGGCTTGGTGAGCCTTACGATTTGTAATGGCCACGGTCATGCGCTTTACGATGTGTCTGCATCGGGGTGTGATCTGCATGACGTTTGCCGGCCATTGCTCTCGCGCGGGGAGACGGTACTCAGATCACACCCCGATGCAGCCTGCGTTGGGGAGCAGGGCATCGGGCAGTTAACGTCAGGCTGACGTGGAGCAGGCTTCGAACGCGGCCCGCTCCTGCTCCATGCATTGCTCGTAATGAGCCATTGCGATTGGCATGTGGTAGCTATCCAGAGGCCATTTGCTGACTTTGCAGCCTTGACCTGGCGGGCAGTGAAAGACGAAAAGCTCGCCTTCGTTCTTGTCCATCTCCAGGCTCACGCGGGCACCGCTATCGAAGCGGTCTTGGATAATCGTGGTCATCTTGAATTGCTCCGTGGAGTTGATTTCCCGTCTGGCCCTGTTGCCAAGGCCAGCCAGTGAAATCGGTTCAGGCAGCAACCTCGGCTTTTGAGTCGATGCGCTCCTGAATTTCCTGCCTATGCACTGACACGTCCTTTGGTGCTTCGATGCCCAGGCGTACCTGGCCACCCTTCACCTGCAGCACCGTCACGAGGATGGTGTCGTTGATCACAATGGTTTCGCCCACTTTGCGGGTCAGTATCAGCATGGTCCTACTCCTTGGTTGGTTTCCCGTCTGGCCCTCTTTCGAAGGCCAGCCAGTGAAACCGTGCTCGAGGTCCACCACCGATGGCTTCACCCGATCTTCTGTCTGGCCTTGAGCTTCCCTGGTCACCTCGCTTTGATCGGCCTTGGCGGGGTGGTCATGGGGTTAGGTACTCGCTACACGACTGCCAGCTGCAGCTCGGCGGCCTACTGGGTAGGGCAGCTCGTCGTGGGTTGCCGGTCCGTGTTCCGACTGGGCTAGCTACTTCATTGGCAGGTTCCTCCTATGGTTTTTGATCCGCTCCATGCTCGGCGCCGGGTTTCCCCACCACTGCCTGCTGCAGCTACTGGCTACGCATCAGGTGGCTCGCATGGTTTGGCGTCCTCCCATGGGGAAGTCCGGCAGCTATCCAGAGGCTGCATGGTCAACGACTTAGCTTGTCCCGACCCAGGTGATGGCCTGGGTGCGTCGAGGTGGTCACGTCTGGTTGTGTAAAGAGCGATGAGGCGTGAGGGCCTCAGCGGTACCTAATGAGTAACCGCTCGTTATCCAAATATCACGCAACGTGTTTTGTATGTCAACACGCTTCGTGATTTATTTAATCTCAGGCGCGCTGGAGTTTTTCCCTGCAAGGCGGGTTCACGTTTCACAAGGCGTCATGTATGCTCAACTCGAAAAAACTGGATGGATATACAGTAAAGGAGATGACCTATGTCCAAGCAGAAGAAGACGGCACCCCAAGCGCACCAAGAGATGACCGGGGTAGAGCGACTCGGTCTTCGGGTCTCATCGATGATCAATCACCCGATTGCGCAGTCGCAGCGCTGGGTGACGATCCATCGCCTGGACACTGATGGAGATATGGAGTGGGAAGAGGTGATGGGGCTGCTGGTCGAAACGCCGGAATTGGATCTGACGTTCAACGACGACGATAGCGTTACAGTGCGGTGGGAGGCGCAGAGCGCTGAGGATCGCGACGACCTAGTCGTGCCGAAGGACTGGGAAGAGGAGAAGCTGGAGGAGGAGGCGCCTTTCTGACAGACATGGAAAAGCCCGCATCGGGGTGCGGGCTTTGATTAATGGTGGTAGATCAAGAAGGAACTGACATCTTGAACCCGTTCCATATTCTGATTTGACTACCAGCGGCAGCCTTTTCTGATGTCGGCGAATGCGGCTTCAGCACCTGAAACGTCGAATGTGGCCGTAACAGGGCTCTCGCTGTAGGGCGTTACGTTGGCTACGAACGAAGTGGTTTTGATCATTTCCTTGAGCGCCGCAACCGGAGACCCGGGATAGAAGGACGAAGTGTGGTCAGTGGATACATCCCAGGTATGGGTCTCAGCCTTAGATTTGCCAATCCGGTGCGTTACCCTTGCCGAGTCAGTTCCCAAAAAGGATTTCCAATTGATGTAAAGCTCGGTTTTGTTCTGGGCGCATCGAACGATAAGATCAATCCCTTCGCCGAGGCGTCCAGTGCCGCTGCTCGCATCGAGCCGAGCGATATATATCGATTTGTCTGTCATCGGGTCGGTGGTGGTTGAGGTAGACCACTTGCCTTTGTTTGCGGATGGGGTGGGTACGGTTTTGGTGGTTAGCCCATTGCTTTCTGCCAGCGTGTCGAAGCACGACAGGCGCTCGACAGAGTTATCTAAGGCTGCGCATCTCATCACTTCTTTTTCTGATACATCTGCGAACGTAGGGCTTGCAGTTGCGAGCGCCAGAGAAAGCGCTAGAGTTTGAATGGCGATTTTCACTTGGGTCCCTCCGAAAGAAAGTCCCAATTCTATCACAGTGGCCATCCGCCATCGCGCAGGCAATGAAAGCCCGCACTGCTATGCGGGCTAAGAGGAAGATGGATGAGCCTTCAATGTGCAGGGTATGGCGCTAAAAAAGTGTGAAGCTATGAAAAAGCCCGCTGAGGCGGGAATTGGCTACACCAGATGGGCATTCCAGACCAACAGCACCCGGGCTTGGATGTAGGTCTCATCAACCCGAATGTCTTCAGGAGGATGATTCGTGTTGTCCGAGATCATTCTAAAATGATCGCGACCCTTCTTCTGCAGGCGCTTGATGTACTGATGGCCTTGGTGAGAGAAGTAGTAGATTCCGTCGCCCACAAACTCACGAATGCTGATGTCAACGACCAGCGGGTCGCGGCTCTTGATGGTCGGCGCCATGGACTGGCCGACGCCTGTTATGAGCTTCAGATGGAAGTGCTCTTTGAACTCGACCCCCATCTCTCGCAGGTGAGTAGGGCTGACGCGGATGTCCTGGAGCATCTCAGGGTAATCGTGCGCCACCTCACCATCGCCCATTGCTCCGCGCACGTCGTAGTGGGCGATCCACACCTCGTCACCGACCAAGCCTGGGCGAACGAAGTCAGCGGCGATCAAATTGCTGGCGCTCGGCTCCTCAGCCGCAGCAAGAAGGCGTTGACGGGCCTCTTCCGGGATACCTTTGCCACTTTTTGCGAGCATCTGCCTCACAAGATCAGCAGTAGTCCGGGCTGGCGCCGAAATCTCGACCGTTGCCGTAGAGCTCAGGAGTAGCTCGGACTGATCGACTCCCAGAGCAGCTGCCATAGCGGCGATATCCGCCAGCGTGGGCTCACGCGTTCCGGCTTCATAGTTTCCGACGCGCGACTGCGATTTCCAGCCGCAAGCATCAGCCAGCTGGGCCTGGGACATTCCCGCCGCTTTTCTCAGTCGCTTAATGCGTTGGCTCAATGATTCATTCATGCGCGGGATTTCATCACGAAATGAAATACCTGGCTTTCACTTATTGTGATTGATATTAACACGATGCGTGTTTATCCTGAGTCCTAGTCATTGAGGAACCCCGAATGAACGAAGTTCGCAGAATCCGGGTAGCAGCGGGCATTAGCCAGGTCCGGCTTTGCCGGGAGCTTGGTTGGAACCAATCACGCCTGGCCAATTACGAGGCCGGCCGCCGGTGTGTCGCCCTTGATGCGGCCCGGAAAATCGTCAGTGCGCTTAACGGTCTAGGCGCTGAGTGCAGTCTTGACGATGTCTTCCCGCCAACTGCTCGCGACCCAGAAGCCGCCTGACCATTGAATGATCACTGATCTGGCGCCGCGCTTATAGATGACCGAAACACCTGCTGATCCATCCAGTACCCGGATCGCAGGCACAAAAAAACCGGGTGGCAGCCCGGTTTCTCAAACACAACATCGAGGTCGATTATGCACAGAGCGATCGATGCAAGCAACACTCACGCTCCCTCGGCATTTCCACGCACTGAGCAACTGCACCGGTTGATGTCAACTCGCGAAGTAGCTGAGTTGACCGGTAAGAGTCACGACAACGTACTGCGTGACGCTCGGGCCCTGGCAAAGAGGGGTGTCCTCAAATCTGAGGAGACCCCCTACGTGCATCCTCAAAACGGCCAGGCTTACCCTGAATTCCTTCTCGATCAGCGGGATGCCCTGGTGCTGGTTTCGGGGTACGACGCGTCACTCCGGGCCCGGATCATTGATCGCTGGCAGGAGCTGGAGACCCGAATGCTGGCGCACCTGCAGGTCCCGACAAACTTCGCAGAGGCGCTGCGTCTTGCTGCCGACAAGGCTGAGGAGAACCAGCGCCTCCAGGATGCGCTCGCCAGGCAGGCCCCGAAGGTAGCAGCGATTGTGCGTCTGGCGGGTGCAGGCGGCGCCATATGCGTCACCGATGCGGCGAAGCAGCTTCAGGTGGCGCCATTCAAGCTGTTTGGCTGGCTGGAAGAAAACCGCTGGATCTACCGTCGTCGCGGCTCCAAGCGATGGATTGCCTATCAGCCCCGAATCAGTGCGGGGTTACTCAAGCACAAAGTGACCGGCCTCAAGCCTGATCCCGAAACAGGCAGTGACCGCGCGGCGTTCGATGTTCTGGTCACGCCGAAAGGGTTGGCACGCCTGGCAGAGGTTCTCGGAATGCCCGTGGCTGGCCTAAGCATAGGGCGGAGCTGACATGCAATTCACTGTAACCATCAATCAGGTCAAGGCCTTGGAGTGGGGGCTCAACTCCCAGCAGGCGTTGCTGTTCGCATTCGTTTATGGCTGCCCGAGTTGGGCAAAGGCGATGACGACTGAGCAGGGCGTCTTCTTCGTACTGAGCAAGGCCAAGATCATCGAAGAGCTGCCGCTGCTGACGGATAAGCCCGACACGGCGTATCGCATGCTGAAGGCGCTGCAGGACGTTGGCCTGATCGAGCTTTCGAGCACTTCGAATGTCACGCTTTTCCGGCTGACCGACAAGGCAGCGCAGTGGAACAAAAAAGAGGATGGGTCGGAAAAATATCCGACCTTGAAGGCGGGTACAGAGGGTCGGAAAAAAATCCGATCTACCTCGGAAAAAAATCCGAGCAAGGTCGGAAATAACTCCGAGCCAGGGTCGGAAAAATCTCCGACAAATCAAGATACCAGTAATCAAGATACCAATCAGGGTACCAGTCACAGTTCGCAGGATGCCCCGGCTCCGCCGTCGCAACCCTTAGGGCTGACGCTGGTTCCGGCTGGTGCACCTCGGTGTGAAATCCCCGAGGACATGCCAGGGCCGAAGGACCAGACCTGCAAGACCTACAAGGCCTGGGCCAACTACGCCATGGCCTATCGCAAGCGCTACGGCGCCTGGCCAGTGTGGAACGCTAAGGTCGGCGGGCAACTTGGACAACTGATCGACCGCCTGGGTATCGACGTCGCCCACCAAGTGGCCGCGTACTTCGTGTCGATCAACGACTCCAGACTGATCAACGGCTGCCACAACCTGGGCGACCTGCTCACCAAGTGTGAGGCCTACCACACCCAGTGGGTCACAAACCGGCAGATGAACGCGACCACTGCGCGCCAGCAGGAGCAGACCCAAGCAAACATCAATGCGGCCCACGATGCCGCCGATGCCATACGCAACAACCAAGGGGGTAAGCGCAATGCTTTCCTGTGATGACATCGCCGAGCTGGCTATGGCTATTTGCGCAACGGCTGAAGCCATGGGCCAGACCATCAGTGCCGCTGGGGCCAAGCTGATCGCCGAAGACCTGTCAGCGCACGAACCTGAGGTGATCGTTGCCGCCCTGCGCGCTTGTCGTCGTG
>Ga0302347_1001123_pt1 | contig 34271 bp, 36 predicted proteins | sample PhyWR1_FD_202178 | JGI IMG/M metagenome (GOLD analysis project Ga0302347, IMG submission 202178) | Leaf surface microbial communities from wheat plants in UC Gill Tract Community Farm, Albany, California, United States - DLSL W.R1 (v2)... | ecosystem: Host-associated > Plants > Phyllosphere >... | reverse complement strand
CAACCTCCTGATGAATTCGTGAGTAAACAGTGGGGCATTGACCGGACAAAAGGGTTCAATCGAAGTATGGTTGCCCCCTGCCAAGTCGCCAGGAAGAACCTGCAATGCTGTTTGTCGTGATGCTCGGGGGCAAGCACCCCCGGGCGAGGATCGAAGTTCATGATGTGGTATTCGCGGTGGCGGATACCCTGCAAGCCACTTACCCGCAATTGCGCGAAAACTGGTTTGGCAGCGCCAAGGGCGTGCACATCGACGCCTGGATGGCGGTGGATGGCGTCGATGGCTGGAAAGTCGAGTTCAGCCCGTTGGCCCCGCAAGCCGGAGCGCCGCGCCTGTATTTCATCAACCTTGGCGGGTATGACACCCACAGCTTCGGCGAGGCCCATCATTACCTGCTGGTCGTCGCGCACAACAAGCAGGAGGCCAGAGCGCTGGGCAAACGCCAGATGCTGTGCGGTTGGTCCCAGGCGCATACCGATGCCGTGATGGATGTGGATGACTGCCTGCCCATCGACCTGGTGGACGGTCGTTATGTGCATCTCGTTCAGGGCCCGCACACCCCCATCGTGCAACGCAATGACTACATCGTATTGTCCTGAGAGTGTGCGTCACCAACTGCCGGACGCACCGCCGCCGCCACTGGACCCGCCGCCACCGGACGAACTGCTGCTGGAGCGCGAGCTGCCGGAGCTTGAACTCGAACGGCTGCTCGACCCCGAGTCCGAACGGGAGATGCTCTGCACGAACAGGATAAACGCCGCAATCGTGGCTACCGGTATTGCCATCACCCAGCCTTGAGCACCGTGCCCCAGCAGCAGGCCCGCCGCAGTATAAATTGCGACGACCGCCAGTACGCGTGCAAGGAAGAAACGCGGGCTGCTTTTCCACGATGCCTTGATCAGGAAGAACAACCCCACGTACAGGCCCAGTACCACTGCCGCGCCCAAGGGCCACAGCAGCCAGTGGATAAGGCTGAGTTCGACAAACCGATCCGCTGCCAGCACCCCGACGATATACGCCAGCACGGCCATCACGCAGTAGAACACTGCGCGCGCCAGCCACAGCGCGCCAAACGTGGCGCCGCCGATCAGTATCGTCAGCGGTAATATCAGCAGGTACACCGACCATTCACGACCACCGACGTACAGCGCCAGCAGCAGGGTCACCCCGGCGGTGGCAATCAAGGCACGGCGCCAATGCAAGCGGCCGGCGGCCATCAACACACCACCGACGCTGCCAGCGATCAGTGCCAGCAGTACCGCTATAGCCGGGGGACTGGCGCCTGGGACGGCCATTGGCGGCAAATCGCCACCCTCAACCAGCACAACGAGGTCGTTCACACCCAGGCTGACGCCACCGGCAAAATCGCCTTGGCGAAACGCCGGGGTGATGTGCTCTTCGATAATCCGGTGGGCCAGTAGATCGGTGACGATGCCTTCCAGACCGTATCCGACTTCGATACGCACCTTGCGGTCGTCCTTGGCCACCACCAGCAAGATGCCGTCGTTGACGTCCTTGCGCCCCAGTTGCCAGGCGCGGAACAGCTGAGTGGTGTACTCCTCGATACTGACCCCGCCGGTACTGGGTAAAAGCAACACGGCAACCTGGGAACCTTTGCGCTGTTCGAGGTCAGCCAGCCGGCTTTTCAGACGGGCGGTGGTGTCGGCATCGAGGGTGTTGGTGAGGTCGATAACCCGCTGGTCGAGGGCCACGCCAAGCGGCGAAACATCAGCCTGGGCGGCAGTAAACGGGCTCATGCACAACAGCGTCAGCAGACTCAAGACGGACAGCCGTATCCACCGCATCATATTTGTTACCTGAAGTTTCTTCCTGAAAGGCGCTGACTGTAACCTATCGGCGCTATAACGCGTGACCCAAGGGCCTTGACTATCTAAACTGCGCCTCACATAGCAATACGCCATAATTTTGAGACCTCCATGGATCTACGCCACCGTAACAATGTAAATGTGATGGGCGACGGCATGGCGACCCTGGTGTTCTCCCATGGCTTCGGCTGCAATCAGGCCATGTGGAATTATCTGGCGCCGCACTTTACCGAGCGCTTTCGGGTGGTGATGTATGACTTGGTGGGGGCCGGCCTGTCGGACCTCGTTGCCTTCGACAAAACCAAGTACGGCACCCTTGACGGTTACGCCCATGACTTGAACGAGATCATCGACGCCTATGCTCAGGGCCCGGTGATTCTGGTGGGCCACTCGGTCAGCGCGATGATCGGTGCCCTCGCCGACCGCCTGCGGCCCGGGCGTATTGCCGCCCATGTGATGATCGGCCCGTCGCCGCGCTATATCGACGATGCTGGCTATATCGGCGGCTTCAAGCGCAACGACATCGATGACCTGCTCGACACCCTCGACAGCAATTACCTCGGCTGGTCCAGTGCCATGGCCCCGGTGATCATGGGCGCGCCCGGGCAACCGGAACTCAGCGACGCGCTGACCGAGAGTTTCTGCCGCACCGAGCCGGACATTGCCAGGCAATTCGCACGCGTGACCTTCCTGTCGGACAACCGTGAGGATGTGATCGGCCTCACCGCCCCGGTGCTGATCCTGCAATCGAGCGACGACCTGATTGCCCCGGTCGTGGTGGGTGAATACCTGCATCGCGTCGTACCCAACAGCACGTATTGCCTGATCGACAACGTCGGCCATTGCCCGCACATGAGCGCGCCAGTCGCGTGCGCGACGGCGATGCACAGCTTCCTGGCACCGTGGTCAGTCGCCCATGCCGACTGACCTGTTCGACAGCGCCGCCTGTGCGCTGGCCGTGACCGCCGAAGACGGCACGATCCTGCAGGTCAATGCACGCTTCACCGACTGGCTGGGGTTCAGCGTCCAGGAGCTGTGTGGCCGGCGCTTCCAGGACCTGCTGACGATGGGCGGGCGAATTTTCCATCAGACGCACCTGGCGCCGATGCTGCGCATGCATGGCAGCGTCACCGAGGTGAAGCTCGACACCGTGCACCGCGACGGCCAGAAAGTGACGGTGCTACTCAATGGCAATCGACGCCAACTCGACGACGCCGTGGTGTACGACCTGGCGTTGTTCGGCACCACAGACCGCGACAAGTACGAACGCGAGCTGTTGAACGCGCGCAAGCTGGCCGAAGCCCTGCTGCAGGAGAAAACCGCCACCGAAGTCGCCCTGCATCAGGCACAGGCAGAACTCAAGCAAGCCTATGCCATCTCCCAGCGGCGCGCGATGTTCGCCGAGCAGATGGTGGCAATTGTCAGCCATGACCTGAAAAACCCGCTCACGGCCATCCGCATGGCTTCGGATTTTCTCGGCCGTGGTGAACGCACGCCCAAGGAGCGCCAACTGCTCGGGCACATTGACCAGTCATCCGAGCGCGCCCAGCGCATGATCGCCGACCTGCTCGACTTCACCCAGGCCCGGGTCGGGCACGGTATCGTTATCCGCGCCGCGCCACTGGATTTTCATGCAGTCGTTCACCACGCCGTCGAGGAACTGCGAGTCGCCTTCCCCAAGGCAACGCTGGTGCACCATACCGAGGGCGATGGCCATGCGAGCCTGGACGCCGACCGCGTGCAACAGATCATCGGTAACCTGGTGGCCAACAGCGCGGCGTATGGCGACCCGCAACGCGACATCTGCATCACCTCGCGGCTTGCCAACAACGCGTGCGAAGTCGCCGTGCACAACCATGGCAAAGCGATTCCCGAGGCCCTGCTCGCCAATCTGTTCGAACCCATGACCCGCGGCACCGATCAAGCCAGCCAGGTGCGCAGCGTGGGCCTTGGCCTGTATATCGTGCGCGAACTGGCCAAGGTGCATGGCGGTGATGTGGCGGTGAGTTCATCGGCAGCGGCTGGCACAACCTTCACCGTGACATTGCCTGCCACCCATTAATCCGTTTCGGATTTCGCACTCAACGCCAGCGCCAGGACACCCCGGTATAGATTCCCCGCCCATCGGCCGGGGTCGAGCGCGCGACGTCCAACCCCTTGTCGTCATACCCCGGCGTGACCGTATTGGCATAGCGCCGGTTGGTGAGATTGCGCAGGTCGACCCACGCCTGCCAGTCCTGCTTCGGTGCATCGTAGCCAAACGTTGCGCCCAGTAGTGTGTATGCCGCGGCGTAATAGGAATTGGCATAGTCCACCGCTACCCGCGAAGCGTGCTCGGTGTTGAGGCTGGTATAAAAGCCGCTCGGGTGGCTGTAGCGCACCTGCGCCTGGTAGTAGTGCCTGGGGATGCCCGGCAGCGTGTTGCTACCAAAGCGGTCATCGTCACGGTAGTGGAAGTCGCTGAAGGTGTAGGCCTGACGCAGCTCGAGCCTGCCGTCGCGGCCGCCGTCCCACAGCGGGCTGAGCAGGCTCAGTTCCATGCCTTGATGCACGGTGGGGCTGGCGTTGGACTCGGCAATCACGGCGTTGCTGGTGGAAGTCTGCGCCTGGGTTTCCACGGCCAGCAGTTCGTGACGCACTTCGGAGCGGTACAGTGCCAGGTCCCAGGCGCCAAGCCAGGCCTCACCACGCCCGCCGACTTCAAGGGTGGTGGCGGTCTGGTTTTTCAGGCTCACGCCTTCGCGCGCCAGCCCATTGGCCGGGCCGCTGGTGAAGAATTTGTTGGAACCCCAGATCATCGACCACGCATGCGGCGGCTCGACCGAGCGACTGAGGTTGCCGTACACCTGCAATTGCGGATTGAAGTCATAACGCAGGCCGATGCGCGGTGCGTAATCCCAGTCATGCTGACTGAGCGGTGCCTGGCCTTGCGGGTAGGTAACCTGGGTCTCGCGGCGGGTGTAAATGGCGGCCAGGCCGGTGGTCAGCCACAGGTCCGGCAGCAGTTCCAGGTCATTGCCGATATGCAGCACGGTGTCGGAACCCAGATAGGAGTAATCACGGGTCTTGGTGCCCGGCGCATAGATGGCGGTATTGCCGGCAGGCACACGTACATATTCCGACGCGCCATTGTTGGGCATCGCCTGGGTGGTGCGCAGACCGAGGGTGGTTTTGCTGTCATGGCCGAACAGGCTGTCCTGACGGATGTAGTTCAGTGTGCCGCTGATGTCGGTGTAGGCGACTTTCAGGCGGTTGGTGCCTTCGCGCAGGTCCATGGGATAGTCGTGATAGGCGAGGCTGACCTCGACCTTTGAGCGGTCATCCAACTGCAGGGTGGTCTTGTTGGCAATCCAGGTGGAGCCCGGCTGCAGGCGTTTGGAATCGCGGGCGGCGTTCAGGCTGTTGGCGGCACGCGGGTCATGGCTGATCTGGTAGCGCGTGAGCTTGCCGGGGGTGTCGTTGGCGGTTTGGCGGTAACGAAAATAGAAGCGGGTTTCCAGGTCGGGGTTGAAACGATAGCCGAAGTTGGCGGCAACGCCCTTGCCGCTGCCCGCGCTCTGTTGCTGATAACCGTCAGACGCGGAGTCCGTCAGGCTGATGTAGTAGTCGGCGTCGCCCAGCACCTGGCCGGAACTGATTTCACGCTGGGCATAACCGCGACTGCCCGCTTCATAGCGCAGTTGCAAGGCGGGCGCGTCATGACCGGTACGGGTGACGTAGTTGACCGCGCCACCCAGCGCCAGCGCGCCCCGATCAAAACCGTTGGCGCCGCGCAACACTTCAACCCGGCTGTGCCACAGCGGGTCCTTGAGTTCATAGGGCGTGCCGCCGGGCCCGGTGAGCGGCAGACCGTCAAGCATCTCGAACAGGCCGGACGCATGGGCGCCGGGGCCGCGGTTCAGGCCCGAGCCACGGATGGACAGCTTCACCCCTTCATTATTCGCAGCCTTGGCATACACCCCGGCTTGATACTTGAACACATCTTCATTGGTGCTGACCCGCCCCTGCTGCACGCTGTCCATGTCGACGTAATTGGTAGCGCCGGGCACGCTTTTAAGCTGCGCCTGGGCCACTTCACCGGCACTGGCGGGCGCCGTGGTGACGTCGACCGGTGCCAACTGCAGCGTTTCGGCGTGCAACGGCGAACCGAGGGTCAGGGCGGCAAACACAAGCGGAGATTGACGCAACAACATGAGGCAGGTCCTTGGCGGTGGGAAGCGTAAGAAGCCCGGCGGCTTCGCCGGGTCACGCCTTGCAAACGAATCATTTCCTTTGCATGACAGGCTCCAGCGCTTGCATGAAGTCATCGGCCTCCGACCCCGGCGCAAACCTGAAACCGTACATTTCATCTGTGGCCAGAATCGCGTCCAGGGTGTTGCGCAACTGTGCTTCGGTCGGCGAGTCCTGGAGCAGTTTCTGCGCCGGTAATAAAAGCTCTGCCGCGACGCCCTGAGCGCTCGCGGTGTCGATCACTGCAAACAGGATGAAGCGCAAACGAATGTCGCGATCCGTGAGCCAAACCGTTTTTCGCTTACCCAAGGTAGGCCTCGATTTTTAGGAAAAGTCCGAGGCTATTGCCGGTAGAGGGGCGTTTCAAGCGGCCCTTCGCAAGATCGGCCGTGTCCTACATGAGAAAGCGAAACACCGCACTTCCCCGTCGAAGGGTCACTGCACCGGCAGAAAATTCATCAACAACAGGCTTTGCGCATAGTTGAGACCGATGCGGCGGTAGCGCTCGTCGAGGATCTGGGTAAGCAGGTCCAGGCGCGCGACGATCTTGCCGAATTCCACGGCAAAACTGAGGTTGCTGCCCTCCTCCGAGATCTCGTTGGAAAACAGCAGCAACACGCCATTGGCGTCCTGGCGCTGGCCAAGCAGCCAGGTGGCCTTTTCGATGTTGCGCGCGGCATTGCTGACGAATTGCGGGTTGATCGAATCGGTCACGTAAAACTGGGTGCGCCCGCCGTGGGCGGTGACCAGCATGCTGCCGATGGCGTAGATGAATGCGCCGACGCGGTCGCCGCGAAACTCCGGGCTCAGCGAGTAACTCAAGGCTGCCAGGTCGCGGCGCTCGCCCAGCGCTGGCAACGGCTGACGGTTTTCGATGGCCTGGCGGATTGTCCGCGCGGCGGTCACGGCATCCGGGTAACCCGACTGACGCCACTGGCTCGGGTTGCGCAGATAGAGCTTGTTCATCAGCAGATAGAGGCTCTGCAGGTTATCGCGCATGCCCAGCGTGGCCATGCGGTCCACGCTGGTCTGGAAGAACTCGTCAGGCTTGCCTTCGCTGAACTGCCGGGCCATGTCGCGGCCCTGCTGCTGGCTGCACGCCGTGGCACCGAGCGCCAGCAGCGCCGCGAGCAACAGCGGCCAGCGTCGGGTTAAACAAGGTGAAAGAGGGTTCATCCGCATCCGGTCGGGTCCTGCTGCCTGCGCGCTGAATGCGCGCGTTCGTGACAGGAATAGAGCAGAAGAATGAAAAAAAGTGCAGCCATGCCCGGCAGATCAGCAGAGGACTACACCCCTGCACTAACGCATTCCTGTTGAATACTTGCCTGATCCTACGGACTTGCCGGCGATTGGATAGATAGCCCAGGCCCCGTGGTCTAGAGTGCAACGATGGGCGACTTGCGTCGCACCTCTTATAAGAACTCAGCTACACCGACCGATGATCAGCAGGTGAACCCGCCATGGAATTACGCATCAACCAAAAAGCCTATCAAGTGGAGGCTGACGCCGACACGCCCCTGTTGTGGGTGATCCGCGACGACCTGGGCATGACCGGCACCAAGTACGGCTGCGGCCTGGCCCAGTGCGGCGCCTGCTCGGTGCTGGTGGACGGCAACGTGGTGCGCGCCTGCGTCACGCCGGTAGCCGCCGTGGCGGGCCGCGAGATCACAACCATCGAGGCCATCGAAGCCGATGACGTGGGCAAGCGCGTGGTCGCCGCCTGGGTCGAGCATCAAGTGGCGCAATGCGGATATTGCCAGTCCGGGCAGGTGATGGCGGCCACTGCGCTGCTCAAGCACACCCCCGCACCCACCCCGGCGCAGATCGACGCGGCCATGGTCAACCTGTGCCGCTGCGGCACTTACAACGCTATCCACACCGCCATGGATGACCTGGCCAAGCAGGAGCGCGCCTGATGAATACGCCTCTGCCCTTGTCTGACGTGCCTCTGGGTGAGCCGGTCAACCTGTCGCGCCGACGCTTTCTGGCCAGCACCGCCGTGGGCGCGCTGGTGATCGGCTTCGGCCTGCCGATGGGCTCGGCCCGTGTGCAGGCGGCCACGACCAACGCCGCAGAGCGCGGCACCCAGGTGCCGGCGTTTCTGGAAATTCGCCCGGACGGCAGCGTAAGACTGCTCAGCCCCTTCATGGAAGGCGGCCAGGGCACCCACACCGCCATGGCGCAGATCGTCGGCGAAGAGCTGGACGCCGACCCCGCCACCTTCGTGGTCGAGGCTGCCCCACCGGGTGAGGCCTATGTGGTGATGGAAAACGGCATGCGCATCACCGGTGGCAGCATGTCGGTGCGCATGAGCTACCCGACCATGCGCCGCCTTGGCGCCCTCGCGCGCGCCATGCTGCTGCAAGCCGCAGCCCAACAGCTCGGCGTACCGCTCACCGAACTCACCACCCAGCCTGGCCGCGTGGTGCACGCAGCGTCCGGCCGTTCACTGGGCTACGGCGAATTGGCCGGGCGCGCCCTGGACATGCCGGTGCCCGACCCGGCCAGTATCACCCTGCGCGACCCGAGCCAATTCCGCTGGATCGGCAAACCGGTGAAACGCCTGGACGCCTATGACAAATCCACCGGCAAGGCGCTGTATACCATCGACCTGAAAGTCGACGACATGCTCCACGCCGCCGTCCAGCACGCGCCCCGCCTGGGCATGACCGTGGGCAGCCTGCGCAATCAGGCGCAGGTCCAAGCCATGAAAGGCGTGCATTCGGTGCACACCCTGCCCGGCGCCGTGGCGGTGGTGGCCGAACGCTGGTGGCACGCCAAACGCGCCGTCGAAGCGATCCAGGTGGATTGGCTGGAAGCGGCCGCCGATTCGACGTTGCGCGCAATGCCCGCAGACTTTTCCACCGACAAGCACCGCGACTTCCTCGCCGCCCAGCAAGGCACGGCCCGCGACGACGAGAACGAAGGCGACGTGGCCGGCGCGCTGAAAAACGCCAAAACCCGGGTCGAAGCCACTTACCACAACCAATACCTCAACCATGCCCAGCTGGAGCCGCCGTCGGCCCTGGCGCGCTTCAACCCCGATGGCTCGCTGGAGGTGTGGCTGCCCAACCAGGCACCGGACATGTTCCGCGCCGACATCGCCAAGCGCACCGGCCTTGACCCGGCGAACATCACCCTGCACTCGCCGCTGCTGGGTGGTTTTTTCGGTCGGCATTTCCTCTATGAGTCGGCCAATCCCTACCCGCAGGCCATCGCACTGGCCAAGGCCGTGGGCCGCCCGGTCAAACTGATCTGGAGCCGCGAGGAAGAGTTCCTGCGTGACGTATTGCGCCCGCTGGCAGTGGTCAAGTTCCGCGCTGCGCTGGATGACAAAGGCCTGCCGGTCGCCATCGAAGCGGTCAGCGCTACCGAAGGCCCGACTGAAGCCCTGGCCGGCAAACAGGGCGACAAGATCGACCCCACGGCCATCGAAGGGCTATCGGGCAAAAGCTACGCCATCCCCAATAAGCGCATCGCGCAGATCTACGTCAAAGGCCCGGCGATGCTCGGTTACTGGCGTTCGGTGGGCAATTCGCTCAACGACTTTTTCTACGAGGCGTTCCTTGATGAACTGGCGGACAAGGGCGGTCACGACCCGTATGAGTTGCGTCTGCACCTGCTGCGCGACAACCCGCGACTGACCACCTTGCTCAAGGCTGCGGCGCAGTTGTCCGGCGGCTGGAAGCGCGGCCCCTACACCGCTGAAGACGGCAGTCGCCGAGCCCGTGGCGTGGCAATGGCGTCGCCGTTCGGTTCCCATGCGGCGGTGGTCGCTGAAGTGTCGATCGAGCACGGTCAGGTCAAGGTGCATCACATCTGGGAAGCGATCGATCCCGGCAGCATCGTCAACCCGGCGATTGTGCAGGCGCAGGTGGCCGGCGCCGTGGCGTTGGGCCTGTCGCAAACGCTGCTGGAAGAAGCGGTGTACGTGGACGGCAAACCACGGGCGCGCAACTACGACCTGTACCCGATCCTGCCGCCTTCACGCATGGCGCAGGTGCACGTCAAGATCATCGAGAGCGGCGAAAAAATGGGCGGTATCGGCGAACCACCGCTGCCCGCAGTGGCGCCGGCCGTGGCTAACGCGGTGGCGCAGTTGACCGGCCAGCGCATCCGCAGCTTGCCATTGAGCCGATACACCTTCAGCTAAGGACAGGGAACGCCCATGAACACCCGACGATTCGCCCGAACCGCAGGCTGGCTTGCCCTGCCCTGCCTGATCGCCGCCGGCCTGCTGGCCTGGTATGTCACCCGTGAGCCTGCCTCGCCGTTCGAGCAGGAACAGGCCACAACCTTCGACCCTGCCCTGGTCAGCCGTGGCGAGTATGTCGCGCGCCTCGGCGACTGCGTGGCCTGCCACAGCCTTGCTGGCAAGGCGCCCTTTGCCGGCGGCCTGGAGATGGCTACCCCGCTGGGGGCGATCCACGCCACCAATATCACCCCGGATCCAGACGTCGGCATTGGTGCCTACAGTCTGGCAGACTTCGACCGCGCGGTACGCCAGGGCGTGGCGCCGGGCGGCCGCCGACTCTACCCGGCCATGCCCTACCCGTCTTATGTGAAGCTCAGCGACGATGACGTGCGCGCGCTGTACGCGTTCTTCATGAAAGGCGTGCAACCGGCCAGCGAGCCCAATATTCCCAGCGCCATCCCCTGGCCGCTGAATATGCGCTGGCCCATCGCTCTGTGGAACGGCGTGTTCGCCCCCACGGCTACCTACGCCGCCAAACCGGGGCAGGATGCGCTGTGGAACCGGGGTGCCTATATCGTTCAGGGCCCGGGCCATTGCGGCAGTTGCCACACGCCGCGCGGCTTGGCCTTCAACGAGAAAGCCCTGGATGAGACCGGCGCGCCGTTCCTCGCCGGCGCGCTGCTCGACGGCTGGTACGCGCCGAGTCTGCGCCAGGACCACAACACCGGCCTGGGCCGCTGGAGCGAGCCGCAGATCGTGCAATTCCTCAAGACCGGGCGCAACCAGCATGCAGTGGTTTACGGCTCGATGACCGAAGCGTTCAACAACTCCACGCAGTTCATGGCCGACGACGACCTGGCCGCCATCGCCCGCTACCTCAAGTCACTGCCCGGCGATCCGCAGCGCGACGGCGCGCCCTGGCAGTACCAGACAGCCGCCACCGACGCACGCCCCGGCGCCCACCTGTACGCGACACGCTGCGCCTCCTGCCACGGCCTGGACGGCAAGGGCCAGCCTGACTGGATGCCACCCCTGGCCGGCGCCACCTCGGCGTTGGCCAAGGAAGCCGCCTCGGCCATCAACATCACCCTCAACGGCTCCCAACGCATCGTCGCCGCCGGCGTACCCGACGCCTACCGCATGCCGGCGTTCCGCGAGCAACTCTCCGACACGGAAATTGCCCAGGTGCTGACCTACATGCGCAGCACCTGGGGCAACGCCGGCGGCGCAGTGGACGCCAAGGACGTCAGCAAACTGCGCGGCCACACCGACCCGGCCAGCAGCAGCCCGATCATTTTGCATATGAGGTAAGAGCGCGGCAGCCTGAGAGCCGACCGGGATTGTCTGCCGATGAAGGAGGGTCAGTCAGCTTAGGTATAGCTGACACACTGCCATCGGGGGCAAGCCCTAATGCCGTTCAGTTAAGCGCAGATTCCCTGTGGCGAGCAGGCTTGTCCTGCGTTGGGCTGCGCAGCAGCCCCAATACCAGGCGCTGAGCCGTATCAGGTACACCGCGTTTTGCTGGATTGGGGGGCGCTTCGCACCCCAACGCGGGGCAAGCCCGCTCGCCACAATAAGCCCACACATTTCCTTAACTGAACGGCATTTCCGTGGGTCGCCGCAAGGGGCGGCCCCCCTCTCAGCCGCCACCGCAGCAATGGATATGCCCCCCATCCCCAACATTTTTTGGCAATATCCCCCCTCTCCATCATTTCTCCACAAACCCTCCCACAAAAGCGCATGGTAATTGCGCACAATCTCCCCGCCCTCACGGCAACCACACCGAGCTCAACATGAACGACCTGCCCAACACCCACCGGGAAACCCAGGCGCTGGTACTGATCGCCGAGGACGAACCGGAAATCGCCGACATCCTCATCGCCTACCTCAAACGCGCCGGGTTTCGCACCGCCCACGCGCTCGACGGCCGACGTGCGCTGGAGCTGCACCAGACGCTCAAGCCGGACCTGCTGCTGCTCGATGTGCTGATGCCTCACGTGGACGGCTGGAAGGTGCTGGCCGAAGTCCGCCATCGCGGCAACACGCCCGTGATCATGCTGACCGCACAGGATCAGGACCTGGACAAACTGATGGGCCTGCGCATCGGCGCCGACGACTACATCGTCAAACCGTTCAACCCGGCCGAAGTGGTGGCGCGTACTCAGGCCGTGCTGCGCCGCACCAGCGACTATAAATACGTGTCGGCCAGCAGCGTGCTGCGTGTGGATGCGTTCGAGATCGATATTGAAAGCCACGAAGTCACCGTGCGCACGGCAGGCGAGGCATTGACGCTGCCGCTGACCGCGACCGAATTCAAATTGCTCGCGCAACTGGCCAAGGCGCCCAAGCGCGTGTTCAGCCGCGCCGAACTGCTGGCGCTGTGCTCGCCGGAAAGCGACAGCCTGGAGCGCACGGTGGACAGCCATATCAGCAAGCTGCGCCGCAAGATCGAAGACCTCGGCCTGCAAGGTGTGCCCGAAAGTATCCGCGGCGTGGGCTACCGGTTTGGGAGTGTGACGTGAAAATCCTCAACGGCTTGAGCCGCCAGATCATTGTGTCGATGTCGGCTGTGGTGCTGTACGTCATCGCCCTCGCCGTGGTCGGCTCCTACGTGTTCTATTCGCTGTTGTGGGCCTATTGGCCACCGTCCGAAGAAGACGCCAACACCTGGATGCCGTCCAATATCGAGTGGGCCTGGATGGGGCTGATCACGCTGGTGAGCCTGGCCGTGGGCGCGGTGGTGGCGTTGAAGTTGTCGCGGCGGATCCTGATGCCCTTGAACTCGGTCGCCGAGAACCTGCGCAAACTGGCCGACGGGGACCTGGAAGCGCAAGCCCTGGCCGGCGAGCAGCCCATCGCAGAGGCAGCGATACTGGTGGATGACTTCAACAGCATGGCCCAGCGCCTTAAACGCATGGCCCAGGAGCAGGCGTTCTGGAATGCGGCGATTGCCCATGAGCTGCGCACGCCCCTGACCATCCTGCGCGGTCGCCTGCAAGGCTTGGCCGAAGGGGTGTTCGAGCCGGACAACGCACAATTCTACAGCCTGCTGGGCCAGGTCGAAGGGCTGACGCGGCTGATCGAAGACTTGCGGGTGGTCGGGCTGGCCGACAGCGGCTACCTGGAACTGCATCTGCAGAACGCCGACCTGGCCACCGGGATTGAAGACGATGTGCGGCTGTTCGAACCGAGCCTCACGGCCGCCGGTTTTGTGCTGCACCTGGACCTGCAACGGCGTTTGATGCGCTGCGATCCCGGGCGGATCCGCCAGGCTTTGCTCGCCCTGTTGGACAATATCCGCCGCCACGCCACGCCGGGGAACGTCAACATCCACCTGAGCACCCGCGACGCAATCCATTATTTGCGGGTACGCGATGACGGCCCCGGCATCGACGCAGAATTTGCCGTGCACCTGTTCGAGGCTTTTCAGCGCGGCGAAAACTCGCGCTCCCGGGCCCAAGGCGGCAGCGGCCTGGGCCTGGCGGTGGTGCGTGCGATTGCCCTCGCCCACGGCGGCGCGGTGAGCTGCCGGCGCATGGAAAACGGCGGCACCCTGTTCGAATTCAGCTGGCCCGTTTGATCAACCGGATACCGCGATGCGCGTCTTTGCCTGGCTGTTCAGCTCCACACCCGACTATCGGGACTTTGCTTTACTGGATAGCCACGGTGTGTGTATTGCCTTCAAACGCTGTACCGCCCAGCCCGCCAACGGGGACTGGGTCGCCGTCAAAGAGGTCAATCTGAGCTGGCTGGGCAGACCGCTGCCTGGCAAAGCCCGAACCGTTTAACAACCTTCGTCCTGTACGCAGTGGCCTACTCTTATGTCGAACACGTATCTGTCCAAGCTTGAAGATTCACTGAGACTGCACACCACCCGCCTGAAAAAGTTGCAGCGGCTGTGGGTGCCCTTGCAGCAGCGCGCACCAAAATGGGTCCTGGGACTGTGGATTCTTGGGGTGTTCTTCTCGTTGATCACTGAGTTTTATGCGCACTGGATGGTGACCGCGCCATTGATTCTTGCGTTGATCGTCGCCGAAATCGTGATCGATGAGCGGCAAATGACACTGTCCTTGCAAGCCGACAAGCTGCGCGACCTGCTCAGGACCGCCAGGCATCGCTATGCCTGCCCCTGAGGGTTATGTGCCTGGCGCATGACCCATTCTTAAACGTCATAACGCTGATTTCATCTGCGTGGTAGGCTCGCTGGTTTATAAACAGGCATTGATCGTGCATTAGACGATGGCCAGAACCAGGAAAGATCATGCCAAAAATTTCCCACTCAGCGCTTCGCTGCAATTTTCGTGAGTTGCTTGCCGCACCCCAGTGCGTCGAAACAGCTTCTGTGTTTGACCCGATGTCCGCTCGCATTGCGGCCGACCTGGGGTTTGAGGTCGGCATCCTGGGCGGCTCGGTCGCCTCATTGCAGGTGCTGGCGGCGCCCGATTTTGCGCTGATCACCCTCAGCGAATTCGTCGAACAGGCCACGCGCATCGGCCGCGTCGCCCAGCTCCCCTTTATCGCTGATGCCGACCATGGTTATGGCAATGCCCTGAACGTGATGCGCACCGTCGAAGAACTCGAACGCGCCGGCGTCGCCGCGCTGACCATCGAAGACACCCTGCTGCCTGCGCAATTCGGACGCAAATCCACCGACCTGATTTCCATCGACGAAGGCATCGGCAAGGTCCGGGCCGCCCTCGAAGCCCGGGTCGATCCGGCGCTGTCGATCATCGCGCGCACCAACGCCGGCGTGCTGCCCACAGAGGATGTGATCAAGCGCACCAAGGCCTACGAAAAGGCCGGTGCCGACGGCATCTGCATGGTCGGCGTCAAGGACTTCGAGCACCTGGAGCAGATCGCCGAGAACCTCAGCGTTCCGCTGATGCTGGTGACCTACGCCAATCCCGCGCTCAACGACGCAGAGCGCCTGGCCAGCCTCGGCGTGCGCGTGGTGGTGGCCGGACATGGCGCCTACTTTGCGGCCATCAAGGCCACTTACGACAGCCTGCGCGCGCAGCGCCAACTGACCCACCGCACCTCCAACCTCAGCGCCACCGAACTCACCCACACCTACACGTTGCCTGCCAGTTACATGGCGTGGGCCGAAGAGTTCATGGACGTCAAAGAGTAAGGCTGACAGGCATGCTCCAGCACCACTTCCAACGGGTGGCGCAGGTGCTTGCCGGCTTGACGCTTGACCTGGCTGCGGCAGGAATACCCCGTGGCCAGCGCTTCACCAGGCTGGTCCAGCTTGCCGGCCCATGACTGCTCGAAAATAGTCTTCGACGTGTGCTGATTGCGCGCCTCATGGCCGTAGGTGCCGGACATGCCGCAGCAGCCACTCGCCTCGCTGAGCAGTGTGAGGCCCACTCGGGCAAACACGGCTTGCCACTGCGCGGTACTTGCCGGCACGTTGGTCTTTTCGGTGCAGTGCGCCAGCAGCCGGAAGGTCTGCGGGCGTTGGGACGCGCGGTCCGGGAGCGCATCGAGCAGCCATTCCTGAGGCAGCAGCACCGTGGGGCATTCGCCTATTCCCGGCACCTTGCGGTACTCCTGGCGATACACCAGCGTCATCGCCGGATCCAGGCCCACCAGCGGCACGCCACAGTCGGCCAGCGCCTTGAGCTGCGCGGCATTGCGGATCGCCGCTTTCGCAAAGGCGCCGAGAAAGCCCTGCACATGCAAGGGCTTGCCGTTGGCGCTGTAGGGTGCAAGAAACACCCGATAGCCCAACTGATGAGCCAGTTGGATAAAGCTCGCCAGCACTGGCGTTTCGAAGTAACGGGTGAACGCATCCTGCACCAGTACCACACTGCGCTCACGCTGCGCGGGCGTCAGCTCGCGCAGGGTCGGCACGCTGGCGACCTTGACCTTGCACGCGTTGAGCACGGCCTGCAAATCGTGGCGGTGGATCAGCGGGCTGTCGAGCATGCCGACGTGGCGCGCCAGCAGTCGACTCATCCAGCCCGCACCCATGATCGCGTTGTACAGGCCCGGCGCGTAAGCCAGGTAGGGAATGGTGAACTCCAGCGAACCGATCAAGTAGTCGCGCAGCGGACGTTGATAGCGACCGTGATACAACTCAAGGAACCGCGAGCGAAACTCCGGCACATTGACCTTGATCGGGCACTGGCCCGCGCAGGATTTACACGCCAGGCAGCCCGCCATGGCGTCATACACCTCATGGGAAAAGTCCGCCTCACCGCGCGAGCGCGCCAGGTTGTTGCGCAGCCGCGCGGGTAACCCGCCCAACCAGGCCAGCCGGCCGCGGGCGACGGCCAGAACGTCGATATTGGCCGCGCCCTGCAGGCGCAACCACTCGCGGATCAACGACGCCCTGCCCTTGGGCGAATGCTGACGCTCGCGGGTGGCTTTCCACGAGGGGCACATGGCGTCGTCGGGATCGTAGTTGTAGCAGGCGCCATTGCCGTTGCAATGCATGGCAGTGCCGAAGCTCTGCCACACGCGTTCGTCGATATGCCGGTCAAGGTCGCCGCGCAGTGTCACCTCGTCGACCTTGAGCAACCCCTGGGCGGCATTCGGTGGCGTGCAGATCTTGCCGGGGTTGAGCTGGTTGTGCGGGTCAAAGGCGCCCTTGAGCGCTTGCAAGGCCGGGTACAGCTCGCCGAAAAAAGCGGGCACGTATTCAGAGCGCAAGCCCTTGCCGTGCTCGCCCCACAACAATCCGCCGTAACGCTGGGTCAGAGCGGCCACGGCGTCGGAGATCGGTTTGACCAGGGCGGCCTGGGCCGGGTCTTTCATGTCCAGCGCCGGGCGTACGTGCAGCACCCCGGCATCGACATGGCCGAACATGCCGTAGGCCAGACCAAAGCTGTCGAGCAGGGCCCGAAACTCGGTGATGTAATCGGCCAGACGCTCCGGCGGCACGGCGGTGTCTTCGACAAAGGGCTGCGGACGAATCTCACCGTCGACGTTACCCAGCAGTCCCACCGAACGTTTGCGCATGGCATAGACGCGGGTCACCGCTTCGGCGCCCTGGGCCAGGGTGTGGCCCAGCCGCTCAAGGGTGGTGTCACTCTGCAAGTGCGCCACAAAGGCCGCCACCCGTGCGTTGACCTGCGCCACATCGTCGCCGCTGAATTCCACCAGGTTGATGCCCAGCGTCGGGCGCGCCGCATCGGTGGGGAAGTATTCGGCGACGCTGTGCCAGACAATGTCTTTCATCGCCAGCAGCAACACTTTGGAGTCCACGGTTTCGATGGACAGCGGCGCATGCGCAAGCAAGGCGTTGGCGTCGCGCAGTGCGTCCATGAAGCTGGCGTAGCGCACATTGACCAGCACCGAATAGCGCGGAATCGGCAGCACATTGAGCCGGGCTTCGACCACGTAGCCAAGCGAGCCTTCCGCGCCGCACAGCACGCTGTTCAGGTTGAAACGCCCCTGCTCGTCACGCAGGTGCGCCAGATCGTAACCGGTGAGGCAGCGATTGAGCTTGGGAAACACCGAGGCGATCAGCTCCGACTGGGTGTCGTGGATCTGCCGCGCAGCACGGTACACCTCACCAATGCGCCCGCTCTGCGCACACGCCGCCTCAAGCTCGCCGTCGGAAAGCGGCCGGCTGTGCAGGTGCTCGCCGCCGAGCAACACGCTGTGCAGTTCAAGGACATGGTCACGGGTCTTGCCGTAGGTGCAACTGCCCTGGCCGCTGGCGTCGGTGTTGATCATGCCGCCCACGGTGGCGCGATTGGAGGTGGACAGCTCCGGGGCGAAGAACAGCCCGTGGGGTTTCAACGCGGCATTGAGCTGGTCCTTGACCACGCCCGCCTGCACCCGTACCCAGCGCTCGGCCACATTGATCTCAAGGATCGCGTTCATGTGGCGCGACAGATCGACCACGATGCCGTCGGTCAGCGACTGGCCGTTGGTGCCAGTGCCACCGCCACGCGGGGTCAGTTTGATCTGGCGAAAGCGCGGTTCGGCCATCAGGGTGGCGATGCGTGCTATATCGTCGGCATCCAGGGGGAATACCGCCGCCTGGGGCAGGCGCTGATAGATCGAGTTATCGGTGGCCAAGACGGTGCGGGTGGCGTAGTCGGCGCTGAGCTGGCCGCGAAAGCCGCTGACCTGCAAGGCCTGCAGAAACTCCGGGTACTGTGGCGCAGGTGCAGAGGTGGGCAACGGGGCGATCATCGCGGGCAGGTCTCAATTCACGGAAAGTCGAAATACTTGTCGCCTGGGCATTAATAGGTCAGCCTCAGGTCATTGGTTTGGCCCATGATCCTGCAGGTTAGGGCGTGCTACAAACGTATAATCCTGCCGCTATCGATGACTTTTACGAATGAATTACCGTCACCTCACCCCTTCGATGTCGCTGCTGCTGGCGTTTGAAGCCGCTGCGCGGCATGAAAGCTATACCCGCGCGGCCGTGGAGCTGTCCCTGACCCAAAGCGCGGTGAGTCGGCAGGTTCAGGCGCTGGAACAGCAATTGGGCCTGACGCTGTTTCGCCGCGAAGGCCGGCAAGTGCAGCTGACCGATGTGGGCAGGCTGTATCAGCGCGAAATGAGCCACGCGCTCGGGCTGATCCGCGCCGCCACGTTGCAGGCCCTGGCCTACCAGTCGGGCAGCGGCACTCTGCGCCTGGCCACCTTGCCGACCTTTGGCTCAAAGTGGCTGTTGCCGCGCCTGCATGATTTTTACAAAAGCCATCCCGGCATGCTGGTGCACATCCATTCGCGGATCGACGCCATAGACTTCGAAACCGGCGGTATCGACGCCGCCATCGTCGTGGGCAGTGCCGATCTGCCGGGGCTGATCAGCCATCGCCTGCACATGGAGGAACTGCTGGTGATCATGTCGCCTGAAGCCGCCCTGGCCCATCAAGACTGGCCAGCGCAGCACCTGGCGCAGCAGACGCTGTTGAATGTGGCGAACAATGCCACCGTGTGGGGCGAGTGGTTCAGTCACCACGGTTTGCCCCATCGCCTGATGCGCCTGGGGCCGAGCTTTGAGCTGACCTCGCACTTGATCCAGGCCGTGCGCGCAGGTATCGGCATCGGCCTGGTGCCGCGCATTCTGGTGAGCGACGAACTGGCAAATGGCGAACTGATCAGCCTGGGGCAGCCGTTCGCCAGTCAGCGCAGTTATTACCTGGCTTATCCACCGCGCAATGAAAGGCTGCCTTCGTTGATTGCTTTTCGCACCTGGTTGTTGGAGCAGCTGTGAGTGAGGCCGGGAAGGACCTCTGTGGCGAGCGGGCTTGCCCCAATGCCGTTCAGTTAAGCGCAGATTCCCTGTGGCGAGCAGGCTTGTCCTGCGTTGGGCTGCCTAGCAGCCCCAAAACCAAGCGCTGAGCCGTATCAGGTACACCGCGTTTTGCTGGATTGGGGGCGCTTAGCACCCCAACGCGGGGCAAGCCCGCTCGCCACGGAAACCCGCTCAACCACGACAAGTCCGCTTGCCACACAGAAGCTGGGGTTGCTTCCGGACAGCGCCAAGTCAGTTTATCTGGAGCAATTGGCGTTGCTGCAGGAATTCCCGGGATACGTTTTCGATGGATTCACGGCCCACTTCAATACGGGCATTGAGCGCAGCGATGGTGGCGTCATCCAGCGTGGACGACAGCGCGTTGAGTAACTGGCCAACCTTCGGGTTGGCCTTCAGTACCTCGGTGCGGATGACGGGGGTGAGTGCGTAACTGGGAAAGAATCCCTTGTCGTCCTTCAGGGCAATAAACCCGAACGCGGACATGCGTCCGTCAGTCGACATCACGAGCGCGACGTTCGCCTGGTTGTCGCGCAGGGCCTGGTACGTCAGGCCGCCGTCCATTCGAATCACGTTTTTACGCCCGAACTCGAACCCGTAGGCTTGCTGCAACGGGCGCAGCCCGTCAGAACGCGAGAAAAATTCGGCATTGGAGGCAAATGTGTAGGCCTTGCCGTCACCGATGTTCCTGGCCAGGTCGCTGATCGAGGCAATGCCGTCCTTGTCCGCCTGCTCCTTGCGCATGGCTAGTGCGTAGGTGTTGTTGGCGCCGGACGGATTCAGCCAGGTAATGCCCTTCTGCGCGTCAAGGGCGCTGACCTTGTTGTAAGCCGCTTCGGCATCCAGCTTTTCGTTGATCTTGTTGTGAACAATCAGGGCAGTGCCGGTGTATTCCCAGTACACATCGACCTGGCCGTTCTCCTGCGCCGCACGCAGGATCGAAGAACCGAGGTCCGGGCGTTTATCCACCCGGTAGCCGTTGGCGCGCAACAACTGGGTGGTGAGTTCGGCCACCAATTGTTGCTCGGTGAATTTCTTGCCGCCGACGACGATAGTGTCGCTGGCAAACACACCGCCTGCCAGGCACAGCGCAAACATCAGACTGACCAACGCTCGATATATCATCCCGCACCTCGTTTAAGTGTTGTGTGCCGACAGGTTTCAAACGCGCCCGGCCAAACGTAACCCCCGAGAAACGCTGAGGTTCTGGACCAGACCGCACGCCAGGTCGACCGCGATGGCCAGCAGTGCGGTGGACACGGCACCGGCCAGCATCATGTCGAAATCGTTCAGGTCGATACCGGTAAAAATCAGCTCACCCAGCCCGCCCCCGCCAACCAGGAAGGCCAGCGGCGCGGTCCCCACGTTGATGGCCAGCGCCGTGCGAATGCCGGCAAAGATCACGTTCATCGCATTCGGTATTTCGACCTTCCATAGCACTTGCGCAGGCGTCATGCCCATGGCCTCGGCCGCTTCGATCAAGTGCCGGGGCACCGCGCGCAAACCTTCGCAGGTGTTTACCGCCACTGGCAGCAGGGTTGCCACCCACAAGGCGAAGATGGCCGCGCCACTGCCCACGCCGACAAAACTCATGGCCAGCGCCAGCAAGGCAAGCTTGGGAATGGCTTGCCCCACATTGAGAAACTGCATGCACGCCATGGCATGGCGCTGGCTCGCCGCGCGGCTCATCCAAACGCCCAGGGGCAGCGCCACCAGCAAGGCCAGGACCGCGCTGATGGCGACGATTTGCAGGTGCTGAACGCTCAGGTAGCTGATATCGCCCCAATAGCGCTCGAGCCCGACGCTCAGTCGGCTGATGAACTCAGGCATCGTCAGTGCACCCTCGGCGTCGTGTGGTCTGCCAATCGCGCGAGGATATCGGCCTGGTGCACGTAGCCGACAAAACGTCCCTCGCTGTCATTGCACAGCGCCCAGTCCTGACCGCACCCCAGCAGTTGCGAAAGCACCTGACGCAGATCATCCCCAGGCTTGACCACCAGTTGCGCGGGGGAACCGCCCTGCCGAGGCGGTACCTGGCTTGCCACGTCCACCGAGCGCATCAGGCGCAAGCGCTTCATGACGCGGTCACCGCCCATGAAGCTGGCCACGAACTCGCTGGCAGGCTGTGCCAGCAGGTCGTCGGGTGTGCCGAACTGCTCGATGCGGCCATCGTGGAACAACGCGACACAGTCGGCCATCTTCATCGCCTCGTCGATGTCGTGGCTGACAAACAGCACGGTCTTGCCGACCTGACGCTGGATACGCATGAATTCGTCCTGGATCACCTCGCGATTGATTGGATCGATGGCGCCGAACGGCTCGTCCATCAACATCACCGGTGGGTCCGCCGCCAGCGCACGGGCCACGCCGACCCGCTGCTGCTGGCCGCCCGAGAGTTCACAGGGGTAGCGTTGGAGAAACATCGCCGGGTCCAGCGCCACCACTTCCAGCAGCTCCGCGGCGCGCTTGCGGCTTTTGGTCTTGTCCCATCCCAGCAGATTGGGCACCACGCAGATGTTGTCCTCGACGGTCATGTTGGGGAACAGGCCGACTTGTTGAATCACGTAGCCGATGGAGCGTTTGAGGGTGACGCTGTCCAGTTCGGCGGTATCGCGTCCGGCAATCCTGATGGTGCCGGAGGTCGGCGCAATCAGCCGGTTGATCATTTTCAAGGTGGTGGTTTTACCGCAGCCCGAGGGGCCGAGCAGGATGCAGATCTGCCCCTCGGCGACGCTCAACGAGACGTCTTCTACCGCAGTGATGGCGCCAAAGGTCTTGCTCAGGTGCTCAATCTGGATCATGTCGTTGCCTCTTCAAGTCGGCGGGCTATCAGCGTGCTGGTGTTCAGGCCGCGGGGTGTCAGCAGCCGCTGCAGGGCGTACAGCGCATAGTCGGCCGCGATGGCGATCACGCTGATGACCAGGGCACCGGCCAGCAATTGCCGGGTATCGGTTTGCGTGATGCCGCGAATGATCAGGCTGCCCAAGCCGCCGGCGCCGATGTAGGCTGCAATGGCGGCAATGCCGATATTGATCACCGTGGCCATCCTGACGCCCGCCATGATCAGCGGCACCGCCAGCGGCAGCTCGACCTTGCGCAGTCGCTGCCAGGTGGACATGCCCATGCCGATGGCCGCTTCGCGCAAGGCGGGGTCGATGTTGGAAATCGCGGTGCTGGTGTTGCGGATGATCGGCAACTGCGAATACAGGAACAGCGCAATGACCGCCGGCACCACGCCGATTCCGTAGCCCACCACGGACAGCACGGGAATCATCAGCCCGAACAACGCGGCCGAAGGAATGGTCATCAGCACGGCGGCGAAGGCGAGCACCCAGCGACGCAATCCGGCGTGCTGGGAGATCGCGATGCCAATGGGCACGCCGGTGAGGATCGCCAGCCCGACGGCAAGCGCGACGATGAACAGGTGCTGACCCAGCAGCAGGCTGATCAGGCCGTGGTTGTCCAGAATGAAGCGCAGGGTTTCCATGGTTGCTTGGCCTTCTTCAGGTCATTGTTGTTGTGGTCGGGAGCAGCGCCAGACAGCGCGCTGAACCTGCATGAACCTTACCGCGCCGGCGCACGGCAACTGCGCCGTATGCCCGACGAGTTCTATCAAAAAATCGACGTTTCCAAGTGCGCCAGCGTCGATACGAAGCGGTGGCAAAAGATTAGCGCTGCAGGGTCACGTCCTGACATCAGGAATGGGTTTCATCAAATTTCCGCCGCTCTTCGCCGGGCGTGCAGCCCCAGGTGCGCCGGTAGACGTCGCCCAGATGCGAGGCTGAAACGAAGCCGCAACGGTGGGCGATATGGGCGATAGGCTGGGCGCTTTCACGCAGCAGGCGGCGCGCTTCGTTAAGCCGCAGTTCCAGGTAGAATTTTTTCGGGGTTTTACCGAAGTGCTGTTGCCACAGGCGCTCCAACTGACGATGGGACAGGTTGCAGCGCTCGGCGATCACGTCGATGCCAACCAGGTGCTCGAGGTTGTTTTCCATGGTGGCAATCGCCGCCGTTAGGCGCCGGTCATGAACCCCGAAACGCCATTGGATCGACATGCGCTGATGTTCTTCCGGCGCCCTGATACGGGCATGCAGGAATTGCTCGGCGACACTAGCCGCCAGTGGGTTGCCGAAATCCAGCGCTATCTGCGCCAGCATCAGGTCGATGGCCGCCGTGCCACCGGCGCAGGTCCAGCGGTTGTCATGGTTGACGTAGAGATCGCGCGTCACTTCGATCAAGGGGAACTCTTCGGCAAACTGGCCGATGCATTCCCAGTGCAAGGTGCAGCGTTTTCCATCGAGCAACCCGGCGCGAGCAAGAATGAAGGTGCCCGTGCTCAAAGCGCCTACCGTCGTGCCTCGGGCCGCCGCGCGTTGCAGATAGCGCAGCATCTTCGGCGGTTTCTGTGTCTCGATGTCCAGGCTGGCCAGCACGAACACGCGGTCCAGCGCGGGGGCGTGCTCGATCGCCACCGTCTGCAGCTCGAAGCCGCTGCTGGAGCATACCGGCCCTCCGGTTTCGCTCAGCAGCGTCCACTCATACAAGCGCGTGCCGCTAAGCCGATTCGCCGCCCGCAGCGGCTCGCTGGCGCCAGCGAGCGCCATCATTGAGAACTGGGGAAGCATGAGCAAACCAATGTGCCTGGGAGTCGTCATCGCAGGATTCTCGAATGGGCGGCCACCCAGGGAAACGTGATTGAAACAGCCCTGTGGCGAGCGGGCTTGCCACAGGGTTGGGGTGCGAAGCGCCCCCCTTCCAGCAAAACGCGGTGTACCTGATACGGCTCAGCGCCTGGTGTTGGGGCTGCTGCGCAGCCCAACGCAGGACAAGCCTGCTCGCCACAGGGAATCTGCGCTTAACTGAACGGCATTAGGGCTTGCCACAGGGTTGATGCTCAGCAAGTCCTCAACGGCTGACGGCCTGTTCAGCCGCGCGCACGAATCGCTTCATCGATGCTGTGGATCATGGCCCGGAACAGCGGATTGTTCGCCTGGTTCTGCTGGCCGTGTTGCATCAGCGGGATAATCAGCGCGCCTTCGCCGGCGTCACCGGGGTAGTGCCGATACAGGCGCTCGGATTCGGACGGCCTGTGCAGAGTATTGTCGGCGCCGTGGATAATCAATGCAGGCGCAAAGCCTGTTGCGCCTTCGATACCGTGCTCCGGGTCATAGGCGACGCAGGCTTTGTAGGACTTCGCCGTTACATGGCTGCAACCCGGCCAGCGATCAGCGCCACCCGCCTCGGTATAGCCGCCCAACTGCTGATCTACATAGGCTTGGGTCTGGGGATCCAGTGGGTAAAAGCCCAGACGGGTCGATTCGGTGCCGATATCGAACGGCGGAATCGGTGCGTCATCCGGCAACTGGTGGATCGCTGCATCGGCCGCCTGACTGTCGGTACGCAAGGCTTGCAATTGACGGGTGCCGGTATAGCTCATCGGCACCCAGAAGCGGATCTGCTCGCCCCCCGCTGCCGCCAATTGAGCCATGGCGCCAAGGCTTGCCACAGCCCCCAGCGCCCAGGACGCCACCACCGGCATTTCACCCAGAGTCTCGCGTACCCAGGCGACGGCGCCGAGGACTTCGTCCCGCTGGTCTTCGAGGATCACCTGGGTGATTTCGATCCCCCCGGCCTTGAGCGTGTTGCGTACGTATTTATTGGAAAAGAAACCCGCCACGTCATAGGTCATCACGCGATAACCCCGCGCCGCCAGCGCACGCCCGAACAGTTGGCCATACATGCTGACGCCGCCGGTGAAGCCTGAGTTGAAGACGATTGGTGGCAGTCGGTCGCAAGCAGGCAGATCGGGCTCGAACAGCCAGCCCTTGAGGTTTAGCGTTGCATCGCCGTAGTGGACGGCGAAGGTGATTTCTTTGCTACGGATACTGGTCATCAATGGATATCCCGGACGGTACAAAGGAAGGATCAGCAAGCGCCTCGCAGCAACTGGCTGACCGGCAGGCGAGTCGCCTCACACACATGCCGCGCAACAGCGTCGACAAACTCAAAGGCACGGGTCACATCAAACTCGCGGGCATACGGCACACCCTGGTGGTCGACCCCCACATGCGGCGCATCGCTGGCTTGCAGCAGCAGCCTGTCGGCACCGAGGGTCCGCACAATCTGCGTGACGAATTGGGCAACCGTGTGCGGGTCGACCGCGGTGCGATAGCCCGGCCCCTTGAACCACACGGTGCCGCGCCGTTGCGCTTCAGCGAGCAGCGCAAGATAGGCAGGCTCCGTCGCACCGCGTTCACCGTGGCAACTACCCAGGTGATCGATGATGACCCGCACGGATTCCGGCACCTGACGCAGCACGCGCAGCGTGGTCGCGGCTTCTTTTGCATAAATATGCACGTGCTGGTGCGGCAGCAGCCGAGCGTAGAAGGCCAACCACTGCGCGGTGCAAAAACGCGTCCCGTGCACGCTTTCAGGCGGCGCATCGTGCAGCACGATACGCGCGCCGATGACCTGCGGATGGGCAAGGCGTTCGTGAGTGGCGTAGACCGGGTGCGCCTTGATCGTGCCGACCAGCCTGACGCCGCCATACCGCCGGGGGTTGGCGGCCTGAAGCACCTTCAACTCGTCGAAAGAGGCGAACACATTGTGCGAGTCCGGCAGGATGCTCAGGTGAACATGGTTGATGACGGCGGGGAGCATCCCGACATCGATCAGCCTGTCCAGGTACGCCGTCAGCGGATGCGGTGTCGGCAAGCTGTAGGGCAGCGGGCCCGACACTCGCCGAAGGTCGGCTGACGTGTAGAAGTGAACGTGGTTATCGTAGCGACTGACGATGCTCGGGGGCGGCTGCATGGTGATCGTTCCTGCAAAGGTGCGGGAACAATAATCGTCGCAGAGGCCTGGCCGCTCCCGGCAATTCGACGGGGCGTATCAGATTCTCGCCATGCAAGGGAGCCCGCTCCCCGTCACCCACCCACCTTGTCGGCGTAAGCCTCAAAGAACCAATCAGCAACATCTTCCGTGTGATATTGAAGCTGAACACCGGATGTAATTTCTGCAAGCAAGACCGAGCGATCTGCGGAGTTGTCAAAAATGAAGGCACGATCACTTGCAGCAATTGCTCCAGGCAATAGGTCGAGCGACTTGTAGTATCGCTCGCGAACCTTTTCAGGCTCGACGGGATGCCCACCCTCTTTAACGCGAATTTCCACTCGATCTATATTGATTGCGGGGTTTTCTGTCGATACGAAATAAAGATAGGTGCGGTAGCCCCGCGCTTGGGCCAATTGCATGAACTCAACTTTGCCGGGATGTGACATCACCGTTTCAAACGTAAAGCTCGCCCTTTTTTCCAACAAGCGCTGACGAATGAAGTCAGAAATCACGGACGCAAAATAGGAGTCGACCAGAATAGCTCGATAATCAATCCGGGCGCCTTGCAAACCAAGCTTACTGACATGATCAGTCAGGCTCTTATTAATGAGTAGATGGTGTTCGGCATGAAACCTGAGCAACTCATCCAATGTGGTCGCGATATCAAAAACCGATAAATCAATAAAGCCAGTTGCCCTGGCCTCTTTTTCCAATTCATCCGCATTGACATACAACTTGGTTAACGCCGGATCCAACTCACCCTTGATTGTGCTTTTACCGGACCCGTTGGGTCCCGCAAAAATACGCAGCCTAGGCACGCCCACCTACCGTTTGCTCTTCAACTCGACGCACGGTAATGACCTCTCCAGTCTTGACCTTGCGACGAGGCTTCCCTTGAGCAACCAGTGTTTTACTGCCGTCCTGCGAAACACGCACCAGACTACCTTCATCCATGCACAGCACGCCGCGCTGGCTCACCGATAATGCACGAAAATAAGCAGACAGCGTGGCCTTGCGCGCCTGGGCAGGCACTAATAGTTCCAAGGCGTCGATCTCGCGGTCTGAAACTTGCTTATCTGCACTTTTCATTGAAGCGCTCCTGATTTTTGCTCATGTTCATCGGATCATAGCCCTGAGGCTGCGTTTACAAAAGACCCGCGCATCGTGCCTCGGCATTTCAGCGCGTGCCACCCGAAACATGTCATGACCTGTGTCCTCAGACCATTAGGCTCTTCAGGCGGCGCGCCATGGTTGAGCCAGTTCTCAATCACTTGCCCCCCTCCCCCTTCCCCTCCTGCATCTGCACCGACGACTTGCTCCCATCGGTATTGCCTTTGGTGTTGTTGTCGGCATTGTCGAAGCACCCCTGCAGCATGAACACACTGCAAAGGCCCAGGCACATCGAAAGCTTTTTCATGATTATCTCCAGGCGGATTAAAAGTCGGGCCGGCAGCCCTTGTTGTATGTGGCTCGAACACCCCCGCGCCTGTTCAACAAATCGTCTGCCTGGCTGACAAGCGGTTAAGGCGAGGGCTAGGAAAAAATCTGAATCATTCACCCAGGCGACCCTCTGTGTTTTAAACGAAGTGATGATTGAGGATGTCGGCTTGAGTGATGTGGATTGGGTGCAATGGCCTGCCATGGCTGTCACGGTACTGGCGGCCTGGCTGATCGGGTCTCAGCGCCCGGCGAGGCGGATGGCGGGGTTTTTCTGTTTCATACTGAGCAATATTCTGTGGGTCATCTGGGGCGTCCATGCCCATGCGTATGCGCTGATCGTGCTACAGGTATGCCTGTGTCTGATGAACCTGCGCGGTTTCAAAAAGAACGTGCGAAATCGCTGAGCGCGATCATCCGGCATTGCGCTGCGCGCGCAGATTCTTTGTGAAGCCCCGCGCATTCATGCCCAGTAGAACGCACTCGAGCACGATCAAACCGTAGGCATTGGTGTGCCAGCCCCAGGCCACCCATAACGTATTGCTGAGGATGAACCCCCAAAACGCGAGCATGCGCCGACGCGGGCGCTGCGAACCGATGAACCATGCCGAGAGCACGGTCACGGCCATGGCGGGCCATTGCACCCAGTCAACCAGGTCCACGGTTACTCGACGCCGAGCGCAGCGCCCGCCCCCAGGCACGCGTCTACGCCAAGACGGCCGGGCACCAGCGTGGCCAGGTATTCGCCGAACCCGCCGCGACACTTGTAGTCGCGGCGCGCACTGGTGATCACCGGATTGGTGGCGGTCCAGACGATGCGCGCACCGGTCCTTTCCAAGTCTGCCACCAACCGCACATCCTCGTGAGCCGCCAAATGCTGAAAGCCGCCAGCGGTGCGATAGGCCTCAGCGCTCAGGCCCATGTTGGCGCCATGGATATGCCGATGGTTTTCAATGAACTGGTACAGCGACAGATACCGCGAACGCACGGCGTCGTCGTGTTCACTCCAGCCATCCACGTCGACGGTGCCGCACACCGCGTCGGCACCAAATCCGATCTGCCGCGCCAGCCAGTCTGGTGGCACCACTGTGTCGGCATCCGTGAAGGCCAGCCAGCGAGCGCCGCGCTTCAATAGCTGTTCAGCACCTGTGGCCCTGGCCTGGCCGACATTGCGAAAGCACACGTCCAGCCGCTGTACCTGCGTGGCCGACACCAACGCCGGCGTGCCATCCGAACAGTCGTCCAGCACCACCAGCACCTCCAGCGTTTGACCCTTGAGGGCCGGGTGTTCAGTGGCGCGCAACACGGAGTCGAGGCATTCGCCGATGTAGCGCTCTTCGTTATGGGCAGGTATCACGATCCCTATCATTACATTCCCTCCGACGTGTCCTGAGCAATCGACACTGCGCACGCGCAGAAGGTTTAAAGTATCTGGGCCATCCTTTAGCCACGCTCCCCTGCCACTGCTCGCTGGTGAAAATGCGGCAACCATTGCAAGGCGTGGACAGAGGCCGCCAGTTGAACCTGCTCGCGCGACCCGCTGAAATGCTCCTTGCGACTGAACACGCTGACAACCTGCCCGATACGAAAGGCCCAGGCAAAACAGACGGTGCCCGGCGGTATGCCGTCGAGGGCGTCCGGACCCAGCAGCCCGGTGGTGGCGACCGCCACATTGGCCGGGCTATCGTGCAGCGCGCCGTGGACCATCTCTCGTGCAACCTCGCAACTGGTGAGATTGAAGGTCTCTATCGTATAGGCGCGCACGTTCAGCAAACGCTGTTTGGCATGCGGCGAATACACCACGTAACCGCTTTCGATGCATGCACCGCCGCCGTCGACCTGCGAGAGCAAGGTGATGATCTTGCCGGCCGTGCAAGACTCGGCCGTGGTGATTTTCAGTTGATGGTGCTTAAGGTAATCAAGGGTTGAAGCGGCAACCGACATGATGAGGACTCCCTGCGCATGCGTTGTTTTCCACTCGATTCTTATGACGAGCCCCGAGCTTTTTCAATACCAAAGAGATTTTGAACGCGCACGCCCTCAGGTTTTCAAAACTTCGAAGGGCTGAAGACGGCGTTGACGCTCCAGCCTGCCCCCCCCACAGGAAGGATTCTCTGATGACTGACACCGCCCCCCACCGCACGGCCAAGGCATTGTCCCTGGCAACCGCCTTCGCCCTGCTAGGCGCCTGCGCCGGCAATGACTCGCCCTCCAATGTCGAGGCGCCCGGCAAGACCAAGGCCGCGAGCACACGGGCACTCGACACCGGCGCCGCGTTGCTCCAGTCACGCCCGCCGATAGATGCGCTGAACGCCTACCTGGATGGCTTCCACTTCTACAACGGCCACCCCGATGTACAGATGGAAGCGCACCACTACTGCGCCATCCTCAACGAAGAGGTGATCCAGTGCGTGATCTATGACGGCAATCGCAAGGAGGCAAAGCTGATGGGCGTGGAATACATCATCAGCGAGCAGCTGTTCAACGCACTGCCGCCCGCGGAAAAAGCGCTGTGGCACAGCCATGTGCACGAGGTGAAGTCGGGACAGCTGGTGGCGCCCGGTATTCCCGAGGTGGCCGAGCACGCGCTGATGGAGAAGCTGGTGCACACCTATGGCAAGACCTGGCATACCTGGCACACCGACCTCGACAAGCGGCTGCCCCTGGGCGTGCCCCAACTGATGATGGGCTTCACCGCCGATGGCCAGGCCGACCCGCGCATGGTCGCCGAACGCGATCAGCGGCTGGGAATCGACAGCAACAAAAAGAAAGCCGCACGGGCCGACATTCCCGCGCCAGCGGTTGCCCCCGGTGCGGATGCGTGGCAGCAGGGCGAGATCATCCAGATCGGCGATCCCACGGCAACGCCCCATCGGCACTGACAGCGCCGCTCGTTCATTTGCATTGAACGATCGTTTACGCCCAGGGCTCTACCGCACTGCAAGTTTGTCCCCCATCACCTGAGGTAACTCCGCATGTCTTACGACTATCAAGGTCCTGCCAGTGTGATCACCGCTCGCCGCCACCTCGGTACAGAGCCCGAGGAAGTCTTGAATGAATCGGTGGATATCAAGATGACCAGCAGCGGTAAACCAACCATCGTGAGCCTGAATTTCCAGACACCGCTGCAATGGCCCGGTCACCCCAACTACGTCACCGTGAATCTGCCCGATGGCACTTCAGTCAGCGGCGTGACGGTTGAAGTTGAACGGCCAAGTGAGGGGCCAGGCTTTGTCAGGTTTACCGTCGACGATTGAAGCCTCAACTTTTTTGAATCTTTTTTGACGTCAATTATCTGTTACTCATGAGCATAGGGAGGTCTCATGAAACGCAACGATTTATTCACTATTCACTACCAGCTGCACGGTGAACCCAAGTCCTTCATCGTGCGTGCACCCCAGATGAACAATGCCGAAGCCTGGCATTGGGCGAGCTGCGATGCCGGCGTGGCAGTGATCCCCAAATTCGGGCAACAGAACCTCAAGCGTGTCTCCAGACCCATGGCCGAGAAATACGGCATTACCGATGTGCAGTGGAGCAGCGCGACAGAGATAAAGTGGGCGGAGAGCGTTACATCATGAACAGTCGCACATTCGATTACAGCACCGACCCCAGCCATACCTGGGATGACGAGATCGCCCGCAATACCGCCATGTTCTTCGAGGCTGATCGACTGGACGCCCTGGCGTATCAACTGATCGAGTCCTACAGCGGCGATCCCGTGACCTGGACGCGCTTTACCGAAGCGAAGAAGCTCGCCGATACGCAGCGCACTGCGGCGTATCGCGAGTGGATGCGCATTCAGCGTGCGATGCGTAAATAAAGCGCGAGTCTTGCGCTGAACGGGAACCTTGATCGGTTCCAACCGATGCCTGGGAGTGACGGATGCTTATCTACCCCAAAAGCCATTTCCAGCCCTACACCCACGCCAGTGGCGGATGGGGTTCAGCACAGTCGGTGATGCGCATCCTGTGGCGCGAACAGGCGCTAGGCAAAGCGCCAGCGGCCCTGCTCAAACAGAACAAGCCGGATGGCTTTGCCTGCGTGAGTTGCGCCTGGGCCAAACCCGGCCGACCCCATGCGCTGGAATTTTGCGAGAACGGCGCCAAGGCGACCGCCTGGGAACTCACCTCACTCAAAACCGACCCGGCCTTTTTCGCCGAGCATAGTCTCAGCGAGCTGCGCGAATGGTCGGACTATGCGCTGGAACAACAGGGTCGTCTGACCCACCCGATGCGCTACGACCCCGTCACGGACCGCTACCGTGAAACCTCCTGGGCAGAGGCCTACCGCGACATCGGTGCACAGCTCAACGCCATGGACCCGGACAGTGTGGTCTTTTACGCCTCGGGGCGCGCGTCGCTGGAAACCTCGTTCATGTACCAGCTGTTCGCCCGCGCTTATGGCAGCAACAACCTGCCCGACAGCTCCAACATGTGCCACGAAAGTACCTCGGTGGGCCTGCAGGAAAGCATTGGCGTGCCGGTCGGCACCGTGACCCTGGACGACTTCGAACACACCGATTGCCTGTTTTTCTTCGGCCAGAATGTGGGCAGCAACAGCCCGCGCATGCTCCACCAATTGCAGGAAGTGCGTCGACGCGACGTGCCGATCATCACCTTCAACCCCTTGCGCGAACGCGGGCTGGAGCGCTTCGTCAACCCGCAGTCGCCCAAGGAGATGCTCACGCCCGAGTCGACGCTGATCAGCACTCAATACCATCAGGTCGCCATTGGTGGCGATACCGCCGCCATCACCGGCATCGCCAAGGCATTGCTGGACCTGGATGACCAGGCCACCGAGCATGGCACGCCCGCGGTGCTGGACTACGACTTTATCGCCAGCCACACCGACGGCTTCGAAGCGTTCACCACTTACGTACGCGGCTGCGACTGGACGCAACTGGAACGCCAGAGCGGACTGAGCCGCAGTGCGCTGGAAGCCGCCGCCACCGTGTATGCGCGCAGCCAGCGCGTGATGCTGGTGTATGGCATGGGCATTACCCAGCATCGCCAGGGCGTGGCGAACGTGCAGATGCTGGTCAACCTGCTGCTGATGCGCGGCAATATTGGCAAGCCGGGCGCGGGGATCTGCCCGGTACGCGGCCATTCCAATGTGCAGGGCCAGCGTACCGTGGGCATTACCGAAGATCCGAAGAAAGTGCCGGCGGACCTGATCCAACAGCACTTCGGCTTCACGGTGCCGCCGCACATGGGCCTGTGCACCGTGGATGCCTGTGAGGGCATTCTCGACGGCCGCGTACGCGGCTTCATCGGCCTGGGCGGTAATTTCCTGCGCGCGGTTCCTGACACCTCACGCATGGAGCCGGCCTGGCAAAATCTGCAGTTGAACGTGCAGGTGGCAACCAAGCTCAACCGCACTCACCTGCTGCCCGCACGCGCCATGTGGCTGTTGCCCTGCCTGGGCCGCATCGAAATCGATCGGCAGAATGGCGTGCCGCAGATGTACACCACCGAGGACAGCACCGGCTGCATCCACGGCTGGCGCGGTAGCGCGGAACCGGTCGGCCCGCACGTGCGCGCCGAAGCCAGCATCGTCGCCGGGCTGGCCATGGCCACCCTCTCCGACAGCTGCACCATCGATTGGCAGGCCTGGAGCGATGACTACTCCAGGGTCAGGACGGCCATCGGCACGATCTACCCGAAGATTTTCCACCACATGGAAACCCGCATGGCCGAGCCAGGCGGCTTCCATCGCCCGATTGCCGCCGCGCAGCGCCAGTGGGAAACGCCCAGTGGCAAGGCGCAGTTCGTCACGCCCGTGACCCTGGCCGAGGACGATAACGTCAACCTCGCCGAACCTCCCCGCGACGTGCTGCAACTGATGACGCTGCGCAGCAACGATCAGTTCAACACCACCATCTATGGATTCGATGACCGTTTTCGGGGCGTGAGCGGCACGCGCGAGGTGATTTTCATGCACGGTAACGACATCGTGCGCCTGGGTTTTGCGCCGGGCCAGCAGGTCATGCTGACCACGGCCATCGAGCCCGCGGTGACACGCCAGGTGGGCCCGTTCGAGATCATCGCCTACGACATTCCCGAAGGCTGCGCAGCCGCGTATTACCCCGAGTGCAACCCGCTGCTGCCGCTATGGCACCACGCCGAACGCAGCAAGGTGCCTGCCGCCAAATCGGTGCCGGTACGGCTCAGCGCAGGCTCCGCGTGGCCATTCGTCGGTCTGGATAAACCTTCTTCAGGCTGAGTGCCTCAACCGCACATGCAGTCCAGAAATGACCGGTGGGTTTCGAGGCATTCTGTTACAGGTAACTTTTCAGTTATATTTCGTTTCCCGTTCAACGCTTCCCCTCGATCGAATGCGTGCCCTGCACACGTTCCTTTCGTGCGCAGTTAACCAAGGTTGGTATTTATGAAGTCTGCCTCCCCGCGGTCGCCCGACGTTCCGCAACGCAAGGATGTGTCCCCCAGTCATCTGACTTTCCCGGTGGTGGGTATCGGTGCGTCGGCAGGCGGACTGCAAGCGGTAAAGGCGTTTTTCGAGCACA
>Ga0302347_1001121_pt1 | contig 34284 bp, 34 predicted proteins | sample PhyWR1_FD_202178 | JGI IMG/M metagenome (GOLD analysis project Ga0302347, IMG submission 202178) | Leaf surface microbial communities from wheat plants in UC Gill Tract Community Farm, Albany, California, United States - DLSL W.R1 (v2)... | ecosystem: Host-associated > Plants > Phyllosphere >... | reverse complement strand
GATAATTGATAGGTGATAATCGATAATCATTTATCTATCATCATTTATCATTTATATTAATTTTATCTTCCGAACATACTATCGTTCTTGTCTGTTCTGGTTCCATCTTCCAGACGATATTCTTTCAACATTGGATGGTAGCCGAGGTCTTCCATATTAAGGATTGGTCTCAGATCCGGATGTCCTTTGAACTTAATTCCATAAAAATCAAAAGTTTCTCTTTCCATCCAGTTTGCACCAGCATATAATTCTGTCAAAGAATCAACTTCTAAATTTTCTCTCGTCATAAATGCTTTGAGGCGGATTCTGAAATTGGTCATCATATTATGCAAATGATACACAACACCAATTTCTTTCTCAGGCGTTTCAGGATAATGAATCCCGCAAACATCCGTCAAAAAATTGATTTCTAAAGTTGAATCTTTCAAATAATGAATCACCTTTTTGATATCGTCTTTCTTGATTTCAACCGTCAGCATTCCGTAAGGTTCTGAACTTGAAACCACTGACTCAGGAAATTCTCTCGTGATAGCTTCTAATACAAATTCGTTCGTCATCTTCCTTAGTTACTAATATTGTAAGAATCCAATAAATGCTGATATTCCGGCATATCTCTTCTTCTGATGCTTTCGCTTTCTGCCAAAGCCTGCACCTGCATTACACCTTCGATGATTTGTTCTGGTCTTGGCGGACATCCTGGAACGTAAACGTCAACAGGAATGATTTTATCAATCCCCTGAAGAACTGAATAAGTATCAAAAATACCACCACTGGATGCACAAGCGCCAACAGCAACGACCCATTTTGGCTCAGCCATCTGGGTGTAAACTTCTTTCAAAACGGGACCTAATTTTTTAGAAATAGTTCCGCAAACCATCAACATATCTGCCTGTCTTGGAGAGAAAGAGTTTCTTTCCATTCCAAATCTTGATGCATCGTAAGTTGGATTCAATGTCGCCATAAATTCGATTCCACAACAAGAAGTTGCGAAAGGTAAAGGCCAAAGTGAAAACTTTCTTGCCATCCCAATCACGCTGCTCAATTGTGTAGCGAAAAATCCTTCTCCTTCAAATCCTGGAGGAGCGGGCGCATCTGTTTTTATTACAGGTTTATTATCTGACATTTTTTCTAGATTTTAAATTTTAGACTTTAATTGATTCAATTTTAAATCCAAAACGTAATTAAATTAATTTATTTGTCCCAATCCAAAGCGCCTCTTTTCCAAACATAGAAAAAAGCCACAAAGAAAATTGCAACAAACGTAAGTACGGCTACAAAGCCTTCCATTCCAAATTCTCTAAAGTTAACCGCGTAAGGGTAGAAGAAAACAATCTCGATATCGAACAATACGAACAAAACTGCAGTTAGGAAATATTTGATGGAGAATGGTGTTCTAGCGTTACCTTCACTCGGGATACCACATTCCCAGGCTTGGTTTTTAACAGAATTCCCTTTCTTCTGCTGAGGACCCAAGAAATGAGCACCTAACAAAGAAATAGCTACGAATCCAAGACCGACTGCGGCTTGAATTAGTATTGGAATATAATTTTCGGGTAAATTCATAAGGTCAAATTTAACTATGCAAAAATACTAAATAAAGATTTAATATAGTAAATTATCGGGCTTATGTAAACAAGAGAAAAGTCTGTTTTGGTAAATTTAGAACAGTTATAAATAAGAATCTATTTGTCTTTTTTACTCATATTCCTAAGAACCAGATAGGCAATGTAAGCAATGTAAAGGAACAACACGCTGGCAAACAGAATGTTGATGACTGCATCCAATCTGTCATCCTTGATAGGTTTATAGAAATTATAAGCCACAAACAGGATTATCAGACCAACGTAAATGTATAGTTGCTTTTTCACTAGGGATTGATTTTTAAAAGATTATTGAGCTTATTCAAATTTATATTTTGTTAAACGATTGTTTAATTAAATGTGATTGCTAATCTCAAGTGAGTAAGTTCTTCTGCTTTTATGATGTACCGGATGATAATCTTGCCAAAGAACTTGTACGCTTTTGTTTTCTTCTAATTCCGGATTGGTTTCAAGATATTTGATGCCTTTATTTTTAAGGTTCATTTGAATCGCTTTAAAAATTATTGAAGTCACGCCTCTTCTTTGATATTCCGGATGAATTCCTATCAAGTAGAAATTTGCGCGCTCATTTTTCTTTCCAGCTTGTAAAAAATGCCACCAACCAAATGGGAAAAGCTTCCCCTTGGATTTCTGCAACGCTTTAGAATATGACGGCATTGTAATCGCAAACGCCACCAGTTGATTGTTCTCGTCAGCCACGCAAGTGATGTAATCTTTGTCTATAAATCCGAAATATTTTTCCTTGTAAGTTTTGATTTGCTCATCAGAAATCGGAGTGTAAGTGGAAAGATGTTTGTAGGTTTCATCCAGCAATTTGAACATCGATTCTACGTAAGGCAGGATTTCTTTTTTATGATTGAATTTTAAAGTTTTCAATTTGTATTTCTGAGCAATCAACGAACTGAATTTCTCCACTTTTTCAGGCAGTACTTCCGGGAATTGCAATTCAAATTCTACCCATTCTTTTTCCTTAACCAAACCAAGATTTTCAAGGTGCTTTGGATAATAATCGCTGTTATAAAGTCCAATCATCGTCGCTAATTTGTCAAACCCAAAAGTCAGCATTCCGGCCTTGTCAAGATTGGTGAATCCCATCGGGCCTTCGATTTTATCGATTTGATTTTCCTTCGCAAAATTAATAGCAATATCAATCAAAGCTTTAGAAACTTCCGTATCGTCAACAAAATCCAGCCAACCGAATCTCACTTTTTTGATGCCAAGTTCTTTCTCTTCCTTTCTATTGATCAAAACAGCAATTCTACCAACGATTTTATCATTTTTATACGCTAAAAACTGCTTTGCTTCAGAATAATTGAGGGCGGGATTTTCTTCCTTTTTCCAGATATTTCTTTCTTCATTAATCAATGGCGGAACATAATTCGGGTTATTTTTATAAAGTTCCATCGGGAATTTGATGAAATCCATTTGGTCTTTTTCCGTAACTACTTGCTTTATATTGATATTTCCCATATTCTTGTTTATAGATTAGACAAAGATAGTTTTTAAGGAAAAAAAAGCAAGGCTTTGGTATGATTTTTACATCAAAAGATGTAATTTATTTTAATATAAATTGAAAATATAATGACTGGTTACTATTTAATTATTGGGATTTCTATGTTGCTGAGTTGGATCGTTTCATCAAGATTGAAATCCAAATTCGAGCATTATTCCAAAGTTCACCTCAGAAATGGACTTTCCGGAAAAGAAATCGCCGAAAAAATGCTAAGAGATAATGGGATTAATGATGTTCAGGTCGTTTCCGTTCCAGGACAATTGACCGACCATTACAATCCGGAAACGAAAACAGTAAATCTGTCTGAAGCTGTTTATATGCAAAGAAATGCGGCAGCAGCTGCGGTTGCGGCTCACGAATGTGGTCACGCTGTTCAACACGCTGTTGGCTATTCTATGTTACAATTGAGGTCTAAAATGGTTCCAATTGTGAATATTAGCTCCAACTTACTACAATTTGTTTTGATGGGTGGAATTGTGTTGATGGCGATGAGCGGAAATAAAATTGTGTTAGCGATTGGAGTTGTGCTTTTTGCGATTACAACCTTGTTCGCATTTATCACATTACCAGTGGAATATGATGCCAGTAATCGTGCTTTGAAATGGCTGGAAACTACAGGAACTGTTTCTCGCGAGGAGTATGCAGGTGCGGAAGATTCCTTGAAATGGGCGGCAAGAACTTACGTTGTTGCAGCTTTAGGGTCTCTGGCACAGCTGATGTACTTCGCATCATTATTAATGGGAAGTCGAAGATAAAAGTTATGAAATATTAAATTCCAAAAGCATCTCAGACAACTCGTCTGAGATGCTTTCTTTTTTTGAGGTTTTGAAGTGGGCTTCAATCGTGCAAATATCTTCAGCTTCAAACAAGATTATTTTTGCATCATATTTATTCAACAAAGTGAAAATGATATTTTGCTGAGAGAATTTGAATTTCAATTCGATTTTAGATTCTAATTCTTTTGTAATGATTTTTGCTTGCTCTAAGGTGTATTTTGCAGATTCCTTGTAAGCTTTTACCAATCCGCCAATGCCAAGTTTTGTTCCACCATAATATCTGATGACGACAACCAGTACATTCGTGATTTGATGTGCTAGGAGCTGATTGTAAATAGGCAAACCCGCGCTTCCGGATGGTTCTCCGTCGTCATTGGCACGGTAATTTTCGCCATTGATTCCTAATCGGTAAGCGTAACAATGATGGGTCGCTTTCGGATGGATACTTTGAAGATGGCTGAGTCTCGCTTTGACTTCGGATTCAGAATCGACAGGGTAGGCAAAACCGATGAATTTGCTTCCTTTTTCTTTAAGCAAAATATCTTCGATTGGTTTTTGTATGGTTTGGAATTCAAACATTCGTCAAAAATATACATTCTCAAAAGAATTTCAAATTGTAAATATTTAATTGTCCGGTTAAAATATAAGGAACCATTGGTGTTTATTGATGTTTGATAATGATTATCAAATAAAGAATATAAATTTCTTAAAGAAATCTTAAAGAAATAAAATTCAGTGAATTAATTTTTGCGTAATTTTGCATTCAAATTTTTTTTATATCAATGCCTAATACAGTAATCATTGGCTCCGGAAGTTATATCCCGGAAAACGTAATAGAAGGTTCTTTTTTCAAGGATTCCATTTTCTATGATGATAATAATCAATTGATTGAGAAACCAACTGAGGAAATCATCGAGAAGTTTGTAGATATTACAGAAATCGAAAGAAGGCGTTATCTTGATCCTGAAGATTTTAATTCGGATTTGGCTCACAGAGCTTCTGTGTCGGCGATTGAAGATGCAGGTATTGATAAAGAAGAGATAGATTATATCATTTTTGCAACCAATTTTGGAGAAGTAGATACAGATGGTGTCCCGAATTTTATGCCGTCTCTTTCCGCAAGATTGAAAGGAAAATTGGGAATCAAAAGAAGAGATTGTGTCAATTATGACATGATTTTTGGATGTCCGGGCTGGGTAGAATCTCTGATTCTTGCTGATACGATGATAAAAGCTGGAAAAGCGAAAACCGTTTTGGTTGTTGGCGCAGAAACTTTGAGTAGAGTGACCGACCCTTTTGACAGAAACAAAATGATATTCTCAGATGGTGCTGGAGCGGTGGTTGTAAAGGCAACTGATGATACAACTGTGGGTGTGATAGCGGATAATACGCTTTGCGACAATGGCGAAGAAATTTGCTTTTTGGAGAACGCCCCCTCATTGAATCTGGAATCTGACCAAAGCAAATTATATATCAGAATGAGGGGCCGTAAAATCTACGAATATGCCTTAAAAAATGTTCCTGATGCTATAAAAGCAACTATCGAAAAAGCGGATCTTGATATTTCTGATATCAGCAAAATCCTGATTCACCAAGCTAATGCGAAGATGGATTATGCGATGATTGGCAGACTTTTCAAATTATATGGACAAAAAGAATACGACCATGCTATTTCTCCGATGACAATTCAGGAATTAGGAAATTCCTCTGTGGCGACGGTTCCGACTTTATTTGATCTGATTAGAAAAGGAAAGATGGAAGGTCAGCAATTCACACCAGGTTCTCATATTTTGTTCACATCTGTTGGAGCCGGGATGAATATCAATTGTGTGGTTTATAAGTTTCCTCAAGGGAATATTTAGAATAAATTATCTTGAATTAAAGTAAAATTCAATTTTAAACGTTTATAATGCAAAAGGAATGATTTTTTATTCCTTTTGTTGTTTTTATATCATAGTATGCAAAAGAATATTTTATTTCTTCTAGCGGTTTTTTTAGTGCTGGAAACTTATGTTTATCAAGCTTTTAAAACAGTTTACACAAGCCAGAATGCGAGATTTGTCTATTGGATTCCAACGATCCTGATTTATACTTTTTTAATTTATTCTGTCGTGACTTTCAACAGGGCTTCTCACAAATATCTGAACTTCCAAATCGTCTTTTCAGTCATTCTTATTTTTGTTTTACCTAAGATTTTGGTCGCAATTTTTCTGTTGATTGAAGATATCATCAGACTTCTGAATTTTGGTTACAATTATGTTGCAACTGACAATCATAATTATCCATCAAGAAGGAAGTTTATCAGTTTGGTTGGCTTAGGTTCAGGAGCTATCTTGGCGGGAATGGTCTTGGATGGAATTATCTTTGGAAAATACCGTCACAGAGCGAGAATTGTTAAGCTTAAACTGAAAAACTTACCAGCGGGTTTCAAAGGTTATAAAATTGTTCAGATTTCGGATGTTCACAGCGGAAGTTTCCAGAATCCGAAGAAGCTACAGCACGCCATCGATTTGATTAATGAGCAAAAGGCAGATTTGGTGCTTTTTACTGGAGATATGGTCAATAATTATGCAGATGAGTTCATACCATTTATCGATTTGTTTTCTCAGATTAAAGGCAAGGATGGAAAGCTTTCGATATTAGGAAACCACGATTACGGAGATTATGGCGAGTGGAAATCTAAAGAAGAAAGAGCCCAGAACATTCCCTTATTGATACAATATCAGAAAAAAGCAGGCTTCGAAATGTTGCGAAATGAACATAGAATCATAGAAAGAAACGGTGAAAAACTATATATTCTTGGTGTGGAAGATTGGGGCATTCCGCCTTTTCCGCAGTTTGGTGATTTGGATAAAGCAACACAAGATGTACCTGTAGATGCCTGTAAAATACTGATGTCACACGACCCGTCACATTTTGATGCCATCGTGAATAATCATCCAAAAGACGTCCAATTGACACTTTCCGGACACACACACGGGATGCAGTTTGGAATCGATTTGAAGAACTTCAAGTGGTCTCCTGTGAAGTATAAATATCCAAAATGGGCAGATTTGTACCAAAGTGGAGATAAATATCTCTACGTTAACCGTGGATTCGGGGTGATTGGATATCCTGGTAGAGTAGGAGTGTTGCCTGAGATTACAGTATTTGAATTGAGTTAAGTTTTATTTCAAAAAAAACTACCGCATTCACACGATAGTTTTTTATCTTATTTATCTATATTTTCCACTCTCACAGCATCGGGGACCATAATCTCATAATTCCCGCCATAAGAAATAATTTCTCTCACAATGCTGCTGCTGATGTAGGATTTCCCAGAAGAAGTCAGAAGGAAAATCGTTTCAATGGTGTTTTCTCTGGTCAAAGCTCTATTAGTTTGTGCAATTGATTTTTCGAATTCAAAATCTGCAGGATTTCTCAATCCTCTCAGGATGAAATTCACATCTCTGCTTTTGCAATAATCAATCGTCAAACCTTCAAAATCATCAACTTCCACATTGGGGAATTTTTCAAAAGTTTTCCTGATGAACTCTTTTCGCTGTTCCAGAGAGAACATATATTTTTTCTGAGAATTCTTTCCAATGGCAATAATGATTTTGTCAAACAACGGGACAGCGCGCTCCACAATATCATAATGACCCAGAGTGATTGGGTCAAACGACCCTGGAAAAACAGCAATTTTCATAGAAATTTTAAATTTTAGATTATGAATTTTAGATTTCTCAAATAATTTAAAATCTAAAATTTATCATTTATAATTATTTGTTAAGTGCTTTCTCAACTTCGTTTCCGCAAAGGTCTTTGATAGAGATTCCGTAGATTTTCGCCTGTTGTGGCAGAATACTTGCCGGTGAAAACCCAGGATTGGTATTCATTTCTAAAAGATGCGGAATCCCGTTGACGATAATGAATTCCGAACGAGAAAATCCACTCATTCCGAGTGATTTGTATGCTTTGATAGAAATCTCTTCAACTCTTTTTTTTGTTTCTTCATCAATTCTTGCGGGTGTGATTTCCTGAGAAGCACCTTCATATTTAGCTTCGTAATCAAAGAATTCTTTGTCAGGAACAATTTCCGTAATTCCCAAAACAATGACTTCGCCTTGATAATCCAAAACGCCAACAGAAACTTCCATTCCATTCAACGCACTTTCGATTAAGATTTCGTCATCTTCTTTGTAAGCAAATTCGATTGCGTTTTTAAGCTCGCTTTTATCTTTAACTTTGGAAATTCCGAGAGAAGAGCCACTTTGATTAGGTTTAACAAAAACAGGAAGGCCTAATTTTTCAACAATGTCGTCATCGGAGATTTCCTCACCATTTCTAAGATAAATACTTTTCGCAGAAGGGATTCCGTATTTTGACAAAACCGCTAATGTATCTTTTTTATTAAAGGTCAAGGCGCTTTGATAAAAATCACAACCCGTATATTTTTGTCCAACGGCGTCCCAATAAGCTTGCATAATTCCGTTTTCACCAGGTGAACCGTGGATGGTATTGAAACAAACATCAAAGTTAAGGATATCTCCATCACCAATGTTGACAGAGAAGTCTGCCTTGTCAATGAATCTTTTTTTATTTTTTTCGTCTAGAAAATACCATTCATCTTTTAAAATAACGACTTTGTAAACGTCATAAAGTTCACGGTCAAGCGAATCAAAAATAAGTTGTCCGCTTTTCAGGGAAACTTTGTATTCATCAGAATAACCGCCCATTACAACGGCTATATTTTTTTTGCTCATTTTAGAATTATATTGGAAACAAATGTAAAGATTTTATGAAAAAGTTTAATGATTAAATTCTACAATTATTTTAATTCATCAATAAAAAATCAATTTTAAATAAGGCCAATAAACCAAAACGCCCACGCAAATCGAAGAAATCGTCGCCAGCATCACAGCGCCACCAGCCAAATCCTTAATAATTCCAATTCGAGAATCAAATTCCGGCTGAATGTAATCGCAAATTTTCTCCACACAAGTATTCAAAGCTTCTGTGACCAAAACAAAAAAGCAACAAAGGAGAATCATGGCCGTTTCGATATTTGAAAGTCCAAGAAAAACAATCAGAAAAAGATTTATAATCAATCCTAAAATATGAATTTGGAAATTCCTTTCATTTCTCAAAATCCAAATAATTCCTCGAAATGTGAACTGTACACTTTTATGAAATGGGGGTTTTTTCATTTTTTAATGAGTGAAGTTTTAATAGCAGACAATTTGCTTTCCTGGCTAAGTTCTACGCCTTTGTGAACTTAAAATTAAGCATCGCAAATTAAAAAAAAATATTTGCGGATTTTGCGTTAAAACTATAAACTCCTTTAATATTTTTACAAAGTTATTCAAACTTATTTTACTTCAATTCATGATTGTTAATAACTAAATGAATACAGTTTTTAAAATAGAATCAAAAACATTATATTTGTGGAATTGAAATAAATACAGTTTATGAGATTTATTGTTGCCAGTGGCGATTTGCAAAAAGCTTTACAGACGGTGAGTGGCGTGATTTCCGGTTCACAATCCAGACCAATTTTGGAGAATTTTCTTTTCGAGTTAGACCAGAACTTGTTGACAGTTACGGCTTCTGACGGAGAAACGACGTTGATTACTTCTCTGGAAGTGAAGTCGGATGACAAAGGAAAATTAGCAGTTCCAGGGAAAATTTTTCAGGATTTCTTGAAAACTTATGGTGAACAGCCATTGACTTTAGCAGTTAAAGATTCCGAAGACGGAAATGGAAGCGTTTTGGAGATTTTGGATGAGAAAGATAATTTTGCAGTAGCATTGGACAATGCAGATGATTATCCGGAATTACCGGAATTTGATGCATCTCAGAAAGTAACTATCGGAGGCGGGATTTTGGCAGAAGCTTTGGCGAACACCTTGTTTGCGACGAGTAACGATTCTCTGCGTCCTGTGATGACTGGTGTTTTGTTTCAGTTCAAAGAAGATGAAACTAATTTTGTTTCCACAGATTCTCACAGATTGGTGGTTTATAAAAGAACAGATATCGTACATCCGGAGACTTTGGAATTCATTATGCCAAAGAAACCATTGTCAATTTTCAAAAATATTCTGAATAATTCCAACGAAGATGTTTTGATTGAATTCAGCGATAATATGGCGAAATTCACTTTTGGAAACAACATTTGGATCTGTCGTTTGATTGATGGAAAATATCCAAACTACAATGCCGTAATTCCGAAGGAAAATCCGAACGTTTTGACGATTAACAGAAGCTTGCTTTTGGGTTCTATCAGAAGAGCGTCTATTATGTCAAACAAATCTACCAACCAGGTAAGATTCAAATTGTCTGGAAACGTGCTACACCTTCACGCAGAAGATACAGAGTATGCGAACAAAGCAGATATGCAGATTCCTTGTGACTACAATGGTGATGATATCAACATCGGGTTCAGTTCAAAATTCCTGACAGAGATGTTATCCGTTTTGGCTTCTGACGATATCACGATGAAAATGTCTCAGCCAAACAGACCAGGAATTGTAGAGCCTGTTGATGGACTGGAGGAGAACGAAAGTATCCTGATGCTGTCAATGCCTGTGATAGGTTTATAATTTTAAAATTAAGCATATTTAAAATTTGAGATTTGGAATTCAAGTCTCAAATTTTAGTTTAAGAATCTTAATTTTTTGGGCAGCTTTTCCGCCTTCCGTTCCCAATCTTTTTTACCAAAGCTTTTCCAGCAACAAAAAAAGGATTTACACTCAAGTCGGGCTGCAGCTTCGCAAAAATGAAGATTTGTAAATAAATACAATCTTTGTCATTCCGTAGGAACCTAAACATTTTAGACTTCTATTGATGATAAAATAACATTAAAAATCTTGAATCCCGGTTCCTGAATCTGGATTCTAAATAAAATAAAAGAATGAAAATTTCTAATAATTGGCTGAAAGATTATATCAAAACAGATCTTAATTCTGAAAAAATCAGTGCTTATCTTACCGATATTGGTTTGGAAGTAGAAGGTGTTGATAAATTCGAAAGCATAAAAGGAAGCTTGGAAGGAATTATCGTAGGCAAAGTTTTGACTTGCGAAAAACATCCGAATGCAGATAAACTAAACAAAACAACAGTTGATGTTGGAGGCGGAAAAATTCTGGAAATCGTTTGTGGTGCGCCGAATGTTGCTGTTGGACAAACTGTTCCCGTTGCTGTTGTAGGGACAAAGATCTATGCAAAAGACGGAACTTCTTTCGATATCAAAAAAGCAAAGATCCGTGGCGAAGTTTCCGAAGGGATGATTTGCGCAGAAGACGAATTAGGTTTGAGCGATGACCACGGCGGAATTATGGTTTTGGACGAAACAAAATTCGAAGTGGGGAAACCTTTTGCCGGGTATTTTGAATTGACCAACGATGAGGTTTACGAGATCGGCTTGACGCCAAACAGAACCGATGCAATGTCACATTACGGTGTTGCAAGAGATTTGCAGGCGTTCGTATCTTCTAATAATCTGAAGTCAGAATTTACCAAATTAGAATCAAAAGTTTTAATAATAGAAGGTTCTCACGATTTCAAACTAGAAGTCGAAGATTCTGAACTCACACCAAGATATTTGGGCGCAGTGATTGAAAATGTGGAAGTTAAAACTTCCCCAGATTGGTTGAAAGACAGACTGAAAGCAATTGGACTTTCGCCAATTAATAATGTGGTCGATATTACCAATTATATTCTTCACGGACTTGGACAGCCACTTCACGCTTTCGATGCAGACAAAATTGCAGACAAAACTGTGAAAGTTGGCACCGTAAAAGCTGGAACCAAATTCAAAACTTTGGATAATGTGGAAAGAACTTTGAACGGTTCAGAAATTATCATCAAAGACGGAAAAAACAATCCACTTTGCATCGCCGGAGTTTTCGGTGGAAGTGAAAGTGGCGTTTCTAATGAAACTAAAACTATTTTTCTGGAAAGCGCTTATTTCAATCCGGTTGCGATTAGAAAAGCTTCCAAATTGCACGGTTTGAACACAGATGCGTCTTTCCGTTTCGAAAGAGGTGTTGACCCGAACAATGCTAGAACAGCGTTGACACAAGCGATTAATTTGATTCAGGAATTGGCTGGAGGAAAGTTGGTGGGCGATATTTTGGAACATTATCCGGAAAAAATCAAAGACCATTATGTGGTTTTCAGATATTCTCAATTAGACCAAATTTTAGGAACTAAAATCCACAGAGAAAAAATCAAAGAAATTCTGAAATCTCTTGAAATTGTGATTCTTAACGAGATTCAGAATGGTTTAGAATTGTCAATTCCGGTTTACAGAGCCGATGTAACCAGAGAAATCGACGTTATCGAAGAAGTTCTGAGAATCTACGGTTACAACAAAATCGATGCGCCGAAAAAAATCTCTTTCACACCAGTGAAATTGAGTTTTAATGACCAGGATGCGTTAGAAAATTCTTGGGCAAGAACATTGCAATCCAATGGTTTTAATGAGGTAATGAACAATTCGCTTCGTTCCGTAAAAGATGAAACCGACGCTGTAAAATTGCTGAATCCTCTAAGTGGAGATTTAGCATTTATGAGAAAGTCTTTGCTGGAAGGACTTTTGGAAAATGCAATTTATAATATCAATAGAAAATCTGCCGATATCAAGTTTTTCGAGTTAGGGAAAATTTATCATAAAAAAGAGAAGTACGAAGAGAGAAAGCAATTGGCGATTTTGACGACTGGAAGAGAATTGGCGGAAAACTGGCTTCAGCCCAAAAGTGCAACAGATTTCTATCATTTGAAAGCTTATGTGAAAGTTCTTCTAGAAAAACTAAATCTCGATTTTCAGGAGTCTGCTTTGGAAGACGAGCGTTTTTCCGATGCTTTGGAAATCAAATCTGGTGATAAGACTTTGGCAAGAATAGGGAAAGTTTCTCCTCAATTGCTGAAAGATTTTGACATCAGTCAGGAAGTTTTCTATGCAGAGATCGAGTTGGAAAATTGTCAGGCTTTAAGAACAAGAGAAAATCTGAAATTCGTAGATATTCCGAAATTCAACAAAATAAGAAGAGATTTGGCGTTGTTGGTGGACAAAACCATCAATTATTCAGAATTGTATGAGTTGGCGAAGAAAAACAAATCACCTTTCCTGAAAAACATCAATCTTTTCGATGTTTACGAAGGCAAAAACCTTCCGGAAGGCAAAAAATCTTATGCAATGAGTTTCGAACTTCTAAACGAAGAAAAAACCTTGGAAGATAAAGATATCACAGAAGTGATGAACGCGCTCATCAAATCTTTCACAAAAGAATTGAACGCAGAGTTGAGATAGAAATATCCAAATATAGATCAAAACGGGAAAATCATTTTCCCGTTTTTTTTATGCAAATCATTCATTTTTTGGAGCTTAATCCCGCTTTCCGCTACAATCTTTTTTGCATCACGTTTTGTCATAATTAATTCAGTGAGTCCACGCAAAAAAGGATTTCCACTGCAATCGGGGCTATAGGTTTTGACATCGATAAAAAGTTTTGCCCAATTTATAAGTGTTTCAAATCTTTAAGGTTTCGAAAGCTTTGAAGGTTTAATATAGATTTTAACAATCAAAAGTCATCCTAATTCAAAATCATTCCAAACATACTTTTCGTAACTTTGTGCCAATGATTTCATTAGTTGATAAATACAATATACCAGGTCCGAGATACACGTCCTATCCCACAGTTCCGTATTGGAATGAAGCTGATTTTACGTCGGAACTCTGGAAAAAATCCGTTATAAAATCCTTTTCAGAAAGCAATTCTGAAGAAGGGATTTCCATTTATATTCACTTGCCTTTCTGCGAGGCGCTTTGTACATTTTGTGCCTGTCATAAGCGAATAACAAAACAACATTCCGTAGAAATTCCGTATCTGGAAAGCATTTTGAAAGAGTGGAAATTATATTTGAAACTATTTAACGAAAAGCCAAAGCTCAAAGAATTGCATTTGGGTGGCGGAACACCCACTTTCTTCTCTCCGGAAAACCTGAAAACCATGTTGACAGGGATTTTTGAAACAGTGGAAATAGCAGACGAACCAGAATTTAGTTTTGAAGGCCATCCGAATAACACGACGAAAGACCATCTTCAGACTTTGTTTGATTTGGGTTTTACGAGAGTGAGTTTCGGTGTTCAGGATTACGATTTGAAAGTTCAGAAAGCCATCAACAGAATTCAGCCTTTCGAAAATGTGAAAAACGTGACCGAGTGGGCAAGAGAAATTGGTTACAAAGGAATCAGCCACGATTTGATTTTTGGATTGCCACACCAGACTTGGGAAGCGGTAGAATTTACCATCAGAAAAACAATGGAACTGAAACCGGATAGATTGGCGTTTTATTCTTACGCACACGTTCCGTGGGTCAAAGGCGTTGGACAAAGAGGTTTCGACGAAAATGATTTGCCCAACGGCGATGAAAAACGAAGATTGTATGAAGATGGAAAGAAGTTGTTGGAAGAGCTTGGTTATATAGAAATCGGGATGGACCATTTTGCTTTGGAACACGATGACCTTTATCAATCACTGATCCAGAACAAATTGCACCGTAATTTTATGGGGTACACATCCAGCAAAACCCAATTGATGGTTGGTTTGGGAATGTCCGCCATTTCCGATTCTTGGTACGCTTTTGCGCAGAATGTAAAAACTGTGGAAGAATACCAAAAAATCGTAGAAGAAGGAGAAATTCCTGTTTTCCGTGGGCATATTTTGGACGCAGAAGATTTGACTATCAGAAAACATATTCTTAATCTGATGTGTCAGCTGGAAACAAGCTGGGATTTACAGAACACTTTCCCCGAAATAGAAAATTCCCTCGAAAAACTGAAAGAAATGCAAACTGACGGTTTGGTAGAGATTTTCGATAATAGAATCAAAATAACAGAAAAAGGACGTGCATTTACAAGAAATGTAGCCATGGTTTTTGACCTCAGGATGATGAGAAATAAGCCTGAAACTCGGATTTTTTCTATGACGATATAAATTTAGACTTTCAGATGATAGAGCAAAGATAAAAGACTTTCAATTCTTGGCTTATACTAAAATATGATAACACAATGCTTGTCATTCTGAAAGAATCTAAACGCTGGGATTCTTTCAGAAAATTATTTTCTAACAGTTCAATTATGAAATTAATTAAACAAAAAAATACTATTCTCAAAAGTTCTAAGGAATTTTTAGCAGACGCTATCTTCCCTGATTCTGAAGATAAGCTTCCACTTGTGATATTCGTTCACGGTTACAAAGGTTACAAAGATTGGGGAACTTGGGAATTGATGGGAGAGAAGTTTGCCAATGCAGGATTTTATTTTGTTAAATTCAATATGTCGTACAATGGAACTACGCTTGAAAATCCGAATAATTTTACAAATTTGGAAGCTTTCGGAGAAAATAATTATTCCAAAGAATTAGCAGATTTGGAAGTCGTTATCAATCATTTTAAAAATCAAAAAGAAATTGATTTTGATAATATTACTTTAATTGGTCATAGTAGAGGTGGGGGTATTTCTGTCATCAAAGCTTCAGAAAATAAATCAATTTCAAAATTAATTACATTAGCTAGCGTTTCTACGTTGAACAGATTTCCAAAGAATGAAGCTTTTGAAAATTGGAAAAAAGATGGCGTTTATTTTATAGAAAATGCCAGAACCAAACAAAAAATGCCTCATTATTTTCAGTTTTTTAAAGATTATGAGACTAACGAGAAAAGATTTGATGTAGAAAAAGTTTGCGAAAATTTAAAAATTCCAAGCTTGTTCATTCACGGTTCTGGTGATGAAGCTGTAGAATTACAACATTCTGAAAACCTTCATCATTGGGCAAAAGATTCCCAATTCAAAATCATTGAAAATGCAGGTCATACTTTTGGTGCAAAAGAACCTTGGGACTATGATTCGCTTCCAAAAGAATTGGATGAAGCCGTTGAAATTTGTATAGATTTTCTAAATAAAAATTAGAATTTACTTCTTGTTTTTAATTAAATTGTTGTTCTCGATCCAGCGTTTATTATTATTGATATCTTTCAGATACCAGATATTATTCGCATTCATAAGATATAGATTGTAAGAGATCGGAATTGATATTTTCTTTCCTTCCAAACGGTCGGCTCTTACAGAAATGGCATTTTTTTTACGGATAAAATCTCCTGAAAAAATGTTGGAATATGTTTTTTCTGTCGATTTATCATCGATTACTTCGATCAATGTAAGGCTACCATCATTCTTGAATTCTAAAATATGACGCTCCGCATGGTCTTCAAAATCTTCGACTAAAACAAATTTTTTGTCCTTGATGTCAAAGTCAGAAGCATCTTTCATTTTTTTATTCCTAGTTTCGAGTTTTTCCAAAAGCGTATCGATTGCAGAATAATTTTGGGAATAAAAATAGACAGAAGATATAAGACTTAGCGTAAGAAAAATTTTTTTCATTTTTTTGATTTGTGTTTGACGCAAAAATAAGCTTTTGTGATACAAGTGAGCAAATCTTTTACCAAAATAATGAATCCATTTTTAATTATCTTTGCAGAATGATAAGAATTACAAAGATTTTCAACTTCGAGACGGCGCATGTCCTTTATAATTATGATGGGAAATGCAAGAATATGCATGGACATTCCTATAAATTATTTGTAACAGTGAAAGGAAATCCTATTAATGATTTGAACAATCACAAAAACGGAATGGTTGTAGACTTTGGAGATATCAAAAAAATTGTAAATGAAGAAATCATCGACCTTTGGGATCATTCTGTTTTAGTAAATGGTGCTTCTCCGCATAAAAGTCTTGGCGAAAGTTTACAGAATCAAGGTCATAAAGTGATTTTTTGTAACTATCAGCCTACTTGTGAAAATATGCTATACGATATAGCGTCTAAAATAAAATCCAAACTTCCTGATTACGTACAGTTAGCTTATCTTAAACTACATGAGACCGAAAATTCTTACGGTGAATGGGTGGCAGAGGAGAATTAATGGTGTTTAAAGTTTGTTGGTTTTGAAGTTTGTTAAAATTTTCTTAAAATTGCAAACTTAAAATTATAAACTATGAAAAAACTATTATTAGTTGGTGCGGTTGCATTCTTCGGAGCTATGAATGCTCAAACTCAGAAAGGAGGTTGGATGCTTTCTGGAAAAACAGAATTATCTTTTAATTCAGCAAAAACAAAATTAGAAGTTCAAGGAAATAGCTTTGGCGAAACAAAAACAACAACTGTTTCTATTACACCGGCTGCTAGTTATTTTGTTATCGATAATCTGGCTGTTGGATTGGGATTGGCATATACAAGCCAAAAAATAGAAGATAGCAAATCTAATACCTTTGCTATTCTTCCTCAAGCTACGTATTTCTTTCCTGTTTCAGGAGAAGTAAAACCTTTTGTAGAGGCAGGGATTGGTTTTGCTACTAACACAACGACAATTTTGGATGAGGATGCTAAATTCAATGGTTTAGCTTATGGTTTTGGGGCTGGTGTTGCATACTTTATCAATCCAAGTGTAGCTTTTAATCTGGGAGTAAACTACAGTGCTGCCAATCTTAAATATAAGGAAAATAGCGATGTTAAGAACAATACTAATAATATCGGCGTTGGCGTTGGTATCTCAGTTTTCTTGAAATAATATCTAAATTAAACTTTTGATAGTATAAAAAACCTTGCAATCTGCGAGGTTTTTTTAGTTTGGGTAAACTATATATTTCTGTCTGGTCTTCTCAAAATTTTCCAGATCTTTCTTCCAGCTTTCCTTGATTTCTTTTTCAGATTTTCCAGCGATGATTTGTTTTCTGAGTTCATCGCTTCCAGCCAGTTTATCAAAGAAAAGATTCTTCAGAAAAAAATCCTGCTGTGGATTTTTATAATTTTTGTAAGATTTCAAAAGCCATTCCAGATTGAGTTGTAGCAAGTCCTGATTATAATTGCTGAGGTTTTCCCCGTAACATAATTTTCCGTTCAAGAAAGGGTCTTTTGCACCTTCAGTTGGTTTTGGCGTGAATTGATATGTGAAATCCTTTGTCCAAGGTGAGCCGTAAATTTGAAAAGGCAGGTCAGTTCCTCTTCCCACAGAAACCTGTGTTCCTTCAAAAAAACAAAGACTTGGGTAGAGATTTATGGATTTGTCATTAGGAAGATTCGGAGACGGTTTATCGGAGACGCCATAACGTTTTTGCTTATGATAATTCAGCATCGGAATCAGCGTGTATTTTGCAGTCACACCATTTTTAAGCCACTTTTCGCCATTGACCATTTTTCCATATTCGCCAATCGTCAATCCATAAACTACAGGAACATTGTGCAGACCAATAAAGCTTTTCCATTGGTTTTGCATCATTGGTCCATCGGTGTAGCCATCGTGTGGGTTTGGTCTGTCAAGAACGATTACTTCGATGTTATTTTCAGCTGCCGCTTCCATGATATAAGAAAGTGTGGAAATATAAGTGTAAAACCTTACCCCAACATCCTGAATGTCAAAAAGAATAATATCTACATCTTTGAGGTATTCTGCTTTTGGTTTTTTGTTGTCACCATAAAGGGAAACGATAGATACTCCGGTTTTTTTGTCAATACCACTTTTTACGTGTTCGCCAGCATCTGCAATTCCTCGGAAACCATGTTCTGGAGCAAAGATAGATTTGATTTTAATATTATTTTCAACTAAAAAATCTACAAGATGTTTTTTATCTTTCAAAAGGCTCGTCTGGTTGGCAGCAATTATGACGTTTTTATTTTTAAGAAGCGGGAGATAAAGTTCCGGTCTGTCAGCAGCTGTTAAAAAACAGTCTTTGGAAGAATTCTGAGACTTAATAAAATTGATTGAACTAAAATAAATTAGCAGGATAAAAACTAAAGTTTTATTTTTGAGGCTTAAAATCATTTGATTTGAATTTTCCGTTATATTTCTCGAAAAAGATAGCGTTTTCCAAAGATAACAAAAATAATCTCTCCAAAGTGATCGTCTACATCGGTAGGCTTTCTGTCGCTTTGGGCATCATTGTTTCCTTGATTACGATTTCCACAGGTCTTGGTTCAAAAAAAGCGATCCAGGATAGGATTTCCAATTTCAGTGGAGACATTTCTATCCGTTCGACACGTTCCAATTCGTCTTACAATTCCTCTGTTCTGGAAACAAATGGTTTAGATGTCGATGCGATAAGGAAAACTCCGGGAGTGGCTGGGCTGCAGTCTTATTCTTCGGTCAGCGGGATTCTGAGAACAGAAAGCAATTTCGCCGGGATCATTCTGAAAGGCGTTGGGAAAGATTTTGATAAAGACAGATTTCAACCTTTTATCATTTCGGGAAGTATTCCTGATTACAAGGAAAATGGTTATAATAATGAGGTAATTATACCCGAAAAAATTGCCACTGACCTTTCCCTGAAAACCAATGACAGTATTGTCGCCATTTTCTCCAAAGAAGACCAACAACCGATCTATAGAAAATTTTTGATCAAAGGGATTTATAAGACAGACATCAAGCTTGTAGATGATCTTTACATCATTGGCGATATCAATCACGTCCGAAAAGTGATGAATATGAATGATAAAGAAATCGGCGGGCTGGATATCTTTCTATATGATACAGATGAGATCAATACTGTTTTTCCAGGCATAGAAAAGTATATCGGATATAAAAATTATGCAGAAAAAGTGACGGAGAAATATCCCGAAATTCTGGATTGGGTCAATATTTTCAATGTCAATATATCGTTGATCATTGCGATCATGTTGATTGTCGTTGTCATCAATATCATCATGGTATTGCTGATTCTGATCATCGAAAGAACTAATTCCATCGGTGTTCTGAAAACCATGGGAGCTTCCAATGCGCAGATCAGATCTATTTTTATCAATTATACTTTGATGATCATGGTTCCGGGTCTGTTTGCTGGCAACATTATCGGAATTGGATTATTATTGATTCAGAAATATACAGGAGTCATCAAACTGGATCCCGAAAATTATTTCATCAGTACCGTACCTGTCGATCTTGATCCTATATATATTATTTCAGTTTCTGTTGGGATTTTTATCGTTTCCGGGATTGCCATGATTTTGCCGAGTTATCTGATCAGCAGAATTTCACCATTGAAAGCCATTAAATACAGTTAATTATTTTTTATAGATTTAAGAACCTTAAAAAAGAAAATTAAATGATACTAAAGAACCTCAATTATCCACTCGATTTCAAATTTAAGATATCAACACTAGCCAGCGATTTTAACATCACGGACAGAAATGGGAATTACGTCGCCTATGTTCGCCAGAAAATGTTCAAACTGAAGGAAGATGTGATCGTTTTTAATGATGAAAGTAAATCTAAGGAGTTGTTCAATATCAAGGCGAATCAATGGATTGATTTCAACGCATCTTATATGATGACGGATTTGGTCAATCATAAAAAATTCGGAAGATTGGCAAGAAAAGGGATGCGTTCCATTTGGAAATCACGCTATGACATTATTGATGAAAACGACCAACCCAAATATCAGATCAATGAAGATAACGGCTGGGTCAAAGTATTCGACAGTTTCATTGGAGAAATCCCGATTTTGGGAATGTTCACAGGTTATTTTCTGAACCCTTCGTACACCGTAAAAGATAATGCAGGCAAAGAATATTTCAGACTGAAAAAAATGCCTTCGTTGATCGGAAGAAGATTCCAGCTGGAAAGATTAATCGATATTGATGATGAGGATGAATCTTTGGTAGTTCTGAGCTTCCTGATGATGGTTCTTTTGGAAAGAGCAAGGGGATAGTATCCTTTAATTTAAATAATAGAAATATGAAGTATTACAATAATATAGTAGAGACAATTGGCAATACGCCATTGGTCAAAATCAATAAAGTTTTGGGAGAAGATTTCCCTGCTTTGGTTTTGGCAAAAGTGGAAACTACCAATCCCGGAAATTCTGTAAAAGACAGAATGGCTCTTAAAATGATTGAAGATGCGGAGAAAGACGGACGTCTGAAGCCCGGTGGAACCATCATCGAGGGAACTTCCGGAAACACAGGAATGGGCTTGGCTTTGGTGGCTATACAAAAAGGTTACAAATGCATTTTCGTGACCAACTCCAAACAATCCAAAGAAAAATGTGACATTCTCCGTGCCGTTGGAGCTGAAGTGATCGTTTGTCCAACAGATGTGAAACCGACCGATCCTCGTTCTTATTATTCGGTTTCCAAGAGATTGGCTAAAGAAACAGAAAATGGATGGTATGTGAACCAATATGATAATTTGTCCAACAGACAAGCGCATTACGAAAGTACAGCACCAGAAATATGGGAACAGACCGATGGACAATTGACACACTTCGTAGCAGGAGCTGGAACAGGCGGAACGGTAACAGGATGTGGAACATTCTTCAAAGAGAAAAATCCGGATATCAAAGTCATTGGTGTGGATACTTACGGCTCAATCTTGAAAGAGATCCACGAAACGGGAGAGATTCATTTGAATCACGCTTATACTTATGTTACTGAAGGAATTGGCGAAGATATTCTACCGGAAAATTACGATATGAGCGTTATCGACCATTTCGAAAAAGTGACGGATAAAGACGGTGCCATTTATGCGAGGAAGTTAGCTAAAGAAGAAGGGATTTTCTGTGGATATTCTGCAGGAAGCGCAATGTCTGCTTTGGTGCAGATGAAAGACCAGTTCACAAAAGATGATGTGATCGTTGTTCTGCTTCACGACCACGGAAGCCGTTATGTAGGAAAAATCTACAATGATGAGTGGATGAAAGAAATGGGTTGGCTGGAGTAGTTATAAATGATGAATCATCAATGATAAATGATAGAAAAACCGTCTTGTTGCAAAACGAGACGGTTTTTTGTATTCAAAAAATAGGTTTGTAACTTGTTTATTTATGATGAATTGTATTGATTGCCTCAACTAAATGGTTGAACGCTTCAGCTAACTGCTTGATTGGCTCAACGAAGTAATTTTTCTGTCAACTAAGCCATACAGCGACTTCACTGACCAGTATTTTCTTTCAACTAAACCGTTTAGTGCTCAACTAATTAATGTAATTAAACAAGTCAAAATAAAAACCGCTGTCAGGAGATAGCGGTTTTGTTTTTTAATATTTAAAATAGAATTAGACGATTCCGCCACCTAGAATTAATCTTAGAAATCCAAAAAGGACTGCTGCTGAACACATAACAATACCGGCTGTTGCATTGCCTTTGGGTAAATTATCTTCTTGGGTATAAGCCACAATGCTGATTATCAATCCTATCATCGCAAAAGGAATATTGATCCAATTGAAGGCTCCCAGACAAGGGATAAACCCAAATAACATCCCAAAGAGGGATAAAATTCCCATCACTAAACTTGCTTTTTTCATAGTTTTGTTTTTATATAGTTTATGAATAAAATTGAATTTATAATTAAAAATCCGAAAATAAAAATGCTGAATGGGTTTAAATGCAAAGCGTTTTTAAAATTAAGATTTTTGATTTCGATAAAAGCTCTGGTTGATCCGCAGAGAAAACATTCTTTTCCTATTTTTTGATATTCACACGTTGGCGAGATTGATAATAGTTTATCGGCATCAATTAAAAATAGCATTAATAAAATTGATATGGATAGAACCGCAGAGATTTGCCAAACGATTCGGATTGCATCCTGAAGGTCTTCGTTTTTGTTGAATATTTGTTTTAGATTCATCCAGGTTAGTTACCCAAAAACCTCAAAATCCACTCCGTCAAAACTCGCAAAAACCATCGTCGGATAAGAATCCTGATGGAAGATATTGCCCTCAGAATCAATGCCGATAGCTCCCGCAAAGCCATCGATTTCTTTCAGTTCTTCGAAGGTTCTGTCAAAGGCATTTTCGATGGAAAGACCGTCAGTCACTCTGGTTACGATTTTCGCTGAGGTCGCATTGCTCACAATATCTTCGCCAACGCCGGTGCAGCTTACCGCACAGAATTGATTCGCATAATTTCCGGCAACCGTCGCAGAATCCGAGATTCTCCCAGGGATTTCAAAACCTTTTCCACCGGTAGAGGTCGCAACAGCCAGTTTTCCGTGTTTGTCAATCGCCACTGCACCAACGGTTCCCTTTCCTCCATTTTTTAATTTCTCTTCATATTCTTTTCGTCGCTGAGGAATTTCTGTTGAGAAGTTTTCAAAACCATTTTCAGAAGCATATTGTTTTGCGCCATTTCCGCCGAGAACACGGTCATCTTCTTTCATTAATTCTTTGGCAACCAAAATCGGATTTTTAACATCTTGGATGTTGATCACGCCGCTCATTTTCTGAGTTCCACCGTCCATTATTGCCGCGCTCATTCTAATTATCCCATCACTTTGGATTTGCGAACCGATTCCAGCATTGTACAATTCATCATCTTCCAAAAGTGAAACCGCATAAGCTACAGTATCAAAAGCAGAATTGTTTTGAAGAAACTGGTAAGACTTTTTAGCAATGTCTTTGAGTGAGTTTTGTTTGGACAATTTCACTTCATTGCTTTGGCTGCTTTCGGAGAAGAATCCGCCGTGGATAATTATTTTCATATATGGAAATTTGTTTTTATGTGTCTTCGAGAGCCTCAGACTGACATTGTTGAAAGATATATAACAATTGATAAACGTGTTTTGCTTCTAACTTCTAAAGTCTAATTTCTAAAATCTATTGATTAACTATTCGGGATGACCTGCGGAATAGGATTGTATTGAGAATTAACAATCGTCATTTCTCTGGATTTCAAATCAAAAGTATCATTCATAGAAAGCACATCTACAATCAGATTTTTAATTGAAATGGGCTGGCCTAATTCTACATTTGTCAGGTTCGTATCTTTGATTTGAAGACCATCAACAATAATAACCAGACCAGAGCCAATCGCTGTCATCACCCCATCTTCTATGAATAACCCTGTATCTTCACCAAGACCAATTCCCAATGTTCTCGGGTTGTTGACAACGGCTTGAAACAATCTTCCGATTCTTCCGCGCTGTACAAAATGCGTATCTATAATGACATTTTCAATAAAACCAAGACCTTGCGTCGTTTTGATTTCGCCTTTCAAAAGAGCTTCGGAACTTGATCCCTGATAAATCATATTTTCCGATGCTGCAGCAGCACCTGCGGAAGTTCCGGCGTAGATAAAATCTTCGTTTTGATATTTGTTCAAAATAGAATCGTGGAATCTTGTCCCTCCGAGAATCGAGGTTAATCTGAGCTGGTCTCCACCTGTAAACATAACTACATCAGCTGCGTTTGCCCTTGCAACAATCGCGTCACTATTGGCTTGTTCACGGTTTTGTATGTCTAGAATATTACAATTTTTGATTCCAAGATATTCGAAGGCCTTTTTATATTCTGGTCCCACAATGTCGGGGATTTGAGATGCAGTTGTTATAACTTCTATGACAGAATCTTCCTTTAATTTGGATTCGTCAATGATTTTTCTGAGGATTCCTCGTTCAAAAAAGTTGAGGTTTTTTTCAACATTTTGGTCAAAACTGGTCTCCGTAAAACTTCCTTTGTTTACAGCGCCTCCAATGATGACTAGTTTTCCTTTTGATTTCATAGTAAACAAAAATAATAAATCATAACAGAATATACCTCATTTTTTCCGGGTAAAAATTAAGAGGTTATATTTAAAGTTTTAATTATTAAATACTTATTTGTGTAAATTGATGGCTTTAAGTTAAGGAATCGTTAATTTGTTTGCCAAAATGATAACGAATTTATTTTATAGAGAAATATTTATTGATGATTTTTTTTTAATTAATGGCTTTTCTATTATCTTTGATAAAGTTGAATTTTTTAATTGATTTTAAAAACAGTATTTAATTGGCATGCTTTTATTAAAAAGAAGTTTTTTATGCATTGATTTTAAATCTAATATCTAAATTCTAATCTCTAACATCTACTACCTGAAATATGAAAATCGAAAAAATACAAGTCCTAAGAGGTCCGAATATCTGGAGTATTACCAGAAAAAAATTAATACAGATGCGTTTGGATTTGGAAGAAACAGAACATTTCCCAACCAACAAAATTGAAGGTTTCCGAGAACGAATCGAACAATTGCTTCCTTCATTAATTTCTCACAGATGTTCAGAAGGCTGCGAAGGTGGATTCTTCAAACGTGTGGAAATGGGAACTTGGATGGGACACGTGATTGAGCATGTCGCTTTGGAAATCCAGACTTTGGCAGGGATGGAAGTGGGATTCGGAAGAACACGCGAAACCAAAACACCAGGCGTTTACAATGTGGTTTTCAACTATAAAGAAGAGCAAGCTGGGATTTTTGCAGCAGAAGAAGCAGTCAAAATTGCAGAATACCTGATGAACGCAGAAGACTATGATATTGAAAAATGTATTCATAATCTGAAAGAACTGCGTGAGAGAGAAAGATTAGGGCCTTCTACAGGAAGTATTGTGGAAGAAGCTGTTTCCAGAAGAATTCCGTGGATTCGATTGGGGAAAAATTCTTTGGTCCAGTTGGGTTATGGGATCAATCAGCAACGTTTTCAAGCAACCATTACAGGAAATACGAGCAGTATTGCTGTAGATATTGCCTGCAACAAGGAACTGACGAAGAAAATGCTGGAAGATGCAGCGATTCCGGTTCCATCGGGAAGTCTGGTTGTAGATGAAGAAGGTTTGGATTATGCCATCAAAAAAATTGGCTATCCAATTGTTATTAAACCTCTGGATGGGAATCACGGGAAAGGTGCTTCCATTAATGTTAATGATTATGAAACGGCGGTAATAGGTCTTGAGTATGCTCAGAAATATTCCAAAAAAGTCATTGTTGAAAAATATATTACTGGATTCGATTTCAGAGTTTTGGTTATTAATCATAAAATGGTTGCTGCGGCGAGAAGAGTCCCTGCTCACGTGGTTGGCGATGGCGAACTGAATCTTCTGGAACTTATTGATAAAGAAAATACAGATCCCAGAAGAGGCTATGGACACGAAAATGTTTTGACGGAGATCGATGTTGATAAAGACACCAACGAACTTCTTGAAAAACTGAATTATACTTTAGAAACCATTCCTCAAAAAGGAGAAATCGTTTATTTGAAATCCACAGCGAATCTTTCAACTGGTGGAACCTCTATCGATGTAACAGATATGATTCACCCGGAGAATGTGCAGATGGCAGAACGTGTTTCCAGAATCATTGGTTTGGACGTTTGCGGAATCGATATTATGGCGGAGAATCTGACTCAGCCATTGAAAGAAAGTGGTGGTGCGATTCTAGAAGTGAATGCTGCTCCAGGTTTCAGAATGCATCTTGCGCCAAGTGAAGGTCTGCCGAGAAACGTGGCAGCACCGGTTGTCGATATGCTTTATCCTCAAGGAAAAGAATTCAGAATTCCGATTATTGCGGTAACAGGAACGAATGGGAAAACGACAACGACAAGACTTCTCGCACACATTGTTAAAAATAATGGAAAAAGAGTAGGATTCACAACGTCTGACGGAATCTATATCCAAAATACACTTCTTCAAAAAGGCGATACAACGGGACCAATGTCTGCAGAATTTATCCTAAAAGACCCGACGGTTGAATTTGCTGTTCTGGAAACTGCAAGAGGAGGGATTCTACGTTCGGGATTAGGTTTCGGAACTTGCGATATTGGCGTTTTGACTAATATTAAAGAAGACCATTTGGGCATCAGTGATATTCACAATCTGAAAGATTTGACCAGGGTAAAACGTGTCGTTCTGGACAGTGTGAAGAAAGACGGCTGGTGCATCCTGAATGCCGATGATGAATATTCTATGAGGCTGGCAGACGACCTTCGTCCGAAAGTAGCGCTGTTTAGTCTGGATGAGAATAATCCGCATATCAAAAGATTTGCAAAAGATGGTAGAATAACGTGCGTTTATGAAGATGGTTTTGTGACCATCAAAAAAGGCGAATGGAAGATCCGAATCGAAAGGGTTAAGAATATCCCGATCACAATGGAAGGTAAAGCGAAGTTTATGATAGCTAATGTTTTGGCTGCATCTTTGGCAGCCTACGTTTACGGCTTCGAAATTCCGAATATCGCTCTGGCATTGACGACTTTTATTCCCAGTGCACAATTGACGCCGGGAAGACTCAATATCTTCAAATTCAAAAACTTCAAAGTGATGATTGATTTTGCCCATAATCCTGCGAGTTATGAAGCAATTGAAGATTACCTGAAAAATGTAGAATCCAACAAGAAAATCGGGATTATCTCAGGCGTTGGTGACAGACGGGATGGCGATATCCGTGAATGTGGAAAAATCGCAGCAAGAATGTTTGACCACATCATCATCAGAAACGAAAAACATTTGAGAGGCAGGCTGGAAGATGAGATCAACGGATTGATAATAGAAGGCATCCAGAGTATTGACAAGGGTGTAAGCTACGAATGCATTCCGAAGGAAATAGATGCACTGAAACACGCCATGAGCTTGGCTGAAGAAGGTACTTTTATCACGGCTCTGAGCGATGTGATCAATAACGCAATAGAATTGGTACAGGAATATCAGCTCAAGGAAGTTCAGGACGAAGGAAATTACTAGATTTCTAAATTCTAAAATATAAACCGTCATTTTAATGGCGGTTTTTTTTGTTGTAAGACAAATGAATCCTTAAATTCAACAATTCAAATTGACATCAATGCAGCCATTTAAAATACTAGTTCTTGTTCTTTTTGGGAGCTCATCATTTCTATTTTCACAAAACTATAAAACTTCTTCTACCGCAAAAGCGGGCAAAGAATTTCCAAAAATTGATAAGGATGCAAAAGCTGAGTTCAAAGTTTATTTTCCAGAGGCAAAATCTGTAATTCTGGAAGGCGGAGATGGAATGCAAAATGTGAAATCGGTCACAACCAAAGATAAAGACGGTTTTTGGAAAATCTCAACTTCTCCATTAGAAATTGGCTTTCACTATTATTGGTTTAATGTTGATGAAAAACGGACCAATGACCCAAATACACAGCTTTATTTCGGCTATGGACAGCTGACAAGCGGCATAGAAGTTCCTGCAAACGAAGATTTCTTCTATGAAAAAAATGTAAGACACGGGAAAATAGTTGATGACAGTTTAGATTCCGAAATCACTAAAATGAAAAGGAATTTCAAAGTTTATCTGCCACCGAGTTATGGAACAAAGAATTTCCCTGTTTTATATCTCTATCACGGAACTGGCGAAGATATCACAGGTTGGGAAAAGCAAGGTTACATCAGAAATATTCTCGATAATCTTTTCGCCAAAAGAAAAGCGGAAGAAATGATTGTGGTAATGGATTACGGCGTGGCTCTGACTCCCGAACAAGAAAAGTTACCAGATGATTATCCAAGAACAGTACTTTCTGCTAAAAATCTGGATAAAATTGTAGTTCAGGAATTGATCCCTTACATCGATGAAAAATATAAGACCAACAAAAAACAAGCAGTTGCAGGACTGTCACGAGGAAGTTATCAGGCCATGTTCATCGGTTCTGCTCATCCTGATTTATTTACCGCAATTGGTTCTTTCAGTCCTGTGATTTATGAAGGAACGGAAACTCAGCCTTTCAAAGAATTGCCTGTTGATAATCTATTAAAGTCAAAATCCAAACCTTTCTTCTTTATGGGAATTGGCGAAAAAGAAGACCAGCGTTTTATCAATTACAATAATTTGTTGATTAATTATCTGACCGAAAACAAATATCCGTTCATGCAATACAAATCCTTCGGAACCTACCATGAATGGCTGACCTGGAGACGCTGTTTGTATGAGTTTCTACCACAGGTTTTTAAGTGATCATAGTAATTAGGCTTAATATTTTGAACAGGCTTTTTGCGATGCCTAGTTATGATCCTTTCTTTTTTTATAATTCAAAAGATAATTTCCTTTTTCTGAACTTTTGGAAAAATTCCCACTTAGTTCCCAGAGGTACCTAGCTTTGACCCTCGCATCTTCATTGCTATAATTTTCGTACTCGATTCTGTAAATAGAACTGAACAATCTGGAACGCCCAACACCGTGATGGCAATGGATCAGGACCGGATAATTCTCGGGATCATCCATAATTTTTAGAAACTTTTGGACGGTACTATTTCCCGGAATTTGATCTGTCGGCAGATTGAAATAATGGACATCAGAAATCTTGTCTATAGCATTTTCCTCTGCGCCAACCTGCTTTTTGGTTTCTGGATTAAGTTCGGTTTGTTCCTCGCCATCACGCAGGTCGATAACTGTTTTGATTGGATGGTCCTTCAGAAACTCAGGTAATTTTTCGGGTGGTACAGTGCCAGAATTGTAGACTTTGTTTCCGATATCGTCACCAGGTTATAACGAACTTTTTTCTGATAAAAGACCAAAACAGAAATAATGACCGCCGCGGCTGCCAATAAAATTAATGATTTTCTCACTGTATTCGTTTTGAGATTCAAGTCCATAAGATTTCTGGTTTAATCGCCACCACCACAGCCGCCACAGCTGCTGCAAGAACTTCCACAGCTGCTGCCGCAAGATGAGCTGCTGCCGCTATCGCCTCCAAAACTGTTGTTTTTTTCTGCATAACTGATAACCGGAATAAAAGCTGCGGTCAAAACTGCTGAACCTGTCAAGAAATATTGCCATTGCCAATGGTCCTGGATTGGTCTTCTCGGTAGAATCTCTGTTTTGTATAGGTCAGGAATGATGCGTTCGCAAGTCAAGTTTGTGAGTCTGTTCAAGTAGTAGATCATTAAAACAATCAAAACAACAGTTAAGATTAAAATTTGAAAAACAGGCTTTTCTCGTGAAATTCCAGTTGCCAATCGTACGAGACCAAACATTAATAAAACCATTAAAACGGCAAAGTTCGTGTAAAACAAATTTCCAAATTTCTTAGACTTGTTAATATACTTTTTAGATGCATCTGCCCATTTTACAGTATTCCAAAATATAGGTTTATTCTTCAAATGTCTTAACAATATAGGGTAATGCGTCCTTCCCAATTCTTCCAAAGTTGTAATTGTTTGTAACTCTTTTGGTGAATTTACTTTTTTCGATTTCAACAAATCAATGGTCTTATCTGGGTTGATAAAGATCACATTTTTATCAATTAACTCATTGACGGTTCCATTGATGATGTTGTCCAGCCGTTGCGTATTAAGATAAACAAGTTCGTAGGGCTCGAGTTGGTATATGAAAGAATCTTCATCAAATCCTTTGGTTATATTTTTAAGTGCCTTTCGATTGTAAAATTCCAGTCCTGCCAATGTTAAAATGCATAAAGTAATAAACCCGCTGACGAAATAAGGATTGTTGATTTCAATATAGATGGGTTTCAGTAAAAAATAAAAAGGTATTATAAGAACAATGAAACCGAGAATACCAAACACCAGGAAAGTTCTGATCTTGAATTTCGATTTCTCAAGATTCAGACTTTCAAACATACCATTATAGCCCCAGATGCTTTTCGGTTGCTCGCCAAAAACACCAGAGTACAGTTTCTGAGTCCTTTCCTTAGCCTGACTGAATTTTTCAAATTCGTGTTTGTTGTGCGTCGAAGGAATATGTTGGATTTGTTTGCCAAGTAATGCACAAAAACTTTGATAAGACTGCGTAAAGATCAAATGCTGATGCCAGACTGTATCCACGATCTCAGATGGAGAAACCATTATTTCCGAAGTTGCTGCCAGATACATGAACTTCTTGTATTCTAAAATGGCGAGATCTGTAAAAGCTTTTGTCCAGTAGTTTTCGTTGGCAAGACGGGTGCTGAATCCATATTCACTAGGCGGATCGTCAAGATCGAAATGAAGTATTTTGTCCCAAAGTTCTGTGTTCATCACTTTACGTTTTTATGGATTATTCAAATACCATCTGCCGTTTCTACTTCTCTGCTTTCTTTCCGTAATTCTTTACCAAAATAATCACCGCAAACAAAAATGTAACAGCATAGAGAATGGCCAGAGCAGGTTTCTCTACAGTCATTGTATTAAAATCGATTTGCTTGTACAATGCAGTTCCCACGATGATGGCGACAATGCTCATGGTGAAAAGGGGCGCTTTCCTGTTTTCCATAGTGTATGAGTTTTTTAAATTATTGTACCCAAATATACAATTAATCAAGACAATCAGAAGTGGTGTCATATGTTAGTTTGTATGAATTTATAACTCGTTCATAAAATCAGCCTGTCATTCATTTTAATTATAGGGATCAGGACAGCTAATGTTTTTAGAATCCCTTTTACAGCTTTGTTTCATTAAATTTTAAATCGATGATCACAGGATTGTACGAAACCCATTCAGGTGAGTAACCTGGAAAATGCCATCGGATTTTACACTCGAGTTTTAGAATTTAGCATATAGAGACGAAACCCTTCAGGGGTTCAATCCCAATAGCTATAAGTGCAAGCTACGGACAAGCGAAAAAATAAAAAAGAACCCGATAGGGTTCAATGATTTCAATATCTATTGTTGTAAAAATACGGATCGCAAATCCATGCTATCGTAGTTTTTCCTATTTATGTAATTTTTCTAATTCGGGTAATTCACTTTTATACTTTTCAACGTCCCAAATTAAATTCCAGGTTTTAACATAGTCAGAGATCGGACCTAGGCCAACTTCTGTTCTTCTTTGATCTACATTGTCAGGATCGATCAAAGGTAAGACATAGTGCGTATTATCTTTCGGATTGATTCCTATCTGACTGCCGTATATTTGTTTTCTACCTTCTCTGATTTCTATTCTGTCGATCAACAAAGCTAAAGAACCGGGATTTGCATTTCCTTTTGCTACAGCTTCCTTCATCATTGGCAAATATTTTTTTTGCGTTTCCAGATCCGAATGCTGAATGACAAGAAATAGGGCACTGTTGGCTTGTGCGCCTACTTTGTCTTTGCCAACCCAACCTTTTTCATCCAATATTTTTTTTACTCTTAACAAGTTAATTGAGTCTTTCTGAAGTGTAATTTTCCAAAGGTCTTTCATTTCTTTAGAATCATCACCGGATTTTTTTAGAGTTTCATGGATCTGCTTTCTGTATTTTTGGTCTTCCTCAAGAATGGTTAGTAATTCAGCCTGTAATGGTTTGTCATAATTGGCTTCTGCTAACGCTAATTTTTTTTCTAACTTTTCAATCGTTTTCCCCCATTCTTTTTTTGAATGCAGATTGTCCAGATCAGTATCAGACTTTAAGTGCCTTAGATTTGTCCAACCGTTTTCTATGGATAAGTTCAACCATTTGAATGCATTTTTTGTATTTCCTGCCAATGCAGATGCACATGCGCCATTATATAAATGACTTGGATTTTTGCTTTCGATCTTAAAAGCTTTATCATATAGATCAGTAGACATTTTATAATCTTTTGCTTCATATGATCTATTAGCTTCACCTATTAATGTTGAATAGTCTTGAGCATTAACGCTTGTGAATAAAAATAATAATAACAACGTATAAATATGGCTTCTCATTTTTTCTTTATTAATTTTAGATGTTTTCGTTCTGTTTTTTTTAATGTCTGCTAACGTTTCAAGGCTTGGCGATGTCTCGGATTTGTAATCCGTGACTAACCTGCTATCGCGGATTTGCAATCCATGACAATTACTTCTCCTTATTACAAAAAACATTCAAGAATATCTCAGCGTTAGTATTTGGAGTAACATCATCCATCTCTACTAAGTGATCTTTTTTGGGCATTTTCCTCATCAGTTTACCCTTCTTAGAATAAACTATAATTTGCTTTATTCCTATTTTCTTAGGGTTACATTCAAACCGCCATAATAAAAGTTTATAGCCATCAACAGATTTCAAAACATTAGATTGGTAATATTCAATTTTGTTGGAAACTATTTTTATCCAAGCCGTATTTTCAGTATTAGGCTTGTAATAGTAGGTTTTATTAGCTTCTTTAAAAAGAAACTTCCAATCCTGAGCATAGCTGAGTGCACATATAAGAATTGATAGAAGCAAAAGAATTTTCTTCATCTGGAGATTTGGTATTAGTTTTTAGTTTGAAACCAAATTTACAAAATAGTCTGATATTCAATAAATTAATTTATCAATTTAACATAATATAAACCACTATTGTAAAATATAACCTAAAATACTATTTAACATAATATATTTTAGAAAAATAATCCGCTAAAAAATACTTTTTGTATGAATAAAATATTTAATTTAGAAACTCAAAATTAGTATTAATCCATTAAAATCACAAACGATGGCAGAAAGCAAAAACAACATCATCACACACGGCCTTGCGGTAAAGTAGGAGACCTTATCGTATTCAGCCAAAGAAACGGCAAAACCATAGTGTCAAAAGCACCAAGGGACAAAACCGGAGAGGACTCGCAAAAACAGAAAGACCAACAGCTCAAATTTCAGAGAGCTGTCCTCTACGCCAAAGCTATTCTAAATGATCCGGACAAAAAAGAATTGTACGAGGCAGAGTCAGATCAGGCAAACGGTGTTAGCACCTATAATGTAGCAGTAGCAGACCTGCTCAACGCACCAAAAATAGAAAAGATAGACCTTTCCGGCTACACAGGGCAAAAAGGAGACATTATCAAAATTACAGCAACAGATGACTTTCAGGTCCTAGCAGTCACAGTCCGCATAGAGAATGAAGATGGCAGCATTGTAGAAGAAGGTTTTGCCTTAGATAGTGGCTTTGAGTGGCTTTATACAGCTACAAAAACTAACTCAGATTTGTCAGGAGATAAGATCACAGTACAGGCAACAGACAACCCTGCCAATCTGACAGAAAAGTCCCAAACCCTGTAGATCCCAAAAACAAACTTTGGACGAAGGATCGACGAAGGAACGACGAAGCGATACCCTCCAAAAAATAACTGTCAAAATGACAAAAGCCATCCAAATACGGATGGCTTTTTTAGTATTCTTATTGGATGAATCATAGATTGACCAAAGAAGGTCAGTTATCAGTCCAACTTAACTATTGGTAGTCATTATTGCAAAACACATTGAAAAAACCTTCCCCCACAGAATCCGGGATAGCATAGGCCATTTCTACGACGTATTTATTTTGCTGTAAACCAGCCAGGAAACTGTCTTCTTTTGAGTACACACTCATTTGTAGCAGACTTGCTTTTTTATTTTCACAGTCAAATTTCCATAAGGTCAATGTGTAGCCATCAATGATTTTCAACCCGGTAGATGTTTTTGGATAGTACTCCGTTTTACTGGATATCACTTTTATCCAAGCCGTATTTTCTGTATTGGGTTTGTAGTAAAAGGTATCAGTATTGTTTTCAAAAATATATTTCCAATCCTGCGCACAGCTGAAGGAAAATATGAAGAGACCTGAAGCTAATAAAAGTTTGTTCATTTGGTAATTTTCAATTGGTTATTAATTTAGTTTCTTCAAAATTACAAAATATACTGATAATCAAGCAATTGATTTTATTGATTTAATATTAAACAGATCAATAATTCCAAATTAGATTCAAAAACACA